>Ga0256306_1000343_pt1 | contig 9010 bp, 1 predicted proteins | sample ColtaT_17_FD_183663 | JGI IMG/M metagenome (GOLD analysis project Ga0256306, IMG submission 183663) | Metatranscriptome of freshwater microbial communities from Columbia River, Oregon, United States - Colum_Law_RepC_8d (Metagenome... | ecosystem: Environmental > Aquatic > Freshwater > River... | reverse complement strand
CGCGAAGTCAGATTTTCCAGGCGGCGCGGTGCCCCGGGTGTGAATTGACGGGTTTTTACGGATGCGGACGCACCAAAAACTTGCAACGCCCCGCAAGGCAGCCCTAGGCTTGGTGAACCTGCGCAGGATGTGCTGCGTACAGGGCTTCGAGCGTGGCGTGGTGACCGAGGGTTTGACTTCTGGCTCCTCGGTCGTGGCACGCGTGTCTGTCGGGCGTCGATCGCACGGTTTTTTCCAACACTGCTGGGTACTTTCATGATGTGGCTGCCGGTTCGTTTTGGTCGTCGGTCTTCACCGGGCAACAAGCTGTCCGGCACCGCGTGCTCGGGGCGCCGCCGCCAACGGCTGGGCCGACGGACTCGTCGCCCATCGCAAATCTCGCATCTTGGAAGGGAGATCTTGGAGCAGCGACTGGCGCTGGCCATCGACATTTTTACGAATCCGGTCGGGGATTCCGGCGTCGTCGTGCAGCCGGGTTCCGTGACGATCGTCGCGAGTGCACCCGATTACGACCTCTACATGCAGCAGGTCGCGACTTCTCCGCAAAACCTGCTCGTCGCGAACAACTCCAGCTTTAATAACTACCAGGCCATCGAGAACGTTAATCAGTATCGCTCGATCTACGTGACGACCGGCACCATTGGCACGACGACCAACCAACCTTCTGATTTTTATCCAACAACGGATGGGGGCACGACGACAAGATTCGTCCTCTCGACGAATCAGGCGGTTCGGCTGCAAAATCTCTTTGCGGCTACTTACGCGATGCAGGTCAGTTACGCAGGCTCGCAGTGGCGGTTTGATCAAAATGGAGTTCTGGTTTCTGGCCCGACCGACGTTCCCATCAGGCCGACGTCAGCGACCGTTTCGTTTGGCAATCCCGATTTCGCTTGCGACAGTTCACTGAACATCACTTGGTCCGCTCGCCCTGTGGCAAATGCGGCGCTTGGCATCACGGCGCCGCGCGTCGACGTGGTGAGGTATTCGCAAAACGAGACCACTGGCGACATAGTCGTGCTGCCTGACGGAACCGTCGTAGTTCCAGACCCGCCGGCACCGCGCAGCGACTTTAATCTTGAGCCATCGAGCGGTGCGACTCCACTGTTCACGCTGCCAATGCCCGCGAACGCCCCCCGGGTGAGTCTTATCGAGGGCACGCTCACCGGCACTGTTAACGTTGCCGGCCAGACGATCAACTTCCGCACCGCCCGCTTCGGCAGCGGTTCCCTTCTCTTCAGCACCGGAACCAGCATTGATTTTGGGATGAACAATGCAGAACCCGACATGCGGCGGCTGGAAGGCAATATCGATTGGGCAACGGGCACGATCTCGCTCACCCTCTCTGCCATCAATGACGCGGGTGCCGTGGTTGGTCCGCAGGACTGCGGACCAGTCCGGGTTTCGGCACGCTACGCGGTTGGTCTCGTGGATCCGAACCCCACGACAGTGACAGTTTTCCCGGGCCTGGACATCACACGCGAGTTTGTAGTCGATCTGCTGAGCCCAGGATCCACGTTAAACGTGGAAAGCCCGATCCGCAATTCCACGACCACGGCCACGGCCGTGGCCGTCTTGGGCAGCGGAACCACCTCGGGCACGGTCACCGACGTAGTGCTCGTGGGTGGAGGAGGCACTTATACAGCGCCTCCGACGGTAACGATCTCGGCGCCGCCCGCTGGCGGCACGCAGGCCAGCGCCTCAGCGACGATCGACGCATCCGGTTCGGTCACGGGGATCACTGTGACGAGCGGTGGTTCTGGGTACACGTCGATCCCCACGGTCACGTTGACGGCACCAACGACCCCGGCGCTCGTCGGCGCGGATATCGTCGTCAACGCCACGAACATCAACATCGACGCCCAGATGGTCGCCAATGAACGATTGGATATCGGACCGGAGGCAATCGACAGGTATTTCGGGCAGAATTTCTATGCCGGCCAATCGATTGTGGCATCGCGGCTGCCCAAGGCCATTCAAGCGAGGGCCGTGGCTCAGGTGATCGATATCACGGCCCAGGCCCAGGCCGTGCTCCTGAACGACGGTGTCGACGCGATCGCGGTCCTGCCCGGAAGTGAGGGGCTGGGTTATGACCCGCTTAATCCGCCTACAGTCACCATCGATCCGCCGCCAGCAGGAGGCACCCAGGCGACGGCCGTCGCTCAGGTGACCCAGGGCGGTAGGATCGCCGGGTTCGTTGTGACAAACGCAGGGGCGGGTTATGTGGACGTGCCGCAGGTGACAGTCGGCCCGCCGACCGGGGGCGTTGGGGCGGTCGTGCTCCTGCCAGGCCAGGGCGGGTCAGGTTATGACCCGACCAACCCACCCGTGGTCACCATCGCGGCGCCGCTGGCGGGCGGACGGCAGGCGACGGTAGTTCCGATCGTCAATGCCGGCGGTGTGATCGCGGGATTCGTGGTCACGGATCCTGGCAGGGGCTACACGACTGTACCCACGGTAACGATTTCCCCGCCGCAGTCGCCGACCAAAGCTGTTGCAGTTGCCGGCGTTCTGGGAGATGGCTCGATCGGTGCGGTTACGGTTTCCCAGAGCGGGTTCGGATATTATCCGCCACCGGCGCCGGCACCTGTGGTTACGATCGCACCGCCTCCGGCGGGGAGCGGTGGAACCCGGGCTGAAGCCCAGGCCATTGTAGGCGTTAACGGCGTCGTGACGGGGATCCTCATCACCTACCCCGGCAGCGGTTACGACCCCGCCACGCCGCCTCTCGTGCTTATCGAGTCGCCGTTTGCGACAGCCGTGGCCGAGAGGGTCCACTTCAATGCCGCGGTGGGTGCCAGGGTCTACGACATACGCATCGGCGACGATCTGGGCACGAGCGGCGACCGTGGGCAACTCTTCATTTCTCCGACCGGATCGCTGTCCGGTAACGCCTCTCCCGCATCGCAGGCTGTGAACACGCCGGCCACGGATCTGTACGTACAGGCCGACGTGAGCGACGTCATCGTCGAAGGAACGATCTACGCAAACAATCAGAGTTACCTACTGCGGTCGGTTGCAGAAAGGAACTACCTGGCGCCGTTTGCGTTTACGACCCGCTCGCCCCTCAGTGGGGCCGATACCGGACTCATTTATGGATCGGTCGTGGGCGTGACGCTCGGCAATGACGTGCCGTCGCCGGCGGTTGGATCAACATCGTTCAACAACGTGGAATTGTCGACGAAGATCGATTCCTTTCGCATCAAGGCGTCCAGTTCCGCATTGAATTCCACGGTCGCGTTTCCTTACACGCTCACCATTAACGAACGGGACGACATCCAACTTGATGCGGTGGCGGCGTCAAGCAACCCCATCACGATCGCCGCGGGCGGCAGCATACGGTTGAATAGCGCGCTCGCGACCCAGGGTGACTTGACGATCACGGCGACCCGACAGGCCACAGGGCCGACAACTACGTTCCGCGTCTCGGCGCCGATATCCACCACCGTGGGCAGGATCGCGATCACGGCGGATGACGTCTTCGTGAGCAACTCCCTGCGTGTGACCGCGGCGGCGCTGGACCCAGCGCAGGACGACATCACACTGACGGCCACAGGCGGCAGCATCTCGTTGGCCGGAGCCGTGAAGGCCGTCAACAATCTGCGGTTGGTGCAGAGCAACCTGTCGAGCACTGTCGCTGGCAAGGTCGGCGGGCCGGCCCTGATCACGGCGACGAACATCGATGTCGCCGCCGAGGGTGCTGTGAGCGTCCGCACCAAGGCCGTGAGCCTCACCGGTGTCGCCGGCACCGGTTTTACGGTTGCCGAGGCGGATGACATCGCCATTACGTCACTGACATCGGGTGGCCTGGTTTCGCTCTCGGCGGCCGGTGCGGACCCCGGGCCGGGCAATGCGAATCAAATCGCCCTCAAGGCAAATTGCGTCAACGTGCAGCAGATGATTGTCAGCGCGCCCGCGGGCACCGTCGACGTGTTCAATGACTCGAGTTACAAGCTCGTCCTAGGTGATGCCACTGCCCTGCAGGGCCGATTGCCGACGGCCATGATGGCTGCTGGGAGCGTGAGAATCAGGAGTTACGGCGATATCGAGGTGCTCGATGCGCCGCTGGCCGGCGGGTCAGCGCGTGCGGTGCGGACTGCGACGAGCGCCGTGCTCAATGCCGTTTATGCCGTCAATTCGCCCGGCACGGTACCGAGCACGCTGATCGGCACTGGCTCGATCAACTCGACGGGGGCGTTCGGCGGAATTGCCGACCTTCGGGTTGGAGAGCGAGTGCTGGTCAAGAACGGTTCCTCGACGGCAGGGATTCCCACGGACAACTCCAACGGCCTGTATACGGTCACCCGCGTGGGCGGTGGTGTCGGGCTGAATGCCAACTGGGTGCTGACGCGGTCCGCTGACGCTGATACCGGCGGTGAGTGCCCGACGAATACGTTCGTACGGATCACCGAAGGTATCTATGCGTCCCGGGACTTCCAGCTCAGCTATGAGTCGATTCCGCAGAGCATAGCTTTGCGTTCCAGCGACAGTCAGCTGGAGTTGTCCCCGGAGTTCGTCTCAGCCTACGGTGGCAGCCTACGCGTAGGTCAGCTCGTCACGGGTGCTGGAATAGCAGCCGGCGCCACGATTCAGGCGTTCGATGCGGTGACAGGCGTGGTCACGCTCCCAACCGCCAGTGTCACAGGCACTGGGCCAACGTTGTTGAAGTTCATCACGAGTGCCTTCGGGCAGGTTTCCATCACGGCGACGCCGGTGACCTTGACGACGAATATCGGAACGGAGACCGTCGATGGCGTGGTCACTTTTGTCACGTCCACGACAGGCGGCACCAACACGTCGGCCGGATCGTTTGGGAAGATGATTTTGCTCGTGAATGCAAACGCCCCGAGTCCGGAGGAGAATCAGGAGCAATCGACGAAGTTCGGGTTCGGTGCCTGGCTTAGCAGCCCGATCCGCCTTCAGCAGCAGATTCCGGTCATTCGGAACGCCGTCGATATCAACGGGGGCAGCCGCTACGGCGAAGGCAGCAGTGCTGTTCCGATTGTCATCGACGGCTCGCGAATCACCCAAACCCGCACCGGCACCGCCGTATTGGCGAGCAGCGTGATTCACGGCTTGGAAATCGGCTCCGGTGTCATCGGGGCTGCGGTCCGCAACCTGACGGTCGGCGGATTCTCAAAGGGGGCCGCCGTGAGGGCCATTGGAGCGCAGCAGACCCTTCTCGACAACCTCAAGGTGGGCGTGGACGCTGTGGGTAACCGACTGCCAAACAAGGTCGGCATCTGGGTGACCGGTGCCAGCGATACCGTGACCATATCAAACAGTTCGGTGAACTCTGCTGCCGAAACCGGCATACGCGTCAGCGGTTCGGCAACCCGTGTGGCGGTCGTCGCCACGTCGGTAGGCGCTCGTTTTCAGGAAAATCCTTTTGGCATCGAGTTCACGGCGACGGGAGCAAACCGGCTTGGCGTGAACGCTCCGCAGCCAGCTGCGGCGATCGGATCGGTCGCCGTGACAAAAGTCAGCAGCACACAGTTCACACTTCCCAAGTCATTTACTCAGGCCGGCAGCCTGACTGTGGGCATGGGGGTAATCGGTGGCGCGGTCGTGCCGGGGGCCGGACAGCCGGCGGCCAGCATCGCAGGCCTGACCACGGACGCGAGCACGAAGATCACCACGGTTACGATCACAGGTGGGAGCATTAGCGCAAACGGGATCGTGATTTTCGGCAACTTTGTGCAGACGAACACTGACCAGACGACGATCGCGATTCCACAGGCCGTCAGCCTGGACACCCTTTTCCTAGGGCAGTCGGTGCGCGGTACGGGGATCCCCAGCGACGCCAAAGTCGCTTCGATTGATCCAGTGGCCCGAACGATCGAATTGACGACGCCGATGACGGCATCCGGCGTGACGGCGATCACGTTCGTCGCAGGAGGCAGGAACACGGTGGCCTACAATCGTTACGGTGTTTTGTTGGCAGCGGGTGCGAATACGGTCACGAATACCACGATCAGCAACAGCACGTTCGACGGCGTGACGATCAGTGGTGGCACGCAGATGATTGGCATGAGTGCGACCGCGGGGCTGCAGAGCAACGCGATCTACTCGAACAAGCGTTTCGGGATTGTGGTTCAGCCGGCTGCGGTGGCGACGACGACCATCCGGGGCAATTATCTGGGCACCCAGTCGCCCGCTACGACGCTACTGCCAAACGGCAGTGGCAACATTTTCGTGACCCCCATTCAGGCGAAGTGGGTGCCGAACGCCGACACGAATATTGATGCCTCTGGCAACGTGCACGGCTTGCCAAAGGCTTCCGCGACTGGCGGAGGGTCAGGCAGCAGCGGCGGTAGCACTGGCACCGGGCTCAAGCCACCAGGCATCTTCCCGCGGCTCTGATTAGGGGCACCGCAGGGCATGCGGCCAGATCGATCACGGAGGCAGCGTGACGGTGGCTGCGCTGCCGTTGGTCACGTCCGCGTTCGTGCCCGGCGAACCACCGACGGTGAAGGCACTAGTGACGTCGAACGTGCCAGAGGTCGTACCCGAGAAGATCATCGCTGTGCCGCTGCCGCTCGTAACCCCGGACGTCACCGTACCGACTTGCATGGTGAGCGTGCCAGCGTCCGTGATCCTGACCGCCGGCGCGGTCGTCGAGGCGGTGGCGATGTTGTTGGCACCCGTGGCCGTGATGTCTCCGGCTGTGTTGACGAGGATGCCTGTTGCGCCGGAACCAGCGAGGCTGATGTTGAGATTGGTGAGCGTTACGGCGCCGGTGCTGTTGAGAATCTCCACGCCAGCGGTGGACGCGCCGCTGATGGTAACGTCCCTGAAGCCGAACGCGCCCGTTGAGCCATTGCTGATGAGGATTCCTTGGGGGCCGCTGGAGGTGATCCGGGCCCCAAACACCGTCACGTCTCCTTGAGTGTTGGAAATGGCGATCCCGTTGCCCGTGTCCGTGAACGGGTCTCCCGGTGGAGCCTGTAGGATCACAGCACCGCCGGTGGTGTCGGTCACAGAGAGCAGGAAGGAGTCACCACCACCCGCTGCTGCGGTGTTGTTGATCGGCCCGAAGTAGTTCAGCGTCGGGGCCCCACCATCGACGCTGACCGCGGCCCCGGCGGTGTTCTTGTCGATGCCGGAGCCGGAGCCGGCCACGATGTTCACCGTCGAGTTGTCGTTGAGCAGGCTGATGGCCGTGGAGGCGTTGTTGGTCAGCGACACGTTGCCGATGTCGATCGTGGACTGGGAGTTGATGATCTGGATGCCGGTGCCGCCCGTGTCGCTGATGGCGTTGGCGACGGTGGAACCGCTGGGGGCTCCTCCCACGGCCAGCTGGATCGCGCCGCCGGTGGTTTCGGCGATATAGATCAGTGGATTGGCCGCCCCGCCGTTGTAGGCCGTGTCGCTGGTGATCGAGCCTTGGTATTCGACGTTCGGCGCTCCGCCCTGTACGACGAAACCACCCTGCGTCATGTTGGAGATCGCGGTGTTCGAGAATGCGGCGGTGCCCGTGGCGCCGGTCAACAGCACGCCGGTCTGCCCGATCGAGGTGCCATTGCCGGCGATCGTCACGTCGGAGACGGTCATGTTCGTGCCCGCAGCAGACGTCATCGCCCCACTGGCGCGGATGCCCACGCCCGACCCCGTGATCGCCAGGTTGGCGATCGTGGCACCGGCCGCTCCTGGGCCGGCCGCCACGATGCTGCTGCCGGCCGGATTGCTCAGCAGCGGTGTCTGGCCGGTCATGGTGGCGAGGTTCTCGGTTCCGCAGTAGGCGCCGCCATTGATGAGGAAAGGCATGCCGTCGCCGACCAGCGACTGGTTGGCCGCCCCGAACGTGAACGTGCCGCCGTAGGGGGTCGTGGACCGGCTCAGGCCCTGGTGTACGAAGACGATGTCCCAGGGGTTTGTCGCCTTGGCGCTGGCATCCGCCAGCGTGGTGAACGGATTTGCGGCGGTGCCGGTGCCGCTCAACGTGTTCGAGTTGTCGACGTGGATCACCCGCCACGGCGTGTTGCCGTTGTTCGGATTCACCGCCACGATCGGCGTCTGGTGCGCGCGGACGATGTGCTCGTTGCGCATCATCGGTTGCTCCATCTGGTCGGGCACGTTGCGCCGCCGGCTGCCGCCCATGCGGTAGGTGAGCCGGGCGAATCCCGTGGAGTCGAAGTAGCTGTCGTTGTTGTATTGCAGCGAGAAATCCCAGTTTTCCACGAACGTCATGTCGAGGCGGGTGTAGACGCCGCCGAACCAGGGAACGATGTCCTGGCCGGCCTGCGGGCCCTGCGCCCAGTCGTAACGGGCGTTGCCCAGCGCGTAGCCGCCCACGCTGATCATGCCCGCCCAGTCGGAGAGGCCCGGGACGTAGGCACCGACCTCGAGGTCAACGCCCGTCAGGGCCGTGTCGAGGCCGTACTGGCACATCACGAAGTTCTGGTAGAAGGGATAGTTGGGTGACCCGGCGGCATAGCCGGTAGTGCCTACCGGCATGTAGCCGTTGCTGCGCAGGTTGCCGAAGTCGGTGAGCCACTCGGTGGAGATGCCCACCTGGTTGTAGGCGTGGCCGAACTGGCCGAAAGGTGTCCCCAGGGTGCCAAAGGCCGGATATTGGTTCATGTCGCCGTCGTAGTCCCAGTAGACGCCGACGCCCAGCAGACTGCCCCCTAAGAACTGCTTGCGCACGAAGCCGACGTTCGAAAAGAAGCCGCCATACTCCGAGAGGTGGCCACGCAGGTCGGCCGCCCAGAAGCCGCCCAGATCGTCCTCGGCGTAGGGGATGAAGCCGCCGAGCGTCATGTAGCTGCCGTTGTAGCCCAGCCCGCGGTCGGCCGCGTTGATGCCGTAATACATCCAGCCCGGCCCGCTCTGGTTGAGCTCCTGGAGACCGGCCACGGCCCGGTTCACGACGCCTGTCGCCGGCACCATCGCGGTCTGCCCGACCTGCGCGTGCGCCAGCGGCGCCGCGGCAGCGGCTCCCGCCGAGATCACGGCCAGCGTCACCGCGCGGCGGGCCCGGCGTTGCCATGCGGCTGCCCCGTTGCGGATG
>Ga0256306_1000338_pt1 | contig 9070 bp, 5 predicted proteins | sample ColtaT_17_FD_183663 | JGI IMG/M metagenome (GOLD analysis project Ga0256306, IMG submission 183663) | Metatranscriptome of freshwater microbial communities from Columbia River, Oregon, United States - Colum_Law_RepC_8d (Metagenome... | ecosystem: Environmental > Aquatic > Freshwater > River... | reverse complement strand
TTTGCTCATCCACTAAAGATTCGTTGAGCAAATGATGTGATGGGTTTGCGAATGCTCCAGCAAGGTGTTGCTCGCTGCGTTATCCGAGCCGTTTGCGGCGATCGAATTTTACTCTTGGTGCACTAAACCAAAAAGCGTGCACGATTTCATAGAACAGATTCGTAACTTAAGGGGGGCGAGAATGAAGCGGTTACAAGTACTCGGCGCAGCGTTTGTGGCTTCTATTGCATTTATTTCGCAGAGCAATGCGCAAGATGTGCAACAGCAAAAACAGCAAACCAGCGGGACTGAAAAAGAGTTTGAAGAAATTGTAGTAACCGGTTCGCGCGTCGTTCGTGACGGCTATGAGGCCCCGACGCCCTTGACGGTCGTTGGAGTGGAGGCGTTGGAAAATAACGCAACGGCTAATGTTGCGGATTATATGAATACAATGCCTGTGTTTTCCGGATCAACTTCGCCTGCAACTACCCAGGCGGGCGTGAGTAGTGCAACGGCGGGTGTGAATGCACTGAACCTTCGTGGACTTGGTACAGAGCGAACCCTTGTGTTGCTTGATGGACAAAGGGCGGTCGGATCACTCCTGACGGGTGTGGTTAACATTAATGGCTTTCCTCAAGGACTCATTTCGCGCGTAGACGTGGTCACGGGAGGTGCCTCAGCGGCGTATGGATCCGATGCTCTTTCAGGCGTGGTCAATTTTATTCTCGATAAAACCTTTAGCGGCCTAAAAGGCGAAGTTTCCGGCGGTGTAACGACCTACCGCGATAACGCAAATTGGAAATTTGGCCTCACGGCGGGCACGCCGTTTGCTGGCGGTAGAGGCCATGTTTTAGCTGCAGTCGAAAGCGCTCATGAAGACGGCATTCTCCAAGCCGACCGCGAGTGGAACTCAACGGGCCTTGGGATAATTCTCAATCCCGCTTACACGGCTACTAACGGCCAGCCCGAAAGGCTTGTTCTCACGCAGGTGAGCACCAGTAATGCAAGCCCGGGCGGAATCATTACTGCAGGTCCGTTAAAGGGAACGGCGTTTGGCCCGGGCGGCGCGCCCTATCAGTTTACTTATGGGGATATTGTCTTTGATCCAAATATGCGTGGTGGCGACTGGAAATCCACTGAACTGCGCATGAAACGCGGGCCCGCGCTCGCTAGTAGGGAGGACCGCAAAAGCCTCTTCCTGCGAAGCAGCTATGACGTAACCGATAATGTAAACGTATTCGCGCAGTTCTCTTGGGCAAGCGACATCGTGTACGGGATTTGTTGCCCTAAATACAATCCGGGGAATATTACAATTGCCACGGACAACGCCTTTCTTCCTGCCTCCGTGCGGGCGCGGGCGCTGGCAGCCAATCTCACTAGGCTGACCCTCGGCAGCTTCCATGCCGACCTTCCAATGCATGGATCAGACAACGATCGAGCAAATTTCCGTTACGTAGCGGGCGCAGAAGGTTCGTTCGAGGCATTCGCCACTGATTGGACGTGGGATGCCTACTATCAGTACGGATACACGAAGACGACTAATAAGGCGCCCCTTGTAAGTTCTCGTAGTCGTTATACGCTCGCCATCGATGCGGTTGTGCATCCTACGACAGGACTAATCGTTTGCCGGTCGACACTAACTAATCCCGGAAATGGTTGCGTTCCATTCAACGTTATGGGGATCGGTGTAAACGGTGACGCTGCACTGAACTACCTTTTAGGAACCGCCTACAAACACGAAAGACTTATGCAGAGCGTGGCCGCTGCATCGATGCAGGGAGAAGTGTTTGATACTTGGGCGGGACCGGTATCCCTTGCACTCGGTATCGAGCATCGAAAGGAGGCTGTGCGAGGTGACTCAGATGCGGACTCCGCGAATAATAATTGGTTCCTCGGCAACTATCTCCCGACGTTCGGAAGTTATAAAGTGACCGAAGGGTTTGCGGAGACTGTTGTTCCAATCCTGAAAGGCGAAGACTGGGCACAGGCGCTAGACCTCAATGCAGCAACGCGGTTTACCAGCTATAGTTCTTCCGGCTTCGTGGTCACTTGGAAGGTCGGCGCTACGTATGCTCCTTCTGACGAAATTCGGTTTAGAGCGACGCGGTCACGCGACATCCGCGCTCCCAACCTTCAAGACCTTTTCCAGGCCGGCGGCGCCAACACCAATAACGTAACCGATCCGTTTAACGGCAATCAGTCGGTTGCATACCAGGGTTTCCGTGTCGGAAATCCAAATCTTGTGCCGGAGAAGGCAGACACCACAGGCGCAGGCGTCGTCGTTCAGCCCGCCTTTGTGCCCGGTCTGAGTGCATCGTTCGATTTTTACAACATCAAAATCAAAGACGCGCTCGGCACCGTCGCCCCGCAGACTATTGTGGACGAGTGCTTCCTTGGAAACACTACTTTTTGCAATGCGATAACCCGAGGAATCGTTAACAACACCAGTGTCATTTCTAGAATCACAATATCGCCGTTCAACTTGGTTACCCGCACCGCGCGCGGTTTCGATATCGAGACCAGTTACAGAATTCCAGTCCAAGATTTAATTGATACTTGGGATGGGGACCTCACTCTGCGTTTTCTGGCGACCCACTTCATAAAAGATTATTCTGACAACGGCATCAACACGCCGACTGATACCGCAGGTGAAAATACTTCCTCTGGACCTCCGAGCTGGCGGTGGAACGGATCGATGAATTACACTTATGAAGACTTCGGTATCTCACTGAATGCGCGCGGTATTAGTAGCGGTGTTTATAGCAATGCCTTCATCGAATGCACCTCGGGTTGCCCGACATCAACCGTGGCAAACCCAACGATAACCGAGAACGATATTGCAGGTGCGGTCTACTTCGACGCGTCGTTTAACTACAAGTTCTTGTTAGCAGAAACCACTGAAGCTGAAGCCTTCTTCAACGTAAAGAACATTATGAACGAGGACCCCGTGTTAGTTGCGGGCGGCCCTGGTGGAATACCGTACGTCAACCTTCAAACAAACGCTGGGTTGTACGATATTGAGGGCCGGGTATTCCGTCTGGGACTTCGATTCAAAATGTAAGGGGAGTTGAGTGATTAACTTCAATGTTGAAGTCTGCGCGCTAGAACTTGCTTTTGGCGAAACTGAAGCGGCTGATTGCAGCAGACTAACCAACTGGTAAAAAAATCACTCAGGTCACTAGAAATAATTAGTTTTCGAAAGAAACCGAATAGCAGCGGTCAAGGGGAGGCGTGATGAGACTAGGTCAAGTCGGGTCGTCAATTATTCTGGCTGTAGGGCTTGTAATACTTCAAGGCTGTTCTGAGGAGAAAAAGGCGGCGACCAATGAAGCTGCGCCGCCGGCCCCCGCTAAAGCGGTGGTAAAGGGCGGAGACGCCCGGAATGGCGAATATGACGCGGCGCCGAACTGGTGGAAGGCCGCAGCGGACCACAAGGATGGTTGGACCTGGGGTGAAGTTTCCGGTATAGTAGCCGATACGCCCGATCGCATCGTGGTCGTCATCTGGGGTGATCGGAAGGCGGAGAACCACCGAGAGCAGCGTCCCGATGGTTCCAACTATCTCGTCGTCGTGAACCGGAATGGCGACATCGTCGAGACGGTGACGAAGTGGGACAAGATTCTGAACAAACCGCATCAGGTCTACATCAGCCCGTACGACCCTGAGCGACATGTATGGATTGTAGAGCGTGGCGGCGGCCGCGGCGCCCATATGGAAATCCTGAAGTTCACGAACGACCTACAGACGCTTGTTATGCGCCTCGGTGACCAAAATGATCCGAAGAATCGTGATGAGGCGCGCGCCAATCCTAAGCCAGGTCCATTCGACTATGGCGATCCTGCAACTTTGGCGTTTTTCCCGAATGGCGACTTCCTACTCTCTGATGGCTACTGGAACAGCCGTATCGTGCGTTACAACGCGAAAGGCGAATATCTTTATGAATTCGGCTCTCAGGGCACAGGCCCTGGGCAGTTCGACCTCGTGCACGGCGTAGCGATCGACCAGAACCACCGGATCTACGTTGCCGACCGTAACAACAACCGCATTCAGGTTTTCACCGAGAAGGGTGAGTTCATCGAGGAGTGGCCGGACGTGATGGACCCAGTTGGTGTTTACATGGACGAGCGCAACGGAGTGTGGGTTATCTCGGCTAAGGGTAACCGCCTGCTCAAGTACAATATGAACGGTGAACTCCAGTATCATTGGGGTACGTCCGGCAGCACGCTTGGTGGTTTCCCCGGTGGAATGTCGCGCCCGCACCAGGTCAGCGTGGATACCGAGGGCAACGTCTACGTCGCCAGCTGGGATGGTGGTTGGGTCGACAAGTACACGCCCAAGCCGGGCGCGAACCCCGATCATCTCGTTGCGAGAGAGCTCAAGATCAAGAATTGAAGTGCTCCGAGGCCCATCGGCCAATGGTCGATGGGCCTCGAATTCTACAAAAAAGCTGAATTTTTTTTGGGGAGTTTCGAATGCAACCGGGAGTACGTCTTTTTTGCATGCGCGCCGCCGCGTTGGTGGTGGGCGTCGTGTTTGTGCCGGCAAGCGGAGCAATGGCCGCCCAAACGTACGGTTACATGGTGAGCTCGCTATCGACCGCCACGTGGAACGACTACGCAACCAACTGTCCGCAGAATTTGAACGGCTACGGCCTGGACGTCACGCGGCGCGACCTGATCGCTATCGGCTTCAGCAAGGAAGAGGCCGAGAAAATGACTGGCGCCGACGCCGACGCGGAACGCCTGCCGCGTGATGTCGCTCAGCGCCTACTGCTGCGCGCAACCGTCAACGGCAAGCCGGTGAGCCACTATAGCGCTCCTGAGGCCGTCCCGAACCCGCCCGTTATTGAGTCGGTCGTCGGCCCAGTGGCTCTCGGTTTCGATCTCGACGGTAAGATTACCGGCACTGAATTCACGGACCCAGAAACGGGCGCGAAGATCGACAACCAACTTTGGCGCGCGATCGGTTGTTCTGAAAACTTTAGGGCTATCCCGCCGGCATTGCCGTTCACCGAAGAATTGACGTGGGCCCTTGCGATTGATTCGGCCCCGGCCTGGATGATGTCGATCACCGGCGAAGACTTAACCAAGGATGGTCCCGTCACGGTGACGTTCGAACGCGCTACCAAACACCTTGAGCGTGACGCTAACGGCGATGTCATGACCCATGCGACCTACGTGGTCGATCCAATGGGCCGCTCACACAACGTACTGAAGGGCGAGATCAAGGGTGGCTTCCTGACGGTCGCGAACGTGCCGAAGTTCTACCTTCAATCGGAGATGCCGTTTTTCCCAGAGATCGAACTGGATAAGGCGCAGATGCGCATGCAGGTAATGCCGAACGGCAAGCTGCTCGGCTATTGGGGCGGTTACTATGACTGGAAGCGCTATGCCTATATGATAACCTCCCGCCCTGGCAGCGGCGCAGACACGCTTGGCCTGTATCACTCGCTGAAGCGCTTCGCGGACGCGACCCCGGACCCAAAGACAGGGCAAAACACCCAGATTTCGATGACCTACCGCATGGAAGCCGTGCCCGCGTTCCATTCCACCGTGGATGGGAAGATACTTGCATCACCGGCCGCAGATGCGTCCGTAAGCGCCGCTATGGCGCGAAGGGACCCCGAGGTTAAACCGAAGGCGGGCCCAAGTCCTCCGCGCGCGCAGGTTAAATGATTTAGTGCCATAATAATTTTTCAGGGAATTAGTATGCGCAAATTCAACACTAAATTCTTCCGTCGTGCGCTGTGCGTAGCAGTAAACTTACTGCCGCTAACGTTCTCGGCGGTCCACGCTGCTGAAAGAGCGAGCGGAGATCCCAACGCAACGTCGCTGCGTCTCAGCCCGGCGCAGTACAAGCAGACCATCGCGGACGTGTTCGGGACCAACATTGTCATCGACGGTCGTTTCGAGCCTGAAGTCCGCGAGCGCGGTCTGCTCGCGCTGGGCGCCCGCTGGGCGAATGTCTCTGACATCGGGATCGAACGTTATGACGATCTGGCGCGCGGCATCAGCGCTCAAGTCGTAGGTCCGAACAATCGCGGAACGCTGATCTCGTGCAAACCGAAGTCTGAAACGGCCGCCGACGACGCCTGCGCGCGAATGCTCATCAGCAAATACGGCCGTCTCTTATATAGACGTGCCTTAAACGAGAATGAAATCGCGACCCGGGTGAAGCTGGCAAACGACGCAGCGACCACCACGGGGGATTTCTACGCCGGCTTTGCGGCCGTGCTGTCCGACATGTTGATTTCGCCGAACTTTCTGTTCCGTTACCGCACCGTTGAAGCGGACCCAGCAAAACCGGGCGCGAAGCGCCTGGACGGTTACTCGAAGGCGACCGCCCTTAGTTACTTCCTGTGGAACTCGACGCCGGACGATCAGCTGATCAAGGCCGCCGAGAACGGTGAACTTCAGACCGTTGATGGACTGCAGCGTCAGGTGGACCGCATGGTCGGTTCGCCGTCGATGGAAAGCGGGATCCGCGCGTTTTTCGCCGACATGCTGCACTTCAGCGACTTCGAAACCATCGCGAAAGACACCACCTACTTCCCGCGCTACTCCACCAAGATCAACGATCTGGCGCAGGAACAGACGCTAAAGACAATTGTGGACCATGTCCTGGCTAACAAGGACTATCGCGATCTGATCACAACGCGAGACACCTACCTGACGCGCAGCCTCGCGGCGCTGTATGGGGTGCCGATCACTGACACCGCCGACAACGGCGAACCAGACCGATTCATCAAACATAGGTATCCAGAAGGCGATCCGCGGGTAGGAATTTTGTCGCACGTCAGCTTCTTAGCCTTAAACTCGCACTCGGCCCGCACCTCGCCGACGCTGCGCGGCAAGGCCCTGCGTGAAAACCTGATGTGCCAGGTCGTTCCGGCGCCCCCGGGCAATGTTGACTTCACAGCCGTCGAGGACACGGCCAGCGAGACCCTTAAGACCGGCCGCGACCGCCTGCTCGCGCATTCATCCAACCCGGTGTGCGCCGGCTGTCATAAGATCACCGATCCCATCGGCCTCGCGCTTGAGACCTTCGACGCGGCGGGCGGATACCGCACCACGGAGAACGGAGCGAAGATCAACACCAGCGGTGTGCATAACAATGTGAACTTCCAGGGCGCGGCCGACCTCCTTCCGCTGATCCGCAACGACCGGGCGCTCACATCGTGTGTGGCCCGCAAGATCTATGCGTTCGGTACTGGCAAGATGCCGCCGCGCGGGTCCGCGGAATGGGACGCGATCGAAAAGAAGTTCGGCGAAGATGGATACAACGTCCTTAGGCTGATGCGGCAGGTGGCACTTAGCGACATTTTCTATGCGGTGCCGCCGGCCGAGGTTGATACGGCGACTAGAAATTAAGTCCTCTAAGCTGTGGGAGAATGATGATGAAAATCTCGATTCTTGCGCGTCGACAGGTTCTGCGCGGTATGATGGCGGGGAGCGCACTTTCGGTCGGCTTGCCGATCCTCGACTGTATCCTGAACGAAAGTGGTGATGCCTTTGCCGCCACCGGCAAGCCTCTCCCTGAGCGTTTTGCCACATGGTTCTGGGGGTGTGGCCTAGGAGAAGGCAACTGGGTGCCAAAGGCTGCCGGAGCAGATTATGAGTTGCCGGCTCAGCTTGCTCCGCTGAAGCCGTTTCAGAAGCGCATGCTCCTGTTCAGCGGCTCGCACATCATGCTGGACGGCGCCAACAACAACACCCACACCACTGGCGCGATGGGCATCACGCAAGGAGAGCCCAACAAGCAGTTCAAGGGCAGTATCGACACCATCATCGGCGATCACATCGGTCGCGGTACGCGCTTCCGCTCGATTGAGGTCGGCTGTAACGGCGATCCAGGCGCGACCTGGAGCGTACGCGAAGGTCAGGGCCGCCAGCCAGCTGAAATCTCGCCCATTAAGCTCTATGCCCGCATCTTTGGACCTGGATACGCCGACCCGAACGCGGCCGAGTTTACGCCCGATCCGCAGGTCATGGTCCGCCGCAGCGTGTTGTCGGGCGTAAAGGAAGAGCGTGACGCGCTCAACAGCAAGCTAGGTGCCGCCGACCGCGCGAAGCTCGATAATTACTTCACCTCGCTGCGTTCGCTGGAGCAAAATCTTGAGGTCCAGCTGCAGAAGCCTGATCCCTTGGAATCTTGCAGCAAGCCGAACCCCATGGAAGGCGTGGACAAGGGCGCCTTAAGCCTTGCAAGCGAGGCCATGGCGCGTGCGGGCATCTTCGCCCAGCTGCTTGCCCATGCCCTGGCGTGCGGTCAAACCCGCGTGGTGAACCTCGCACTTACGCAAGGTATATCGCCGCTGCGCCAGGAAGGGGATTCCACCAACCACCATGCCTATACGCATGAAGAGCCGATCGATCCGGTGCTCGGCTATCAAGTGAAGGCTGCGATCTTCCAGAAGCAGTACATGCAGGCGCTGCATGACTTCGTCCAAACCATGGACAGTATCAAGGAAGGTGACAAGAGCATGCTCGACCGCATGCTGGTGTTCGCGTTCACCGACCACGGAGCACCGCGCCTTCACTCGGTGCGCAACTATCCGCTGATGTTCTTCGGCACGGCCAACGGTCGCCTCAAGACCGGCATGCACGTACCACGCATGGGCGACACGACCGTGCGTATCGGATTCACTGCGCAGCAGGCGATGGGCGTTCCGACCAGCGCTTGGGGCGCCGGTTCGAATCGCGTCACCACACCGATAAGCGAAATCCTGGTTTAGGAAGGACACACGACATGGCGAAAACTAGAGTGTTGAGCGCCGTAAGCGCCTTTGCGGTCCTGGCTGGCACGGCCTTCGCCGCCTCAGCGCCGGGCTCCGCGCCCGTGTCCACACCGGTTGGAATTACCCTGCAGAATGTGACGTTCCGCAATGAACTTCTGTGGACCCGCCTGGCCGATTTAAACGGCAAGCCGCTCTACACCTTCGATAGCGACGCCCTGGGCGGGGCGCCGACCTGTGTCGGCGAATGCACAAAGGAATTTGAACCCTACCTCGTAGCGCGCGGCGCTGTCGCTGCGGGTGACTGGGGCTTGGTCGCAGGAGAGGCAGGTAGACAGTTAGTGTATCAGGGTAAAC
>Ga0256306_1000333_pt1 | contig 9115 bp, 9 predicted proteins | sample ColtaT_17_FD_183663 | JGI IMG/M metagenome (GOLD analysis project Ga0256306, IMG submission 183663) | Metatranscriptome of freshwater microbial communities from Columbia River, Oregon, United States - Colum_Law_RepC_8d (Metagenome... | ecosystem: Environmental > Aquatic > Freshwater > River... | reverse complement strand
TGGCCATGGCCACCATGGACACCATCAAGCTGTTCGGCGCCGAGCCGGCCAACTTCCTGGACGTGGGCGGCGGTGCCACCCCCGAAAAGGTGACCGAAGCCTTCAAGATCATGCTCAAGAACCCCAAGGTCAAGGCCATTTTGGTCAACATCTTTGGCGGCATCATGCGTTGCGACACCATCGCCACCGGCGTGATCACCGCCTGCAAGGCGGTGAACCTGAGCGTGCCGCTGGTGGTGCGCATGAAGGGCACCAACGAGGAGCTGGGCAAGAAGATGCTCGCCGAATCGGGCCTGCCCATCATCAGCGCAGACACCATGGCAGAAGCGGCCCAAAAAGTCGTGGCTGCCGTCAAATAAGCCGGGGGAAAACACATGTCCATCTTCATCAACAAAAACACCAAAGTCATTACCCAGGGCATCACGGGCAAGACCGGCCAGTTCCACACCGAAAAATGCCAGGAATACGCGAATGGCAAGAACTGCTTTGTCGCCGGCGTGAACCCCAAGAAGGCTGGCGAAAAGGTTTTCGACATCCCCATTTACGCTTCGGTCAAAGAAGCGGCCTCGCAAACCGGCGCCACCGTGTCGGTGATTTATGTGCCCCCCGCAGGGGCTGCGGCGGCCATTTGGGAAGCCGTGGAAGCCGACCTGGACCTGGCGATCTGCATCACCGAGGGCATTCCGGTTCGTGACATGCTCGAAGTGCGCAACCGCATGAAGGCCAAGGAAGCGGCGGGCGGCAAGAAAACCCTGCTGCTCGGCCCGAACTGCCCCGGCCTGATCACCCCCGACGAAATCAAGATCGGCATCATGCCCGGCCACATTCACCGCAAAGGCCGCATTGGCGTGGTGTCGCGCTCCGGCACGCTGACCTATGAAGCCGTGGCACAGTTGACCGAAATCGGCTTGGGCCAGTCCAGCGCTGTGGGCATCGGGGGCGACCCGATCAACGGCCTGAAGCACATCGACGTGATGAAGGCCTTCAACGACGATCCCGAAACCGACGCTGTCATCATGATTGGCGAAATTGGCGGACCCGACGAAGCCGAAGCCGCCCGCTGGTGCAAGGCCAACATGAAGAAGCCCATCGTGGGTTTCATCGCAGGCGTCACCGCCCCTCCGGGCAAGCGCATGGGCCACGCCGGCGCCTTGATTTCGGGCGGTGCCGACACGGCCGACGCCAAGTTGGCCATCATGGAAGAGTGCGGCTTCAAAGTGACGCGCAACCCCTCTGAAATGGGCAAGCTGCTCAAAGCACTGCTCTAAGCACTGCCGTAAGCAAAATTACCAACGGGCCCGCTTTGTCGGGCCCGTTACACTTCACGGCTATTACTACAGTGCTCGACATGGGCACCATAACGCATTGGAGAGACTGAATGGAAATGCTGCAAAGCACCGATTTCTGGATTGGTTTGATGAAAATCATCTGGATCAACATCATCCTGTCCGGCGACAACGCCGTGGTGATCGCGCTGGCAGCCCGATCGCTCCCGCCCCATCAGCAAAGGAAAGCCGTTCTTTTCGGCTCAGGCGCAGCCGTCGTCTTGCGCATTGTGCTGACCGTGGTGGCAGTCCAATTGCTGGCTTTGTCTTATTTGCAAATCATCGGTGGCGCGCTGCTGCTGTGGATCGGTGTTCAACTGCTGAGTGAAGAAGACGAAGGCGAAGAAGGCGAAGTCGAGCAAAAAGGCTTGATGGCCGCGGTTCGCACCATCTTGATTGCCGACATTGTGATGAGTCTGGACAACGTGATTGCCGTGGCCGCAGCGGCCAAAGGCTCGACCACGCTGCTGATCATTGGTTTGGCCATCAGCATTCCCTTGGTGATTTTCGGCAGCACGCTCATGATCAAGCTGATGGAACGTTACCCGGCCATTGTGACCTTGGGCGCTGCCTTGATTGGCTGGGTGGGCGGCGAAACCATCGTCAGCGATGTGGCCCTGAAGGACATGGTTGAAGCCAACCCCTCTCTGCATTACATCGCGGCAGCCGTTGGCGCTGCCTTGGTAGTGGGCTTGGGAAGGTTTCTTCAAAAGCGCGGCAAACACCCTGCAGAAACTGTTTAAATTAACATTTAAGCATTCATCCGGGCGCGCGCTCGGTAGCATGGCCAGATATTCACTTTGAAAGGAAATCTGTCATGCACACACGCGAGCGCGGCTTCACCCTCATCGAATTGATGATCGTGGTGGCCATCATCGGCATTCTGGCGTCCGTGGCCTTGCCTGCCTACCAAGACTACACCATCCGGGCGCGGGTCAGCGAAGGCCTGGCCCTGGCGGCGGCTGCCAAAAACCAGGTTGTGGATGTTCTCTCCAACGGCAACGCCGCCGGCTCTGCCGATGGCTACGCCAATGGCTACCAGGCGCCCAGCGCCACCCCCAATGTTGCCAGCATCAGCATCGCTGCGGCCAGCGGCGTCATCAGCGTCAAAACCACAGCGGTGGCCGGCAACGGCTACTTTCATCTGGTGCCTTTCACGGGCACACGCGACACGCCCACAGCCTTGCCTGTGGGTACAGCGGCCTTCACGCCGCCAAGCCAGGGCAGCATCAACTGGCGCTGCGTGGCCGAAGGCGTGAGCAGCCCTGCGGCCATTGCCCTGCCAGAGGGGAGCTTGCTGTCCAGCAAGTACGCCCCTGCCGAATGTCGTTGAACAGGCGGGCCTGAATGCTGGCTTGGCTGTGCGGGATGGCCATCGCCGTTGCCTGGCTGCAGCCTTGGGCACCGCCGCCCGCACCCTCGGTCCCCGGCTTGGTCACCGCTTGGGGTCTGACGGGCCTGCTGTTGCTGGGCCTGCAGCGCTGGCGCCCTGCCAAGCAAACGGCGGCCCCCGTCGCCACCTGCCTCACCCTGTTGGCTTGCTTGTTGGGCTTGACCCTTTGGTCCATCGCCTGGGTTCCCTTTGTCGATCGGGCTTTGATCGGTGGCTTGTGGGGCAGTGTGTTGTGCATTTTTCTGGCTTACCTTGTGGGCAGGCAGAAAGACTTGGCGGCGCCGATCGCACAAAGCCTTTTGTGGGTGGCCTTGGTGTGCGCCATCATGGGTTTTGTGCAATACGCAGGGTGGGCACAGTCGCCTGGCAATGGATTTGACTGGCTCCATGCCAGCCCGCAACGCGATGCCTATGCCAACCTGAGGCAGCGCAATCAATTTGGCAGTCTGATGGCCCTGGGTCTGGCAGCTTGGCTGTACCTTCAGCCAAGCCCATGGCAGCGCATCCCGCTTTTTCACTGGCTGCAACTTGGCCTGCTGAGCCTTGGAGCGGTCATCTCCTGCTCCAGGGCGGGCGCCATTGCATGGCTGGCCTTGGCCGCCCTGGCAACTGTTGCCTGCAGCAAGCATCGTGTAATGGCCCAACGCTCGGCCTGGGTGGCACCCCTTGTGGCGGCCGGTTTGTTTGTCCTGCTCAGTGGGGCTCTGCCCACCATGACACTTCTGGAAACCCAGGCCGCCGTCGCCCCAGCCCCCGCACCCGCCTTGACACGCGCCACCACCCAAGCCGAAGGCCTGGACATTTGCGAGAGCCGTCTGGTGCTTTGGCGCAATGTGCTGGAACTGAGCCTGCAACGCCCCTGGACTGGCTGGGGCTGGGGCGAGCTGGATTACGCCATGGCCACGCAGGCGCTCACAGGAACCCGGTTTTGCGGCATCGTGGCCCATGCGCACAACCTGCCATTGCAGTTGATGGTCGAGTGGGGTTGGCCTTTGGCCTGGGGCTTGATGGCCTGTGCAGGCATATGGTTTTGGCGACGGCGCCCCAGCCTGGCAACATCCTCCAGCGCCCTGCTCGGGTGGGCCTTGTTGTTGCCTTTGACGGTGCACAGCCTGCTGGAGTTTCCGCTTTGGTATGGCCCGTTTCAAATGAGCCTGGGTTTGGCCTTGGGCATGGTCGCCGGGCCCGCTGCAGGTTCGGTCAGTGCCAAAGCGCAAACCGCAACGCGTGGCTTGGCTGTTTTGTTGGTGGCCGGTGCTGGGTGGGGCGCGGTCGATTACCTGCGCGTGAGCCAGCCCTACTTGCCCAGCCACCTTCGAATGCCCCATGCGCAGGCGGCCCCTCTGGTGGAGGCTGATCAAACGTTCTGGTTTCGAAATGCCGTTGATTTCATCCAATTGACGACCACAGATGTTCCCCAAGAGGCGCAGAAGGCCCTCGCACAGCGGTTGATGCACTACTCGCCAGAACCCGCTGTTGCAAAGCACCTCCAAGTTGAAATAACCCAGCCCCCCCAAGGCTCATTGACCGCACCGCGTGAGTGATCACCCAAGATGCACGAACATCGGAGCCTTCTTTGGAGACTTTGATGGCTTGGCTGGACTTTCTTAAAAACGGTAACGAACTTTCTGAATTGCTGATTGAGGGCACCAACCCTTATGGCAACTGCTTGCTCAAGCAAGCCGATGTGGACCAGCTGCGTGACCACATCCCGGCCGAAGACCAAGTTCTCGCCTATGTTTTAGGGCGCGTGGTCCTGGCTGGGCGCGGCCTTTGGCTGTTGACCGACAGCAAGCTGTTGATTTCTGAAAGCGACAACGACGCGCGCGTGCACGCTTACGCACTGCAAGACATTACTGCAGCGGAATGCGTCAAGGGCAAATACGGTTACACCCTGCGCGTCACGGCCATGGGACAACAACGCAGTGTGTACGGGGCGTCAGCTCAATTTGCAACGGTTTTTTACCGTGCGCTGGCCGAAAAAGTGCCGTGCGCGCCGGTTCACAAACCCACGCAGTTGCATGCCAGTGATTTGGCCGAGGTGGTGCAACACTTTGGCGATGCGGCTGTTCGGCTTCAGCCTTTGAAGGCGATGAATTCGCAGGCTGTGGAGCGGATTGCGCAAATCGCGCACGCCGCTTAACCTGGGGCTTTATGCCCCAGCCACAAAGCTGCCCGACTTGCCCCCATGCTTCTCTAGCAGCTTCACGTCGGTGATGGTCATGCCTCTGTCGACGGCTTTGACCATGTCATAGATGGTCAGCAAAGCCACTTGCACGGCCGTCAAAGCTTCCATCTCCACGCCTGTGGGGCCCACTGTTTCTACGGTGGCTTGGCAAGTCACGTGAGACGCCGCGGCATCCACCTCAAAACCCAAAGCCACACGCGTGAGCGCCAATGGGTGACACAGGGGGATCAAGTCGCTGGTTTTCTTGGCAGCTTGAATGCCCGCAATGCGGGCAATGCCCAGCACATCCCCCTTCTTGGCCGTTCCACTCTCAATCAAACGCAGGGTGTCGGGCATCATTTCAATGCGCCCCGTGGCCACCGCAATGCGGTGCGTGGCAGCTTTGGCGGCCACGTCCACCATATGGGCTTGGCCTTGGGCGTCAAAATGGGTCAGCGTCATGGGGAACCTTCATCGGGGGTTAACATCGAAGCTGGATCATAAGGTCATGCCAATTTCTGCTGCATTCCTGTCAAAAGCCCGCTGCAAGGGGGCCATCCTCTGCTTGCTGCTGGGCATGGCGAACGCGCCGCTGCTGGCGCAAGCCCCAGCGGCGCATGCGCTGCCATCTTTAGGCGATGGCGGCGACATGCCCCTGGGTGAAGAGCGGCGGTTAGGCGACAGCATTGCGCGAGAAATTCTGCGCGATCCCGACCTGATCGAAGACCCCATTCTCAGTGACTACATCCAGAGCATTTGGCAGCCCCTGATCCAGGCAGCGCGCCAGCGTGGTGAGCTGTCCGCAGAGTTGGAGCAACACTTCGCCTGGGACTTGATGCTGATTCGCGACAAAAGCGTCAACGCGTTCGCTTTGCCTGGCGGGTATTTGGGCGTTCATTTGGGCCTGATCGGGGTGTCTTCCAGCAGGGATGAGTTGGCGTCGGTGCTGGCGCATGAACTCAGCCATGTGACACAGCGCCACATCGCGCGCCTGCTGTCCCAGCAAAACAAGCAGTCGCCCCTGATGATGGGCGCCATGGTCTTGGGCTTGCTCGCGGCCAGCCGCAATCCGCAAGCGGCGAATGCCATGATTGTGGGCGGCCAAGCGGTGGCCATCCAAAATCAATTGAATTTCTCGCGCGACATGGAGCGAGAAGCCGATCGTGTGGGCTACGGGGTGATGACCCAAGCCGGCTTTGAGCCGCAAGGCTTTGTCAGCTTGTTTGAGAAGCTGCAGCAGGCCGCTCGGCTCAATGACAGCGGCGGCTACCCCTACCTGCGCAGCCACCCGATGACCACCGAGCGGATTGCCGACATGCAAGCACGCCAGCAATTGCTGACGCTGGCCAGCCCGGCCCCACCCCGGCTGGCCCACCAACTGCTGTCAGCACGGGCGCGCGTTCTGGCCAACCCCGGGGTCGATGCCCAGCGTTTTTTCAGTGCGGATGCGCAGCAAGAAAATCGCTCGCCCGGGCAGCGCGCGGCGGCCTTGTATGCCGGCGTGATGGCCGATCTGCGCTTGCGCGATCACGGCCTGTTGCGCGCCCGCCTGGAGGAGCTTCGCCTGCTCACACAAGCCGACCCTGAGGCGCAACAGCAGGTCAAATGGCTGAGCGCCGAGGTCGCATTGCAAACAGGCGCGCCACTGCAAGCCATTGCGTTGCTGGGCACCCAAGGCAAAGATCGGGCCGCACGGTTTTTGCTGGCTCAGAGCCGCATTGCCACAGGCTTGCCGGCACAAGGTGCGCTGGCCGCCCAGGACTTGCTGGGTTGGACGGCCTTGCAACCGCGCGATGCCTACGGCTGGGAATTGCTGGGGCAGGCGCTGGGCTTGCAAGGCGACACGCTGCGCGCCATTCGCGCCCAAGCCGAATCCTTGGCCCTGAAATTTGACTACGCTGCCGCCATTGACCGCCTCATGGCCGCGCAGGAATTGGCGCGCCAACTGGCTCGTTCCGGTCGACTCGACCGTGGTCAGGAAATGGAAGCCGCCATCATCGACTCGCGGCTACGCACCTTACAAATCGCGCGGCGGGAACAAGCGCTCCAGCGCTGAGTCGATCACGATGCCCATGACGGAATAAACCAAGGAGCCCAGCAAGGCGTGCCCAAAGTTGCGTACCTGAAAGCCTTCCAACACGGCCGAGGCGGCCCAGAAAAGCGCGGCATTGATCACAAACAAAAAAAAGGCCCAGGCTGACCAAGGTGACGGGCAAGGTCAAGACCACCAAAACGGGTCGCACCACCAGGTTAAAGAGGCCAATCACCAAGGCCGCGATCAAGGCGGAACCAAACCCCTGCACCTCCACACCGCTGTCGATGCTGGCCAAGGCCATGAGGGCCGTGGCGCTGAGTAACCATTTCAAAATCAGTTTCATGTGCGTCAAGAATAGCACTGCGCCAAGACACCGCTATGATGCACCTCCCTATGGCCTCCATTCACATCACCGACCTTGAAGCGGCGATCAACTTCTGGCGCGAGAAAACACCCTCGCCAGACGGCGTCACCCTGAGCCCCCCATTGCGGGCCTTGGCCGAGGTGTATGCCTTGATGGTTTTTTACCGGCACGACGAAGCCGCTGAAAAAGGCTTTCCGGCCCAAGCCTGGGATGCCTGGCTGGCCTGGTACAACACCACGCCCGACACGCCGTGCATTGCCATCTGCTCCACCAGCCAAGGAGACCCGGAATGCAAAGGGTGTGGCCGCAGCTTTGACGAGGTGCAACGCTGGACCGAAATGAGCCCCGGTGAAAAACGCGCCACCTGGCGGCGCATCACTGTGCTGGACAGCGCTTGGCGCTTCAACCGCTACGCCGAGCGCGCGCCCGATCAGACCCTGCGCGCCAGCGACGCAGCCATGCCCACATAACTCGCGGGCGTCATCGCCAGCAAGCGGGTTTTTTCAGCCTCGGGAATCGCCAGCGAACGAATCAGGCCGTGCAAGGCCTGCGCGGTCACGGTTTTGCCGCGCGTGACTTCTTTGAGCTTTTCATAAGCGCCTTGCACGCCATAGCGGCGCATCACCGTTTGAATCGGCTCGGCCAGCACTTCCCAGGCGTTGTCCAAATCGTCTGCCAGCGCCTCTTGGTTGAGCTCCAGCTTGTTCAAGCCAATGCCCATGGACTGGTAAGCCAGCACCGTGTAGCCCAAGGCCACGCCCATGTTGCGCAGCACCGTGCTGTCCGTCAGGTCACGTTGCCAGCGGCTGATGGGCAATTTTTCGCTGAGGTGGCGCAACAAGGCATTGGCCAAACCCAAATTGCCTTCCGCATTTTCGAAATCGATGGGGTTGACCTTGTGGGGCATGGTGGACGAGCCGATTTCCCCGTCCTTCAAGCGCTGCTTGAAATAACCCAAGGACACATAGCCCCAGACGTCGCGCGCCCAGTCAATCAGGATGGTGTTGGCACGGGCCACCGCGTCATACAACTCGGCCATGTAGTCATGGTTTTCAATCTGGATGCTGTAGGCCTGGAACGTCAGACCCAGCCCCACGGGACCGGCGGCCGGGTCGAGCCGCTCGGGGCTTTCCACCACGCGGCGACTCACCGCCTCCCAGTCCACCTCTGGCCAGGCTGAGAGGTGGGCGTTGTAATTGCCCACAGCCCCATTCATTTTGGCCATCAGCTTGACGCCTGCAATGCGCTCGCGCGCTGTGTTCAAGCGCACCACCACGTTGGCGATTTCCTTGCCCACCGTGGTGGGACTGGCGGTTTGGCCATGGGTGCGGCTGAGCATGGGCACATCGGCATAGGCATGCGCCATGGTGCGCAAGCGCGCAATCACGGCATCCAGGCCGGGCAGCAAGACCTGCTCGCGGGCGGCCTTCAATTGCAAAGCGTGGCTGGTGTTGTTGATGTCTTCGCTGGTGCAGGCAAAGTGCACGAACTCATTGGCTGCCGCCAACTCTTCGCGCAATGCGGGTGCGAGTGCCGGCGCCGCAAATTGCGCCTTGATCCAATACTCAACGGCCTTGACATCGTGGTTGGTGGTTTTCTCGATCTCCTTGATGGCCAAGGCATCATTGGTGGAAAAGTCGCGCACCAAGCCCAGCAAATACGCGCGCGCGGCCTGGCTCAAGGGCTTGAATTCCTGCAGGCCGGCATCGCTCAAGGCAATGAACCAGCAAATTTCCACCTGGACACGACGGTGCATGTAACCCTGCTCGCTCATGAGGGGACGCAGGGTGCTTAGTTTGGCGGCGTAACGGCCGTCCAGCGGCGACAAGGC
>Ga0256306_1000332_pt1 | contig 9121 bp, 9 predicted proteins | sample ColtaT_17_FD_183663 | JGI IMG/M metagenome (GOLD analysis project Ga0256306, IMG submission 183663) | Metatranscriptome of freshwater microbial communities from Columbia River, Oregon, United States - Colum_Law_RepC_8d (Metagenome... | ecosystem: Environmental > Aquatic > Freshwater > River... | reverse complement strand
TAAGCTTGCTAAGGCCTGTATGCGAAAAGGGATTTTAGATAAATTTGGTGTCAGGCTGCCAAGCTTGGTTCGTTTGGGGATAAGTGCGGGGATACAAAAGCGGGCTTTTATAAGGAAAATTGAAATCGAGCGAAGGCAAAACGAAGAAATGAAAGTTAATTTGGGTGCGGGTTTCTTGTTGGAAAAGGCCCGCTTGATCGTAGTTCCCAAAGGACTTCCCGACCTTCTCGAGAATATTTTTCCGGGAAAATCACTGACCGATGATGAAGTAACCCTGTACGTAAAAAATGTTTTAAGTGTTTTAAAAGAAACTGTACGCTCGGAAGAAATCAAAGGGTTTATTACAATTTCAATTGATTTATCCCATTTGCTAGAAGTAAAAGAATCAAAAATTAAATCCTTGGTCGAGTCTCAGCGAGGAGGACCTAAGTTTAATCTTCCAATAGACTTACAAGGGAAATCGAAGTGGCTTAATTCGTTGGTTTCCGAGGACGATTTGCTAAGTGTTTTTATAACTAATAAGGAACCACTACTCGAAGAAAACAAGAAGTCGTGGACAAAAGTTCACTCCCTAGAGTGGTAAGAATTGCGTACATGACCCTTGTCGCTTGCTATTGTTGCTATTAAACTAATTACTTGACGAATATTTTTGACCCGCTAATTGATTGACAGGAGTTTCTATGCCTCACACGAGCAGTGCCAAGAAGAACTTGCGCAAGTCCGAAAAAAGGCGTGCACTTAACCGTGCTGCTCTTCGTGACATTACCTTGCTTGTAAAAAATGTAAGGAATGCATCTGAAGGTTCGGCTGAAGAATTGCAGAAGCAGTTCAATCTTGCATCAAGTAAGATTGATAAAGCTGGAGCAAAGCGAACCATGCATGCCAATAAGGCTTCAAGATTGAAGTCCCAACTCAGCAAAATTCTGAACAAAAAGACCGCTGCAAAGTAGTTTGTTAAATTAAAAAAATGAAGCGCACATCTTTAATTTAAGGTGTGCGCTTTTTTTATATTGCCTTGCGCAATTTTTCGCGATAACGAAGTCGATGGATTTTTGCGGTTTCTGCACCTTCAAGTTTCTTCCAAATTAGCACAGTGAATGCAGGCACTAAAATTGGTCTTACAATAAAAGTGTCAAGCAAAACACCGAATGCCAGTGCAAATCCTATCTGAAACAAGGTATTTAATCCTGCAAGCATTAAAGTTGCAAATGTACCCGCCATGATTAGTCCACACGAGGTGATCGTTCCCCCGGTAAGCGCCAAGGCCTTTCGTGTTCCTTCAACTGCGCCATGAATCTCTTTTTCTTGAATCATTCGGGTGATTAGGAAGATGTTGTAATCTTCGCCAACAGCCACAAGGATAATAAACAAGAAGAAAGGCACGCGCCAATCAAGTTCCCCGATAGCCCTGCCATCGTACCAATGAGCCATCAATGCGGTAGCCCCAAGGGTGACAAAGTAGCTGAAAAGAACGGTGACAAGCAGATAGGCTGCAAGCCATGGGCTTCGAACCAGATAGAGCAATATAAGGAAGATACCAACGAGAACCATCCAGTTGATTCTAAATCGGTCGGATTCAGTAACGGTGGACATATCCTGTGCAGCAACAGTAAGCCCATAAATTTCAGCATTAATGACTCTGGATCTGCCAGCAGCAATAGGCAATTGTTCTCTAGCCCAATAACGAAGGCTATCCAAAGTAGGCAGGCTCGCAAGTTCGAAGGGGTCGGTTTTAAGAACAACTTCGAGCCTTGTAATATATTTGAGTTTGTTTTTTTCGCGCCCTTCGCGGTTCACAAGGGTTGCCAGATAATATTCGCGAGCAACCCGCATGATCTGGTCATCAACCCCAGCCAACACATTGGACCAGAGCTTTTTAAGGATGCCCTGCGCATCTTCATTAATGCCCTTGGGTTCTTTAACAGGCATGCCCAGAGGTTGAGTTAAACTTCGTACTTCCGAAACCCCGGAAAGTTTTAGAAAACCCTGACTCAAGTGGCTTAAAAGTCTTTTGCCTTCTTGGTTGTCCCAAGGCTTATTAGATTCGAGTAGCACAATGACAGGCCCAAGTTCGCCTGGGGTAAAATGTTCTTGTATTGCTTGTAATCCAAGAACGCTTTGGCTTTTTCTGGAAAGCTCGCCCGTGGTGTTGTAGTTGGGCGTTACTTGAAGGCCAATGATTGCAAGGGGCACGAGTGCAACGGTAATCACCGCTAAGGCCCTGATTGGGTGGGAAACAACCATATCACCAAAGCGGAACCAAGCTGCGTGTTCTTTTTCCGGAGCAATTGCAACAGGTAGTTTTCCAGGCCAGAATGCCAATTGACCACAAAGCCTTAGTAACGCAGGCGCTAGCGTTAACGATGCAAATAAAGCGACTGTTAAGCCTAATGCGATCGCAGGCCCGCCACAACGAACCTTGGCAAACTCTGCCAGTATCATTAAGCTTAGTCCGCATATTACCGTTCCTGCACTAGCAACAATGGCATGCCCCACATGTTCAACCGCCGCAGCAATTGCTTCCTTGGGGTTTAAACCATTGCATAATTCTTCTCGGTAACGGCTAATTAGAAATAGGCAATAATCAGTTCCCGCGCCATAAAGCATCACGATGGCAAATATCTTGCTGATATTCATTAAGTGAAACCCAGGGATTAAAGTACATACCGCTAATAAATTGAGTGCAATCCAAACTGAAAGAACGATGGTGATTAACGGTATAATCGCCAACCCAGGGGCCCTGTATACAAATAACAAGGTTACAATCACCAAAAGAATCGTAGCCAGAGTTGTACTATCTAGGCTGGAAGCACCAGCGCTAATCAAATCTCTACCTACTGCAGCGATACCAGTTACTTTAATTTGAACAGCCCCACCTGCTTGGGTGGGAAAATGTTCTCTAAATACTTTCTCTGCTTTATCGACGGTTAAACGAGTTTGGTTAGCCATGAAAGGCGTAGCAAGAAAAACTTGCACCAAGGTGCAGGTTTCATCGATACTTTTAAGTTTTTTCCCAATTACAGGTTCTTTTTCGTAAAGGACTTTTCCGATTTGCAAATCGGGTTCATCCTTGGCTAATTGTTTGATTGAGGTAACGGCTTGATCGAGATAATCGTAATCTTCAGCGGTGAATGCGCCTTGTTTTCTCTCAACAAGGAATATGACTTTGCTTGCAAAAATGTCGTTCGGGAACGCTTCTTCTAAGAGTTTGTATCCGCGGACGCTGTCGCAACGGGCAGGCAGAAAGCGAATATCATCATCTTGGGAGTTTTTTTCCCAAGACGGTGCTAGAAATGCTGCGGTAACTCCAAAGAGAAGCCACGCAAAACAAATCTTCCAAGGGTGGTTGGCGGCCAATTGGCCTAACCAGCGGTACATTCCCTTGTAACTCCATTGCCAGAGCAAAGTTTCTTCGGGTGTAAATCCTTTTACACCGCCACATCAATTATATCGGCGTGTTAATTTGTCACGCTTAAGTGAAAAGCAAAGTTTTTACAAAAATTGCGAGATAGGCTGTCTGGGTAAAGCCAACCTATTTTGAACTCTAAATTTTCACTATTCCTTCATGGCCGATTTGTACTTTAAATTGCAAGACCTATCATGGCAGGTTTTTGATAATCTGCTTCTAAAACTTGATAGGATACGGGGTTTAGACCATTTCGTGCTATGGAGCCCCTTTTTCCAATATGGGTATGACCGCTTAATACTTGGTTTAACTTGTATTTTAAGAACTTGCTTACCCAAGGTGAGGTTTCCAGCATAGGCATTGGAAAACGCCCAGCCTGATTTATGATCGTCACGGTGTATTTGTTCTTCTAATATCGGAAAATGGGTTGCAGCAATGATGGTATGAACTGCAGGATTATTGTCTAAAGTGTTTAATTGATCCAAAAACGGGCCTGAAACCCGCAGCGCAAATTCAGGATCCGACCATTCCCAATCAACTAATAATGCATCACTATTAAAATTGAATTTTTCCTGGGCAAAGTGCAGTTCAGAGTGAGTAATCCCAGAATCTACCGCAGAGTAATCGTACCAGCCAATGGTTCCCGCAATCCCGATGCCATTTTGCACATAAGAACTTCCCTCAAGCCAAATGCATCCTGAATCCTTGGTGATATTAGGTAACTCTTCGAACCACAATTTTTTACTGTCGCTAAATCTTCGTACCCATAAATCGTGATTTCCAGGGTAAACAAGTAAAGGGCAGGTAAAAGATTTTCGAAAGAGACGCAGGCATTTTTCGAAATCCTGAACTGATTCCCCCAAATCGCCACCCAGAATAAGAACATCTGGGCCAAATTCTGAAATCTCTTTTACAAGCTGTTCAACCTGCCATAAAGGGGTGATTGGCTGATGTAAATCTGCTGTGAATGCAATTTTCATGTTTTATTCAATGATTTTATTAAGTGGGTATTCCACAATTCCTTTGGCCCCCGCCAAGCTTAATTTTGGAATTATATGCCTAACAACGCTTTCATCTAGGATGGTGTTTAATGCGACCCAAGAAGGATCAGAGAGAGAAGAAATAGTGGGTTTTTGCAGAGCGGGCAATATTTTTAATACCTCTTCCAATGAACTCTGAGGCACATTCATCATTAATCCGACTTTGCCTTCTGCTGCCAAAGCGCCCTTCAGCATTAGCACCATGTCGTCCATTTTCTTGCGTTTCCAAGAATCTTCATGAGCAGCCTTATTTGCAATGAATCGGGTCGTGCTTTCAAGAAGTTCTGCAACAATCCGTAACTGGTTAGCCCTTAAGGAACTTCCCGTTTCAGTTACATCGACAATTGCATCAGCGAATCTTGGGGGTTTGACTTCGGTTGCGCCCCAACTAAATTCCACTTGAGCTTCGACCTTATGGCTTGCAAGCCAACGGTTGGTGATATTGACCACCTCGGTTGCAATGCGTTTGCCTTTAAGATCGGAGATGGTTTTGATATCAGAATTTTCGGGAACAGCTAAAACCCAGCGGACGGGTCTCTTGCTAACTTTACTGAAAACTAGTTCCGTCATGATTTTAACATCAGCTTGGCTTTCTTGAACCCAGTCGAAACCAGTAAGGCCACAGTCAAGCGAGCCGTTTTCGACATAGCGGGGCATCTCTTGGGCCCTGATCAAGGTGCAATGAATTTCAGGGTCATCAATCGAAGGGTAATAACTTCTGGACTGAAAAGTTAGTTTATATCCAGCTTTGCGGAATAAGTCGCCCGTGGCTTCCTGCAAACTACCAGCAGGAATTCCCACGCGTAAAATCTTAGGGTTGCTCATTTCTTATACACCTTTGAAGGGTCAAAGATTCTCGATCCAATAACTTCGGTCTTACCATCGATTAATTTACGAAAAAAGCAGGAAGAAAACCCTTCATGGCATGCAGCCCCGCCAATTTGTTCAACTTTAACTAGTACTGTATCCGCATCACAGTCGATAAAAAGTTCCCTGACGATCTGAAAATGCCCGCTTTCCTCGCCTTTACGCCAAAGTTTATTCCTGCTTCTACTGAAATAAACAGCTTTACCGGTTTTCAGGGTTTCATTAAAAGCCTCTTCATTCATATAGGCAAGCATTAAAACTTCGCCTGTTTTGGCATCTTGTGCAATCGCAGGAATCAAACCACCGGTCTTGGAAAAATCTAACATATTCATTCTCTAAGCAAAATTTGATTAGTAAGTAACAAGACTAAAGTATTCGTATCCTTGGAGCTGATCTTTTCCCTTTAAAAAACTTAATTCTATTAAAAAGGCGCATGCTGCAACATTTCCACCCGCTTTTTTTACTAATTCGCATGCGGCCTTCATTGTCCCGCCAGTAGCCAAAACATCATCAATGAGCAATATATTGTCGCCTGGCTTAACCGCATCGGTGTGCATATGCAATTCTGCACTGCCATATTCCAGATCGTAGCGTAAAGAGTGGGTTTTATAGGGTAATTTTCCAGGCTTTCGTAAAAGAATCAAAGGTTTTTTTAATAGTAGTGCCAAAGGTGCAGCGAATAAGAAGCCTCGAGCTTCTGCTGCAGCAATCGCATCAATTTTAACTGATTTCACTAATTCCTGCAGGCTGTTGATCGAAGATTGAAATGCATTTGGATCGCTTAATAAAGGCGTGATATCCTTAAACATAATTCCAGGTTTGGGAAAATCAGGGATATCGCGAATGAAAGATTCAAGTTGCATCAAAAGGCGCTCCAAAATTATAGAATGATTATTAAAACTCGCCCCACTTGTCATAAAGGCAATTATGTCGATAAATGTTCGAAAGGCGAATCAAAAAGATGTAGTTTCCATTGTTAAAATGAACAAAGCTTTGGCTTTGGAAACAGAATCACTGGTGCTTGACGATCAAGTTGTTTCCTTGGGCGTTGCCAATTGCCTCAATGATTCTGCCAAAGGTTCGTATTTTTTAGCGGAATATGAAGGTTCTTCTATAGGGCAGGTGATGTTTACTTTTGAGTGGAGTGACTGGCGCAATGGTTGGATTTGGTGGATCCAAAGTGTTTATGTAGAGCCTAGTTTTCGGGGAAAGGGTGTTTTTAAATCTTTATTCAATCATGTTGAAATGTTAGCTTTGGCTCAATTGGATGTTGTAGCAATAAGGCTTTATGTTGAAATCCACAATTTAATTGCCAAAGAGGTTTATCAAAAAGTAGGAATGCAACACGCAGGGTACGAGGTTTTTCAGAAGAATTGCAGGCCCCAACCCGATTCGAAAACAAATAATTCATGACAAATAAGCAAATAGAATCAGAGTCTACGGCTGGATTGTCGAAGGCTAGAGCCTTGTTGATCATTGCGTCGATCCTTTGGAGCACCAGTGGTTTTTTTACAAGATGGTTGCAAACCACTTTCGAAAACGATGCTGGCCCTGAGATCCATCCTTTGCAGATGGCATTCTTTCGCGTTTTATTTGCATCCCTGGGCATCAGCCTTTTTGTGCGCTTAAAAGATGTTAAATTTGCAAAAGGCATGGTCTTTACATCCATTTCATTTGCAATCATGAATGCCTTGTTTGTAACCGCTCTTGCCATGGGGTCTGCTGCAAATGCCATATTACTTCAATACACATCACTTATTTGGTGTGTTCTTTTTTCGATATTCTTGTTGAAAGAAAAGCCGGATCTAAGAGCGATCCAAGCTGTTTTCCCAGCGTTGGTTGGCATCATGATAATTGTAATAGGTGGTTGGCATGCAGGTGAGGGCGTGGTGATTTTGATCGCACTTGGTAGTGGCCTTACCTATGCCTTTGTTCTTACTGGTATCCGCTCTCTGCATGATGTTTCGCCTGCATGGATCACTTTTTGTAATCTCCTTGTTGCGGCTTTGGTTTTAATGCCATTCGTAATGATGATGCAATTGCCTACTACGAATCAACTGCTTATTCTTTTTATGTTCGGTGTCTTTCAGTTAGGCCTGCCTTATTTGATGACTGCCAAAAGTTTGAAAATCATAAGTCCACAAGAAGCTGGAATTCTGACATTGTTGGAGCCCGTGCTTAGCCCGGTCTGGGCTTATTTGATTGCACCGGATAAAGATGCGACTACAATAAGTACTTGGATGGGCGGTGGCTTACTACTTGCAGCTTTATTTTGGCGATACTATCCCGTCAAAAAGAAACCCGATGGGTTTTGAATCTTTGAGTCTTTTTCTTTTTCAATTGCAACAAGATAAGATACACTAATTTTTTGAGTAGCTTTTTTTCTTTAGAGGATCTTCTGATGAATCGGTTTACCCTGTTTCGCTTGTTTTTCACAGTTTTGATTTCTACAGTCCTTTTGCATAGCACTTTAATAGCTGCTGATGCGAAAGATGAAAAATGGGTTTCCCTTTTTAATGGCAAAGATTTAACTGGTTGGAAAACCCACCCTGATGATAAAGCCAAATGGGAAGTTGTTGACGGTATGATCATTGGCACCGGCAAGGCTGGGCACCTTTTTAGCGAAAAAGGAAACTACAAGAATTTCAGGTACAAATTAGAAGTTTCCATCAGCGATAAAGGTAATAGCGGACAATATTTTCGAACGAAATTTGGCAAAGCATTCCCTAAAGGATTGGAAGCACAAATTAACAGTTCAGGTGGCGACAAGGTACGCACTGGAAGCCTTTACAATGTTAAAGATTGCCTCATTTATGAGCAACTTGTAAAGCCTGATACTTTCTTTACCCAAGAAGTCTTGGCGGAGGGCGATCATGTAGTAATCAAGGTGAATGGTAAAATTACTGTCGACACCAAGTTGACTGGGGATAATCTTAAATTGGTTGAAGGCCATTTTGCTATTCAGCAGCATGACCCAGGTTCGACTGTGAAAATCAAAAAGATTGAAGTAATTGAACTGCCTTAATTGAATCGTATTAAAATGCAAATAGATCCCCCGATTGTTTATACAGTCGGGGGATTTTTTAATTTGACCCGCTGTTCAGCCAGCGACCCTCATCGATTTTAAATTGGCCCGAAGTACGATTGTAGGTAATCTTTTTGCCTTTGATTTCTTCAGGCGGAACACCCACCCTCGTCTTTTTGTACAAAGTTGCAAGGCCTGTTTCTCCACCATAAAAAACAACCAACTCTTTTGCTTCTTCATAAGAGACTTGTTCTGCTCTACCCCAGAACTCTTGCGCTTGCACAATGACTCTACCCTTTGCGATCATTTCCTGCTGGGATTTGTTTTTGCCTTGTTTGCTTAATACATCCAACCTGTCGCAACGCAGATACATTCCTCCCTTGGGAAGATGATCCATGACGGATTCAAGATCAATTTCAATGTTTGGATTTTCAGAGGGGAAATTTAAAACTCTGACATTTTCTAGGAATGTTGCAGTGTTTCTTTTGCTGTTGCCGTACATGCTTCGTAAAAAACTTACTTGGGTAAGTTTCATCTCATCTTCGCTGGCCTTGCTATTGGTTTTTATTTCAGCAGGGTTTTGTTTTTCTTGACCAAGGGGAGTTAAAGCGATGTCGCCTCCGCTACGCTGCATAATTCTAACTTCTCCAGGCCCTGAAGCACGCACTTCATTACCATCGCTGCCTTCTTTTCCATCTAGATCATCCTTGTCGAGTTTGTTCATCGAAAGAGTGATTGATTGAATTCGATGGTACTTTATGATTTTGTCATCTTCTCGGATAC
>Ga0256306_1000330_pt1 | contig 9128 bp, 6 predicted proteins | sample ColtaT_17_FD_183663 | JGI IMG/M metagenome (GOLD analysis project Ga0256306, IMG submission 183663) | Metatranscriptome of freshwater microbial communities from Columbia River, Oregon, United States - Colum_Law_RepC_8d (Metagenome... | ecosystem: Environmental > Aquatic > Freshwater > River... | reverse complement strand
CTTTCCGACATCTCCCGACCGAAGAGACCGCCGAAGCGCATCTACATTGCATGGCAGCAGCGATCGCCCCTGGCGGTATCTATGCGCTCGGATTGCATTTACTTCCCACCAAAGGTCCACACGATGAAGAGGAATCGTGGGTTGCTCGACGAGGTCACGTACAGGTCAACTCGCGAATGTGGTCGAAGAAGGTCGACAAAAGGCGTCGCATGGAGGATCTCGGTATGACGCTCGACATTTGGACGCCCACGAAACACTTTCGGATCGAAGACGAAATGCACTATCGAACTTACACAGCGTCTCAGATGACAGACCTGCTCTCGCAAATTCCTGAATTCGAGCACGTCGCAACATATGACTTCGCATATGACCTCAAGCAACAGGTGACCATCGGACCATCGACACAGGACGTCGTATTGATCCTTCGTCGAAAATAGGCCAAGCACCAAGTCTCAAGGAACAGTGGTTCCAACGTAACTTCGCCCTGGCACGTCGCGATAAAGAATGCTTTGGGCTCTTCATTAATGAACCAGCACGAATTCGCTGGAATTCAAATAAGCCCACAACGCATCTTGCCATCCGGCGGTACTATTTCGCTGGGCCATCGAACCATTGTTGAGCATCTTCCGAAGCGTTTGCAGTTCTTTGGGAGTCGGATAACGAGTCAGCGTTGCCAAACACAATCGTTTCAGTTTTTCTGCTTCTGCGTCGCGACTGTGGATGACTTTTTCGAGGAGAGTTCCGCGATCAAGGCTCAGCGCGTGTTCGGTCAGTTCGCTGTTCATCATCAACAAGGCTTGAGCGATGCTGCTTTCGAACGTGACTGACTCATCGTTCTCGTCTGTTTGAAATGCATGAACGAACTGTTGCAGCCATTCGTGGCGACGACGGTCGTGATCTCCCAATTCGAGCGGCGTCATGTCCGCACCAGTTGCGAGCAGCAGCGAGTCATACAACTGCTCTGCGGTCATCCCTTTGAGATAAACTCGGCTGAAGAGCGGCGCGGCACCGCTCGCGGGATCGTCTTGCTCGTTCGATTTCCCGAAGCGGCTCGTTCGTTGATACGCATCGCTCAGGCAAATCCAACGCATCAACTGCTTGAGGTCATAACCACTGGCTACGAACTCGCGAGATAAGTGATCGAGCAACTCTGGATGACTTGGTGCATTGTGTGGCCCCATGTCATCGACGGGTCGAGTAAACGAGCAGCCGAAGAAATGCTCCCACATCCGATTCACGAGTGCTTCTGCGATCAACGGCTTTTCACCGGATGTCATCAGCTTGGCGAGTTCCTGACGGCGATTCGTGTCAGCAGCATCATCGACAGAAACTCCTTCGAATTTCGGATACGTCACCTGCATTAAGCCACGTCGAGTTTCGAAGTGAGTCGGACCTCCAACATGCTTCGTTTCTAAAGTGGTCACACGAGATTTCATTTTGCCATTACGATCATCGCGTCGATCGAAATGTGCAATCGTGGTCTGCTGAAAGAAGCTGTTGAGCGACCAAAAGCCTTCTTGCTTCCAATCATTAAACGGGTGGTCGTGACACTGCGTGCAACCGATTTGTCGACCAAGAAAAACTCTTGAAGTAATCGCCGTCGCGGGCATCGCATCATTATTCATGTGCGCGAGAAGAAAGTTAGCCGCACCATTTTCAGCGACGTTACCCTCTGCCGAAACAAACTCCGAAACGAGCTCATTCCATGGTCGATTCTTTGCGAAATTTTCTCGCAGAAACTTCTGGAGTGCCGACCGATTCACGTCACGAGAATCCGATCGACCAATCAATAAATTCGTCCAGGTAATCGTCCAATTTCGAACATACCCCGGATCATCAAGAAGCGATTCGACGAGCTTTTCACGCTTTAGCACATCACGACTGTTGAGAAATCGCTCAGCAACATCGACCGATGGAATGTGGCCAACAACATCCAAATAAACGCGTCGCAACCATTCCGCATCATCGGCCCTCGGTGATGGCTCAACCCCATACAACTTCCAGCCGGCCGCGAGGTGTTCATTGATGAAATCAATGGCTCGTTGTGCTGATTGCTGAGTTGATCGAGGAGCAGATCCGATCGCCTGGGGCGGACGTGACTCAACTGCTCCATTTGACGCTGCTGCCACTCCAATTTCTGGAAGGGCGACATCGCTTGTTAAACCATCAGGCTGCGTGCCACGTACTGGATCGCTAGTGAGATCAGATGCGATTGGCTCTTTTGCCAGCATTGCTGGCTTTCCGCCATCAGAGTTCGTCACAACAGACTGACCGACCGATTTGTTGGTCGGTATTAGGTCGTCGTTTGACCGCCTTGGCGCTACCGTTGGAGATACATTTTCCGCCACTAAGGGTGAAACAACCTTTTCAGTTCCCGCCACCGACCTCACCGAATCGTTTGGTGGAAACCATCGCCCCAAGGCAAATGATAAAGCGGCAACTAAGGCGACCGATGCGGCAGTAATCCATAAGCCCAATGGTCGCCTGCCGAATGATTTACGCCCCTCTTTGTCTTGGCCCTCAATGACTGTCGGAATAGAAACCGTCAGATCAAAGTTTGAACTGTCTGCGCCGTACGCAGCATTCCAGTGCAATGTTCCGTGCAGATCGAGATAAGCAAGGTAGGTTCGCTTCGCATCAGGACTACTCAACACAAATCGCTCAAGCCGTTGGGCGTCGAGCGGGCTGAGCCGATCTTCACACAACGCTTCGAGCAATTCAAAAAGCTCGGCAGGTATTGAGTTCTCTTGCGGTTTCATGTCATTGCTCTTGCCGTTGAGGCCAGACGGCGATTCACACAATCAAATAACGTCTTACGAATTCGTCCAATCGACTGGTAAACGGAATTGGTCGGCCGCCCCAATTTTTCAGCAACTTTCAATCCATTCTCTCCCGGAGCATATCGAGCCTGAATCAATTCTCGGTCTTCCGGCTTCAAACGTTGCAAACAGTCTGAAAGTGCTTCGCGACGTTGCTCCAGTTCGTCGCTTATTTCAATCGCTTCTTCTGAAACCTGTGCCAGAAAATCGTCGCTGAACTGCAATCGATGATCTCGCCGACGATCACGGAACTTTCGAATTTCGTAGGTTGCAATCATTCCCGCCCAAGCGAAGAAATTCGTACCTAATTGAAACTGGTGAAACTTGCTCCAAATAATGACGTTCGTTTCCTGCAAAACTTCTTCGGCATCCGTGGGGCTTCCCACTTGAGACAAGATGAACAAGAACAGTCGTCGTTGCAGTTTGGTGAATAGTTGCACGAACTCAGCGGACGGAACTTGGTCCAGCGAACTTGCATCTTCCGCCGACTTGTTCGACTGGTCGCTCATGCTGGTTCGCCTATCGAACGGCATTTCAAGCCGTCCGTCACCTTTGCGACGATGACATCAGTGAATTCGTCTAAAAAAACGGGGGCCGAATTTGGCCCCCGTTTCGTATCCATTCGCCGAGAGGCGTTTATTAACCGATCAATTCCGGAATCGGAGTTCCACCATTGGCAATCTTCATCGGACGACCACGCTTTGATGTGTGAACCGTCGTCGTCGGAATGCCGAGTGCATGGCAAGCCGTCGCCCAAATGTCACCGGGCAAATAAGGCTTCGTCGCACAGGTCAGACCGTCTTCATCAGTCGCACCAACCGCCTGGCCACCCTTCAAACCGCCACCACCGATCATGACTGACCAGCTTGCGGCCCAGTGATCGCGACCCACATCTTGGTTGATGCGTGGAGTACGACCGAATTCACCCATCCAGACAACGACGACGTCCTTGATCATGCCGCGATCCGTAAGATCGCTGACCAAGCCATGAATTGCCGCGTCCATCGTTGGCAGGTTGCGGTCCTTCAACGTATTGAAGACGTTGGCATGCAAGTCCCAACCACCCATACCTACTTCAACAAACGGAACGCCAGCTTCAACCAGACGGCGAGCCATCAACAAGCCGCGGCCGAAATCATTACGTGCCATGCCACCCATTGGACCGCCAGTGCCGCAGTACTTTTCGATCATCTTCTGATCTTCTTTTTCGACCTTGAAGGCTTCCATTTGCTTGGAAGTCATCAAGTCGATCGCCTTCTTGTAAACGTCCTTGTGGGCCTGTGGAGCATCACCGCGCTTCGAGCCGATGAAGTTCTCCTCAATCACACCCAACATACTCAGACGTTGGTTGAGCCGCCGTGAGTCCATACCGTCTGTGTCTGCATTACGGATGCGGCCATTGGCATCGACAACGAAAGCTGCGTTCGACATGCCAAGGAAGCCCGGGCTACCTGGATCACCGTTGATCGAAACGAACGACGGGATCTCAAGTTCCTTACGCTTGGAGCCAAGCTCGTGGCTCACGACAGAGCCAAACGTCGGATGCACAACAGTTGGGTTTGGTACATAGCCCGTGTGCATGAAATAGCGACCGCGACCATGATCTGCTTCGCGAGTGCTCATGGAGCGAACGACTGCAAGCTTATCGAACACGGAAGCTGTCTTAGGCATGTGTTCGCTAATTTGAGTTCCAGCGGCCTTAATTGGCTTGAATTCACCACCGTTCTTTGAACCTGGCTTCAAATCCCAAATGTCGATCGTTGGTGGGCCACCACCCATCCACATCAGGATGCAAGCTTTTTGGTTCTTCCGAACGGTATCAGCATGTGCGTGCAAGTGGTTCATGAATTCGATCGCGGGAATCGTCGCCGCGCTTGCCGCCATGTGTCTCATAAAGTGACGACGGCTCATACCGGAAGGAGTGAGGTTCATTGGAATCGCCTTTCGTGAAGTTGGAAGTCAATCTGTATTCGGAAAACCTGCCGCTGACATCAGCAACAGAAAATCAAAGGGGTTCGGTTTCTACTAATGAATGAAGATGAACTCATTCGAGTTCAGCAAGGCCCAAAACATATCCTGGTAGGCAGCAAGCTTGTCGGAGTTTGATTTCAACATTGCTTGGGCAGCCTGAATTTCTTTGTTGTTCGGACTGCGGCTCAGCGCAGCCAGATACAGCTTACGAACACGATCTTTATCCTGCGGAGCTTCGGACAGGATTGTATTCAGATAGCTTCCCTTCTGGGCACTGATCGCGTCCTTGACCAACTCACCATTCATCATCATCAATGCTTGCGGAATTGAGCCATTGAACGTTGTTGATTCATCACCCTCATCAGTCCCGAACGCGATCACGAACTGCTGCATCCACTGCTGCCGCTTTTGCTCAGTCTGTTCCCAGCTTGAGCGGCCTGATTTATGAGCGTTTGTCGCGACAATTAGCGAGTCGTAAAGCTGTTCCGCAGACATCGACTTCAAGTAAACATGGCTAAAGAGTGAAGTCGTACCGGAACTTGGGTTGTCTTTCTCTTCGTTTACCTTCGTCGCCTGGCTCGTCAAGTTGTACGCTTCGGAGTTGCAGATCCAGCGGATCAACTGCTTAACGTCATATCGCGACTTAACGAATTCAACCGTAAGGCGATCCATTAACTCTGGGTGCGATGATGGATTGTGAGGGCCAATGTCATCCACAGGCTTCGTAAAACCGTAGCCAAAAAATTGACTCCACATGCGGTTCACCATCGCCATTGCAACCATTGGCTTTTCACCTTCGGTCATCATCTTGGCTAACTCAGCTCGGCGGTTGATGTCGTACCCTGTGTCATCCTTCTTCATCACATCGACCGGTTGTCCGAAATATTTTGATTCGGCAGCTTCCTGCGTGCCATTTCGTTTTTCATACAGAACAAACTGCTCGACACCCTCACGTCGCTTGAGCTCCGCGTAAGAGAACTCATTGCGACCTGTCTTCATGTCATACTTTTGGTGCTCTTCTTTGCGGAGCTGGCGGAAGAAGGTGTTGAATTCCCAAAACTGCCGCTGTTGCCAATCGTTAAACGGGTGATTGTGGCACTGAGTGCATTGCACCTGCATCCCCATAAACAGACGGGTCGTTTTGGCGGTTGCTTGCACGCCATCATCCGGCATCTGCATTTGAGCGAGCAGATAATTGACCGCCCCATTTTCCTCAAAGTGGCCTTCAGCAGAAACAATGTCAATTACAATCTCATTCCATGGGCGATTCTTAGTGAATGCTTCCCGGAAGAACTTTTGCATACCTTTGCGGCTCACTCGCATTGGCGTCTGCTGACCGATGGTGAGGTTCGTCCAGACCGTAGTCCAGTGACGGACATAAGCCGGGTCATCAAGCAACTTGTCGATCACTTTTGATCGTTTGGCTTTATCTTTGTCGGCCAGAAACTTGTCGACGTCTTCGACGGGCGGGACGTGTCCGACGATGTCGAGGTACACGCGGCGAATCCACTCACCGTCGCTTGCCAACTCAGACGGCTCAACTTCATTATCACTCCACCCTTGGCGGATCTGCTCGTTAATAAAAGTCAGGAGCACGTCTGACGAGCCGGTCGTGAAGTCTTCTCGGCGCTTCTTAGACGACGGCTTCGTTTCTGTCTTTGAATCGCCATCGGTTTTGGCTTCAGCCTTGGCGGCTGGCTTCGACTCTTTTGTCTCATCATCGGCCGATACCACGAAGGATGCGCTGACAGCCATCGCAATACTGGCAGCGACCAATCTCACCGATCGCAGGCTCGTCCACTTTAAATCACTCATAGATGCCTCCCTCGCGCTGTTTGCCTGAGGATGCTTGGAACGTTATCGTCCGACCCGATTTGGACCGGTTCGCAAACTCGCGGCGGATAAGTACCTGAGTTCGCGTAAAGACGTTCGCAAGATTTTGATAAGTTTTACCATATCGCAGACAACCTTACTGACTTAAACACAACTCCGGAAGAGAGTTGAAGCCAGTTACGGCGACCCGAAGGAATGCTTGATGTCCTCTGCCATTGCGACGCTGTCTGGCCGAGTTGCCGTCATCACCGGTGGGGCCAGTGGAATCGGTCGAGCCACTGCAAAACTCCTCGCCGAACATGGAATTCGAGTCTTTGTTGGCGATTACCGCTTGCGTCCTGAGAATCTGGAGCCATTTCGTTCTCTTGGAATCCAGGCAACCGAGTGTGACGTTCGAAATGTTGCCGATCTGCAACGGTTAGTTGACTCCGCCGCAAATGCCACCGGACGGCTTGATATTCTGGTCAACAACGCCGGGATCGGGATGGTTAAGCAAATCACGGAAGTGACGGAATCAGATTGGGACAACGCACTCGACACCAATTTGAAGGCTGCGTTTTTTGGCTCAAAATCGGCGATCCCGCATTTCCTGAAAGTCGGCGGAGGCTGCATTGTCAACATCGCCAGTAATGCCGGACTGCTTCCAAGAGCCCACGATCCCGTTTACTCCATCAGTAAATTGGCGTTGGTTGGCCTCACAAAAAGTCTCGCTCTCTGCCACGCCAAGGACCGCATCAGAATCAACGCGGTCTGCCCCGGTCCTGTGGGCGACACGGGCATGATGAACGACGATCTGGATGCGGCTCCCGATCGAACATTCGCCGAACAGCAAATCATCGCAGCGAGCCCAATGGCAAAAGCGCTTGGTCGAATGACCGATCCCGCTGAAATAGCGGCAGCGGTGCTCTATCTCGTCAGCGATGCCGCATGCATGGTGACTGGAACCGCGTTAGCGATCGACGGCGGTAAGTCGCTCGGCGTTCCTCCGAAATTACGACCACAGTAGACGCACTCGCCCCTGGCTCGATCGATTCAGCCTCAATCAAACGAAGCACAAGGATGGCCCTATGGCAGTTCCGATTCAGACCGTTGACCAACTCGTCGGCAAGCGATGCGTCCCATGCGAAGGGGGCGTTCCTAAAATGACAACCGCCGAAGCCAAGAAGCAGCTTCAACACCTTGTGGGGTGGACGCTGACCAAAGACAAGCTTCGCATTCGCAAGACATGGGTTGTCAAAAACTTCATGGCCGCAATGAACTTCTTCAACCACGTCGCTTGTGTGGCCGAATGCGAAGGGCATCATCCCGATTTACATCTTGAGGGCTATCGCACGGTCTCCATCGAAATTTACACACACGCGATCGGTGGATTATCGGAGAACGACTTCATCCTGGCGGCAAAGATTGAAAAACTGCCAATTCAATTGAAGGCGGCCTGAACGCTCGAAATTGGTGGCTCTTCTCATTTCCCGATCGGGCGAGGTCGAACACCCTCGCTGAAGAATTCACAACCAAGACCAACGAATAAAATTGGGATTTCAAGTTCCGATGGTGGATTTGAAACACATAAACTCGGTTCCTGCAAAAGGTACTCTTCATGGACGCCGTTCTCGCGACTCTCAATGCGAATCAACCTGCTGCACTGGAAACGCTAAAGTCGTTGCTGCGAATTCCCAGCGTTAGCGCAATTTCGGCGCATAAACCTGATGTTCGTCATGCGGCGGAGTTCGTACTCAACCATCTGGCATCTTCTGGACTGACGACCGAATTAGTGGAAACGGCCGGACATCCGATTGTTTATGCGGAGTGGCTTAAAGCTGCGAACGCACCAACCGTTTTAATCTATGGGCACTACGACGTTCAGCCTCCCGACCCGCTCGACAAGTGGGTCACCCCCGCTTTTGAGCCGACTGTTCGCGATGGATGCATTTGGGCGCGTGGGGCAACTGACGATAAAGGGCAAATGCTAACGCACGTCCTGTCGGTCGCCGCGTGGCTTAAGTCGACTGGCAAACTGCCCATCAACGTCAAGTTCGTCATCGAAGGCGAAGAGGAAGTTGGCAGCGAAAACCTCGACAAGTTTCTCAACGAACGCAAAGAACAACTTCGAAGCGACGTAGCCGTTGTCAGCGACACAAGCCAATATGCGCCGGGCATTCCGGCGATCACTTACGGCTTGCGAGGAATACTGGCGTGCGAAGTTCGAGTTCACGGTCCAAAGCAAGACCTTCACAGTGGACTCTTTGGCGGTGCTGTAACGAATCCCGCCAATGCACTGGCTCGGCTTATTGGCTCGCTGCACGACTCACAGGGTCGAGTTCAAATCCCCGGCTTCTATGACGACGTTCAAGCACTCACGGAATCTGAGCGAGCCGGCTTTGCTGCGTTGCCATTCAACAGCGACGGCTTCTATGCGAGTGTCGGCGTTAAAGCCGGCTGGGGCGAAGCAGACTTCACGACGATTGAACGGAGCTGGGCACGCCCCACGTGTGATGTGAATGGAAT
>Ga0256306_1000316_pt1 | contig 9225 bp, 14 predicted proteins | sample ColtaT_17_FD_183663 | JGI IMG/M metagenome (GOLD analysis project Ga0256306, IMG submission 183663) | Metatranscriptome of freshwater microbial communities from Columbia River, Oregon, United States - Colum_Law_RepC_8d (Metagenome... | ecosystem: Environmental > Aquatic > Freshwater > River... | reverse complement strand
GCTCCATCTCCCCGGCCGTGATGACGCTCAAAAATTTCGGCCGGTCGTACGCCCACGCAAACCAAGCCTCCACTTTCGGAGCTGGCTGCGGCGCCAACGTCTCCGCAATCACGTCCGTCGCCAACAGGTAGCCGTTCATTCGAACTTCACCCCGCTACCCACCAAAGGCGAATTGCGCAGATACTCGTAGAGGTCCGGTTGTCGATGCCGGCCCGTCAGCCGGTCGTACTCCGCCCGGCTCATAATAACCACCTCGCCACCGCCCTGCCGGGTTACCAACTGCGGTCCCTCGGCCAAGGTCTGGCGAACTAACTCGCTAAATCGCGCTTTCGCGTCCTGGAGTTTCCACTCCCCGTGAAGGTGTTTCATACTAGTCAGACTAGTCAGAGTTTAGCAAATCTGCCTCGGAAGGGGCGCTACAATAGGGGAGGCAAGCCATGTTCGATAGTCTGAGCGATAAACTCCAAAAGGTCTTCAAAAACCTGCGCGGCGAAGGCAAACTCACCGCGGAGAACATGGACGCCGCTCTGCGCGAAATCCGCGTCGCCCTTCTCGAAGCCGACGTCCACTTCAAAGTGGTCAAAGGCCTCATCGAAGCCGTCAAGGAAAAAGCGCTCGGCCAGGAAGTCCTTTCGGCCCTCAACCCGTCGCAGCAGGTCGTCAAAATCGTCCACGAAGAGCTTATCAAGCTCCTCGGTTCCCACGCCTCCCGCCTCCGCTTCGCCAATGAGCCGCCCTCGGTCATTATGATCGTCGGCCTCCAAGGCTCCGGTAAAACGACGTCCACTGCCAAGCTCGCCCGCTGGCTGTCGAAGAACCAGCACAATCCGATCATGGTCTCGGTCGACGTCTACCGTCCCGCCGCCCGCGATCAGCTGGCCGTACTCGCCAAACAGCTCAACCTGCCGATCTATCCGGGTGTCGCCGGCGAAACCAAGCCGCTCGAACTGGCCAAATCCGCCAAGCGCGAAGCCATCCAGTCCGGCAAAGACGTCATCCTCATCGATACCGCCGGCCGCCTGCATATCGACGAAGACCTCATGACCGAGCTCGCCGAGCTGAAGGCCACCTTCGATCCGGTCGAAATCCTCTTCGTGGCCGACGCCATGACCGGCCAGGACGCTGTCAAATCGGCCGCCGAATTTCACGCTCGTCTCGGCGTCACCGGGGTCATCTTAACGAAGATGGACGGCGATGCCCGCGGTGGCGCGGCGCTCTCCATTCGCTCGGTCACCGGCCAGCCGCTCAAGTTCATCGGTATCGGCGAAAAGCCGGATGCCTTCGAGGCGTTCCATCCGGATCGCGCCGCCAGCCGCATCCTCGGCATGGGCGACGTGCTCAGCCTCATCGAAAAGGTCGAAGAGACCATCGATAAAAAGCAGGCCGAGGAGATGCAGCGCAAGCTCCTCGATAACGAGTTCACCCTGGAGGACTTCCGCAACCAGCTGAAGCAGCTCTCCAAACTCGGGCCGCTCGAAAATCTTCTCGGGATGATGCCCGGCGTCGGCATGCTCAAAGAGCTCAAAAACGCCAAGGTCGATCCCAAGGAAATCTCCCGCGTCGTCGCCATCATCGACTCGATGACCCCGCGCGAACGCGATAACCACATGCTCATCAACGGCTCCCGCCGCCGTCGCATCGCCGCCGGCTCCGGGACCACCGTCAATGACGTCAACAACCTTCTCAAGCAGTACACGCAGGCCCGGAAGATGATGAAGTCCTTCTCCGGTTCGCTGCAAGGACAGGGCTTCATGGGCAAGAAATTGGCCAAGCTCGGTATGGGGAAACTCCCCAACCTGTCCGACTTTAAGTTCTAACCAAATTCAAAGGAGTAAGTCTCAACATGCTCGCAATTCGCCTCGCGCGGTTCGGCGCTAAAAAAGCCCCCACCTACCGCGTCGTCGTTATCGAAAAGGATCGCGCCCGGGATAGCCGCGCCGTCGAAGTCGTCGGCCACTACAACCCATGCGCCGAACCGGCCGCCGTTGTCATCGACCACGAGCGTCTCCAGTTCTGGATCAAGAACGGTGCCCAGCCGACCGACGTCGTCAAGCGCCTCGTCAAGAGCAACCCGCCGGCCCCCGCCGTTTAATCTGAGGATTCCGTCATGGCAGCCGTCAAGCAGTTAGTGGAAGACATCGCCAAAGCGCTCGTGGACAATCCTGACCAGGTTACCGTCCATGTCGTCGAGGGCGAACAGGTCACCGTGCTCGAGCTCCGGGTTGCCGCCAGCGATGTAGGTAAGGTTATCGGCAAGCAGGGCCGTACGGCGCGTTCCATCCGGACGCTGCTCGGCGCCTGTGGCGTAAAGCTGAATCGCCGGTACAATCTGGAAATCCTTGAGTAGCGACTGGGTCATCCTGGCCGAAATTGTCCGCGCTCGCGGCAATAAAGGCGAAGTCGCGGTCAACGACCTCACCACAGGTCCTGATCGCTTCAACGAGCTCGGCTCGGTTACGCTTCTCGGTCCCGATGACGCCGTCAAACGCGAAATCGAAATCGAGGAGGCCTGGGAACACAACGGCTTCACGATCCTCAAGTTCAAAGGGATCGACAGCATTTCAGAAGCCGAAGCGCTACGTGGTTTACGGGCCGCCATTCGCCCGGACCGCCGCCGCCCGCTGGAGCCTGGTGAGTTCTTCTTCGGTGATCTGGTCGATTGCCAGGTCGTCGATGCCAAAAATATCGAGGTAGTTTATGGCCGCGTCGCCGCGGTTCATGACCAGGTCGGCGCCCAAGGCCTCCTGGAGTTGGAAGACGGTATGCTCATCCCCTTCGTCAAAGACATTTGCGTAGGGATCAAGCCCGAAGAAGGCCGCATCGAGGTGAACCTGCCCGATGGTCTGGTCGAGCTCTTCCGAGAATCACAATCTTAATCCCGGTCTCATGATCTTTCACGTACTCACTATCTTCCCGGAATTCTTCCGTGGGCCGTTCGAGTACGGAGTCGTCTCCCGGGCTGTACAAACCAACAAAATCCAGATCCGTATCCATGATCTCCGGCAGTGGACTTTCGACCGTCACCGGAGCGTCGACGACCGGCCCTTTGGGGGCGGCGAAGGCATGCTCATGAAACCTGAACCCATCTTCCTGGCCGCGCAGGCAATCCTCCCGCAAAAGAGCGACAATAAAAAGATCGCTCTGATGTCGGCGCAGGGCCGTCTGTTCGATCAGGCGACCGCTCGGCGCTGGAGCGCGCTGGACGAACTCCTGCTCATCTGTGGCAGATATGAGGGAGTGGACGAACGGGTTGCTCAAAATCTGGTTGACGAAGAAACATCCATTGGCGATTTTGTTGTGAGTGGCGGCGAGCTTCCGGCCGCGCTCATCATCGACGCGGTCGCAAGACTCGTCCCCGGCGTCCTCGGCAACGAGGCCTCCAGCGAAAACGAGAGCTTTTCCACCGGTTTGCTCGATTGTCCGCAATTTACCCGCCCTGCTGATTTCCGGGGGCATGCTGTTCCCGAGGTTCTGCTCGGCGGTAATCACGAAGAAATTCGCAAGTGGCGCCATGAAACGGCGCTCGCAAAAACGGCCAAACACAGGCCCGATTTGCTCAAAAAGATCTAATCCGAAGAGGTATTCGACAATGCAACACGCACTCCTCACCAAAGTTCAGGAAAGCCAGATGCGCAAGGACCTTCCGGTCCTCCGCATCGGCGACACTCTCAAGGTGCACGTGAAGATTCGGGAAGGCGAAAAAGAACGTATCCAGATCTACGAAGGAACGTTCATCGCCCGCAACAACAAGGGCGTCAGCGAGACCATCACGGTCCGCAAGCTGAGCTTCGGCACCGGTGTCGAGCGTATCTTCCCGATCCACGCCCCCGTGGTCGACAAGATTGAAGTTGTGCGCTCGGGCCAGGTCCGTCGCGCCAAGCTCTACTACCTGCGCGCCCTGCGTGGCAAGGCCGCCCGTTTGAAAGAGCGCGACTAACCCGCCAGCACCGTCCTGCCACCAGGGTAAACGGGCTTGCGCAACAGGATGAATCACGAACGGGCCTCCGCTTCCAAGCGGCAGGCTCGTCGTGTTTCCACAATGGACTCAACGGCACTTCTTCGCCCGCCTGCCTTCACCGGCCAGGCGGGCGGTGGTGTCAGTACGGCCGCCAGACGCGGCTTGTTACAAGGTGTGCATCGCGACCATGTCCGCTCCCGGTGCCGCTCGGAACGCGGGCTCGGCGTGAGGTTCGGGTGCGGACGGCTGGCACGGCGTGGTATGGGCAATCGGCCCGGCGCGGTGTTGGCGGCTGGTGCGGACTTCGGGTTCGGCACGGAACGCGGGCTCGGCGTGAGGTTCGGGTGCGGACGGCTGGCACGGCGTGGTTTGAGCGATCGGCCCGACGCGGTGCTGGCGGCTGGCGCGGACTTTGGATGCGGCTCGGAACGCGGGCTCGGCGTGAGGTTCGGGTGCGGACGGCTGGCACGGCGTGGTATGGGCAATCGGCTTGACGCTGTGTTAGCGAACGGCGCGGACTTTGGATGCGGCTCGGGGTGTGGGCTGGGCGCGGAGCTTGCTGCCGGTGTGGACATCGCCCGCAACGCGAACTCCCGGTGCGCCTCGGGGCGTGGGCTCGGTGCGAAGATGGCGTGCGGACGCGTGGCGCGGCTCGGCGCTGACTTCGGGCGTGAGCCGGGCAGCTGCGGACACTTTGGCTTTGCCGCGGGCACGCGGTTGGCTGGCGGTGGGAATCGGGAGGCGCATGCGACCTCGCGCCGCTAGGATCCACACCTGCTCCCTCGACTTTGAGGACGCCGCTCGGGCGGATGGCTTCACGGCGGTCGCCGGCGTCGATGAGGCCGGGCGGGGCTGTCTGCTTGGTCCCGTGTTCGCCGCTGCCGTCATCCTCGATTGGGACCGGCCTATCGATGGGCTCGATGACTCGAAGAAGCTCGATGAGCCGACTCGCGAAGCACTGGCCATCCTCATTCGGGAGCGGGCTCGGGCTTTTGCGGTCGCCACGGCCAGCGCGGTGGAGATCGACCGGATCAATATCCTGCAGGCCTCGCGGTTGGCCATGCGCCGGGCCGTCGAGGCGCTGGGCATCCCGGCGGACTATCTGCTGGTTGATGCCACCACCGTCGCGCTGCCCGTTCAACAACGGAACCTCATCCATGGCGACGCGCTGAGCCAGTCCATTGCCGCCGCCTCCATCCTGGCCAAGACCTCTCGCGATGCGCTGCTGCGCGAGCTGGACCTGGTCTATCCGGGCTATGGGCTGGCGAGCAATAAAGGCTACGGGGCGCCGGAGCATCTGGCTGGATTGGACCGGCTGGGTGTGACGCCCGAACATCGCATGACGTACGCGCCGGTTCGGGAACGGGCGCAACGGACGCTGTTCGCGGAGGCAGGGTTTTGACGACGCCTCCCCCGCCACCGCCCCAGTTGGAATTGGTCGAAGCGCCTCCCCCGCCGCCGCGCAAGCGGTCGTGGATCAGCATGTTCTCCGGTCTCGCCTGGATCATCCTTTGCTTTGAGCTGGGCGCGTTCCTGATCGTCTATCCCTGGATGGACGGCTGGGATCACAACATGTTCGCCAACTGGCGCGAAGGCTGGAACGTGGTCTGGCTGAGCCCGTGGTTTCGCGGGGCGGTCAGCGGGATCGGTACCCTGAACCTGATCATCGCGCTGGTGGAGCTATTCCGCTACCTGCGCTATTGGCTGTTTGAGTAGAATCAGAAGGAGGTACGTGTCCAGTCCATCCATACAAGGCGACGCCGCTGAGCCGATTGTTCCCGCCGGACCGCCCAATGATCCGGAGCATGATCCGGTGTGCGATCCGCCGTACGATCCGCCGCGCAATACGATTGCGGAGTGGACGGTCACGATCCTGCTGCTGCTGTTCGGCACGACGACGCTGGTGCAGGCGTTCGTGATCCCGACCGGGTCGATGGAGGACTCGCTGCTCATCGGCGACCACCTGCTGGTGGATAAGCTGGCGTACTCCCCACCGGGGCCGATCAGCAAGTACATCCTGCCCTACAGCGACGCCAAGCGGGGCGACATCATCGTCTTCCGCTGGCCCACCGATATCAAGTTCACCTTCGTCAAACGGGTGATCGGGATGCCTGGCGACCGGATCCGGATTGATAACAAGACGGTCTACCGGAACGGCAAGCCGCTCGATGAACCGTACAAGTACCACAAGAGCGACTTCTTCGACTCTTACCGCGATACGTTCCCGTCCGAGCCCAACACTTCGATCGACGAAGGTGCGCGGAGCATGCTGCAGAAGCATGTGGTGAACGGGGAGATCGTGGTGCCTGATAACTGCTTCTTCGCCCTTGGTGACAACCGCGACCATTCGCTGGACTCCCGCTACTGGGGCTTCGTGCCGCGGGAGAACATTATCGGCAAGCCGCTGATTATTTACTGGTCGTATGACGCGCCGACGCACCGGCTGCAATCGTCGACCCCGTCGGTGGAACATGTCACCGATCTGTTTCGCAATTTTTTTACGAAGACGCGCTGGCGCCGTACGTTTAATTTGATACAGGGATATTCCTCTAAAGACTGATGTTCTTCAAAAAGAAATCTTCCGCTCCGGTTCAAGAACGGCAATGGATCGCCGATTGGGCCTTTAACATTGTCCTGCTGGTCTGGTTCACCTCGACGGTGGCGCAGCCGTTTGTGGTGCCGACGGCGTCGATGGAGTCCACCATCATGACCGGGGACCATTTGATTGTGGACAAGATTCCGTACTCGCCGCCCGGGGCGATTACCAAGTATTTTCTGCCCTATCAGGACGTCCGCCGCGGCGACGTGGTGGTGTTCCGCTATCCGCTGAACATCAACATGCCGTATGTGAAGCGGGTGATCGGGATTCCGGGGGATCAGATTAAGTTTGTGGATAAGAAGCTGATCCTGAACGGGAAGCCTACGGAGGAGCCTTACGCGCAGTTTGTGGGGCCGAACCTGGATCCGTATGCGGCGAACTTTCCGACGGTCTCTCCTTCGTATGTGTATCCGCGCGGGGCGGAGATGCTGCGGGATAATGTGAAGGATGGCGTGCTGAAGGTGCCGAATGGCTACTACCTCTGCATGGGCGATAACCGGGAGAACTCGGATGACTCGCGCTACTGGGGTCTGGTGCCGCGCGAGAACATCATGGGCAAGCCGTTGATCATCTGGTGGTCCTTTGAAGCGTCGACGGAGCATCTGGCGAGTTACTCGATTGATCAGGTGGTGAACCTGGTGACTAACTTCTTCCAGAAGACGCGTTGGAAACGCACGCTGCAATTTATCAAAGCTTATCCGCTGGGTTACTAAGTTACAAACACATGGCTACGTCGGAACATACATACGCCCTGATTCTCGCGGGCGGCCGGGGCACGCGCTTCTGGCCGAAGTCGAGAAAGCGGTCCGCTAAACAGGTCCTCTCGTTTGGCGGAGAGCGCACACTGATCCAGCAGACGGTGGACCGGCTGCGGCCGGTGGTGGCGCCCGAGCGGGTGTGGATCATCACCAACGACTTTCTGCGGGACGAGATTGCCCGGCAGTTGCCCGAGGTGCCCAAGGCGCAGATCATCGCCGAACCGGCGCAGCGGAACACGGCGCCGGCGATCGCGCTGGTGGCGCAGATTCTGGAGCAGCGCGACCCGGACGCGGTGATGGGGGTGTTTCCGGCCGACCACGTGATCGAGAAGCCGGCGCGGTATCTGCGGCTGGTGCGGCCGGCGTTCGCCGCCGCGCGCAAGGGGCAGATCTGCGTGCTGGGCATTCAGCCGCGGTGGGCCGAGACGGGTTACGGCTACATCGAGTTTCCGTTCGGCGTGACCAGTGGCGGCACGACGCCGTTGAAGGTGGAGCGGTTTCGGGAGAAGCCCAATCTGGAGACGGCCAAGGAGTTTGTGAAGGCCGGGACTTATTACTGGAACGCGGGCATGTTCTTCTGGCGGGCGAGCGTGTTCATGGACGAGTTGCGGCGGCACATGCCGCACACGGCGGAGACGCTGGCGAAGTTGCCGGCGTTTGAGTCGCGGACGTTCAAGAAGAAACTGGGCGAGTTGTTTCTGGATTGTGAGAACGTGGCGGTGGATGTCGGCATCATAGAGAAGTCCGACAAAGTTTACGGCATCGCCTGCGATGAGTTTGGCTGGAATGACGTGGGCAGTTGGAACGCTGTCTATGAGTTACTGGTCAAGGGTGTTCATTCGAACGTGCTGCAATCGACCGATGTCTTCACGGAGCTGACCGAAGGGTGCTACGTGGATGTGCCGAAGAAGATGGTGGCGCTGGTGGGTGTGAAAGATCTTGTGGTGGTTGAGACGGAGGATGCGTTGCTGATTGTGGATCGGCACCGCGCGCAGAACGTCTCCGATATTGTCAAAGCGCTGGAACGCGCCAAACGAGAGGAACTTCTATGAAACAGTACGCTTCTTACCCGGAAATGGGTATCGATCCGGCCAAGAATTACACGGTCACGATCACGACGAACAAGGGTGTTATTACGCTGGCGTTGGACGCTAAGTCGGCTCCCAAGACGGTGAATAACTTCGTGTTTCTGGCCAAGGACGGTTTTTACGATGGAATTACGTTCCACCGTGTGATTCCGGACTTCATGGTGCAGACCGGTTGCCCGGAAGGTTCGGGCCGCGGCGGTCCGGGCTATCGCTTCGCCGATGAGTTCGCGGGGAACGCGAACTCGCACGAGCGGGGTGTCATCTCCATGGCCAATGCCGGCCCGGGGACGAATGGCAGCCAGTTCTTCATCACCCACGTGCCGTGCCCGTGGCTGAACGGGAAGCACACCGTTTTCGGGAAGGTGACTTCGGGGCTGGACGTTGTGGATGCGGTGAAGCAGGGCGACGTGATGCAGTCCGTGGTTGTGACGGAAGCGTAGTTTTTCGGTTGGTGACAGAGGCGGTCCTTTTGGGGGCCGCCTTTGCCATTCTGGGGGCCATGGGCGGGGACGTTTTGGGGAGGCAGCTCGTCCTTGCCTAGGGAGTTGGCGATTGTGCCGCTCGCGAAGTTTGATGGCGTGCGGCTTCCACTGCGAGTGCTTGCGGCGTTCGGGGATGGACCTGGCGGTGCAGGAGCCTCGGCGCGTGAAGGCACGGTTGAATCCGATCGATTCTAATTGCTTTTTGTGGATGTTTTTTTTACTGATAGTCGGCGATTCCATTTCCGTCGATCCGACTACCATGCGGGTGCCAGACGACAGATGACGATTCACGCTAACTCAGACAGCTATGTGCGATATTAGTCGGACGCCATGTCATCTG
>Ga0256306_1000292_pt1 | contig 9437 bp, 6 predicted proteins | sample ColtaT_17_FD_183663 | JGI IMG/M metagenome (GOLD analysis project Ga0256306, IMG submission 183663) | Metatranscriptome of freshwater microbial communities from Columbia River, Oregon, United States - Colum_Law_RepC_8d (Metagenome... | ecosystem: Environmental > Aquatic > Freshwater > River... | reverse complement strand
GGCGCGGGGCACACGGTGGAGTTTTCCTGGAATGACCAGATGGCGGCGCTCGAGTTGTTCAGCCCGCTGACGGCGCTTGCCCCCGGGCAGGCATTTGATTTCCCGGAACTCTGGCAGTTGATCGAGTTGAAGGAGGAAGTGACCACCTTCGAGGATGCGCGGGTAGCGGCGAAGAAAGTGCCGGCGTCGCCGTTCACATCAGCGGGCAGCCGGTAGCATCGGCAGTGCCCGCATGCGTCTGGGTGAAGTTTCGCGGGTTGACGCTTCGCGGCTCGCTCCTAAGATGCCCGAACTTTCGCCACACACATGAGCCAGAATCTTGTTCCCACCGCTGTTTTTCCGCCGCCCGCCGCCGCTTCCGCCGGTGCGCATGTGAAGTCGCTCGACGAATACCGTGCGCTCGCTGCGGCCGCACAGGCGGACCCCGACAAGTTCTGGGCCGAACAGGCGAATCGCCTCGACTGGTTCCAGAAGTGGGGCCAGGTCTCCGCCGTCAATTACCACGAGCCCGTCAGCATCCAGTGGTATCTCGGCGGCAAGCTCAACGCCTCCTATAACTGCGTGGACCGGCATGTCGCGGCCGGCCACGGCGCGGTCACGGCCTTCATCTGGGAGGGCAACGATCCCAGCGAGACCCGCCGCCTCAGCTACTGCGAGCTTTACGACCAGGTCCAGCGCGCCGCCAACGCCCTCAAGGCCCTTGGCATCCGCAAGGGCGACCGCGTGTGCATCTACCTGCAGATGATTCCCGAGCTGGCCGTCGCCGTGCTCGCCTGCGCGCGCATCGGCGCGGTGCATTCCGTCGTGTTCGGCGCGTTCTCGGCGGACTCGCTGGTCACGCGCATCAACGACTCCACCTGCAAGCTCATCATCACGCAGGACACCGGCGTGCGCGGCACCAAGAAGGACATCCCGATGAAGGCCAACGCCGACAAGGCCGCGCCCAAGACGCCCACGGTGGAGAAGATGCTCGTCGTCCGCCGCACCGGCACGCCGGTCGAGATGCAGCCGGGCCGCGATGTCTGGTGGCACGACGCACTGGCCGCAGCCGCGCCGGAGTGCAAGCCGGAGGTGATGGATGCGGAAGATCCGCTCTTCATCCTCTACACCAGCGGTTCCACCGGGAAGCCCAAGGGCGTGCTGCACACCACCGGCGGTTATCTCACCTACGCGGCCTACACGCACCACTACGTCTTCGACTACCAGCCCGGCGACGTTTACTGGTGCACGGCGGATGTGGGGTGGATCACCGGCCACTCGTATCTCATCTACGGCCCGCTCGCCAACCGCGCAACCGTCGTGATGTTTGAAGGCGTGCCGAACTATCCCGACTACGGGCGCTTCTGGCAGGTCATCGCCAAGCACAAGGTCAACCTGTTCTACACCGCGCCCACCGCCTTGCGTTCGTTGATGAAGGAAGGCGACAAATGGCCGAACCTGCACGACCTCAGCTCGCTCCGCTTGCTCGGCACCGTGGGTGAGCCCATCAAGGAGCCGGAGTGGAACTGGTATTTCCGGGTGGTCGGCAAGGAACGCTCACCCGTCATCGACACTTGGTGGCAGACCGAGACCGGCGGCATTCTCATCTCGCCGCTGCCGGGGGCGACGCCCACGAAGCCCGGCTCCGCCACGCTCCCGCTGCCTGGCGTGCAGCCCGCCATCGTGGATGATCAGGGCAACGAACTGCTTGGCAACGACGTGCGCGGCAACCTCTGCCTCAAGCCCGGCTGGCCCGGCCAGATGCGCACCGTCTTCGGCGACCACCAGCGCTTCGTGGACACCTATTTCAAGCGCTTCCCCGGAAAGTATTTCACCGGTGACGGCGCGTGGCGCGACCCGGACGGCTACTACTGGATCACGGGCCGCGTGGACGACATCCTCATCGTGTCCGGTCACAACATCGGCACGGCGGAGGTCGAGGGCGCGATTGGCGCGCATCCCGCGGTGGCCGAGGCGGCGGTGGTGGGCTATCCGCACGACATCAAGGGCTTCGCCATCTACGCCTTCGTCACGCTGCGCACCGGCCAGACGCCCAGCGACGCGGTGAAGAAGGAAATCAACGCCAAGGTCCGCGACATCCTCGGACCGCACGCGTCACCGGAGAAGATCCAGTTCACCGAGGGCCTGCCCAAGACGCGCTCCGGCAAAATCATGCGCCGCATCCTGCGCAAGATCGCGGAGAACGAGTTGGACAACCTCGGCGACATCTCGACGCTGGCGGACCCGGCAGTGGTGGAGTCGCTGGTCAAGGGGCGGGTGTGAGTCGACTGCTGCGGTTGCACTCCTGAAATATTCTACTGATGAAAGCATCTTTGCTCGTGGCTGCGCTCGCGGCCCTTTTCGCCCTGCCGCTTGGCCTATCCGCCGCCGATGCGCCGAAGAAGCCCGTGCTGCTCTACAGCCGTTACTTCAACGCCCTCGGCGAGACGCGTTATCAGCCGGATGGCAACTACAAGGAAGTGCTCACCCGCCTGCGTGGCGAGTTCGAGGTCCGCGTCCACGCCGAGCCGCTGAACGCAAAAACGCTCGCCGGTGTGAACGCCGTGCTTATCGCCAACCCCAGTGAGAAGGCCGCCGGCACGAACCCGCCGCCGCATCACGTCGCCGCGCCGGACATCACCGCGCTCACTCAGTTCGTTCAAGCGGGTGGCGGCCTCATCGTCCTGGGCAATCAGGAAGCCCACAACCTGGAGACCAAAAACCTCAACCGCCTCCTCGCCGAGTTCGGGCTCCAGCTCGTGGACCGCCACACCGACATCAAATTTCTCCCGCTGCCGAAGACCACGCCGGTCATCGGCGGGCTGAACTGGCTTTACTACTCGGGCGACCAAGTCGTCCTCACTGCCGGCCATCCGGCGAAGCCGCGTGCGTTGGTGAACAACGATCTCGCCATCAAGCCCGTCAACGGCCCGCGCAACGAGCCCGGCTGCCTCCTCGCCGTCGCCGAGCCGGGCAAGGGCCGGGTCGTGCTGATCACGGATGCTGGTTGGATTGCCGACGACTCGCTGGCGGGAAAACCCATTGGCGAGGTCACGATCAAGGGCGCTGACAACTGGGAAATCATGCGTCGTCTCAGCCGCTGGGCGGCGGGGCGTTGAGCCTGTGGAGCGCCGGTCCCCGCCCCGGCGTGATCATGCTACCGATTCACTCGGCTGCCGGACGGTGGAACTCTGCTTGAAAAGCAAAACGCCCGCTGCCGGAAGACAGCGGGCGTTGCGACAAAGGTTAAGTTGCGATTACTTCGCGGCGGCGTAGGCCTTGGCGACTTCGGCCCAGTTCACGACATTCCAGAACGCCTTGAGGTAGTCGGCGCGCTTGTTCTGGTATTTGAGGTAGTAGGCGTGTTCCCACACATCGCAGCCGAGGAGAGGCGTGCCTTCGCAGCCGGCGACGGCCTTGCCCATGAGCGGATTGTCCTGGTTGGCGGTGGAGACGATTTCCAGCTTGCCGCCGTTGACGACGAGCCAGGCCCAACCTGAGCCGAAGCGGCCGATGCCGGCAGCCTCGAACTTGGCCTGAAAGTCAGCAAAGGAGCCGAAGGCGGCATTGATGGCAGCGGCAAGATCGCCGGTGGGAGCGCCGCCGGCATTCGGAGCCATCAGCTTCCAGAAGAAGGAATGGTTCCAGTGGCCGCCGCCGTTGTTGCGCACGGGGCCGCGGATGTTTTCCGGCACGGAGGCGATGTCCTTGACCAACTCGCAGATGGATTTGGCTTCGAGCGGCGTGCCGGCGAGGGCCTTGTTGAGGTTGGTCACGTAGGCGGCGTGGTGCTTGCCGTGGTGGATTTCCATCGTGGCCTTGTCCACATGGGGTTCGAGGGCGTCGTGGGCGTAAGGGAGAGCGGGGAGTTCGTGGGCCATAGTGTTTTCGGTTTGGGTTTCAGCCTTTTGCGTTTGGGAAAGGCGCGAGGAAACTAGCACTGCGGAGCGTCGGCGCAAACGGTTTTATCGGTGGAAGCTGTCCGCCTGCCTGGCACAAGCAGGCCGGCCATTGTGGCAACGAAGCGGAGGACGCTGTGCGGGCCTCACATCGGCTTCACCACCATGTAAACTCGGTCGAACCATTGCACGGCAGTCTCCGCGCCGCCCGGGGCGGGCTTGGCGGGGATGCGGTTTACGATCGCAGCCTGCACGGCCTTTTGTTTGATCAAGGCATCCAGCATGGGGGACTGTCCGCCCACGATGATGAACTTGGTCTTGCTGTTCTTCAGCGCGGTGATTTCCTCCGGCGCGAGCATCATGGGCAGCGTCACAAACAGCACCGCGACATCGGTGCCTTCCGCCAGGCTGATGAAGCGCCCAACCTGGCCCGCCGGCCACATGCGGGGATCGTCGCTGACCGCGCGGACGAACTCCTTGCCTTCTTTCAGGGTGATCCCCTTGCTCTTTGCGATGGCAGTCTTGAAGCCTGTGACTTGGGCTTCCGTGTTGGGGTTGGGCATGGCCTCGAAGCGCTCCCAAATGGCCATCACCGAGCCTTGGTTCCTGGCTAGTTGGGCGGTTTCCTCACCTGCCTTCTGACCGAGATACTCGAACGGCTTGAGGTTCGATTTGGGGGCGCAACCGCATGCGAAGGCGATCAACACCGTGATGAATGTGAGCGATGGGAGAGCAGGTTTGCTGGACATAAGTGAGTTGCGGGGTGCGAAACTGTCGGAGAAGGAAAGCGGGGATGGGAGGAAAAGTCCCTCGGAATGGGTTCCACGAACGGCTTACTGGAGCGTCCAGTTGTCGTCGATGTTCACCGCTCCCGCGACGATCGCCCCGTATGTAATGCGACTGGTCTTGGGAACGAGTTCCACGCGTCCATCGTAAAAGCTGATCGTCGTCTTGCTCTCGTGCGTCAGCCCGATGTTCGGACTCTGCCAGTAGGGGGTGTAGTTGTTGTCGTCACTCGCATCCCCGGAGCCAAAGGCCGCGACGGATCGTCCGGGCGAGTTGCCGTAAGGGCGCCAGATGTCCCGCACATCCCAGGCAAATACTTTGTCCCCGGGATTCTGGATGTTGGCCAGCAAGACGGCTTGATGCACGGTTCCACCAAAGCGGTAGTTGGCAAACGGCCCCAACCCGTAAGAGCCCAAGTAGGGGTTGATGCGATAACGCTGGTTCTGGACGAACTTGAACTGACCAAAGGTGAAGCTGACGTTCGGTTCTCCGGTGCGCGGCGTAGAAGGGCAGTCGTAGTTGTTGTTGTTGTTTTCACCCGGCACCGTGGTGGGCGGTGCCAGATAGGGCGACAACAAGGAGCCCGCGCCGCAGGCGTTGTAGTAGGGCGGTGAGGTGCTGGGAGCCCCGTAGATGTCCGCATGCGCCCACGAGAATGGCTGACGGTCGTCGTTGTCGCCCGCATACAATTGCGCGCCGACACCCCATTGCTTCAGGTTGTTCGTGCAGACGGAGCCTTTGGCCTTCTTCTTGGCCTTCGCGAGCGCGGGCAGGAGCATCCCGGCAAGGATTGCAATGATGGCGATGACTACCAGCAGTTCAATCAGGGTAAATCCCCGCTTGCAGCGCACAATGGCAGTGGATGGGTTCATAAACGGCAAAACACTGCTTCGTCAGACTGTCCCAACTTCGCCGGGCTTCAGGTTGATTCGAGCCTCATCTGCCCTCCACCCAGCTCACCGAAAACGTCGCGAAGTGCAGTTCCGGACGATATGACTGGCCCGCCCGCGAGAGCTCGTAAAGCAGGCCGATTTCGCCGTTGGGCAGCCGCGTGAGGCAGGAGTATTCCGCCGCGCCCGGATCTAACACGCGGGAGGCCGGCCAGGTGCGGCCTTCATCCCGGCTGAGGCGCAGGGTCAAGGCGCGCCGCGTCGCCCCAGGCGGATTGCTGAACAGCCACAGGGAGTCCTGCGGTGAAGCTTGTCCGGCTTTGGCCAGGGGTGGGCGCAGCGCCAGCAAGGCCGCCTCACATGCCGGTTCCGGCAATTGCTTCTCCAACCAGGGCGCGGACCAGGTGCGCCCGCCATCCTTGCTCTCGGCCAGGGTGCGGACGAATTGTTTGTTCGTTCCGCGCATGTTGAGGACCACCGTCCCGTCGCGGCGCTCGGCGGCCTGACACTCGGCGGTGTGCTCACCGACGGTCGCGCCCAGTTGCCAAGTCGCGCCGTGGTCGTCGCTGTAAAGGGCGTGACTGCGATACATCTGGCTCGGCTCCGTGTGATAACTGGGAATGAGCAGGCGGCCGGTCGCGAGCTGGATGCCGATGCCCGGCCCCGTGCCATACCAGCGCCAATCGGGCCGGCGGCCGGTGGCGGAGAGATCCCGCGGGGCCGACCACGTCAGGCCGTCATCCGTGCTGTGCGTCAGCCAGACGGTGGTTGGGGCCGGGCTTTCTCCGGCCACGATTTGCTTCTCGGTGGACTTGCCCGGACTGCGCGTGAAGGGCAGCCAGATGGTGCCCGTGCTGCGGTCAACCACAGGGCAGGGATTGCCCAAGGTGTCCTCCCCGAGATCCGCAATCTTCTGCTCGGCCAGCCAAGTCTTGCCCCCATCCGTGCTGCGGCGCAGGACGAGATCAATGTCACCCACCAAACCGCCACCGCCCACGCGCCCCTCGGCAAAGGCGAGCACGGTTCCTTTGGCGGTGACGATCAGCGCGGGGATGCGGTAACGCTTGTAGCCCTCGCCCGAGACGAAGAGCGGCTGCGTGGGCAACTCGGCGGCGGGCAGGCCCCGCGCGAGCAGCAGTCCGAGGACCGTCAGACCAAGTCGGCCAAAGGTGATGACGTGGAAATTCATGGCTGGCCTGCAGTCTGGAGAGCGCAGCGAATCCCGTCGAGGTTCAGGTGTGAACGCTTCTCCTACGGTGAATTGCATCAACCGTTTACTGGTAGTTCTCCATCCCCACACACGAGCACACGAGATTGCGGTCGCCGAAGACGTTGTCCACGCGGGCGACGGGGGGCCAGAACTTGTAGTCCACGAGGCTCTTCACGGGGAAGGCGGCTTGCTCGCGCGAGTAGGGCCGCTGCCAGTCGCCGGCGATTTGGTCGGCGGTGTGGGGCGCGCCTTTGAGGAGGTTGTTCGCCTTGTCGGCCTTGCCCGTTTCCACGGCGGTCATCTCGGCGTGGATGGCAATCATCGCGTCGCAGAAGCGGTCCAGCTCGCACTTCGGTTCACTCTCGGTCGGCTCCACCATGAGCGTGCCGGCCACGGGCCAGCTCAACGTCGGCGCGTGGAAGCTGAAATCCATCAGCCGCTTCGCCACGTCCTCGGCGGTCGTGGCCTTGAAGCCGCGCAGGTCGAGGATGCACTCGTGCGCGACGAGGCCGCCGGTGCCCTTGTAGAGCGTGGGGAAATACTTCTCCAAGCGGCGGCTGATGTAGTTCGCGTTGAGAATCGCATACTTCGTCGCCTCGGTGAGGCCGGCGCTGCCCATGCACGCGATGTAAACCCACGAGATGGGGAGAATGCTCGCGCTGCCCCACGGCGCGGCACTGACGGGGCCGATGGGGTCTTCGCCGCCGAGCGGGACAACGGGATGGTCTGGCAGGAAGTCCACGAGATGCTCCGCAACGCCGATGGGGCCCATGCCGGGACCGCCGCCGCCGTGCGGGATGCAGAAGGTTTTGTGCAGGTTCAGGTGGCAAACATCCGCGCCGATGAAGCCCGGCGAAGTGAGGCCGACCTGCGCGTTCATGTTCGCGCCATCCATGTAAACCTGCCCGCCCACGTCGTGGATGATGCCGCAAATCTCGCGGATGGTGCCCTCGAAGACGCCGTGCGTGCTCGGGTAAGTGACCATGAGGCACGCGAGGTTTGCGGCGTTGGCGGCGGTTTTCGCACGAAGGTCGGCAACGTCAATGTTCCCCTGCGCGTCGCACGCGACGGCCACGACTTTCATGCCGGCCATCACGGCGCTGGCGGGGTTCGTGCCATGCGCGGAGTTCGGGATGAGGCAGATGTCGCGGTGCGCCTGGCCGTTTGTCGCGAGATACTTGGCGATGACCAACAAGCCCGCGTATTCGCCCTGCGAACCGGAGTTGGGCTGAAGCGAGATGCCCGCGAAGCCCGTTGCCTCAGCGAGCCACTGCTCCAACTGCTTGAACATCTCCTGATAGCCGAGGGTTTGCTTCAGCGGCGCGAACGGATGAATTTTGCCGAACTCCGGCCAAGTGACGGGGAACATCTCGCTCGTGGCGTTGAGCTTCATCGTGCATGAGCCGAGCGGAATCATCGCCTGGCAGAGCGAGAGGTCGCGCGATTCGAGCTTGCGCAGGTAACGCAGCATCTCGGTCTCGGAGTGGTGACGGTTGAAGACCGGCGCGGTGAGGAACTTCGTCGTCCGTGCGTGCGCGCCGAAGCCAGCGGCCTCGGCGTCCACGTAAAACTCTTCCAGCTTGAACGGCAGCTCGAAGCCCGCGTTGAAGATGCGCACGAGCATTTCCACGTCGGCCAAATCCGTCGTCTCGTCGAGCGCGACGCCGAGCGTGGCCTTGTCGAGCACGCGCAAGTTGACGCCATGCTTCTCGGCGATGGTGACGATTTCCTTGCTCGTGTAGCCCTTGAGCTGGATGGCGAGGGTGTCGAAGTAAGCCGTGGTCAGCACCGAATGCCCGAGCTTCGCCACCCCCGCCGCGAGCACGCGCGTGTGCCGGTGGACGCGTTGCGCGATGGCCGCGAGGCCCTTCGGTCCGTGATAAACCGCATACATCGCCGCGATGTTCGCGAGGAGCGCCTGCGCGGTGCAGATGTTCGACGTGGCCTTCTCGCGACGGATGTGCTGCTCGCGCGTGCCGAGCGAGAGACGGAGGCCGACCTTGCCGCGCGCGTCCTTCGAGACGCCGACGAGGCGACCCGGCATGTTGCGCTTGAAAGCATCGCGCGTGGCAAAGAACGCCGCGTGCGGCCCGCCGTAACCCAGCGGCACGCCGAAGCGCTGCGCGCTGCCGACACATACATCCGCACCGAACTCACCCGGCGCGCGCAGCACCGTGAGCGCAAGGATGTCCGCTGCGACGACGACGAGCGCGCCCGCCGCGTGGGCCTTCGCCGCGAAGTCCGTGTAATCCAGCACCGAGCCGGTCGTGGTCGGGTATTGCACCAGCGCGCCGAAGACCGTGTTGTCGAAGGCGAAGGCCTCATGGTTGCCCACGACGACTTCGAGCTTGAGCGCCTCGGCGCGCGTGCGGACGAGCGCGATGGTCTGCGGGTGGCAGGCTTCGGAGACGAAGAACTTCGCCCGCTCGTCGTTCGGCGGCAGCGCGCGGTGGCAGAGCGTCATCGCCTCGGCGGCGGCGGTGGCCTCATCGAGCATCGAGGCGTTGGCGATGTCGAGGCCGGTGAGGTCGCAGACCATCGTCTGGAAGTTGAGGAGCGATTCGAGGCGGCCCTGGGAAATCTCGGCCTGGTAAGGCGTGTATTGCGTATACCAGCCGGGGTTTTCGAGGATGTTGCGCTGGATGACCGGCGGCGTGATGCAGTCGTGGTAGC
>Ga0256306_1000282_pt1 | contig 9633 bp, 8 predicted proteins | sample ColtaT_17_FD_183663 | JGI IMG/M metagenome (GOLD analysis project Ga0256306, IMG submission 183663) | Metatranscriptome of freshwater microbial communities from Columbia River, Oregon, United States - Colum_Law_RepC_8d (Metagenome... | ecosystem: Environmental > Aquatic > Freshwater > River... | reverse complement strand
CGGTCAGGGCGGAGTACTCGGCAAATACGATACCAAGGTTGCCTGGAAAACCAACGGTATCGTGATCGACATGGAGCGTCACAATCTGGATATGTCCTGGGATGTGAATGACTGGCTGAAAATTCGCTCCCTCACCGGCTACAAAGCCATCACAAGAAGCGCCCAGGTGGATTTCGACGGCGACCAGAATGTGATGTTGTTGGAGCGGGACAACCGCAACAAGAACTACGATGCTCTGCAGGAAATACAATTCCTGGCAACGTTTGGCGATATTGATCTTGTATTGGGCGGTTATTGGGAGGAATCCTATGCCAGAGCCAGAACCATTACCTGGGGCATGCCGGAATTTACCTGCGACCTCTGGAATGCCGCCAACCTGCAGCGAGTGACGGCAGCCCAGAGAACCCAATGTTTCAATAGCCGCAAGCAGGCGCTTGGCGTAAACGACCCCGCCATTACCACCAACGCCCAATTGACCGCACTGCAACCCAATCTGATGGGGGTAACGCAGGGCACTTTCTCCGGCGCGGCCGGCTCCAACAATGACCAGATGAACATCAACCGGCCGGAAACCAAAGCCGTCTTTGCCGACTTTACCTGGGAACTCAACGACAGGTTGTCCCTGGCCGCAGGTATCCGTTACAGCGAGGACACCAATCCGAATACGGTTGTGCTCAGCAACAACGACACCTTGATCAGTCGGGGCACCCTGCTGCCCGACAACGACATTCCCAATTATTTCGGTGCCAAAACCATTCCCGCTGCTGTCGGCGGAAACTCTTTCGACGCACTCACCAAGCGCCTGACCGTGCGTTATCAGATCAACGACGACATCATGTTATACGGAACCTATGCAGATGGTTATGGACCCGGCGGCCAGTCCAATACTCCCGCTTCCATACTTTCGTATATGCAGCGCGGAGCGGCGGTCGGCGTGGTTTCTGACATTCCGGCAGTAGTGCTTCGCCCCGAGCAGACTGTCGAAAACTTCGAACTTGGCATGCGGGCAGATTGGCTGGATGGCGAGCTGCGTACCAACGTTACCGTGTTCACCACCGACTGGCGGAACGTCCCCGTCAGTCAGTACATTGCCACCAAGTACTGGGACACTGACGGCAACAACGCCCCCGACAAAACCATTGATGTCGATGGCCTTCCCGGCCCCGATATCTTCTTCTACCCAAGCCTGTGGAATTCACCTGTCAGCAAAGCAATTGCACGTGGTGTGGAGCTGGAATCCAGCTGGTTGCCTACCGACCGGCTGCGGGTCGATTTCAACCTCGGATTGCTGCAGACCGAGTACCAGGAACTGGGTCTGGCCGGCACCGGTGCTGTTCCTGCCGTCAGCTTGGGCAGCCAGTTTGCCGGTGCGCCTGAGGAGACCGCAAACCTGGCAGTCTCCTATGATATTCCTTTGGCCAGTGGCGCCATGCTGCTGCCGCGTATGGACTACACGTACACGGCCGAGTACACCCTCCAGACTGGTGAGATCCTGCAGAGAACCCAGGATGCGTTCGGCATGCTCAATGCCCGTCTCACGTATGACTCGGGTCAGGAGTGGACGGTTGAGCTGTCGGTAACCAATCTTACCAACGAGTACTACTTCAACTCCGGGTTCTTTACCAGAGCGGAGCAGATCCACTTCATGACAGTGGGTCGTCCTCGTGAGTGGGGTCTGACTTTCAACTACAACTACTGATCAGGAAAGTCTCCGGCAGTCCGTTTGTGCGGGCTGCCGGCAAGCTCACAGCTGGCGACAGGATGGTAATTTTGCAACAGGTTCTACAGTAGTCTGATCCGGATGAAACCCTGGAAAGAGGAAAAGAATGCACCCGCTACAGGGCAACTTCTCTGCCAGCTTGCAGATCTGGCTGACAGCGAAGTTTTCGAGCTCACCCTCGCCCCCGAGAGCAAATACCCGTTCCGTCTTTTTATACACAAACAGGAAGGTCGCTACCGGTGCTTCATGAACAGATGCCCCCACTTTGGTATTCCGCTGAACATGCAACCACGGCAGCTATTCTCCACGGACAAACAGCAGTTCATCTGTTCCACACACTATGCCCGCTTCAATTTTCACGACGGATTCTGCACTGAAGGTCCCTGCGAAGGCAGCTCGCTGGAAGTCATTCCGATAGAAACAAGGAACGCTGCCATTTATGTTGCAGCCACAGCCGGTAGTGGGCACTGACCATGTACAAGCATCTGGTTATCTGGAAACTTGTAGATCGAACGCTTGCCCCGGCGCTGGCAAACGAAGCAGAAACCATCTTGCGGGGAATGCGCAGCAGCATGCCGGGCCTGCTTAAAATTGAGCTCGCCAGTGTGCTCGGCGGGGACGAGACTGCCGGCGATCTGGTGCTGTATTCTGAGTTCAGCGATAAAGAGGCTTACCTGGACTACGATCATTCGGCAGGCCACCAATTGCTGAAAAAGCTGATCGGCAGCCACAGGCGACAGCGCATGGGAGCCGACTATGTTGTTGCCGATGATTCAGACCAACAGCAGCCTGTCGGTGCCAACAAAACAGGAACTGGTATTACATGACAGACGCATACATATGTGACGGAATACGCACCCCGATAGGCCGCTTTGGTGGTGGCTTGTCAGGCGTGCGCACTGACGACCTCGCCGCGCTGCCACTGCAGGCACTCATGGCAAGGAATCCCGGCGTTGACTGGGCGGCGCTCGACGACGTTGTTTATGGCTGTGCCAATCAGGCCGGAGAAGACAACCGCAATGTTGCGCGGATGGCGGTACTGCTGTCTGGTCTGCCCCAGACGGTTGGCGGCACAACCATCAACCGGCTCTGCGGCTCCAGCCTGGATGCGATTGCCATCGCAGCGCGTGCCATCAAAACCGGTGAAGCGGAGTTGCTGATCGCCGGTGGCGTTGAATCCATGTCCCGGGCTCCCTTCGTCCTCAACAAGGCTGATGCTGCCTTTGCGCGCAACATGAAGCTTGAAGACACCACTATCGGCTGGCGCTTCGTGAATCCGAAAATGACCGGGCTGTATGGCACCGACAGCATGCCGGAGACTGCCGAAAATGTGGCAGACGAACATCACATCAGTCGTGCCGCCCAGGACGCCTATGCCCTCAGAAGCCAGCAGCGTACTGCCGTCGCACAAAGCATGGGTTACCTGCAGCAGGAAATAGTGCCGGTTACCTTGACACTGCCGAAGGGCGTTACGGTGATAAGCGCTGATGAGCATCCCCGTGCCGACACCACGCTGGAAAAGCTGGCAAAACTCAAGCCTGTGGTGCGAGCGGACGGTACTGTCACTGCAGGCAATGCATCGGGAGTGAACGACGGCGCAGCTGCATTGCTGTTGGCCTCGGAGGCAGCGGTCCGCAAGTACCGGCTTACTCCGCTGGCTCGTGTGGTCACTGCTGCCACCGCAGGACTCGCACCGCGTGTCATGGGCTTTGGTCCGGCACCGGCGATTGAAAAGCTGTTTGCACGGACCGGCCTCGGCATTGGTGACATCGATGTGCTTGAACTGAACGAAGCGTTCGCGGCACAGGTGCTTGCGGTAACCAGGCGGTTGGGCCTTCCCGATGATGCAGCACAGGTCAATCCAAATGGCGGCGCTATTGCCCTTGGCCATCCGTTGGGAGCCAGCGGGGCACGCATGGCAATTGCGGCAGTGGGGCAGTTGCAGCGTCAACAGGCGCGCCGGGCGCTCTGCAGCATGTGCATCGGCGTGGGACAAGGTATTGCGTTGTTGCTGGAGAGTGTTCGGTCATGAAATCAGTACCCCAGATATCGGCACAGGAAGCGGCCGGCAAAGTCAGATCCGGCGACACGTTGGTAGTCGGCGGCTTCGGCATGACCGGACACCCGATACACCTGCTGCATGCCATTGCAGAAACCGGTGTGAACAATCTGACCTACATCGGCAACAATGTTGGCGAGCCGTTTCTGGGCGCTGGTCGGCTGCTGCGCAATGGCCAGATAAAGAAGGCAATAGGCTCGTTTTTTACCAGCAATCCCGAGGCCGTTGCGGCAGCGCAGAGCGGGAAAATGGAAGTACAGCTGATTCCACAGGGCAGCCTGGGTGAAGCGATACGTGCCGGAGGCGCCGGGCTCGGCGGCTTTTATACCCCCAGTTCGGCCAACACCATTCTGGCAAAGGATCTGGAAACCCGTGTACTGGACGGCAAGGACATGGTGTTTGTGCGTCCGCTGCGCGGCAATGTTGCGCTGGTGCGGGCCTGGCGCGCGGATACCCTGGGCAACCTGCAGTACCGCAGGACCGAAAACAATTTCAACCAGGCGGTGGCAACCGCCGGTGATATCGTCATCGCCGAAGTCGAAGAAATTGTCCCGGCCGGCAGCATGGATCCTGATTTCGTCCACACCCCCGGTTGTCTGATCGATTATCTGGTGCAGGCCACTCTCGAGCTGAAAGATCTCGGCTCTTCGGCGACCATCGAAAGGCTGGACACCAGCTCCGACAACACCAAGCTGCGTATTGCCAAAGGGGTATTGGATGAGCTCAGGCCGGGCGAAGTCGTCAATCTCGGCATCGGCATCCCCACCTTGGTGGCTGATCTGATCACGCCGGCCCACCAGCTCACGCTGCACACCGAGAACGGCATGCTGGGAGTTGGCCCCAGCCCGGAGTCCGGCGGCGCCATGGACTATCCGGTCAATGCCGGCAAGATTCCGGTGACCGCCCTGTCGGGGGCCTCGTATTTCGATTCAACTGCTTCTTTCAACATGATCCGTGGCGGCCATATTGATGTGGCCGTCATGGGCGCACTGGAAGTTGATGCGCAGGGCAACCTTGCCAATTGGGCGATTCCAGGCAAACCCCTGCTGGGTGTCGGCGGCGCCATGGATCTTTCCTGCGGTGCCAAACGAGTCATTGTCACCATGACTCATACCAACAAGAACGGCGAATCCAAAATACTGCCCCAGTGTCAGTTGCCGCTTACGGCAAAAGGCGTGGTGAATGTGATCGTAACGGAACTGGCAGTATTCCACTTTACCGATGGCGGGCTCACGCTGACAAAAATCATGCCTGGCTCCAGTCTGGAAGAAATCCGGAGCCGGACAGCGGCACAGTTTACTGTCGCTACAGGATGAAGCAGCGGCCCTCCACTGGCGTGTCAAATAGCGTCGCTTATTTTGCTGGCCGCCTGTCGCAATTGCGGCAATATCTCCTTGATCAGCTTGCTCTCGCTCATTTTCAGCGGCTGTGAACTGACATTTATTGCCGCAACCGTTTTGCCGTGACGGTTCTTTATGGGCACTGCCAGGGATCTCAGGCCAATCTCCAGTTCCTGGTCACAGATGGCATAACCTTCGGTTCTTGCCCTTTGTATCTCGGCCTTGATTGCGGCCGGTTCGATCAGCGTGTATTTGGTAAAGCGCTTGAAGGAGGTCTTGGCCAAGAGTTCATCGATCTCACTGTCCTCCTTTGCTGCCAGCAGCACTCTTCCCATGGACGTAGTTACCGCTGGCAACCTCGCGCCGACATTCAGCCCGACTGACATGATCTGGTGCGAAAGCACTCTTGCCACATAAACGATGTCGGGAAAATCCAGCACTGAAACCGAACAAGACTCGCCAATGGCATCGCAAAGCTCATTGGTATAGGGCTGCACCCGCTCGATCAGAGGCTGCGTCACCAGGTAGGAATAACCGAGATCAAGCACTTTGGCAGTAAGCCAGAACAACTTGCCATCTGTTTCCATGTAGCCCAGCGCATGCAGCGTAAGCAGAAATCTGCGGGCAGTCGCCCTGGTCAAATCGGTGCGCTTTGCCACATCCGACAGTGTCATCTGCATGTGCTGATGATCGAAGCAGCGGATGACTGCCAAGCCCTTTGCCAAGGAGGCAACGTATTCCCGGTTGCCCTCGCCGAATGTGCTTGACAAGCTGTTTTTCATTGATGAGTATCCCTTCAAATGTTCGCATTTTGCCACAAAAGTTCGCAATTCGAACTCTTGCTGCCGGTTACAGAGATAAAGCAACACAGCTCAGGGAACAACCAGAATAAAAATTCCCGAACTTTTTCCGAACTTTTTCCGAACTTTCCCGACTTTTCCCGACTGAGGGGGGACACCATGTCAGCTCAATACACCACCAGTTTTTCCTCCATTGATTCCTATGAAAAAGGAGGCGTACAGATCATAGATGATGATCTCAAGAACTTCGTGTTCTCAAACATCTATGAAGTGGCGGCAACCCACAAACCCTATGAGCGAATCGTAGTTGGGAAAAATCTCGACTACACACTGGAAGCAGTTCGCGCCGAAGGCACCTCACCATGGTATGCCTGTGCCCATGACGAATTTGTCATCGCCATGGACCATAACGTCGAAGTGCATTTTATGGAACTGGGCGACACCAGCAAGATTGATGACGAGCAGGATGGCTCCTTCAAGCTCACGGCACAGCCGCTCGGCAAGAAAATCGGCATGGTCACCCTCAGCCGTGGACACATGGCCATGTTGCCGGAAAAAACTGCATATCAATTCCGGGCGGCGAAACCTTCGACCTTGCTGCTGCAAACAATCCTGGGGCAGGAGTCGCTGGAACGCTGGACCGAAATCTGCCTGAAGTAACTCAACGCTTATCCCAAACTCCGCAAGAGGCTGCCAGCCATGAAAAGCACACTGAAAATGAAAGTCGACAGCAATGTCACAGGCTTCAAGGTATTCACCATCGGTCAGTTCAGATTCGAAAGATGTGAATATTTTGCCTATATATACTGGCCACTCGGCAGCCACATGATGCCGGTGGATGCGTTCCTGCGCGCAACGATGCGCGACATTGCCTGGGGCTTTTTCTATGGCACCGTGAACTTTGATGATGTGATCGGCACCATCAATCACTACGGCACCGTGGACTTGTTTGCCGGCACTCTGAATGCTGAATACAAGGCTGCCGGCAAGGACTATCTTGAGACCTTCCCCTCCGATGTGCTGATGAAGCTGCTGGTGGATATCCAGAACGACTGGACCAATGCTGCTTTTGATCCCTTTGCCGCTCCACAGGAAACCGGCGCTGCGTGGGGCAGGAAGAACGGTTCCAACACCAAAGCCATTTCCCGCAAGCGCCAGACTGCCAAACGCATGATTGGCGTGCCGGGTGATACTGAAACGCGGACCGATGCCAACGGCTATCCGGTCAACCGCGCTTTTCTGGACGTGGATCAGAGCAGCCCCCAGGTTGTTGAAGAGCCCGGCTTCGAAAACAGAATCCACGCCTTCAACCTGTTTGCCTTCCTGTCCCGCTCCGATGTCACCTGGAACCCCTCAGTCGTGTCGGTCATCCGGCAGAGCCTGCTTTGCCCGACCACGGAAGAGTTCATTCTTCCGATTGAGCATGGCAACGACCGGGTGGAGTGGTTCCTGCAGATCTCGGATGAAATCTTCTGGGAAATAAAGGACGGGAAAACCGGCAAAATTCGTGCAAACGTAGTGATGAAGCCCGGAGATGTCTGCTGCATGCCGGCCGACATCCGTCATCGGGGGCTGTCTCCCAAACGTTCCATGCTTATCGTGTGGGAAAATGGTTCGCCGGAGATCATGGAGATGGTGAAGGCCGGCACCGTTCCCAGAGTTGGAGTGGAATTCTGACAACACGGCTCCAGCCATGAATTTTACTTGTGAGCAGAATGCTTCTCGCGTCATTTTTGGCGCTGGGAAGCTCTCTGTGCTTGCTGCGGAAGTTGCACTACTCGGTTTCCGCAACCCTGTCATCATCTCGACGCCCGGCCACCGTGATCTTGCAGTCAGGGCCCAGCAACTCATTGGCACTGGTGCCAGCATTTTTGACGGCGCCATCATGCACGTCCCTACTGGCAGCATCAGCGCAGCGCTGGCGCATGTGGAACAGCACGGCAATGATGGCTGTGTCTGTATCGGTGGCAGTACTACGGTGGGGCTGGCAAAAGCCGTTGCACTGGAAACCGGACTGAAGATCATCGCTGTTCCGACCACCTATGCCGGTTCGGAAATGACACCCATCTGGGGCATCACCCGTGATGGTGTAAAGCTCACAGGGCGTGACAACAAGGTGCAGCCGCGGACGGTGATTTACGACCCGGAACTTACCCTGACCTTGCCGCCGCAGATCTCTGGCGCCAGCGGCATCAATGCCATGGCACATTCTGTAGAGGCGCTTTATGCCGAAAATCGCAACCCGGTGATTTCCCTGCTGTGTGAGGCCAGTATCTCCGCGCTCGCGGCAAGCCTGCCGGTCATCGTGCAGAGTCCCCGCGACATGGCGGCACGCACCCAGGCGCTGTACGGCTCCTGGCTGGCCGGCATCGCGCTTGGCGCTGTTGGCATGGCCATTCACCACAAGCTCTGCCATGTACTTGGCGGCAGCTTCTCCCTGCCGCATGCCGAAGTACATTCCGTCATGCTGCCCTATTCTGTTGCTTACAACAGAGAGCACGCGCCGGAAGCGTTGAGCGCCATCGCCAGAGCCCTGAACACCGATAGCGCCAGTGTGCCGGGAATCCTGCATGACCTGGTCGCCCGCGTAGGTGCTCCAACCGCCTTGAAATCTCTCGGCATGCAACAGGGCGACCTGCACAAGGCTGCAGAAATAGCGCTGGCAAAACCCTATTACAATCCAAGAGAAGTCACTTTTCAGGGCGTTCTCGACCTATTGACCTGTGCCTGGGCAGGCACCCGACCCTGATCAGGCAAAACAATGGGTGCTCAGTCCTGTGCGATTTGCCAGTGAGTGCGAATAATGCAGGCGGCGCCTGGTTGTTCGTCGTAAATGACGATGGCAGCAGTTGCGCAATCACATCGATGTGGCTGGCAGGGTCTGGCAAGTGCTGAACCCGCGGATCTTGCCCAAATTTTGAGGCTGCTCTGCTAGAATTCCGGCTGTTTCCAGATGAAGCTGGTTTATAGATAAATCCATGAAAATTGCAGTTGTCGGCACCGGCTACGTAGGGCTTTCCAATGCAGTGCTGCTGGCCCAGCACAATGAAGTGGTGGCACTTGACATAGTGCCGGAGAAAATTGCCCTGCTGAACAACAAGCAGTCTCCCATCGTTGACGACGAGCTCGTCAACTACCTGCAGCACAAGCCGCTGAACCTGCGGGCCACGCTCGACAAGCATGATGCCTACAACGGTGCAGACTTCGTGATAATTGCGACACCCACCGACTACGATCCAGTTACCAATTATTTCAATACCGGCTCGGTCGAAGCAGTAATACGAGACGTAATGGCGATCAATCCGCAGGCAGTGATGGTGGTGAAATCGACAGTGCCAGTGGGCTTCACCGTCATGGCGCGCAAGAAGTTCAGCTGCAGCAACTTGCTGTTCTCACCTGAGTTCCTGCGCGAAGGCAAGGCGTTGTACGACAACTTGCACCCGTCACGCATCGTGGTCGGCGAACGTTCGGCCCGCGCTGAAACATTCGCCAAGCTGCTGCAGCAGGGAGCGATCAAACAAAATGTCGAGACCATACTTACCGATGCCACTGAAGCTGAAGCCATAAAGTTGTTTGCCAATACCTTTCTGGCGATGCGTGTGGCTTACTTCAACGAACTCGATACCTATGCCGCCACCCATGGTCTGGACAGTCGGCAGATTATTGAAGGGGTGTGCCTGGACCCGCGTATTGGCAGACATTACAACAATCCGT
>Ga0256306_1000276_pt1 | contig 9679 bp, 7 predicted proteins | sample ColtaT_17_FD_183663 | JGI IMG/M metagenome (GOLD analysis project Ga0256306, IMG submission 183663) | Metatranscriptome of freshwater microbial communities from Columbia River, Oregon, United States - Colum_Law_RepC_8d (Metagenome... | ecosystem: Environmental > Aquatic > Freshwater > River... | reverse complement strand
GTTCAGAGCGTTTATTTGGGTACGTTCAGATCTCTCGACCGCCGGTGGGGCGTGAGAAGCTAAAGTAAGCAAAATAAAAACGGGCTGAAGTCATGGTTTGAATATTAGCACAGGTTTTTCAAGCGGTGCCGCCGACGGTCAAACCGTCGATGCGCAAGGTGGGCTGTCCCACGCCCACGGGCACGCTTTGGCCCTCTTTGCCACAAGTGCCGACACCGCTGTCCAGGGCCATGTCGTTGCCGATCAGGCTCACGCGGGTCAGGGCATCGGGCCCATTGCCGACCAGGGTGGCGCCTTTCACCGGGTATTGCAGCTTGCCCTTTTCCACCCACCAAGCCTGGCTGGTGGAGAACACAAACTTGCCCGAGGTGATGTCGACCTGGCCGCCGCCAAAGTTGGTGGCATACAAGCCCTTGTCCATGCTGGCCAGAATTTCTTCGGGCGACTTGTCGCCGCCCAGCATGTAGGTGTTGGTCATGCGGGGCATGGGCAAATGGGCATAGCTTTCGCGACGGCCATTGCCTGTGGGACGCACCCCCATCAGGCGCGCGTTCATGGCGTCTTGAATGTAGCCTTGCAAAATGCCGTCTTCAATCAGCACATTGCGCTGGCTGACATGGCCCTCGTCATCCACATTCAGCGAGCCACGGCGGTCGCTCAAGGTGCCGTCGTCCAACACCGTCACGCCTTTGGCGGCAACACGCTGGCCCACGCGCCCCGAAAACGCGCTCGAGCCTTTACGGTTGAAGTCACCCTCCAAACCGTGGCCAATGGCCTCGTGCAACAAAATGCCGGGCCAGCCGGGGCCCAAGACCACCGTCATCTCGCCGGCCGGGGCCGGACGCGCTTCCAGGTTGGTCAAGGCCGACTGCACGGCATCGTTGACGTATTGCTTTAAACAGGCGTCGTCAAAATACGCCAGGCCAAAGCGGCCACCGCCGCCGCCCGAGCCCATTTCGCGGCGTCCGTTCTGCTCGGCAATCACGGTCACGCTCAAGCGCACCAGGGGGCGCACATCGGCGGCCAAGGTGCCATCGGCACGGGCAATCAAAACCACATCGTATTCACTGGCCAGACCCGCCATGACCTGCACAATGCGCGGGTCACTGGCCCGTGCGAGCTTTTCCACACGCCCTAACAGTTCCACCTTGGCGGTGCTGTCCAGGCTGCTGATGGGGTCCGTGCCCGCGTACAAAGCACGGCTGGGTGCAATCTTGCGTGCAGGCACACGCCGCTTGGCAGACTTGTCCGCCTGGGCGATGGTGCGCACGGTGCGTGCCGCATCGACCAAGGATTCCCAAGAAATGTCATCCGAATACGCAAAGGCCGTTTTTTCGCCGGTCACAGCGCGCACGCCCACGCCTTGGTCGATGCTGAAGGAGCCGGTTTTGACAATGCCCTCTTCCAGGCTCCAGCCTTCGGAGCGGGTGTACTGAAAGTACAGGTCGGCATCGTCGACACGGTGCGAGGTGATCTCTGCCAAGGCCCGGCGCAAATGCGACTCGTCCAGGCCAAAGGGCTCGAGCAAATAGCGCTGCGCCGTGGCAAGACGCTCAAGGGTGGGTTCGCGTGAAATCATGGGTGCCTCGAAATGACGGGGGGTTAAGGGGTGGAGAGGTGTTTGAGGAGGGCGGCGTCGTCTTCTTTGGCGAAGCCGGCGGCGCTGGCTTGGGCGAAGATGGCGCTGGCTTGTGTGCCCAAGGCAGGCGTCACGCCTACGCGCTGCGCCGCTTGCACAGCCAGGCGCGTGTCTTTTTCCAGCAGGGTCATGTGCGCTCGTGGTGCGTAGTCACCTTCAATGGCGCGTCGCATGCGGTCCGAGGCAATCCAGCTCTGGCCGCTGGAGCGCTCCATCACATTGAGCGTGGTGGCCTGACTCAAGCCCATGCGCTCGGCCAGTGCCAAGACTTCTGCAGCGCCAGCCAAATTGATGCCCGCCAATAAGTTGTTCACCAGCTTGGTCCGCGCGCCATCGCCCACGCGTTCGCTGATGCGAAACACCGGGTTGGCCAAATCCTGCAGCAAATCCTGGTGGGCCTCGAACACGCTGTCAGGGCAAGCCACCATCAGGCTCATGGTGCCTTGTTCGGCCCGCACCGGCCCACCCGACATGGGCGCATCAATCGGCTCGGCGCCCAAAGCCGACAGACGCTGCCCGAGGCTTTCGGCATCTTCGGGCGAAATCGTGGGGCACAGCAGCACCGCCTGCCCCAAGCGCAAGCCGTTGGCCGCCCCCTGAGAGCCCAACAAAACATCGTCCATTTGGTGGGCGTCCACCACGCAAACAATCAGTCGGTCAACCGCCTCGGCCAGGGCGGCTGGCGTAGGGTGCACCACCGCACCCAAAGCTTGCAAGGGGGCCAGCACGGTGGGATCGACATCGCGCACATGCACCGCCCAGCCTTGCGACAGCAAGCGCCTGGCCATGCCACCGCCCATGTTGCCCACCCCAATGATTCCGACAGATTTCATGATTGCACCAATTGTTTGGACCGCGCCACCGACATCAAAATGCCCAAGCCAAAGCCCAGGGTCACCATGGCGGTGCCGCCATAGCTGATGAACGGCAGGGGCACGCCGACCACCGGCAAAATGCCGCTGACCATGCCCATGTTGACAAAGGCGTAGGTGAAGAAAATCAGGGTGATGCTGCCCGCCAGCAAGCGGGCGAACAAGGTGGGGCCCTCCAGTGCGATGGCCATACCGCGCAAGACCAAAAACACAAAGCCCAGGATCAGCAAAATATTGCCAAACAGGCCAAACTCCTCGCCATAAGCGGCGAAGATGAAGTCGGTGGTGCGTTCGGGAATAAAGTCAAGGTGGGTCTGCGTGCCTTGCAAGAAGCCCTTGCCCCAAAACCCGCCAGAGCCAATGGCAATCATGCCCTGGATGATGTGGAAGCCTTTGCCCAAGGGGTCGCGCCCGGGGTCCAGCAGGGTGCACACCCGCTGTTGTTGGTAATCGTGCAGCAAAGGCCAGCGGACCCCATCAGCACACAAGGTGGGCTCAAAGACGACCAACAAAGTCAGCCCGACAAAAATCAGCGCAAAGGGTGGGAGGATCAGCCGCCAACTGAGGCCCGCAAAGAAAATCACAAACAATCCAGCGCTGAGCACAAGCAAGGCTGTGCCAAGGTCTGGCTGGCGCATGATCAACCCGACCGGCACCATGAGCAAGATGGCGGCAACGACAAAGTCCAAAGGGCGCAACTGCCCCTCTCTCTTCTGAAACCACCACGCCAACATCAGGGGCATGGCGATTTTGAGTATTTCACTGGGCTGAATCACAATGCCCAGGTTGAGCCAGCGGCGTGCGCCCTTTTTGGTTAAGCCAAACAAGGCCACGGCGATCAACAAGGCAACGCCCAAGGTGTACAGAGGCACGGCCAAAGACATCAAGCGCTGCGGGGGTATTTGAGCCACCACGAACATGATGAAGCCGCCTAACAAAATATTTCGCCCGTGGTCAAAAAACCTTTGGCCGTTGGCATAGCCGGAAGAGTACATCGTCAGCAAGCCGGCACAAGCCAGGATAAAAACGGCAAAGGCCAAGGGCCCGTCAAAGCCACGCAAAAGATGCATCATTTTTTGCAGCAAAGAGGGTTTTTCGATGACGATCGGCATCGGCTGATTATCGCTCCGGGTTGGCAAGCGTGGCTGTTGCAATTAGCATGCGGCATGGACCCCATCCACACGACGCACTTGCTCTACCTGCACGGCTTTCGCTCTTCGCCAAAGTCCACCAAAGCCCAACAAATGGCGCGCGTGGCTTGCGCCATTCCCGGATTGACGTGGTGGTGCCCGCAATTGCCGCCCTCGCCGCGCGCAGCTGCCGAGCTCATTCTCGAGGGCATAAAAAATTGGCCGGATGCCACCTCCATGGTGATGGGCTCATCCCTGGGCGGCTACTATGCAACCTGGCTGGCCACGTTACGCCCTTGGAGGGCCGTGGTCATCAACCCCGCCGTCTATCCAGAAAGGGACTTGGCCGCAAAGATAGGCCTGCAGTCTTGTTGGCATGACCCCCAGCAAGCTTTTGAGTTCACGGCCGAGCACGTCCAGGAGCTCAAGGCCTTGGGCTCAGCCACGACGCATTTTGGGAATCGGGTGTTGCCGTTGATTGCCAAAGGTGACGAATTGCTGGATTGGAAAGAAATGCAGCAACGTTACCCTGACTCAGAAGGGGTGTTGCTGGAGGCTGGCGACCATGCCTTTTCTGACTTCGAAAAATATTTGCCAGTGGTATTGGCATTCATGCGTCGCCCCAACGCGGCCAATTAGCTCAGCCTGAATAGAGGTCATAGCTCGATTGTTGAGACCAACTGCCATTCACATCACCTCTCAAAATGCCAATCAGGCTCACGTTGGTTGTGACGTCGACCAGGTTCAGGTCGACGGAAGGGGCAGCGCAAGCCTTGGCCGTCAAGCCATTCAGGTCGGCAGAGGCATCCACAAACGCCCATTGCGGGGTGATCGAAGAGGCCTTGCCAAGGTAGGTCTTCAGGATCGCCAGCACATCACTGAGCTCAATTTTGCCGTTGGCGTCAAAATCTGCGGCGACCTTGGCATAGCCTGAGTTGTCGGCAGTCGTTTTCCCTAAATACAATTTCAGCGCAGACAACACGTCATTCAAGCCAATCGCGGGCTTCACGGTCACATCCGTCAGCGTGCTTTTGCTCGCGGTCAAACTCACCTGCGTGGCCTCCACCATCGGCAACTCATAGGTGCCGGCGCGGGGCGTCAGGTCGCTGCGCCAAGAGAGCGTGCCCGCAGTGGCCTTGACTTCTGCGTTTTGCAAGAGTTGGCGCCCTGAGCCCACCAAAGAATCTGCCCAGAAATAAACTTTGCCCGCCAAGGAGCGGTAGGGCAAAGCCGTGACGTTCAGGCTCACCTTGGCTTGTGCTGAGACATCGAAGCCATCGCTCGCCTGGTAGGAAAATTGGTCTGTGCCTGAAAAATTGGCGTTCGGCGTGTATTCGAACGCCCCTGTTTGCTCGTTGAGGCTGACTTGGCCGTTTGAAGGCGCTAGAGAAAGCAAAAAAGAGAATGGGTCGCCATCAACGTCGGAAGCCGTCAAGGTTCCAGCTATTTTTTGATTCGCAAAGCCAGAAAAAATGACATCTTTGGCCAACGGCGGGTCGTTGGCGTTCTCAACCACGCCTGGGCGGCTCACCTGGAAGGCGGTCTCCACGCCGAAGGTGTCCACCGCGGTCACCTGCAAGCCGATTTGATGCCCAACCTGTGCTTGGCTGAGGCGCAAACTTTTCTGGGTCGCGTCCAGCAATGGGGCCCCGTCCACCAACCACTGGTAACCCACAGTCGCAATGCCATCCTCATCGCTCAGGTAGACGTCCGCCGTGAGTGTTTCGCCTTGCGTTGCTGAGCCCAAGATGTTCAATGACCCAGTGCATGCGTCTTGGACATTGGCGACCTGGGTGGTGGCCGCGCTGGTGACGGATTCGGCCTGGCCAAGCGCGTCGGTGTAACTTGCAGACAAGGTGATCGCCTTGCCGACATGGGCCTGGGTCAACGCCAGCTGGTCAGCCCCATAAGACACCATCTGATCATCTGCAAACCACCGCCATGTGATGACGCCCAGCCCCTCTTGGTCTGCCAGGTTTTGCGTTGCTTTGAGCACTGCGCGTTCTTCTGGCTTGCCAACGATCGTGACTTGACCGGAAGGTTTGTGGTTTTCGCTGGCGATGGCGAGCGTCTGGGCGCTCGTCACCTCTTCTTTGGCGCCCAGGCTGTCGGCATAGCTGACGGTCACGCTGACCAACTGCCCGACCTGGGATTGCGTCAGCACGAAGCTTTGGGACGTTGCGCCCGCAATATTGCTGTCATTGGCTCGCCACTGATAAGCCCATGGCCCCAGGGGTGAGGCGCCATTGTCTTCATCGGAGAGCGCCTCTGTATTGGCCGTGAGGGTCTCGCCGAAAAAGAGCTTCCCGGACACCACAACACTTCCCGTTGGGGCGTCATTGACGTTTTGGACAGCCTGGGTGGCTGCGCTTGACACTTTCTCGAGGGTTCCAAGATTGTCGGTATAGCTCACCTGCACGCTGATGCGCTGCCCCACTTGTGCTTGCTGCAACACCCATTTGGAAGCCGTCGCATGGGGGATCAACTCGTCTCCTGCGAACCATTGATAGTGAAGCTCGGAGGGCAGCCCGTCCAGGTCGCTCAATGACTGAACAGCCGTGAGAACGCCGTCTTCGATCGGCTCACCGACAATTTCAATGGCGCCCGTCGGTGCGTCGTTGGTGTTTTCAACTGTGGCGGATGTCGATTCAATGGCCGGCTCGGTGAAGCCGAGCGCGTCCGTGTGGACCACACGCGCTGTGACCTTTTTCCCAACATAATTTTGGGATGACAACCGAAAGGTGGCATCGGTGGCGCCTGCCACGGCTTGCCCATCTACCAGCCACTGGTAGGTAAAGGCGCCATTGCCATCTGCGTCACTCAAATTGAGAGTGACGGCCTCTAACAAAGACCCTTGGCTGGCTTGGCCCTTGATGGACAAGCTCCCAAGGGTGGGGTCATTGACATTGATGACCCTGCCGTCATTTTCAGCGCTTAGCTGCTCCAAGCGCCCTTGGAGGTCTGTGAACTGAACAACCAGGCTGACTTTTTTGCCTACCAAGTCCTGAGTCAAAATTAAATCACTGGAAGACGCCCCTGCGATGACGGCCTCATCGGCTTTCCACAGGTAAGTGAAGCTGGAGGGAAGGCCGTCTTCATCTGCCACATTCAAAAGTTGAGCTGACAGCGTTTTTTTCTCGGTGAATTCGCCGACCACTCGGAGCGCGCCCGTGGCAGGGTCATTGAGGTTGCGAACGGCCACACTGGGTGCGCTGGTCGCCTGCTCCCACTGGCCATCGCCATCCGTGTAGCTGGCACGAACGCTGAGTTTTTTTGCCGACCTGCTCTTGGCTCAAGCCCAAAAAGGCCTCGGTTGCGCCGGTGATTTCAATGCCATCCGCCAACCATTGGTAGGCAAGGGGGAGGTCTCCCATGCCATCGGCATCCGTGAGGGCTGAGGGCGTCACAACCGTGACCAAGCCGTCTTCCTCAAAGGTTCCTGCAATCACGGGGAGGCCCTCTGGCGCCGCATTCACTTTGACCGGGGCACTCATGAGGCTGACCGTCGCCCCCAACGCGTCCACATAAGTCAGCTCAACCTTGACCGCGCTGTTGACCCATGTGCTGGCCAGCAGCAAGCTTTGCCCTGTCTCGCCTGCCAGCAACTCGTCATCCAGAAACCACGCGCAAGACGTCACGCTCCACGCAGCAAGCGGCAACACGCTCAGCGTGTCCCCGGGTCTTGCAAAATTTTGAGCAGATAACGTCAGTGTCGTCATGAAAACGCGTTTGGAATGAAATCGGCGAATGAAGCACTGTCAAAAATTTGACCACGTACTTTCCCAGTCACATACAGCAAAACCCATGCCAAAAAATTGCGCCCGGCGTGGGAGAATGGCGCCATGTACGCATTGTTTGAAGAAGCTGGCAAATTTTTGTCGGGCCGCATCCTTTCAGAATCCGAAGCTTCGGCTCAAATTGAGCTCGAGTCGGGCAAACGGGTCAAAGCAAAGTCTGCCCACATTCTGATTAAATTTGAAAAGCCCAGCCCCGGCGAGTTGATCCAGCAAGCTCAAAACCTGGCGCAATCCATTGAGCTCGACCTGGCCTGGGAGTTCGCCCCCGAAGACGAATTTGGATTTGCTGACTTGGCGCGTGAGTATTTCAGCAGCCAAGCCTCTTTGGCAGAGCAAGCTGCCGCGCTGTTCCGACTTTACGAAGCGCCCCACTACTTCCGGCGCGCCGGCAAAGGCCGCTTCAAGAAAGCACCAGCTGAAATTCTCCAGCAAGCCTTGGCCGCCATCGAAAAGAAAAAGCAAATTCAGCTGCAAATCGAGGCCTGGGCCGCCGCTCTGGCGCAGGGCAGCTGCCCGCAGCCTGTGCTGTCGCAGCTCTACAAAATTTTGTTCAAGCCTGACAAGAACGGGGCCGAATACAAAGCCGTTGTGGAAGCCGCCAGAGCCACGCAAAGCGCGCCACTGGCCTTGCTACAAAAGGCGGGGGCGATCAACTCGCCATACCAATTTCATTGGCAGCGCTTTTTGTTTGAGTTTTTTCCCAAAGGCACCGCCTTTCCCAAGCTGGAAGCCCCCGCGATTGCAGAGCCTTTGCCGCTGGCGTCGGTGCAGGCCTACTCGATCGACGATTCGCAAACCACCGAGATTGACGACGCCCTGTCGGTACAAGGCCTGGGCAGCGGCGCTGTCACGCTGGGTATTCACATTGCAGCACCGGGACTGGCCATTGCCCCCGGCAGTGCCTTGGATGCGCTGGGTCGCGCGCGATTGTCCACGGTGTACATGCCGGGCCACAAGATCACCATGTTGCCTGACGAGGTGGTTCAAAGCTACACACTGCAAGAGGGGCGGGATTGCCCAGCCGTGTCGCTTTACATGCGTTTTGACGAAGCCACTTTGCAAGTGCTGGCGTCGGAAACCAAACTGGAGCGTGTACCCATTGCGGCCAACCTGCGCCATGACCAGCTCGACAAGGTGGTGACGGAAAGTTGGCTGAGGCAAGCGCAACCCGAACCCTGCGCAGAGCAACCTGCCATGCCCCATGCACAGTTGGCTTTTCTGTTCCGCCTGGCGCAGCACCTCAAGGCCGAGCGCGAAAAGGTGCGCGGTAAGCCAGAGAACTTCAACCGCCCCGACTACAACTTTCGCTTGCGAGGCGTTCAAGGCAGCGAGCCGCAAGGGCTCGAAAGCGTGGACATCAGCATTCGCCAGCGAGGCGCCCCCCTGGACCTGATGGTGGCAGAAGCCATGATTCTGGCCAACAGCACCTGGGGCCAATGGCTGGCCGAACTGGGCGTACCCGCCATTTACCGCAGCCAGGCCAGCTTGGCGCCGGGCGTGAAAGTGCGCATGGGCACCAAGGCCCTGCCGCATGCGGGGATTGGCGTGCCAAGCTACGCATGGAGCACCTCCCCCCTGCGTCGCTACACCGATCTGGTGAACCAATGGCAAATCATTGCCTGCGCACGCCATGGACGCACGGCCGCATTGGCAGCGCCCTTCAAGCCCAAGGATGCCGAGTTGTTCTCGGTCATATCTGCCTTTGATGCTGCTTACTCTGCCTACAACGGCTACCAAGCCAGCATGGAACGCTTCTGGACATTGCAGTACCTGCGCCAGCAAGGCATCACAGAGCTGGAGGCCACCGTCTTCAAGAGCTTCCCGGGGCAGCCGCCCATGGCGCGTGCGGACCACTTACCGCTGGTGCTGCCGGTGCTGGGGGGCGGCGAGTTGCCAAGGGGCTCGCAAGTGCTGTTGCGCCTGGGCAGCCTGGACGACATCACGCTGGATGTCAGCGGCCAATTTTTGGCCTTGCGCGATGCCGGCCCGTCCCCCAGTGAAGCGGAGGACGAGCAAGAAGACGACAGCGCAAGCGCTGGCCCGCTGACCATCGCCGTCAACCTGGAGGATGCGGATGCACCCTCTGCCGAAGGGACTGTCACGCCGTGAGCGTCATGGGTCTGCGACAGCCTTGGCCCCTGAGCGCTTTGCAGGTGGCACTGCTGGTGTCCTTGGCGCTGCACGCCGCACTGTTGTCGCTCAAGCTGGCAGACCCCGCGCGCTTTGAACGCTTGTTCAAAG
>Ga0256306_1000270_pt1 | contig 9784 bp, 9 predicted proteins | sample ColtaT_17_FD_183663 | JGI IMG/M metagenome (GOLD analysis project Ga0256306, IMG submission 183663) | Metatranscriptome of freshwater microbial communities from Columbia River, Oregon, United States - Colum_Law_RepC_8d (Metagenome... | ecosystem: Environmental > Aquatic > Freshwater > River... | reverse complement strand
GTTGCCTTTCTCCGCAGGTACAAATGTTGCCTAGACCCTGTATGCGGAATCCGCGATGGCCCGACAAACCCGGAAACCGCCTTCATTTGAAGCAGGAGTGTTGGTCATGAAGAAAATTCCAAAACCGGAAGGTGTCACTGGATTCCCGACTGTGCAGGCCGACGGCAAGTCGCGCCGTGCATCCCTGACCGTCAAGTTGCCCGCCGAGCTTGGCATTGAGCAGGCCAGCAGCTTGCGCGAAACCCTGGCCAAGAACCTCAACGAAGCCAAGGCCGTGACGCTCGACGCCAGCGATATCCAGCGCATCCACGCTGCTGCACTGCAACTGTTCTGCATGTTCTGCAAGGACCGTCGCTCCGCAGGCCGCGATGTTGAATGGCGCGAACCTTCGTCGGCGCTTCGTGGCGCCGCGACCCTGTTGGGCGCAACCACTTTACTCAGCCTCGGCATGGAGCCTGACGCAGCATGACTCGCATATTGGCGGTAGACGATTCGACCTCGATGAGACAGATGGTGGCCTTCACCTTGAAGGCAGCCGGTTTTGATGTCGTCGAGGCGGAAGACGGCAAGATGGCGCTGGATCTCGCGTCCAAGGAGAAATTCTCGCTGGTGCTGGCCGACGTCAACATGCCGGTGATGGACGGCATCACGCTGGTGAAGAACCTGCGCACGATGCCGGACTACAAGTTCACGCCATTGTTGATGCTGACGACGGAATCAACGCCGGAAAAGAAAATGGAGGGCAAGTCAGCGGGTGCGACCGGATGGTTGATCAAGCCATTTAATCCGGACCAACTCGTGACGACGATCAAGCGCGTATTGGGCTAGCCATGGAAATCGACTTCAGCCGATTCCACCAGACGTTCTTCGAGGAAAGCTTCGAAGGACTGGACATCATGGAGAGTGCGCTGCTCAAGCTCGATATCGGCAATGCCGATTCCGAGACCATCAACACGATTTTCCGCGCCGCGCACTCCATGAAGGGCGGGGCGGCGACATTCGGCTTCCTCGACGTTGCTGGATTCACTCATTTACTTGAAACACTTCTAGACCAGATGCGTTCCGGCCAGCGTGCCGTGACACAGCATGACGTTGACCTGCTGCTGCGTTCGGTTGATGTAGTGCGTGGATTACTCGGCGCAGCGCGTGACAACAGCGCAGCCGACATGAACGCGGTGGCTGTGCTGCGGGGCGAACTCGAGCAGACTTTGCTCAGCGCCCCCGTGGCACAGGCCACTGCTCCTGTTGCCGTTGCAATGCCGGCGGCGCCTGTGGCGAAGGCCGCCAATCATTGGCGGATTCGTTTTGCACCGCATGCCAGCCTTTTCCGCAGTGGCAATGATCCGCTGCGCATCCTGCGTGAGCTCGGCACGTTGGGCGAGATGCAGGTGACGCTGGATGACCAGAAGCTGCCATCGCTGGAATCCGGCATTGCCGAAGATTGCTACATGGCCTGGAACATCGAGCTGCAGACGGAATGCAGCCGTGCCAGCGTCCTGGAAGTCTTCGCCTGGGTGGAAGACGAATCTGATCTATCCATCGAGGCCGTGCAGGCCGAGGCCCCAGTGGCTGCGCCAGTTGCTTCAACTGAAGCCGTCAAAACCGCCAAGCCACAACTTGAAGTGATCCAGGGCGGTGCCACGGACACGCACAAGACCAGCAACGGTGAGAGCGGATCGATCCGCGTCGGCACCGAAAAGATTGATTCACTGATCAACCTGGTTGGCGAACTGGTGATCACGCAGGCGATGTTGGCGCAGCAGGCTGCTGCGCTGGATCCGGTCCTGCACGAAAAACTGATGACCGGCCTCTCGCAACTGGATCGCAACACGCGCTCGATGCAGGAAGCGGTGATGTCGATCCGCATGTTGCCGATGGATTTTGTCTTCAGCCGTTTCCCGCGCTTGATCCGCGATCTCGCCGGCAAGCTGGGCAAGCAGGCGCGCCTTGTCACGGTGGGTGAAAGCACCGAGCTGGACAAGAGCGTGATCGAGAAGATTGCAGATCCACTCAATCACTTGGTCAGGAACTCACTGGATCATGGCATCGAGATGCCCGACGTGCGCGCTGCCGCAGGCAAGGACGCCATGGGCACGATCACGCTGAAAGCCGCACATCGCGGCGGCAGCATCGTGATTGAAGTCTCCGACGATGGACGTGGTCTTGATCGTGACAAGTTGATTGCCAAGGCGCGCGAGCGCGGAATTGCTGTTTCCGACAATGCGCCAGACAGCGAAGTCTGGCAGCTGATCTTTGCACCGGGATTTTCCACCGCGGAAAAAGTCACCGACATTTCCGGCCGTGGTGTTGGCATGGATGTGGTGAAGAAGAACATCCAGGCACTCGGTGGCCAGGTCGACATTACGTCGGCAGAAGGCCGTGGGATGAACATCCTGATCCGTCTGCCTTTGACGCTCGCCATCCTCGACGGCATGTCGGTTTCGGTCGGCGAAGAAATATTCATTGTTCCACTCAATGCCGTGGCGGAATCACTGCAGCCACGCGCCGAGGACGTCAAGAGCGTAGCCGGACAGGGCCGCGTGGTGCGCGTGCGTGGGGAAATCCTGCCGCTGGTACCGCTGCGCGATGTCTTTCATTTGGGCGCGGGCATCACCGAGCCACAGAAGGGCATTTTGGTCCTGATCGAATCGGAAGGCCGCAAGGTCGCGCTGATGGTTGATGAACTGGTCGGCCAGCAACAAGTCGTGATCAAGAGTCTTGAAAGCAATTACCGCCGGATCTCCGGCATTTCCGGCGCCACCATCCTCGGCGATGGCCGTGTGGCGCTGATCCTGGATGTTGGAGAGCTGGTGCGGGCTAATGCCTGTGACCAGGCCGCATAGAGAGAGGGAGACATCGCATGTCCGCTACAGATGCAAGTACACAAACCCGCGGCAATGGTGCGCGTGACCTCAACGGCGCAAAAGAGCTGGACCAGGAATTCCTGACGTTCACGCTCGGCGACGAGGAATACGGCGTCGATATCCTCAAGGTGCAGGAGATCCGTGGTTACGACACTGTCACCAAGATCCCGGATGCGCCCGATTTCATCAAGGGCGTGATCAACCTGCGCGGCACCATCGTCCCTGTGGTGGATCTGCGCATCAAGTTCAAGCTTGGCAAGGCGGAATACAACGCCTTCACCGTGATGATCATCCTCAACATCGAACGACGCGTGGTCGGCATGGTGGTGGACAGCGTCTCCGACGTGATGCATCTGGCGGCCGAGCAGATTCGTCCTGCTCCCGAGTTTGGCGGTGCGATGGATACGCGTTTCATCACCGGCCTCGGCACGATGGACGACCGCATGCTGATCCTGGTGGATATCGAAAAACTCCTGCGTTCGCAGGACATGGCCTTGCTGCCACCGTCGGCGCACAACGCCACCCAACACTAATCAACAAAACACCCCGTGAGGAATCCCATGAGCAAGAAAACAACCACCGCCAGCAAGAAGGCCATCGCTGCGAAGAAAAAGGCTCCTGCCGCACGCCGCGTCAGTGCTGCGGCCAGCGGCGCTGCCAGCCAGAAACTGCGCATGGCCGATCTTGAAGGACAGATCGCGGCCATCAACAAGGCGCAGGCCGTTATCGAGTTCACGCTTGACGGCAAGATCCTGAACGCCAATGACAACTTCCTTCATGCACTGGGTTACTCACTGGATGAAGTGAAGGGACAGCATCACGGCATGTTTGCCGAACCGGCGTATCGCGCCAGCGCTGAATATGCGGCGTTCTGGGAGAAGCTGGGTCGTGGTGAATACGATGCCGGCCAGTACAAGCGCGTGGCCAAGGGCGGACGCGAGATCTGGATACAGGCTTCGTACAACCCGATCTTCGATGCCAACGGCAAGCCTTACAAGGTGGTGAAGTACGCCACCGATATCACGGCCGAGAAATTGAAGTCGGCCGACTATGAAGGCCAGCTCGCTGCCATCGGCAAGGCACAGGCCGTCATCGAGTTTTCAATGGATGGCAAGATCCTCACCGCCAATGAAAATTTCCTGAATACCGTTGGCTACTCGCTTGACGAGATCAAGGGCCAGCACCACGGCATGTTTGCAGAACCAGCGTATCGCGCTTCGGCTGAATACCGCATGTTCTGGGAAAAGCTCGGTCGCGGTGAATATGACGCCGGCCAGTACAAGCGCGTGGGCAAGGGTGGCGTCGAGATTTGGATCGAGGCGTCCTACAACCCGATCTACGACATGAACGGCAAGCCGTTCAAGGTGGTGAAGTACGCCACCAATATCACGCAGCAGAAACTGCAGTCGGCCGATTACTCCGGCCAGCTCGCTGCGATCAGCAAGGCACAAGCCGTCATTTCATTCTCGCTGGATGGAAAAATCCTGGATGCCAACGAGAACTTCCTGTCCACGCTGGGTTATTCACTGAGCGAGATCAAGGGCCAGCACCACAGCCTGTTCGTGGAGCCGGAATACCGCGCCAGCGTCGAGTACCGCATGTTCTGGGAAAAACTCGCACGCGGTGAATACGACGCCGGCCAGTACAAGCGCATTGGCAAGGGCGGCAAGGAAGTCTGGATCCAGGCCTCCTACAACCCGATCTACGATATGAACGGCACTCCCTTTAAGGTCGTCAAGTACGCCACCGACATCTCCGAACAGGTTCGTGCCTCGCAGGTGTTGCAGCAGGCAGTTGAGCAAACCCAGCAGGTGGTCAGCGCCGCGCAAGATGGTGACCTGGTCAAACGCATTCCACTGGATGGCAAGAGTGGCTCGATCCGCGAACTCTGCGCCGGTGTGAACTCGATCGTCGAAGGCATGGAGAACCTGGTTCGCCAGATCAAGGTCTCTTCCGACACCATCAACACCGCCGCACGCGAAATCGCGGCTGGCAACACCGATCTCTCGCAGCGCACGGAAGAGCAGGCGTCTTCACTTGAAGAAACCGCTTCAAGCATGGAAGAGCTGACCTCCACCGTTAAGCAGAATGCCGAGAACGCCAAGCAGGCCAACCAGCTGGCGATTGGTGCCAGCGATATCGCGGTCAAGGGCGGCAAGGTGGTGGGCGAGGTGGTCACCACCATGAGCGCCATCAACGAATCCTCACGCAAGATCTCCGACATCATCGGTGTGATTGACGGCATCGCCTTCCAGACCAACATCCTCGCGCTGAACGCTGCGGTGGAAGCCGCACGCGCCGGCGAACAGGGCCGCGGCTTCGCAGTGGTGGCAGCGGAAGTCCGCAGCCTTGCACAACGCTCGGCTGGCGCAGCAAAGGAAATCAAGACACTCATCGGTGACAGCGTCGGCAAGGTTGATACCGGCACCAAGCTGGTGGCACAGGCCGGCCAGACCATGGAAGAAATCGTGACCTCGGTGAAAAGAGTGACCGACATCATGGGCGAGATCACCGCGGCATCGCAGGAACAGAGCTCGGGTATCGAGCAGGTCAACCAGGCAATCACGCAGATGGACGAAGTCACGCAGCAGAACGCGGCACTGGTGGAAGAAGCTTCCGCCTCGGCTCGCTCACTGGAAGAACAGGCCGGTGGCCTGGTCAGCGCGGTGGCGATGTACAGCATCTCGGGTGAAACCGCTGCACCGGTGGCAGCACCACGTGCTCCGGCACCGGTGATGGCAGTCCGCAAGCCGGTGGTTGCCGCCAAGCCAGCCGCACGTGGAGTGCCGGCACGCCCGGCGGCCAAACCAGCGGCTGCACCAGTCAAACGCAACGGAGCGAACGGACATCATCCGGTCGACAAGTCCGACGAACAGTGGGCCGAGTTTTAAGGCCTGCTGTCCACGGAGAGATCGATCATGATCCATGAAAATCAGTCTGCTGCCAGCAGCGGTGGCAGACGTGATTTCATCTACACCACGAGCGATTTCGGTCGCGTGCGCAAGATGATCTACGCACGTGCCGGGATCTCCCTGTCCGATTCCAAGCAGGACATGGTGTACAGCCGCCTGGCGCGCCGATTGCGCGCGCTGGATGGCGAGCGTTTCTCTGAGTATCTCGACGCACTTGAAGCAGACCCGAATTCCCCCGAGTGGGAGAGCTTTACCAATGCACTCACAACCAATCTCACGTCGTTTTATCGTGAGGCGCACCACTTCGATATTCTTGAAGGCTTCCTCGCACAGAGAAGGTCCGGACAGTCCACTGTGTGGTGCTCGGCTGCCTCGACCGGCGAGGAGCCATACTCGATCGCCATCACCGCCATCGAGAGCTTCGGATCACAGACGCCGCCAGTAAGCATCCTCGCCACCGATATCGATACGCAGGTGCTGCAGACGGCATCGCGTGGCGTCTATCCGATCGAGAAGGTCGAGAGCATCGGCCAAGCGCGACTGAAGAAATATTTCAGGCGCGGGCAGGGCGAGAACGAAGGTTATGTGAAGGTCGCTGATTTCGTGCGCAAGCTCATCAGCTTCCGCCAGCTCAATCTTCTGGATGCGAAGTGGCCGATGAAGCAGCCCTTCGATGCGATGTTCTGTCGCAACGTGATGATCTATTTCGACAAGCCGACGCAACGGCAGATTCTCATGCAGATGAAACCCTTGCTGAAGAGCGATGGCTTGTTGTTCTGTGGACACTCGGAAAGCTTCCATCAGGCGACCGATATCTTCCGTGGGATTGGCAAGAGTGTTTATGCGCCGGTGGTTCCGGGCGCGATTCGCTCCCTGCAGAACTTCAGCGCGGCAGGACACAACCAATGACACTGGATTCTGCACGCGCAGCGGTTGCAACGCCTCGTACCGACGCTTGGTCCGAGCGCACCGAACATGGTGCGAGCGGCCGCAGGTATTACGACACGCGTCTTGGCACCGACGTTGTCCGCATATTGCCGGGCGACTACCAGGTGACGCGCGAGAACATGGGCTTGATCACCACGCTGGGTTCCTGCGTGTCCGCCTGCATCCGCGATGTGGTGCTGGGTATCGGCGGCATCAATCATTTCATGCTGCCGGAATCCGAATTGAGCCGCGGCAATATCCATTCGGCGCGCTACGGCAGCTACGCGATGGAAGTGCTGGTCAACGAACTCCTGAAGCAGGGCGGCAGTCGCCGCAATATCGAGGCCAAGGTCTTTGGTGGTGCCAATGTACTGCGCAGCATCACGTCTGCGGATGTCGGCGCACGCAATGCCGAGTTTGTCCGCGAGTACCTTCACAACGAACAGATTCCCATCGTCGCCGAAGATCTCGGCGATACCTGCCCACGCAAGATTGTTTTCTTCCCACGTACCGGCCGCGTCCTGGTGATGCGCCTGCAGACGGCACTCAACCGTGCAGAACTTGATGCGGAACGTGTGTATCAGGAAAGCCTGCGTGCCAAGCCTGTGGCTGGCGACATTGAACTATTCGATTAATGCCCATGACCATCCGCGTCCTCATCGTTGACGATTCCGCCCTGGTCAGACAGGTACTGACGGAACTGCTGTCCGCCGATCCGCAGATCCAGGTCGTCGATGTCGCGCAGGATCCGCTGGTGGCCCGCGAGAAGATCAAGGAACTCAATCCTGACGTGCTGACGCTCGATGTCGAGATGCCGCGCATGGATGGGCTGACTTTCCTCGAAAACCTGATGCGCCTGCGTCCGATGCCGGTGATCATGGTGTCTAGCCTGACGGAGCGAGGTGCAGAAGTTACTTTGCAAGCGCTTGAATTGGGCGCGATTGATTTCGTCACCAAGCCCAAGCTTGATGTGGCGCACGGCCTTCAAGCCTATGCCGAGGATTTGCGCGAGAAGATCAAGGCTGCCGCGACGGTGAAGCCGCGTGGTCCTGCGTTGCTGCGCTCGGGTGGTCCCGTACCTGAAGCGCCGAAGAAGAAATCCGGCCCACGCATGTTCCGCACCACGGATAAGCTGATTGCCATTGGGGCATCAACGGGCGGTACCGAGGCGATCAAGGTCGTGCTTGAAGGCATGCCACCGGATGCGCCAGCCATCGTCATCACCCAACACATTCCCGCGCAGTTCAGCCGTCCATTCGCAGAACGCATGAATCGCACTTGTGCGATGTCGGTCTGCCAGGCGGAAGACGGCCAGCTGATTCTTCCGGGGCACGCCTACATCGCGCCGGGTGGATTCCATCTGCTGGTGCGACGCGATGGCGCCAAGTACGTCTGCCAGATTACCGACACCGATCCGGTCAACCGCCACAAACCCAGCGTCGATGTTTTGTTCCGTTCGGTCTCTGAATGCGCGGGCCCGAATGCCGTCGGCATGATCCTGACCGGCATGGGCGATGATGGCGCGCGTGGTCTCAAGCTGATGCGTGACGCCGGTGCGCACACGCTGTGCCAGGACGAGGCGACGAGCGTTGTGTGGGGCATGCCGGGATCCGCCCATCGCATCGGCGCGGTGGAACAAGTATTGCCTCTGACTGAATTAACCGAAGCCGCGCTCAAGTTGGTGAGCGCGTGAATCAAGAAAACATATTTTGTGCCGTTATAACGAACAAGGAACGTTCATGGAGTCCAGCATGTACCGAGAGATCTTGAAATTATTCGCCGTGCCATTGGCGTTCGTGACCTTGCACGTGCTGACCGCACTGTTCATTGGCAACGGATTCTGGACCGGAGCTTCCACGCTCGCGCTGGTCGGGAGTCTCGTTTACTGGGGCTGGAAGCATGGCCGCAACCTGATCGCTGCCCAGTCGATGGGTGTGCAACACGATCACGCGCTTGAGCGACATCATGCCCTGCTGGGTGAGCTGCGCGGCGGACTTGCCGATGAAATGAAGAGCGTCGTTGGCGAGGTCGAGCGCGTGCGCCGCCTGGTGCATGACGCGGTAGTGACGCTCACCGGCAGCTTTGAAGAACTCAACCGCCAGTCCAAATTCCAGGAAGAAGCGGTATCACGCGTGATGAACCGCAACGGCAAGGACGACCCGGACGCGATCAACATCCAGAAGTTCTCGAAGATGACGAGCAACCTCATGGGCAATATGGTCGATATTCTCGCGCAGGTCAGCCAGCAGAGCTCCACCACCGTCGAGAACATCGATGTGATGGTGAAGCATCTCGATGCGATCTTCGAATTGCTGGGCGATGTGAAATCAATTGCCGATCAAACCAATCTCCTCGCACTCAACGCTGCCATCGAGGCTGCACGCGCTGGTGAAGCCGGTCGTGGATTCGCAGTGGTCGCCGAAGAGGTTCGCAACCTCTCCGAGCGCTCCACCAACTTCAACGAGCAGATCCGCAAGCTGGTGTTCAGTTCCAAGGAAGCCATCGCCAAGGTGCGCGACACCGTCGGCGGCATGGCCACGCGCGATGTCAGCATGAGCGTGCACGCCAAGGAAGAAGTGGGCCGCTTGCTGGGGCAGGTCGAGGAAATCAACCAGACCTATACCGAAGGCATTCGCGAAGTCTCCGGCGCCAGCCACAAGATCAACGATGCAGTCTCAAAGGCCGTGCGTTGCCTGCAGTTTGAAGACATCGCGACACAAGCCTTGATCGCTGCCGAACATCACGTGCGCCGCCTGGAGTCGATCAACAACGAAGCCGGCAACCTGGCCGTGATTCTCAAGGCAGGTCCGGTTCCCATCGTGGTGAAAACAACGCCACCGCCACGCACCGTTGAAGTGACCGCACAGGTGGTTGATGACTGGCGCAAGCCACAACACAAGCCGGTCTCGCAGATCAGCATGGATGCCGGGAGTGTTGAGCTGTTCTAGGAGTTATCGCTTCTTGAAATCGACCCGCGCCTGCAGCGATGCTGGCGCGGGTTGATGCGTTTAAGTAGCGCGTGCCATTTGAGTTAGGCGATTTAGGCAAGCATTATTTGCCCACTTACAGCCCAAAGGCGAC
>Ga0256306_1000267_pt1 | contig 9828 bp, 6 predicted proteins | sample ColtaT_17_FD_183663 | JGI IMG/M metagenome (GOLD analysis project Ga0256306, IMG submission 183663) | Metatranscriptome of freshwater microbial communities from Columbia River, Oregon, United States - Colum_Law_RepC_8d (Metagenome... | ecosystem: Environmental > Aquatic > Freshwater > River... | reverse complement strand
TCAACGCATTGCACTGACCACTCTGGGCGCTGTCATGGCCTTGCTGGATATGGCCTGCAGCGACTCGCGTCGCGCACGAAAACTGGTCGATGAGGCCGTCATGCTCGCGCAGCGCTACCTCGCCCCCACGCTGGACGGCCGCCGGCGGCAGGCAGCCTGAAGCATGACCCAAGGGGGATACGGCGCGTGCAGCAGGCGGGTTCAGGACGAGCCGGCCGACCAGGACCGACGATCAGAAGGAGCGCGGCATGCCGAGCACATGCTCGGCGATGTAGGAGTAGATCAGGTTGGTTGAAATCGGCGCCACCTGATACAGACGAGTCTCGCGAAACTTGCGCTCCACGTCGTACTCGCAGGCAAATCCGAATCCGCCGTGGAACTGCAGGCAGACGTTGGCGGCTTCCCAGGAGGCTTTGGCCGCCAGGTATTTGGCCATGTTCGCCTCGGCACCACAGGGCTTGCGCTCATCGAAGAGCTGACAGGCCTTCCAGCGCATGAGGTTGGCCGCCTCCACCTCAATGTAGGCGTCGGCAATCGGGAACTGCACACCCTGGTTCTGGCCGATCGGCCGCCCGAAGACCACCCGCTCCTTGGTGTACTTGGCCACCCGCTCGATGAACCAGTAGCCATCACCAATGCACTCCGCGGCGATCAGGGCCCGCTCGGCATTGAGGCCATCGAGGATGTACTTGAAGCCCTGGCCTTCTTCGCCGATGAGGTTTTCGGCAGGAATCTCCAGATTCTCGAAGAAGAGTTCGTTGGTCTCGTGGTTGACGAGATTGGGGATCGGACGCACGGTCAGGCCATGACCGATGGCCTGATGCAGATCGACCACGAAGATCGACATCCCTTCGGACTTGCGCTTGACCTGATCGAGCGGCGTGGTACGAGCCAGCAGGATCATGAGATCGGAGTGCTGAATGCGCGAGATCCAGACCTTCTGGCCATTGACCACATAGCGATCGCCCTTGCGCACGGCACTGGTCTTGATGCGGGTGGTGTCGGTGCCGGTGGTGGGTTCAGTGACGCCCATGGACTGCAGGCGCAACTCACCCGTGGCAATGCGCGGCAACCAGCGCTGCTTTTGCTCCAGCGAGCCATGCCGCAGCAGCGTGCCCATGTTGTACATCTGGCCGTGGCAGGCGCCGGAGTTGCCACCACACCGGTTGATTTCTTCCATGATGACCGAGGCCTCGACCAGGCTCAGGCCTGAACCACCGTATTCCTGGGGAATCAGCGCAGCCATCCAGCCGGCCTTGGTCAGGGCATCGACGAAGGCTTCCGGGTAGGCCCGCTCATGGTCGACCTTGCGAAAGTATTCGTCAGGAAACTCGGCGCACAGGGCGCGCACGCCGTCACGGATGTCGGGAAAGTCGGTGGCTTGCAGCATGGGGGTCTCGGATGAAAGCGGGGCGGTTCGTGTGGACTGGATTATGCCGTGCCAGGCGATCCCCCTTTTGGCCAGGCCATCGCCCCTCCGGCCAGGTCATCGACGATTGGCCGGGCGATCGCAGGGTTGTCCTGCGGACCTCGCGATCTCAGTCGGTGCTTGCGCCGGAGTGGGTCCGCAGGGGGGGCCGAGGGGGCGTGGCCATCACGAAGAACATGCCTCCCGCACCGGCGAGAAGCGCCAGCAGGGTGAAGCCCGCGCGATAGTCGCCGGTCCAGTCGGCCATGGCGCCGGCCACCAGGGGGCCACTGATCTGTCCGATGGCAATCACCAGCGACGAGATGCCCATGATCATGCCAATGGCCCTTCGTCCGAAGTAGTCGGCCCGAATGGCTTGCATGAAGGGGCCACGCAAACCCCAGGCCAATCCATGCACCAGGGCAAAACCAACCAGCATGACGATGTTGGTGGCCCAGGTAAGCAGCAGCAGGCCTGCGGCATGCATGATCATGCAGGCGGCGGCCATCATGCGCTTGTTGTATCGATCGCCCACCCACATGCCGATGCCCACACCGCCCAGCTGGCCCACGGTCATGAGCGAAATGATGAGCGAAGCCTGGGCCAGGCTGTAACCCAGGCCTTCCTTCATGTGCGAGATGGCATGCACATTGACCGAGGTCACCACCAGCAATGCCGCACCATGGCCCAGGGCCAGCAACCAGAAGGCCGATGTTCGAAGCGCCTCGCGCGCGGTGAACTCAGGCCCGGCGGTGTGGACGGCGGACGCAGGCTCGACGCTTGAGCCGGAGGTGGCCCCCGGTGTCGGTGGGGCGGTTTTTTCCGGCTCACCATCGATGGTCTGCCCCATCTCGGAGGGCTTGCCCTTGAACACGCTGGCCAGGGGCCATCCCATCAGCAACACCGCGGCCGCTGACCCGAGCGCCGTGGCCCGCCAGCCAAAGGCCGCAATCGAACCGGCCACCAACGGCACGATCAGCCCGCCCAGGGCCAGGCCCAGGCTGGAGGTGGCCATGGCCCGGGCGCGCTTGCGTTCAAACCAGTGAATGATGGCCACATTGATGGGAAAGTAGCCGCACAGGCTCACGCCAGCTGCAATGATCAGGGCAGCCACATAGAACCCGGTGAGCGTATCGATCTGGCTCAGAATCACCAGGCCGAGCGCAAAGAGCACCACGCCGATGCGAATCATGATGCCGGGACCGAAGCGATCCACGAGCCAACCGAGCAGGGGGCCGATGACCGCGGTTTCCATGGATTGGAGCGCGGCCGCCCCGGACAGGGCGGTCTTGCTCCAGCCCTGCTCGGCGGCCAGAACCGCGATGTAGGCGCCGAACGACTGATGGTTCAGGCCCGCCTGCATGAACTGCAGGCCGGCTCCAGCGCTGGCCACCCGCCAGCCGTGAAAGATCTTCATGCCGCTCCTCGGAAACCCGATTCTCCCTCATTGAGGCCTTGAGCGCAGCGCGGGCGTTCCGCATGCACGCCATCGCGACACCCGAAACGCAGCATTCCGACAATCATCAGGCAGGGCTCGCAGGGCACCCCGGATTGGGCCAGAATGCAGTAGCGTGTGGCAGCAGGCAGGGCCCGATCACCTGGGGTCGCCTGGAGTGCCGCCCGGAACCGGAGACCCCCATGAGCGCATCAACCCCCAGCGACCTCGAGGCCCTGACCGCCCTGCCCGACTGGGACGCCCCGGTCCCCTACATCCGTCGTACCCACGACTGGTACAACGCCCTGGGCTACGGCAACCCGTATCGCTACGCGCATTTCGAGCAGGTGCCATTTGCCCGGCTCGGCCAGGGCCTGAGCCGGTCCCGTGTGGCGCTGCTGACCACGGCCGCGCCCTATCAGCCCGACAAGGGGCCTCAGGGCGCCGGGGCGCCCTACAACGCTGCAGCCAAGTTCTACAAGGTCTACAGCGGCGACACCTCCATCGATCATGACCTGCGCATCTCGCATGTCGGCATCGACCGCGCCAACACCACCGATGACAGCAATACCTGGTTTCCGCTGGCCGCCCTGCGCCGGGCCCAGGCTGCGGGCCGCATCGGCAGCCTTGCGCCCCGCTTCTTCGGAGTGCCGACCAACCGCAGCCAGCGTCACACCATCGAGATCGACTGTCCCGAGATTCTGGCCAGTTGCCGGGCCGATGGGGTGCAGGCTGCCGTGCTGGTGGCCAACTGCCCGGTGTGTCATCAGACCATGAGTCTGACCGCACGCCACCTTGAAGCTGCCGGCATTCCCACCGTGGTCATGGGTGCGGCCAAGGACATCGTCGAGCATTGCGGTGTGCCACGCTTTCTGTTCAGCGATTTTCCGCTGGGCAATGCCGCAGCCCGGCCCTGGGATGAAGCCTCGCAGGACAGCACGCTGGCCCTGGCTCTGGATCTGCTCGAACACGCCGTTGCCCCCCGCAGCACCGTCCAGAACCCCCTGCGCTGGCAGGGCAGCACCACCTGGAAGCAGGATTACCTCGACCTGGGCCGGCTCTCGGCCGAGGAGATCGCGGCGCGGCGCGCGGCCAACGATCAGATCAAGGCCGTGGCGCAAGGGGTGCGCGACAGCACGCTCGCCGGATAAGGCAGTTGAAGGCCGGCGCGGGGCTTTCGAGCCTGCGCCCGGCTTGAATGACGCCGTCGCCCCCCGGTTGGCGGCATGCATTGGCTCCATCAAGACAAGAGAGACACCGAGTGAACCAAGCCCCACCCTCCGCCCCGTCCCAGGCCTTCTCAGGTTCGAGCGGCCCGGCTGCCTCACCCGCCCACTCCGAGCCCGGCTCCAAGCCCTTTGCGGGTGTGCGGGTGCTCGATTTCACGCATTTTCTGGCGGGGCCCTTCAGCACCTTTCAACTGGCCCTGCAGGGCGCTGAGGTGATCAAGGTGGAGCCGGTGTCGGGTGATGCGATGCGCCTGTCGCCGATCAGCCGCGAATGGTCCGAGCGTCAGCTCGGGCCGGCCTGGATGGCCGTGAACGCCAACAAGCGCAGCATCAGCCTGGACCTGGGCAAACCCGAGGCGGTCGAGATCGTCAACCGCCTGGCCGCCGAGGTGGACATCGTGTGCGAAAACTTCCGGCCGGGCGTGCTCGAGCGCAAGGGCATCGGCTGGTCGCAACTGTCCAAGATCAACCCCCGCCTCATCTATTGCGGCATCTCGGGCTTTGGCAGCACCGGGCCCGAGCGCGGCACTGCCAGTTTCGACGGCAAGATCCAGGCGATGTCAGGCCTGATGTCGATCACCGGCGACGAGCGTGGCGGCCCGATGCGGGCGGGCTTTGCCCTGGCCGATATCACCACCGGCATGACAGCCGCGTTTGCGATGGCCAGTGCGCTCTATCAGCGCACCCACACCGGACGCGGACAGTTCGTGGATGTGGCCATGCTCGATGCCATGCTCAACTTCATGGCGCCGCAAGTGGCCGAATACACGGTCATGCAGTACATGCATCCGCAGTACGGCAACCGCTCCACGAGCCGCAAGCCCACCGCCGATCGCTTTGCCTGTGGCGATGGCCACATCGTGCTGGCCGTGCTCACCGACAAGCAGTTCGACAACCTGCTGCGGGCCCTGGGCCGCAGCGATCTGCTGGGCGATCCGCGTTTTTCGGACTGGTTCACCCGCACCGAAAACGAAGTCGAGCTGCGGCGCATCATTGAATCGGCCATGCAGGACGGCAGCGCCAAGGACTGGGAGCAACGCCTGACCGCAGCCGATGTGCCCTGCGCCACGGTCTGGAAGATTTCCGAGATCGTGAACCATCCGCAGGTGGTGCACCGGGGCCTGGTCCAACCGGCGCAAACGCCGTACGGCGAAGTGCGTCTGGCGGGTGCCGGGTTTCGTATGGCCCATGGCAATGGCGGCATTGAGGGCCCGGTGGCCACGCCGGGCTGCGATACCGCAAGCGTGCTGGGCTCGCTCGGATACGACAGCGCCCAGATCGCGTCGCTCAAGGCAAGCGGCGTGATCTGACCGAACTTCTGACTGCCCTCGACCCCCCAATCCATCGATCCCTGCGAGACGCACCGCCATGTTCACGCTCTATCGCGCCAAGCGCATCCACACCTTCAACCCCGCCCGGGCTGAAGCGACCCATGTCGCGGTGCGCGACGGTCGCATCCTGGGTGTGGGTTCGAAAGAAGAACTCGCCGGCTGGGGCGAGCACACCCTGGATGAGCGATTTGCCGACAAGGTGCTGCTGCCCGGTTTTGTGGAAGGACACAGCCATCTGGGCGAGGGCGTCTACTGGCGCTACATCTATTGCGGCTTCTTTGATCGCATGGGCCCCGATGGGCGCATCTGGCCGGGCGTGGGTTCGATCGAGGCCGTGGTGCAGCGCCTGCTGCAGGTTCAGGCCGCGAGCCCGAACGACACGACTCCGATCGTGGCCTGGGCCTTCGATCCCATCTACTTCACCGGCCGACGCTGCAACCGCCATGATCTCGATCGGGTGAGCACCACCCGGCCGATCGCCCTGATGCATGCCAGCGGTCACATCACCAATGCCAACAGCCTGGCGCTCGACATGGCAGGCCTGTTGAGGCCGGGCGTCGATCATCCCGGGATCCTGCTCGGCGAAGATGGCCTGCCCAATGGCGAGCTGCGGGGTCCTGAGGCCATGACACCGGTGCTGGTCAAGTGCGGCGTCAGCCGTGATGTCATGGCGGGCGACACCGAAGGGGCGCTGGCCTTCGGTCAGCTGGCCGTGCGCAAGGGCGTGACCACCGCCACCGATCTGGCCAGCTCGATCAACGAACGCAACATGGAGCAGTTGCTCGAGGTGACGGGCCGCGCCGACTACCCCGTGACCCTGGTGCCTGCCATGCATGTGCGTGGCCAAACCGCCGAGCAGGCCATCGAGCGCGCCCTCACCCTGAAAGCCCGCTCCAGCGAGCGCCTGCTGCTCGGTCGGGTCAAGGCCCATGCCGACGGTTCCATTCAAGGCTTTTCAGCGCGGCTGCGCTGGCCAGGCTACTTCAATGGCGCCCCGCAAGGACTTTGGTATGTGGAGCCGGAGTATCTGCGTCGGGTCTATGCCTTGGCGCTGGAGAACGGCGTGCAGATGCACACCCACACCAACGGCGATGCGGCCATCGATCTTGCCCTCGATTGCATCGAAGACGCGCTGCGCAAGCACCCATCGGGCGATCACCGATTCATGCTGCAGCACTGCCAGATGGCTGATCGAGCCCAGTTGCAGCGCATGAAGGCCCTCGGTGTGGGCGGCAACTTCTTTGCCAATCACCACTTCTACTGGGGCGATGCCCATTACGGCCTCACGCTGGGGCCGGATCGGGCCGAGCGCATGAATCCCTGCCGCTCCGCGCAGGAGTTGGGCCTGCGCTGGACCATCCATTCCGATGCACCCGTCACGCCACTGGGCCCGCTGCATGTGGCCTGGTGTGCGGTCAATCGCCTGACGGCCAGTGGCCGCCTGCTGGGTGCCCATGAGCGGATCTCGGTGGGCGAGGCACTGCGGGCCGTCACGCTGGGGGCGGCCTCCACGCTGCATCTGGATCATGAGATCGGCAGCATCGAGGTGGGCAAACGCGCCGACTTCGCGGTGCTCGACGATGATCCCTTCGAGATCGACCCGGGTCGACTCAAGGACGTCCGAGTCTGGGGCACGGTGCAAGGTGGCCGGATTTTTCCGGCGCAGGCCTGAGTCTGAGTCCTGATCACTGTCCCGCCGTCCTGCTGAGTCTGAGCCCTGATCGCTGTCCCCCGTCTTTCTGAGTCTGCTTCCTCACCGCGTTCCCCGACCCCCGTTGCCCGGCCGTTTTTATCCCTTGCCTACAGGAGCCCTTCATGTCCGAGTCCGATCGTTTCAGCCCCGATATCGAGCGCCGCTCTCTGCTGGGAGCGGGTCTGGGAGCACTGGGCGCCGCCTCGGGCCTGTCCGCACTGGGCGCACCGCAACTGGCCTTTGCTCAGGCCGCCGGAGTGCGCGGGGGGCAGTTGCTGATCGGTGCACCCTCACGGCCGCGGCACTTCAACCCGGCGCTGATGTCGGGTTCGCCCATGATGCCGGCCGCGCAACTCTTTGCCTCACCCCTGCTGATCGATCGCAACTGGAAGCCCCGGCCTTACCTGGCCGAGCGCTGGTCGGTCTCGGAAGACGCTCGCAGCATCACCCTGCACCTGCGCAAGGATGCGGTCTTTCATGATGGCCGGCCCATCACTTCCGAAGACCTGCAGTTCTCGGTCGAGGCCGTGCGCGACCATCATCCCTTCAAGGGCATGTTCCAGCCGGTCAATGCGGTGACCCTGACGGACAAGCACACCGCGGTCGTGCGTCTGATGGAGCCGCATCCGGCCCTGCAACTGGCCATGACCACGGTGTTCGTGCCCATCCTGCCCAAGCACATCTATGGCGATGGCACACCCCTGCCCACCCATCCGCGCAATGTGAACAACGTGGTGGGCTCGGGCCCGTTCCGCCTGGTGGAGTTCAAGCCGGGCGAGCACGTCATCATGCAGCGCTTTGACAAGTTCTTCCTACCAGGTCAGCCCCTGCTCGATCGACTGGTCTTCAAGGAGTACAAGGACTCCACCAGCATGGTGCTCGGCTTTGAGCGCGGCGAGGTCGACTTCATTCCCTTCATCGGTGATCCCCGCGAAATCGCCCGGCTCAAGAAGACGCAGGGCGCCACCGTCACCGACGACTTCGTTCCCGGCGTGGGTGCGCTGGTCTGGCTCGCCTTCAACACCAGACACCCCAAGCTCACCGACAGGCGGGTGCGTCAGGCCATCTCGCATGCCATCGACCGTGATTTCGTGGTCAAGAACCTCTCCACCGGGGCGATGCGGGCATCCACCGGCCCCATCCACAGCAGCAGCCCGTTTTATTCGGCCGATGTGCCCAGGCTCGGCTTTGATCTGGCCAAGGCCAATCAGCTGCTGGATGCGGCGGGCCTCAAGGCTGGAGCCGACGGCAAGCGTCTCACGATCACCTGCGACAGCGTGAGCAGTGGCGACCAGCGCACGCTCGCGGAATACCTGCGCCCGGCGCTGGCCAAGATCGGCATTGAGGTGACGGTGCGCTTTGCGCCCGACTTTCCGACCTGGGCACGGCGTGTGGGCGACCACGACTTCGAACTCACCACCGACTCGGTCTGGAACTGGGGCGATCCGGTGATTGGCGTGCATCGCACCTATCAGACCTCCAACATCCGCAAGGGCGTGGTCTGGTCCAACACCCAGCAGTACTCCAACCCCAAGGTCGATGAGCTGATGGCCAAGGCGGCGATCGAGCGTGATGTCAACACCCGCAAGAAACTCTATGCCGAGTTTCAGAAGCTCGTGGTCGAGGATTGCCCGATCGCGTTCGTGTTCGAGACCGGCTATGCCGGAGCCTTCGGGCGCAATGTGGGGGCGCAGAACTTCGGCGTCTGGGGCCCGCTCGCGCCCCTGCACGAAATGAGCCTGAAAAAGGCCTGAATCGCGCAGGACCCAACCGGCTTCAGTCCGGGCCCTGGGACCACTGCGCTGAACCCGGAGCGATCTCGCAGGACTGCAGTACGCAGTCCTGCGCACAGGCTATTCAGAGTACCGCTTCGATCAGGCAGGGCCCGGGCGTTGCAAGACCCCGCTGCAGCTCACGGGCGAGCTCGCCCAGGGTGGTCGCCTTGGCCGCCGGCACGCCCATGCCGCGCGCCAGGCTCGTGAAGTCCAGGTCCGGGCGATCGAGGTTGAGCATGTGGTTGGCCCGCGGACCCGGTGTGCCCGCGCCCACGCCTGCAAATTCACCCTGCAGGATCCGATAGGCCCGATTGGCAAAGATCAGCACCGTGATGTCGAGGTTCTCGCGGGCCATGGTCCACAGCGACTGAATCGTGTACATCGCGCTGCCATCGCCCTCGAGCACCAGCACCTTGCGATCGGGCGCGGCTATGGCCGCACCAATCGCCTGGGGCAGACCAAATCCGATGGCACCGCCGCAGGAGGTGAGAAAGTCGTGCGGGCGGGCCTTGGCCGTGAGCGGGCCGAGTGCGCGCCCCCCCGTGACCGACTCATCGATCACGATGGCATTTTCGGGAATGCAGGCGGCGATGACCTGCCCCATGCCATCGACCGTCATGGGGCCCTCTGGGAGGGCGGGCAATACCAACTCACCCACGCCCGCCGGAGCTCGGGTGCGCGCACCCAGCGCATCGGCCAGGGCCTCGAGCGCGCCCACCCCATCCTCGCCCGGATGCGCCACCCGCAAGATGCGACAGCCCGGTGCCGACTGGCGACCGCGCTTGCCCGGATAGGCAAAGAACGACACCGGCTCCTCGCAACCCACCAGCAGCAGGTTGCGATAAGGCTTGAGCGCAGCCATGGCGGCATCGGGCACGTAGGGCACCCGGGGCGCATTCACTCGCCCGGCGCCGCGCTGCGTGCGCGCGGTGGTGAACTCGGTCATGAGGGCACAGC
>Ga0256306_1000266_pt1 | contig 9838 bp, 8 predicted proteins | sample ColtaT_17_FD_183663 | JGI IMG/M metagenome (GOLD analysis project Ga0256306, IMG submission 183663) | Metatranscriptome of freshwater microbial communities from Columbia River, Oregon, United States - Colum_Law_RepC_8d (Metagenome... | ecosystem: Environmental > Aquatic > Freshwater > River... | reverse complement strand
GTTCAAGATCATTCGAGTGGTTCAGGCCGAAGGCACGCTGTTCGCCGCGGTTGAAATCAATGGACGCGGTGAGGCAACCAGCGTCAGCTTCCACAGCCTGCCCACCTCACTTACAGGTGCCACCAAGGCAGAGGTGCAGCAGCTGTATGCGCTGCCACTGATCAAGACACGCTACAAGCCGGCCCTCTGCAAGGGCACGCCCTGCGCCATGGCCTTGCCCATCACGCAAGAGATCACACTCAGCAAATCGCCTGAGAAAGCCGGCCCGCGCATCGAACAGCGCCGCTGAGCACAAAGCCTCAGTGCAGATACCCCGACAACTTCGCCTCGATATTGCGCGGGTTTTCACCCTGGGCGATGGAGATCAGCCCCTCGATAACGAGGTTGCGCATGGCGGTCTGCCGGCCGATCACTGATTTGAGCTTGGCAGCGAAGGGCAGAAAAAACAGATTGGCCGCCGCGATGCCGTAGATGGTGGCGGTGAAGGCCGCAGCAATGCCGGCGCCCAGCTTAGAGGGGTCGGCGAGGTTCTTCATCACGGCGATCAAGCCCAGCACCGCGCCGATGATGCCCAGCGTGGGGGCGTAGATGCCCATGCCCTCGTAGAACTTCGCACCCTGGGTATCGAAGTGCTCCTTGGTTTCCACATCCACTTCCAGCACGGTGCGAATGGTGTCGGGCTCGGCGCCGTCCACCAGCAGTTGCAGGCCTTTTTTCAGGAAAGGATCCGTCTCGGCCTCCACGCTGGCTTCCAGCGCCAGCAGGCCCTGCTTGCGCGACACATTGCTCCACTCCACGATCTTCTCGACGAGCTTGTGGCCGTCTTGCACGGGCGGTTTGAACAGCCACTTGAACATCTTCAGCGCGTGCTTCACCACCGGCGCCGGTGTTTGCACCAGGATGGCGGCCATGGTGCCGAGAATGACGATGACGAAGGCGGCACCGCCGACCAGTGACTTCGCACCAGCGCCCTTCAGAATGGCACCGCCCACGAGCGCGCCGACGGCAAGCAGCAGACCGATGATGGTCATCAAATCCATGGCGCTAGCCCTCCCGTTCGTGAGTGGCAATCAGACTGGGCACATCGACGATGAGCGCCACATGGCCATCGCCAGTCACGGTGGCGCCGGCAAAGCCCGCCAGGCCCTTCAACAGCGCCCCCAGCGGCTTGATGACGACCTCTTCGCGGCCGCGCACCTGTTTCACCACCAGGCCATAGCGGCCGTCATTGACGCGTACCACCACAATGTGGCGCTCGCCGCGCAGGCAGTCGTCCTCCGGCAGCGCCGGGTCAATCCACCGCGCGAGATCAACGAGACGCAGATTCTCGTCGCGGAGCAGCAACACCGGCTTGCGGTTGAGCCAGCGCACTGCCGTTGGGTCGAGTGCCGTCACCTCGATCACGCTGGGTAGCGGAATGGCGTAGCTGCGGTTCGCCACCGCGACCATGAGGGTGGGGAGAATGGCGAGCGTGAGCGGCACCCGCAGCTTGAAGCAGGTGCCCTGCCCCAGTTTGGATTCCAGCTGCACGGTGCCATTGAGTGCCTGGATGCTGCTTTTCACCACGTCCATGCCGACTCCACGGCCACTCAAGTCAGACACCTGATCCTTGGTGGAGAAGCCGGGCATGAAGATGAGTTCAAGCGCAGCCTGGGCATCGAGCCGGCCGGCATCGGCGGCGGTCATCAGGCCCTTCTCCACCACCTTGCGGCGCAGGCGATCGGCATCAATGCCGGCGCCGTCGTCGCGGATGATGATGAGAATATGCTCACCCTCCTGCTGGGCCGTGAGGCGCAGCGTGCCGGTGCGCGGCTTGCCGGCAGCCGCACGCACATCAGGCATTTCAATGCCGTGGTCGCAGCTGTTGCGCACCATGTGCATCAGGGGGTCGGCCAGGGCCTCCACCAGATTCTTGTCGAGGTCGGTGTCTTCGCCTTCGAGCACCATGTTGATGTCCTTGCCCAGCTGGCGCGCCAGATCGCGCACCAGCTTGGGGAAGCGCGAGAACACCTTCTTGATCGGCTGCATGCGCAGCGCCAGCACCGAGCCCTGCAGGCGGCTGGTGATGGCATCGAGCTCGCTCGTGGCCTTGTCAGCGTCGGTGGCGCCCTGGGAATTGCCGCGCAGTGTTTTCAGGCGGTTGCGCACCAGCACCAGCTCGCCCACCAGATTCATCATCGCATCCAGCTTCACGGTGTCGATACGCACGCTGGTTTCAGCCGCGTGGTCACTGGCGCGGCGCTGTAGCGGCTCCGCAGCCACTGCGGGCTCGGGCGCGCTGGCGGGTGCCTCTGGCAATGCAGCGGCTTGCGCAGCCGGCTCCGCGGCCACTGCGGCCGGCTTGCCATGCAGCTGGTCCAGCAGCGCCTCGAACTCGTCGTCGCTGATGGTGTCGCTGGCTTCTGCTGGCGGCGGTGCAGCCACCACCACAGGCGTTTTCAATTGCTCCTTGAGTTTCTGCAGCAACGCAGCAGGCGCAGGCTGCGGGGTGCCGCCGTTCTGAATCGTCTGCATCATGCGGCCCACTTCGTCGTAGGCGGCGAGCACGGTGTCCATCAGCACGGCGTCCATCTTGCGGCTGCCGTTGCGCAGCACGCTGAAGAGTTCTTCGGCGCGGTGGCACACCTCCACCAGTGCCGTCTCGTTCAAGAAGCCCGCCCCGCCCTTCACGGTGTGAAAGGCACGAAAGATGGCATTGAGCAGTTGCGGATCATCCGGCGACTGTTCGAGGTCCACCAGCTGCGGCCCGAGGCGCTCCAGAAGCTCACCGGCTTCAACCAGAAAGTCCGCGCGGATGTCGTCGTCAACTGCGGGCATGGTGGGCTCTCTCGGGGTCGGTGTAATGGTCGGCAGACGGTCAGGGCATGAACAGGGCAAGCAGGGCATCGGCATCGTCCTGGTCGGCCGCTGCGGCTGCCGTAGCCACCCCCGGCACCGTGGGCCCTGCCAGGCCCTTATCGGCGCTGGCAGCGCCAGCTTGAGCCGGCAGGCGGCCGTCGAGAATCTTCAGCAGGGCGCCTTCCACCTCGCGTACGACATGGGTGACGCGCCGAAGAATCTGGCCCGAGAGATCCTGGTATTCCTGCGACTGAGCCAGCTCCGAGAGATTGCTGCGCAGCTGCCTGTGGTGCGCCTGTAGCTGCACTTCAAGCTGGGCGGTTTCAGCCGCCAGCTGCATCAGCTCATTCGAGCCGCTGGCGGCCATTTGCAATCGGTTCTTGAGTGTTGTGAGGTGGCCCAGAGATTCACTCATGGTTTTCAGCTCGCGCTGGCCAGACTCCACGAGGTCGAGGGTGTGATGCGCGGCCTTTTCCGTGAGCTGGCTGACGTGTTCGAGCCGGGTTCCGGCATCCGGCAGCTCGCTGGCAATCGAGTTCCATCGGGTATCTGCGTCCAGCGTCTCGAAGGCGCTTTGCAGCTCGGCAGTAATACGGGCAATGCGCAGATAGAAGCCCTCGTCGCGGCGGCGCAGCAGGCCGTGCAAACGCTCAGTGAACAGCGCATCGTCGCCGGCCTCCAGCGCCGCACTCATCTCTTGCAGGCGCACGATCAGCTCATGGCGTGCGGCCTGCTCGGCGCTCAGGGTGGGTTCGCGGGTCATCGCGCGCTCCGGTGGAAGTGAGACGGCTTTAGGCCGCGGCCGCGTAGCGCTCGAAGATCTTGTCGAGCTTTTCCTTCAGCGTGACGCCCGTGAAGGGCTTGACGATGTAGCCACTGACACCGGCCTTGGCGGCTTCAATAATCTGCTCGCGCTGCGCCTCGGCGGTGACCATCAGCACCGGCAGGTGCTTGAGCTTCTCGTCGGCACGGATGGCCTTGAGCAAATCAATGCCCGGCATGCCCGGCATGTTCCAGTCCGTCACCACAAACTCGAAGCCACCGGCCTGCAGCATGGGCAGTGCGGTCTTGCCGTCGTCGGCTTCGCTGATGTCGGTGAAGCCCAGCTCGTTCAACAGATTCTTGACGATGCGGCGCATGGTGGAGAAGTCATCCACAACGAGGATCTTGAGGTTCTTGTTCATGGCTTAGTGCTCCTTGCACGCTAAGACGGCTGGGGATGGTGTTGACAGGGTTTCGGTGACGGCCGCGCTGGAGAAGGCCGATTTGCCTGCGCGTGCTTTCTTCGTCTGCGGCGGGCTCACCCACTCGCTGAGGCGCGCACGCAGGTGGATCAGCGCCTGGCCGTGCACCTGGCAGACGCGCGACTCGGTGACGCTCATCACCTCACCGATCTCGCGCAGATTCAGTTCGTCGCGGTAGTACAGCGAGAGCACCAGCTGCTCCTTCTCGGGCAGCGTGCGGATGGCATTCGCCAGCGCCTTCTGGAACTCGCGGTTCTGCAAGTGCTCGGCCGGCGTCAGCGCCGCAAGGTCTTGCACTTGCCAGGCCTCGGGTTCGTCGTCATCGCGCGGCACATCGAGCGAGAGCATCTGGCACTGCGCGGCATCAGCTTGAATACCGCGGTAGTCGTCAATCGAGATGCCGAGCTTTTCGGCGACATCCACCTCGCGCACGGCGCGACCACGCTCCTGTTCCAGCTGGCGCATGGCCTCGGTGGCTTCGCGCACCTTCTTGTGCACGCTGCGCGGCGCCCAGTCGCCCGAGCGCAGCTCGTCGACCATGGCACCCCGGATGCGGATGCCGGCGTAGGTTTCAAAGCTCGCACCTGCGGAGCCGTCGTAATGCCGGGCGGCGTCGAGCAGGCCGATCATGCCGCTCTGGATGAGGTCATCGACCTCGACCGAAGAAGGCAGGCGGGCGGCGAGGTGGTGGGCGATGCGGCGCACGAGGTCGCTGTGCTGCACCACCACGGCGCGTTCGTCGATTTTGGGGGAGGCGAATCGGACGGCTGCGTTCATGGGGTGAGCACTCCGGATGGAGAGAGGTCATTCCTGGGGAGGCAGGAATCCAGGTGTTTGTAGTGGCGGCTCGCGCTGACGCGTACTGCTACTGGATGAGCGGCTGGGCTTCGCTGAGCGCTTGCTGCTTTGGTCGCGCTGCCGCGCTGGCTGGCTGTGCGGTGCTCTGGTATCTTTGTTTTCGCCTCGCGGCGAGTCACTTTCTTTGCCTCTGCAAAGAAAGTAACCAAAGAAAGCAGACCCGATACGGCGGTGCCTGCGGCACTACCCTGCGATGCTCGGAGCGAGGGGCGCTGCGGAACTCGCACGATGAAGCCGTGCTCAGACAGGTCCTCGCTCAAAAGACCCCCTCGCCCCTGCGCTTCTCGGCGCCTCCCACGGGGCCCGAAATCACGAGCACTCGCTGCGCGAGCGAAGCAAGCGCCTGCTGTTGATGTGGCTTTTGATGTGCTGTTGGGCCCCGTGGAGGGCGCCGAGAAGCACAGGCTCAAGGGGAGCTGTGCGCGAGGACTGTCTGAGCGAGCGGCTTCTCGCGAGCGAGTTCCGCAGCGCCCCCTTGAGCCGAGCATCGCAGGGTAGTGGCGCAAAGCGACACCGCCCGATCGGGTCGCCTTTCTTTTGCCTACTTTTCTTTGGCGAAGCAAAGAAAAGTAGGTCGCCCGCAAGGCGAAACCACACTGAAAGCAAACGCGATGTGAGTGGAGCGCGTCAGCGCGAACCACAGAATCTGCGCGCAGATTCGAATGACAAGCCTGGAGCGCGCTCATGCCGCAAGCCCCTGCGGCTTCACCAGCCGCTCCACAAAGAACTCCACATGGCCTCGCGGCAAGCCCGGCTGCCAAGCCTCAGTGCGCTTGGCCAGCGCCTGAAAGGCGAGTGCGGAAGGCGCAGAAGGATAGAGATCCACCACCGGCCGCTGCTTGCGGATGGCTGCTTTCAGCCACTCGTCATAGGGAATCGCACCCAGAAATCCGAGCGTCACGTTCAAGAACTTCTCGCTCACGCGCTCCAGCCCTGCATACAGCTCGCGCGCCTCGGCAAGATTCGCCACCTGGTTGGCCAACACCTGCACGCGGTTCACGCCGTGCTCGCGGCTCAGAACCTTGATCAGCGCATAGGCGTCAGTGATCGAGGCCGGGTCGTTGGTGACGACCAGAATGATTTCCTGCGAGGCGGCCGAGAGCGTGAGCACCGAGTCGGCAATGCCGGCACCGGTGTCCACCAGCAGCACATCCACCGGGCGCTTGAAATCGCTGAAGGCGTTGACGATGCCTGCGTTCTCGCTGCGGGTGAGTTCCGCCATGCGCTTCTTGCCGCTGCTGGCGGGAATCACCATGAGGCCGGCGGGGCCTTCGAGCACGGTGTCTTCGAGCGTACACTGGCCTTCGAGCACATGGCTCAGGTTGTACTTGGGCGTGAGGCCCAGCAGCACATCGACATTGGCCAGGCTCAAATCACCATCGAGCAGCAGCGTGCGCTGGCCGCTCTGCGCGAGTGCGGTGCCGAGGTTGACGGTGACAGTGGTCTTGCCCACCCCGCCCTTGCCGCTGGTGACGGCAATCACTTTCGGTGGCGGGCGTGGCAGGCCTTCGGGCACGAGATCCATGCGGCGAAGACCTTGTGCCTGGTCATGACTGGCGTATGGCAGATCAAGCAGCGGCATGGCGGTAGCCCTCGGTGGTGTGGCGGGCGGCGTGCAGGGCGGCATCGCCATAGCGGCGCGCGAGTTCATCGTCTTCCGGCAACTCGGGCCATTGCCGCGCAAGGGCGATGGACCGGCGCACCAATTCATCAGCGCGGGGCAGTTGCAGGTCTTCTGGCACGCGCTGGCCATCGGTGAGATAGGCAATGCCCAGCGCGTGCTGGATGCAGGCCGACAGTGCGGCGCCAATGCGCGTCGCCTCGTCGCACTTGGTGAGAATGCAGCCCGCCAAGGGCACGGCGCGAAACTGGGTGATGGTCTGCTCGTAGTCGCTGGCCTGACCGCTGGCGGTCATGGCGAGGTAGGTGCGCAGCTTGCCGGCGAGCGGGCGGAACAGGCTGAGCTGTGCGGCGAGCTGGCGGTCTTGCGGGCCCATGCCGGCGGTGTCGATCAGTACCAGCCTGCGGTCGGCCAGCTTCAGCAGCAGGGCTTCGAGCTCGCTGGCATCGCGGGCGGTGTGTACCGGCACGCCAAGCAGACGGCCATAGGTGAAGAGCTGCTCCTGCGCCCCGATGCGGTAGTGGTCGGTCGATACCAGGGCGATGTCGCGGGTGCCGAAGTGCGCTGCATAGCGGGCGGCGAGCTTGGCGATGGTGGTGGTCTTGCCCACGCCGGTGGGGCCGACGAGGGCAATCACGCCGCCTTCGGTAAGGGCCTCGTTGCCGAGCACGGGAATGCGCTGGGCGAGATCGGAAAGCACCGCGTTGTCGGCGCGCTCGCCCTCGTGGTCGGGGCTCAGGCCAGCCACCAGGTCGCGGCTCAGCTTGGCCGAAAGCCCCAGCTGGCTCAGTCGCGTAAACAGCTGCGCACGCTGCGGCTGGTTCACCTTGGTGTCGCGCCACAAGAGGCCACCGAGCTGCTCTTGCAGCAGGCGCTTCACGTCCTGCACATCGCGCTTGAGCGCCACCAGCTCGGGGTCATCTTGCAGACGAAGCTCGAAGTGCGGGCGACTCGGTGTAGCGGCCGCCGCGGGCGACGGCATTTCAGCAGCCGTGGGTGGGCTCAGATGGTCGTAGTCGATCGCCGCCACCACCTCCACACCGGTAGCGGTGCGGCGGCTTTCCAGAATCACGGCATCGGCCGAGAGCGTGGTGCGCACCTGGTTCATGGCCTCGCGCATCGAGGGGGCGGTGAAGCGCTTGATCTTCATGGCTCTCTCCTTAAGCGCCTACGGCGGAAACGAGACGCAGCTTTTGCGAGTCCGGTACTTCGTTGAAGCCCAGCACGTGCAGGGCGGCGACGGTCTGGCGGGTGAACTTGGCCAGCATTGGCCGCAGGGGGGCCGGCACCAGCAGCACGGCAGGTTCGCCACGGGCTTCCTGCTGGGCGGTCGCGTTGGAGAGGGCGGTGTGCATGCGTTCGGCGAGTCCGGGTTCGAGAGCGGGAGAACCGCTTCCATTCACTGCTGAGAGGCAGTCCTGCAACACCCGTTCCAGCCCTGGTGCCAAGGTGAGGACCGGCAGTTCGGCGTCTTGCGGCAGGCCTGCGCCCTGCTGGATCTCCTGCACGATCTGCCGGCCCAGTGCGGCGCGCACCGCGCCTGCAAGCACGACGGGATCCTGGCTCTTGGGCGCGCATTCCGCCAAAACTTCGGCAATGAGCTTGAGGTTGCGCAGCGGCACGCGCTCGGCCAAAAGGCTTTGCAGCACCCGGGTGAAGGTGGCCAGCGCCAGGGCCTTGGGCACCAGGTCTTCCGCCAGCTTGGGGGAGCTTTTGGCGAGCTGTGTGAGCAACTGCTGGGCTTCGTCGAAACCGAGCAGTTCCTGGGCGTGATTCTTGATCAGCGAGGAGAGATGCGTGGCGATGACGGTGGCCGCATCCACCACCGTGTAGCCCAGGGTCTGCGCGTGGGCGCGCTGACCGGGTTCGATCCAGGTGGCCTCCATGCCGAAGGCCGGGTCCTGGCCCTTGATACCGTCCACCGGACCAAACACGCGGCCGGGGTTGAGCGCCATCTCGCGGTCGGGGTAGACCTGCCCCTGCGCCACTGGCACGCCGCCCAGCAGCAGGCGGTAAGCGCCGGGCAAGAGCTCGAGGTTGTCGCGGATGTGTACGGGGGCGACCAGAAAGCCCAGCTCCTGCGTGAGTTTTTTGCGCACGCCCTTGATGCGCGCCATCAGCTCGCCGCCCTGCTTGGCGTCCACCAGGGGAATCAGCCGGTAGCCCACCTCGAGCCCCAGTGCGTCTTCGCCGCGCACGTCTTCCCAGCTCAGCTCGGCCGGCGGCGCCGGCGGGGCTGGGGGTGCGACGAAAGTTGCCTGCTTCAGGCCCTTCTGGTGCAGCAGATACGCACCCGCCGCACAGGCGCCGGCCAGCAGCAGAAATACCAGATTGGGCATGCCCGGAATTACCCCGATGAGGCCCAGCACGGCCGCCGTGACCATCAGCACCCGCGGCTGGTTGAATACCTGTGCAATCACCGCACCGCTCATGTCGCTGCTGCGTGAGGTGCGCGTCACCAGCATGGCCACGGCGGTGCTCATCAGCAGCGAGGGCACCTGTGCGACCAGGCCATCGCCAATGGTGAGCAGGGTGTAGTTCTTCAGCGCCACGCCAAAGGCGAGATCATGCTGGGCCACGCCGACGATCAGCCCGCCGATGATGTTGATGGCCAGAATGAGAATGCCGGCCACCGCATCGCCACGGATGAACTTCGAGGCACCGTCCATCGAGCCATAGAAATCAGCTTCGCTGCGCACTTCTTCGCGGCGGGCCTTGGCCTCCTCGCGGGTCAAAAGGCCTGCGTTGAGATCGGCATCGATCGCCATCTGCCGGCCCGGCATGGCGTCGAGCACGAAGCGCGCACCGACTTCCGACACGCGCTCGGCACCCTTGGTGACCACCATGAAGTTGATGATGGTGAGGATGATGAACACGATGAAGCCCACCGCATAGTTGCCGCCGATGACGAAGTGGCCAAAGGCCTCGATCACCTGCCCGGCCGCCGCCTCGCCCTCGTGGCCGTGCATGAGGATGACCCGCGAGCTGGCGACGTTGAGTGCCAGCCTCAGCAGTGTGGCGAGCAGCAGCACGGTGGGAAACGCCGAGAACTCCAGCGGCCGCATCACATACATCACCGCCAGCAGCACCACCAATGACAGCGCGATGTTGAAGGTGAACAGCACATCGAGCACCACCGGCGAGAGCGGCACGATCATCATGCCCAGCACCGCCAGCAGGAATAGCGGGGCGGCCAGGCCATCGCGCGGCACTGCCTTGCCAGCGCTGCGGAGCCTCGTCAGAAAATCGTTGCCGTTTGCATTCATGGGGCGTGTCG
>Ga0256306_1000260_pt1 | contig 9910 bp, 9 predicted proteins | sample ColtaT_17_FD_183663 | JGI IMG/M metagenome (GOLD analysis project Ga0256306, IMG submission 183663) | Metatranscriptome of freshwater microbial communities from Columbia River, Oregon, United States - Colum_Law_RepC_8d (Metagenome... | ecosystem: Environmental > Aquatic > Freshwater > River... | reverse complement strand
TATTTTTATCCTTCAGATTAGAGGTTGCAAACTTTGTTTGCAATCGAAAACAAGGGAAAATGCAGTGGGCAATTTGTTAAAATGTAACGATTATAACGAAAGAACCTAAGAAGGGGTGAAATGCATAAAGCCGGGTTTCCCCGGCTTTAGTTCGATTTTTGCAAATTCGATTAAGCGTTTTCTTCGTATTGAGCAATACGATTGATGGTTTCTTCAAAGTCTTCATCGGTGTCTGAAGGCAATTTGTATTGCATCAGGTATGCATCTTCATTGCTATCATCATAAAACGAGCGAAGCACTCTTATTGCTTTAAAACCTTGATTTCTGAAGAATACCTGGCCCGATAGATTGGTTTCTCGGACTTCCAACGTGATTCTTGTTCTACGGTGGCTCGAAAGTTTTCCGATCAATTTAACTGCCATCTGCAATCCTACGCCCGACCGTTGATAATCAGGGTGCACAGCAAAATTCAAAATGTGAAGTTTGTTTTTGTGAAGTTCATAAATCATGAACCCGATTACTTTGTCGCCAGCCTCTGCTACCATCCCAATGCAATTGCGTTGCCTGAGGCAGCGCAAAAAATCTTCTTCAGTCCAGGACTGTGCGAAGCATTGTTGCTCTGCTTGTAATACTTCCTGCATGTCGCGTCTAATCATCCAGCGAATATGTACTTTAACTTGTTCTTTTTCTGTCTTATTACCGCTCATTAAAAACTCCTCTTGTCCGTTAGCATGGCATACCATGGTTCCGACATGTAAATTAGCCATGTTCCTTTGCCGACCAATTCGGCTAAAGGCCTATGCGAAAAAGAAAGAAGGTCAGGACCTTTCGATCAGTTAAGCGGGCGGAATTTAGCAACGGTCGAGACAATTTACAAGACCAAGGTTCATAAAACCCACATAAATAAAATCGGTATTTTTCAGCAAGGAAATCACCAAGTTTAGAGGTGGTTTTAAAATAAATGTTGGAAATTTGAGAAGCAAGAAAAGGATGATAAAAGGGGGGATTCCCTTCCCCGTTAATCTGCGCTTCCTTGGCGATCCAAGATGAAATCTCATCTTGGGTTGAAGTGACTAAGATACAAAAATATTGCTTGATGAACAACCAAATATTTACACAATGAAAACAAATTTTGTCAGTATGAAAAGGTTGGTTAAGGTAGGGGGGAGACAATAATAGAGCATGCACTGCTGCGCTTGATATTTCCTATCCCGTATTCAACGACCACGCGGAATTCCCCAGGGCTGAGGCCCTTTAAATTTACCGAATAAATCTTATCTGCTCGGTTTGCTAAAACAGGAAGATCATCGAAATTTAAGTTCTGTCCGTTGAGTCCCGCAATGGTTGGCCCGTTCCAAGCCAATGGAACAATTCCATCGGGAAAAAGAAACCGAACACTGGTGTTGTTTAAATCAATCGAACCATTGTTTTTCAGGGAAAACCTAATTTCGCTTTCACTGCCCAAGGTTGCTTTCACAGTTGCGGGCGCAAATACACCCAAGATCTCGGAGGTGCCTTCAATACGAACTAAAAACATCGAGGAGGTATCTGCACTATTCTCCATCGAAGCCTTGGCGTTTAGTTGCCAATCACCTGGTTTTGCTGCTCTTAATCGCAGCTTTGCAGACCATTTTCCCCCGACAATTTGCGGGTTGTTCCATACAAGTAATTTATTTGTAGGAGCAGTTGATTCAAATCTCGCTTGCGGGTTGCTTCCTACTATTTCGAGCCCTTCAGGAATAACAGTTTGAATTGCAAGCTGGATTTCCCCAATTTTGATGGAATCGATTTTAGCTTCAAGAATCATTTCGAGTTCGCCCTTGGCGGTATCTTCCCAAGATTTTTTCCACTGAAGGTTTATCTGCCCATCACTGACAGAGATATCTGATTGATAGAGTTTTTTTTCGCCATTGGTTGATGCTACTTGTATGTTCTGAGAGAATTTTCCATTTTCCACAGCAAGTGTTTCAAGTCGAATAGATTTGGTTTGCCCTGCGGGAATATCGCCCAATGTTGCTTCAATAAGTTCGCCTTCCGGATGTCTAAGGCCTTGGGGAAGTTTGTCTCGGATGGTTACATTTTCTGCTGGAGTTAAACCATGGTTTGCAACGACGATTTCAAAAATGGCTCTTTGCCCACGCCTTACCCATTGTGGCCCTTGCACTTGGACTAGCAACCCATCTTTCTTCTCAGCGTTTTTTTTGAATGTTGCAACTTTGTAAACGACTGCGGGCTTAAAGTTTAAATTATCTTTATCTGCAGCAAGAACTTTGAATTGGAATATTTTGCCGGTGCCTGGTTGTAGTTCAGGTATTTCCCATGTCCATTTGTTTTCTTGGATAAAAGGTTTTGGGTTTACTTCTAAAATCTCAGGTTTAGTTTTCCATTCTTGACTTAGAACAAGTTCTTCAAGAGGGAGGCTGCCAAGGTTTTTTAAAGTGATTTCCATGGTGCAAGGCTTGCCGATTTCAGGGTTATCAACAAAGCGTGTGATAACAGAAACTTGGCTGCCTTCATCTGTTTTTAAGGTAGGCGTTTCTTTGTCGGATTCGATGGGTAAAGTGCCCGGAACCTGAGCTAGGGAAAAGAATGCCCCAGCTAAAAGCATTAAAATAGCAAAGCAGTTTGTGTTCAACATGGAATTACTCATTAGAAGGTTTGGCCTCTGGGGCCTTATAGGATCCGCGACACTTATCCGCGGGGTACTTTAGTTCGTTTTTAAGCATTTTTGCATTTAAAGAATCAGAAAGATCAAGATTCATGCAGTTGCATAATGCCATGATCAGGCAGGTGACATCTGCAATTTCATCAGAAACTTCTCTTCGTTTGATAGGATCCAAGACCGAGAGTTTTGAATTTTCAGGAGTGATCCAAAGGAAATGCTCAAGCAATTCTGCAGCTTCTGCGCAAAGTGCCATCGCAAGATTTTTAGGATCATGGAATTGTTCCCAATCTCTTGCTGCAACAAAGCCCGCCATCTTTTTTCTTAAATCTAATACCGTTGTTTGAGAATCTGCCAATTTCTTACTCCATGAAACTCTTAACTTAATGAAGAATCAAATGGAGTTAGATACATCAAATATTAAATGATGCAAGTCGGATTTTTGGAGACATGGAAAAGCAGGGTATTCTGGCTAACTTACGGCGAATTCTTGCAAAGCTTTTTCTGAAAAGCTCAAGCCTAAGCCGGAGCCTTCAGGAGGTACAAGTTTGCCTGCTTTAAATTTTGGGTATTCATTGAATAATGGTTCAAACCAAGGCATGTATTCAACGGAAGTCACTTGGGCAAAACCGCACCCGATTTGGACCGCTAATTCGGGCAACAAATGAGGGCTAACAGGTATATTCTGGCTTTCACAGTAATGAATAAGTTTTAAAGTGTTGGTTATGCCCCCTAAACGGGTGATATCAGGCTGAGCGATGTCGAGTGCGCTTTTTTCAACATAGTTGTGAAACTCTTCTCTGGAAAAAAGCATTTCGCCTGCCGCAATCGGTATATCTAACTTGTTAGCAAGATAAGCATGGCCTTTGATATTCTCGCAACTGATGGGCTCTTCAAACCAACCAACCCCAATTTCATCTTGGAAGAAGTTTCCCATAGCAAGAGCCGTGCCGGTGTCGTAGCGTTCGTTTGCATCAACTGCCAGCCAAATTTCTTCTCCTAGTGCTTCGCGTAAGTTTTCAATGCGTTCGATATCGCTTTGGGGGTTTGCACCAACCTTCACCTTAAGGCCCATTACACCTTGGTCAAGGTAAGGTTTTGAGAGATCAATTATTTGCCCGACACTCATCCAGAGCCATCCCGTGTGGGAGATATAAGCGGGAATAGATTCTCGGAATCCTCCGAGTAATTTATGAAGGGGCAAATTCGCAGCTTTGCCTTTGATATCCCAAAGGGCGATATCGATTGCAGAATAAACTTGTTGAACCAGTCCGGTTCTGCCAATTGTTTGGGTGCGCCAATAAACCTTGGCAGCTAGTTTTTCGTTATCTAATGCGTTTTCATTGATTAAAATTGGGGCTAAATCTTCCTGGCCCAATGCAAGCATGGCTTTGCCCCCGCCCTGCAGAGAATAAGCAAATCCAATGCCTTCGATGCCCGATTTAGTTTTAATCTGAACAACAAGCGTTGTGATTTTATCACTTCTCCCAGCAGCGATTTCGGTGGCAGAAGATCTTGTTGGGTTGGTAGGAATGCTTAGCAGACTGAATTTAATTTCTTGAATTTGCATAATTACTCAAATGGTATGAGGATTCCTTTTGCGCCAAAAATAAAAAACAGGAATCCCAGAAGCTACAATAATCAAACCAGGCCAAGTATATTCAGGCCTTACGACCAACAAATCAATCATTACAATGGTACAGAGCAAAATATAAAGAAAGGGAAGGAATGGATAGCCCCAAGCTTTATATGGGCGAATTTCATCAGGCTTTGTTCTGCGCAAAACAAACAATCCGGAAACCGTAAGGGCATAAAATAATAGGGCAGCAAAAATAACATAGTCCAGCAGTTCGATATATGTTCCGGAGAAAACTAAAAGAATGGACCATGCTCCTTGAAGAACTAAGCCATATGCAGGCACGCCCCTAGTGTTTAATTCGCCTGCAGCCTTGAAAAACAATCCGTCGTGAGCCATGGCATAATATAATCTTGAGCCCATTAAAATCATGCCGTTCACGCATCCAAAAGTGGAGATCATGATGGCAATTGCCATCGCTATCATTCCATATTTAGGGAAAATCATTTGTAGAACAGCAGTTCCAACCCGGTCATCCCGTGCATGGGAAATCCCAAGTTCGGGCGTGCTTCTAACGATTCGCTCGTTAAGCCTTCGATTCGTTTCTTTACTTGCAGAATTGCTTGCATCCTTGGCAATGTCAGCTTTAATTTTAAAGGTAGAGGCTTCTTCAAGTTTGGATTCCGCATCTTGGATCAGTCTTTTTCCACTAATTGTTTGGCCATCTTTGTCAAGTAATGCAACTCTTGCTTTTAGAAAAAGGGATTCGCTTTCAAGGCGGTTTGCAGTTGCCGAAAGATAATTGGCTTCTGCAGCGTATTCTTTTCTGATTGCAAGTCCTTCTTCGATTTCAGCTTTAAGCTGAATGCTAACCAGCGGGTTGCCGTTTGCCTTTAAAACGCAAAGGTATGCAAGATTAACCAAAAGATAAAGAAGGATGACGGACCCGGTCCCGAAAATCAAACTAAGTGGTAGATTACGGCTTGGATTACGGATTTCGCCAGCAGTAAAGGTTACATTATTCCAAGCATCAGCACTAAATAAAGACCCTACCATAGCCCCGCCAGCAACCATAAAAGCAACAAGCAAAGGTGCCCCGCCCACAAGTTCTGAGATGGAATTAAAGCGGTCGGTGGAGAAAGATCCAGCCCAAAGGTCTGCAAAGTTAAGGCTAATAACCTCTCTGTTCGCACCAATGCTAAACCCAAGAATGATGAGAATGATAAGGCTTAAAGTTTTGATGACCGTAAAAAGGTTTTGAATCCATTTGCCTTCTTTAACGCCTCTGCAATTAAGCAAGGTTAGGAAAGCAATAATTGCAACCGCAATCAGTTGGCCTGAAGTAATTGCGAATTCTGTGCGTTTGAAAATAATCAAAGGCTCTTTAAGCCAGGGTAGAGGAAGTGAGATTACTAGGTTTAACCCACTCCAGTTTATGATTTGCGCTTCTTCCCCAGTACCAAGGCTTGGCGCTATCACGCCGAGAAATTTTGAAAAAGCAACAGCAACCGCTGCAATGGATCCTGTTTGAATGACGAGGAATAAGCTCCAGCCATAAAGGAACCCCCACAGCGGGCCAAAAGCTTCTTTAAGATAGATATACTGCCCACCTGCGCGAGGCATCATAGCAGCGAGTTCTGCGTAGCTGAGTGCACCTAGAATTGTCATGAATCCCGTTAAAATCCAAATCAGCAAAAGGCTTCCAGGGGAACCTACATCACGGATTATATCTGCGGAAACAATGAAAATGCCGGAACCAATCATAGTCCCTGCAACAAGCATTGTGGAATCGAAAAGGCCTAGCCGTTGTTGGAATTGTTTGTTGTCCATGCTTATAACTTTTTGGCAAGGTTGTTATCTTCGATCCGAAGCTTGCTGTGGTGGAAGCCATAAACAAAGTAAATAGCAAGTCCTATTCCAAGCCATATGAAAAGCCTAACCCAGTTTTCCCAACCAAGAGAGAACATGAGTACCAAACATAAAACAATACCGCCAATGGGGCAAAATAACCCAAGAGGCGCCTTAAAAGAGCGGGGCGCATTCGGGTCTTTGAACCTTAAAATAAGTACCGCAGCACAAACCACCACAAAGGCAAACAATGTTCCAATGTTGGTCAATTCCGCAAGAACATCAAGCGGGAGCAAACTGCCACCTAATGCGACAATGAGCCCGGTAAGCATGGTTGCAAGCCAAGGTGTTTGATAAACAGGGTGAACACTGGCGAAAAACTTTTCAGGAAGAAGTCCATCACGGGCCATCGCCAGAAAAATCCTAGGTTGCCCGCACATCATTACTAAAAGAACAGAGGTAATGCCTGTTAACGCACCAATAGAAACCAGTAATCTGGCCCAGGGCATACCAACTTGCGCAAAAACGTTAGCAACTGGGGCTTCTTTTGGAATGTCTTTGTAATTAACCATGCCGGTTAAAACCGCAGCTACTGCAATGTAAAGAACCGTGCAAATCAAAAGAGAGCCGATGATAGCAAAGGGCATATCACGCTTAGGATTTTTAGCTTCCTCTGCGTTTGTGGAAACTGCATCAAAACCAAGATAGGCAAAGAAAATAAGCGCTGCACCTGCTAAAACCCCAGACGGAGCATTGGTAGCGGGGTTGATATCTCCCCAGACCAAAGTCCCAAAAAAGCTTAAGCCGCCATACCCGAATGGTGCGAAGTTGTCCGTCCAGTTGGAAGTGACGATGTGAGGAATGCCTGCAATAATGACAAAGAAAACAACAGCAAGTTTGACAGCAACCATGATGCCGTTGATGAAAGCGCTTTCCCGGATGCCTCGCACCAAAATGAAAGTGATGATGAGAGAAATAGCGACTGCGGGCAGATCGAGGATAGAGCCTGTTGAAACTATTTCACCACCTTTGGCGATATCAAAAGGTGCGTTTGTAAGAGCTGTCGGTATATGAAACTCAAATTGTTTAAGTATATCTTGGAAGTATTTAGACCAACCGTGTGCGACGGTGCAACTTGCGACTGCATATTCTAAAACGAGATCCCACCCAATGATCCATGCCATTAGTTCGCCGAGGGTAAGGTATGCGTAGGTGTAAGCACTGCCAGCAACAGGGGCCATGGATGCAAATTCCGCGTAGCAAAGTGCTGAAAAAATACATGCAAGGCCAGCAAATACAAAAGAAAGCATAAGTGCAGGACCAGTAACATCGCGGGCAGCTTTACCCACTAAAACAAAAATTCCGGTGCCTATGATTGCGCCGATACCAAGAGCAGTTAATGCCCAAGGCCCGAGCACGCGTTTAAGGCTGTGACCGCTTTCAGAATCTGCCATCACTTTTTGAAGAGATTTACGCCGAAACATACCGTTAGACATTTTGTTGCTCCGTTTTTTAACACTTTTAGGCATCAGCTATTAAGGTTACAGGCCCATCATTAACCAGTTCAACTTTCATATCAACGCCAAATTTTCCAGTATGTGTGGTAATTCCCAGCAATTTTAATTTTCGGATAAAATGTTCGTACAACGGTTCAGCAATTTCAGGCCTTGCTGCGGTTATGAAACTTGGCCTCCGGCCCTTCGAACAATCCCCATAAAGTGTAAATTGACTGATAACCAAGATTGCACCGCCCGATTCAACCAGATCGAGGTTCATTTTACCGTTTGAATCGGGAAATATTCTTAAACTAGCTGCTTTTTCAGCGAGCCAATCAGCTTTTTCCTCGTTGTCACCATTGGTTATTCCTAAAAGGATAAGTAGCCCCTTTTGGATTTCGCCCAAAATCTGGCCTTCCACAGTGACTTTGGCCATAGATACGCGTTGAATTACGGCACGCAAGGTAAAACTCCGTTACCAACACCTTTAGAAACCAAGCGAAGTATACAATTTTATAGAAAAACTGGAAAATCAAATTTATCGTAAAAGCAATTCTGTGGTATATATTCAAAAGATGAAATGTTCAGGAAGGAATACTTGGATTCGGATGTTTATGTAACGGAGTATTTAAAATGGCACGTGATTTCAGCCCCTACCAGCAAAAAGTTATCAAACGATTTTACGATAATCAAAACCCTATTGCACATGAGCGATTGGCTGAACTCGTGGGAGAGTTATATCTAAGCAGCGGAAAGAAAAGGGAAAAAGTTTGGAGCACCATAGTTGAAACTATGAAAAAGCTGGAAGTTCCCGAAGCTCGAATCAAGCACCTAGTAGAACAAGATAAGCCAGAATTACTGGCTCAACTTGTTAAGGAACTCGAAGCAAAAAGCTAGTTACTATGCTGCTTCTTGCCTGTTGGTTTCAAGACTGATGCCCCTGGTTGCAGTTCGAATGAATGCTATGAATTCTGCGACCTCAGGGATATGGCTTAATTCTTTTTCAACCTTAAGTAGCGACTGAGGCAAGATCAAGCCTTCGCGGTAAATAATTTGAAATGCTTTTCGTATTCCATCAATGTTCGTATGTGAAATACCAGCTCTACGCATTCCTATTACATTGACGCCTGATACTACATTGATTCGCTGTACAATGATAAAAGGTGGAATGTCTTTAGTCGTGGCAGAAACGCCGCTTAAAAGCGCCAGCCTTCCAACCTTGGCAAATTGATGCACAGCGCTGTTTCCTGATAAGAAAGCGCCATCTTCCATCACGCAATGCCCTCCCATGAGTGCCCCATTAGCAAGAATACAGCCGTTGCCTACTCTGCAATCGTGGGCGACATGGCTGTTTGCCATCAAGAAGTTTCCGTTTCCAATGACTGTTTCGTTGGAAGAGGTAGTTCCCCGATGAACAGTAACGCCTTCACGGATAATGTTGTTATTACCAATGATGGTTTTGGTAGGTTCGCCATCATATTTCATATGTTGAGGAGCTTCGCCAAGAATAGCACCACTATAAACGATGTTTTTGGCGCCAAGGGAAAGGTTACCAAATAACTTTGCACCTGGTTTGATGACGGAGTTATGTCCAATTTTTACCGGGCCATCAATAACGGCGAGTGCGCCAATTTCTACATTTTCGCCTATCTCAGCGTCGGAAGAGATAATAGCACTTGGATGAATTCTTGCGGTCGAAGAAACAGGCATTGAGATATCCCCCAAAAACCAAAACTCTAATAATGAAGCAGAAATGAAAAATCTAAACTTAGCAAAAGTTAAAGTTCAGCTGCTTCAAGGAATGATCGTATAAAGCTTTTTAACGATTCTATCTAGTCCATTTTAATCGGACGAAGAGTGGGTAAGCTTAACTTTTGGTCAATAGAATTGTGGAAATGGTTGAAAAAAGGCAAAGATATCAAATATCTTCGCTGATTTGTTCTAAAACCTCTTCATAAACAAAAATTGGAACATTCATGGTGACCGCCAAGGCGATGGCATCACTAGGCCTGCAATCGATTTTCACAAACTTCCCATCCTGCCTAATTTTAAGTGTGGCGAAATAGGTTTTGTCTTTGAGTTCATTAATTTGAATTTCTTGAAGTTCGCCCCCCAGGCTTGTTATCGTTTGGCATAATAAATCATGGGTTAGGGGTCTGGGGGAGGGAATCTTTTTAATTTTGCGATCAATGCTAGTGGCTTCAAAAATTCCAATTTGAATTGAAAAACTTCTTTCGCCTTCCAGTTCTTTTAAAACGATGACTTGTTGTTCATGAATTTCGCTAATAATAATTCTTCTAAGACCCATTTCGACAGGCATAATATTTC
>Ga0256306_1000259_pt1 | contig 9929 bp, 4 predicted proteins | sample ColtaT_17_FD_183663 | JGI IMG/M metagenome (GOLD analysis project Ga0256306, IMG submission 183663) | Metatranscriptome of freshwater microbial communities from Columbia River, Oregon, United States - Colum_Law_RepC_8d (Metagenome... | ecosystem: Environmental > Aquatic > Freshwater > River... | reverse complement strand
GGGCGTCGCTACCTGCGTCGTCGTTCGGCGACCGTGGCCTGAATCCGCGGGATTCCTTTTGCTTTGTAATTTTTGTGATACAGACTTGATTGCCCGGCAGTTCGGGCTGAATGTTGGGCAGTTAAAGATTTTCGGGGGATATCTCATGAGAAAGCTGATTTGTTTTGCGATGATGGCGTGTCTGGGCATGGTTTCCCAGTCGCAGGCGGGTGTGCTTGGTTTTGGCGGTACGACCTCCAGCGGAGACCCTGCGTACAACAATCTCGGATGGTCGTTGCTGCTGACCTACACGGCCAATAATGCTGGCCCGACAGCAAACATCACTGCGGCGACGCTGACCCTCGGCGCCAACAATTATTCGCTGAATACTGCTGGGAATGCCGACTCGCTGACCGTCAACTCGGTGGCTGGGGCCAACAACGACACAATTAGTTTCGGGATGGATTTCCTCGGTTCCGGAGGCGTCGGCACAGCGGCCTTTATCCTGTCCGGTCTGACGCTGAATGGCAAAACGGACGTTCCTGCCATTGCCAGCGACGCAAACATCCTTGCACTGGCAGCAATGACGAACACTCTGACCGGTGGACTTCTTGTGCTGGTGCCGGGTCCAAACACCGGCGCGATCAGTCTCTCTGGCAGTGTCCCAGTGCCGGAGCCCGGCTCGATTGCAATCCTTTCGGGACTGGCAATTGTGGTTGGGCGTCGGTATCTGAAGCGACGTCGAGCGGTCACTGCATGACACCGTTGGTCTGATCATGGAGTAAGGATGCAGCCCGAGTTTTCTCGGGCTGTGTTCGTTTACTGGGAGATCACTTCGACATGGACGGCACCACGATGATGATTCACCGCAGGAGTTTACTGCTGAGCATGGCAGGTGCTGCTTTGCGGACGGTAACCTGTGTCCCTGGAATCTGTGGTTTTTCGGCAGTTGATGAATCTGCTGTGCCTTCACGCGAGCCATTGAGTTTTCCGGACATCGCCGATGTCCGACGCACCCTTGGCGCAGCCAATGAGCCCAAAGAAGGTGACACCATTGTTGGCGTGGCCGCCAAAGACGCCACCGAGCGGCACGAAGCCCGCGAAATCCTGCTGGACACCCGGCTTGGGACCATCGATCAGCACCCGCCGCATTCCGACGAACTGCTGACGTTCATCAACGGGGCACTCGATCGCGTTCAGCAACAGCAACTCAGTCAATGGACCTTCGCGGAACTGAAAGCTGCCCTGCTCTCCCGGCCTGAGGCGGATCTGCACCAGCTGCGCCGCGGACTCAGCAGTGACGTCATCGCCGTCGTGGTGCGATTGATGAGCAATGCAGAACTGGTCCAGCTGGGCGCGAGACTGTTCAATCCGCTGCCCGGCTCAAAGATCGGCTCGCAGGGTTACATGGGAGCCCGCATCCAGCCAAATTCTCCGACAGATCACCCGGACGACATTCGCTGGCAGGTGTTTGACGCTTTCGCCTATGCGGTTGGTGACATCCTTGTGGGCACCAATCCTGTTTCCAGTGAGCCGCAGTCGGTGCTGGCCGTGCAGAACTGCCTCAGCGATATTCTGCAGACCTTTCAACTCACTGAAATCCTGCCGCATTGCGTGTTGTCGCATATTGATGTTCAGGCAGCGGTGGAGTCTGCTGCCCCGGGGTCCACAGCACTGTGGTTTCAGAGCATTGCCGGAAATGATTCGGCCAACCAGACTTTCGACGTCACCATCGAAAAAATGCGTCGTCATGCGGCCGCACGTCGTGGCAGGTTTGGGTTGTATTTCGAGACCGGTCAGGGGGCCGACTTCACAAACGGGCATGGCCATGGCGTGGACATGGTGATCTTTGAGTCCCGCAAGTATGGATTTGCTCGCGCGCTGACTGCAGACGTGGCCAAAGCCCTGAAAACCGCGGGCAGTACGTTTCAGCCGTGGGTGCATCTGAACGATGTCGCCGGTTTCATTGGTCCGGAGGTATTTCGCTCGCGTGAACAACTGGTTCGCTGCTGTCTTGAAGACATCGCCATGGGCAAGCTGCATGGTTTGACGATCGGCCTCGATATCTGCTCGACTCTGCATATGGACGTGTCGCTCGATGACCTTGGCTGGTGTATTGATCAGATTATGCCGGCAAATCCCGCCTACATTATGGCCTTGCCAACGCGTATTGACCCCATGCTGGGTTACCTGACCACCGGCTACCAGGATCACGTGCACATCCGTCGCAAATTTGGCTATCGGGTGGATGATCGGATGTGGGCGTTCTATCAAAGTCTGGGCGTTGTCCAGGCGGACGGGTCACCAGGGCCGACATTCGGCGACCCGGTCGCGGTCTACCTGCAATACTGTCGTCGACGTGGCGACAGTCGTACGGAACCTGAAATTCGCAGCGAAGCGGCCAAACGGATGGCGGAAGTCCGCAGCCGCGGGGTGTTTCTGGCGGAGGGGCATGGCGGTAACCCAGAAGATCTCAATCCTGGACTGCAGTCGGAAATCGACCGGATCTACCACGAGTCCCGCCGAGCGATCTGGCAGGAAATGAATGCTTCGGTGTTTGCGGCCGTGCCCGAGGCCGTGCCAATTACGACTCGCTCACTGAATCGAACGGACTATATCCTGCATCCTGCAACCGGCGAGGAACTGAGCGATCCGTCGAGGGCAGTTCTGCAGCGGTTGCTGGCAGCCAGGCAGGCAGACCGTGTTGACACAACAGCCGTCCAGATTGTGATTTCGGACGGGCTGAATGCTCTGTCGCTGATGGAAGGTGATCAACTGAGGCAACTTCTGACAGCCCTCAGAAGCCAATTGCTGCTTGCCGGATTGTCACCATTTGCTGAACATCTAGTCGTGACTTCGGGACGTGTGCGGGCGGGGTACCGTATTGGTGAGCTGCTGTTGGGGACAGGCCCTGGCCCGGGCGTGCTACTGCACATCATCGGCGAACGACCGGGCACCGGTCATCACACCATGTCCATCTACATGACGCTGGCAGCCGCCGAAGTCTGGCGTCAGCGTGGCAAAGTCGACCACAACATCACGCGTGTCGTATCCGGCATCGCCGGCACGGCACTGCTGCCTGAGACGGCTGCAGTTGATGCTGTTCGAATTCTGAAATCCATGATGAGTGCTGCAGAATGAATCAGCGGTCGAGCATCGAGGTGCGTCTTTTGTCGTCAGGTGAATGTGTCAGGCTGTGTTTCAGCGGCACACGCATCCGGTCGATACTACCCATCAGTGAGCCGGCAGACCCTGATGAGTTGCCGCTGGCGGCCACCGGTCTGTTTGACCTGCAGGTCAATGGGTATGCTGGCATCTGGTTCAGCAGCACGGATCTGACTGTGAATGAAGTGCAGCAGGTGCTGCAGCACTATGCCCGGCAGGGTCTGACAGGCTGTCTGCCCACACTGATTACGAATTCCGCCGCAGCGATTGAGCACGGTCTGTCGGTACTGCGTCAGTCGCGTGAGTCGTGTGAATTGTGTCGGAGCATGATTGCGGGCATCCATGTTGAAGGCCCGTGGATCTCCTCAGCAGACGGGCCTCGAGGGGCTCATCCCCTGCAGCACGTGCGACCGGCGTCTATGGCTGAGTACCAGCGGTGGCAGCGCGCGTCGGGGGGCCTCGTTCGGCTGATCACTGTGGCTCCGGAGTGTCCGGCAGTTCTGTCGCTGATTCCGCAGCTCACGGCAGAGAATGTTCGAGTGGCGATTGGTCACACCGGTGCCAGTCCGGCTGAGATCGAGGACGCCATTTCCCGAGGCGCCAGCGTGGGAACTCACCTCGGCAACGGCTGCGCCGGCATGGTTCCACGGCACGACAATATCTTCTGGCCACAACTGGCAGATGACCGGCTGACTGTCAGTGTCATTGCTGATGGCTGGCATGTCCCGGCAACAATGCTGAACTGTATCCACCGCTGTAAGTCACCCGCCCGGATCGTGCTGACATCGGATGTTTCCGGCTTTGGCGGTTGTGCCACTGGCCGTTATACGACTCCGACCGTGGATGTGGAGGTGCTGGAGGATGGTCGAATTGTGGTGGCCGGACAGCGGCAGTTTCTGGCGGGTTCCGGAGCCACCCTGCTGCAGTGCGTGCAGCGGTATCAGCAAATGACCGGACTGCCACTGCAGCAGACATGGGAGCTGGCCAGCAACCAGCCGCGCAGGCTGCTGGGACTGCCGGCTGCTGAAGTGAAAGAAGGTGCCACTGCGTCTCTGACTTTATTTCGAAACGAGCGGAACGGCGGAAACTGCCAACTGCAGCCCGTTGCCTCTGTCATTCACGGGCGATATTTTGAGAGCCAGTCCTGACGAGTGAAACTCACGGCTCAGTTGTTCCTCAAGCCCAGCGCTGCGGACTGCAGAATTCGCTGAAATTCGTCCTGCTGGAACTGTTCCGGCCAGTCACCCTGCAACACAACGTTTCGCACTCGCAATTCCCCGGCGGTCCGGCGGTAGGTGAATCCAAACCGTGCGTCATGTGGATGCCATGGAAAGTCACACTGTTGCTCACCATTAAGTACCAGTTGAAATCCGCTGCTGGTCCGACGCAGTACAGCCTGATTCCAACCGGATTTGAGGGGCACACGGGATTCCGGCGGGGTCAGCCGTGTGTGTCTCCCGCCAAAGCCTTCCAGTTGCCGCCACCAGGCGGGCTCGCGGCAGCTCAGAAAGATACCGTCGGTATGCACCTCAAGGATCGAACTGCCGATGGCAGGATCTGCATGACAGTGGCCGGGCTGGTATTCGAATTCCCACGAAATCGTGTCACCGATGAACATGGGACGCTGGTAAACGAGGTGGCCGGACGGTGCGGCAACCTGCGGGAATCCGGGCAGCGGAGCCGTGCGCTGCAGGCTGCGTCGGCCAGTCAGAACTTCGCCCTGCAGTTGCCAGTCCGGCGACCCGGCTGGAGGTTGATCGGCCTGGGTTGCAGGATCAATTTGCAGAGCCGGCTGCGATTGCCCGCTCCCACGACTGCTCCAGCCACGCAGGTCACTCGGTTTTACCAGACTGATGCTGCGTGGGATCCGAGGCGAGCCTTCGACGCTTAACTGAGCCCATGTGGTCGGCCGCAGTGATTGAGACTGCAGGAAAAGCCACGGGCTGGATTCCCCCGCAGGTTTCAAAGACCACAGAGCATTTTCGTGCACCCGGTGTTGCATCTGCCGATCAGTCACCTCCAGCTCAGTGGCAATCAGCGACTCTGTGGCTGATGGCATCCAGCTCGATTGCCGCCGCTGTACAACAGCTGTGGAACATGACAGTAAAGTTGTCGTGCCCTGCCGATCCAGTGACAGTGTCAGGCCGGCATAGCCTGGCAGAGTGACCGGGAGCTCAGACACTGCGGCACCACTGCGGATCCGAAACTCGCCGCTCAGAGGCCAGGGAAAGTGCCAGACAGCGGGCCGGCTGAATTCTTCGGCCACCACACGATTCTGCACGACACTTGTTGTGCCCACGACAGGTCCGAGAGCAGCCTGTTCGGGAGTCTCATCTGTCAGCCAGTTTCCCAGCCCGTAGCCTGAAGCATCGATCGCCGGTTGTTCCAGCAACTGCGTCAATACCTGCAGACCGCGGCGCGCCGCCGGATCTCCCTGTGTCGACCAATCCTGCCACAGAGTCTGCAGCCACTGCTGTTCGCGACACTCAATAGACGCCTGCGCAATCTCCTGCAGCAACTGATAACACGCACGTGATTTTCCCGGATTGTTCAGGAACGTTTCCGCTGTGACCTGCGGCTGCATGTCGCGCGTCAGCAGCCAGAGATCACTTTCCAGAACCATGCGGAACAATTGCCAGCGATTGTCTGCCGGCAGTGAATGAACGGCCTGCAAAGGCAGAAAATACGGCAGATCTGCGGCCGTCAGCGAACTGGTGTCGGTCTGCAATGTGCGGAACAGGGCAAATCGCCGCAAACCATCCGCAGGCAACTGGTGAACGAGGCAAAGCTGGCTGGTGATCAGATAGTGCTGTGTCAGCAGGCGAGTTGCCGGACTGCTGTCATCGTCGGCAGCAAACTGTTCGATCAGAAAATCTGACAGTCTGAGAAACTCGAGCATCGCTGCAGGAGATTCCAGTCGATGGGCCTCAGGGGCAGCCACAATGCAGGCGTCTCGCAGCAGACGCAGCAGCACAGCAGGCGCTCCGGTTCGGCTGGTCTCTTCGGCAAGTTTGCGAACCAGATTCAGACTGTACTGTTTCAGCAGGTCATTGCGTGACTGCAGGCCACACATTGCCATGTGGGCCAGTTGCAATCCGTGCTGCGGCAGCAGTGACCGCAAATCGGCACTTCCCAGCAGATCACGCAGCACATCCGCCTGCTCGCTCGGTTGATCGGCTACATGATTCAGCAGCCAAAGCAGAATCGTATGCTCGACCGTTGGCTGAGGGGATCCCTGACGCAGCAGCCGGATCCACTGTTGGTGCGCATCTGCGGTGACGGCAGCCCTCGCCGCGATGCAAGCCCCGCTGTTTTCCAGAACAAATGGATATCCAGGCCCCTTCAGAGATGATTGCAGCAGTGTAACCCGCGATCCATCGCTGCTGATCAACAGCGGCTGCAGGACTTCGGCAATCTCCTCGGCAGCAATCCCGCCTGCCCGCCAGCGTCCCAGCAGTCTTTCCAGCAGAGGCACTGCCAGATCAGAAGTGGCGGTCTCAATTGACCTGAATCCAGCAACGTCCGGTTGCATCGCAGCGGCCTGCTGCCACAGAACGGCTGCCTCGCGTGCCAACTGCAGGCTGGCCACAGGCTCGTTGCGGTCCATGGCCGTGACAGCCTTGGCCAGAAGTTGCCGAATCTGTTCCGGAGTGGCTGCTGGGTCGCTGGCGGCCTGCTGAGCCGGAGCAGCGGTTGCGACTGTGCCGTTTCCCGCACCCAGCATCAGGATACTCAGCCACAGTCCGCAGACCATCGTCATGCGGTGGCCTGTCTTAGAACAGCTCAGCAAGTGGCTGGCCTCCATCCACCACAAACTTTGGACGACCCTGATGGTCCGTGTACTGCACATCCTGTGGTACACCGAAATAGCGAAACAGAGTCGCTGCGAGGTCTGCCGGAGTCACCGGCCGCTCACGAATCGTGCCACCATCCTTCTCCGAGGCTCCGATCACCTGCCCGTGCCGCAACCCGCCACCAGCAAGGCACATCGACATGATATCGGTCCAGTGATTTCGCCCATCGGTGCTGTCCTGCGTCCCCATATTGGGTGTCCGACCAAACTCACCCATGGCGATCACCAGCACGTGGTCCAGCAGTCCGCGCTGCTCCAGATCCGAAACAAGAGTTGTCAGCAGGTGATCGAAGAGCGGCAGCAGTGGCCCCAGTCCCCTGCTGATACCACCGTAGGGCGGGATATTATCGCCATGAGTATCCCAGGTGCCAGAGGCCGTGTGGTAGCTGAGATCGAGTGTCACAAAGGCGGTACCCGCCTCAACAAGTCTGCGAGCAATCAAGGCCTGCTGGCACCACAGATGATTGCCGTACCGAGCCCGCACCTCAGGAGCTTCGCGTTCAAGATCAAACGCTGCCCGCGCACGGTCCCCCAGCAGCAGATCCACGGCCTGACGCTGGTAGGCCCCAAGCGCATCCATGGAGCCGTCCTGATCCAGTCCGGCTTTCAGCACGTCAAACTGCTGCAGCAGTGAAAGTCGATCGTGCAGACGCGACTGACTGAGTCCCGAGGGCATCTGGAACAGATCACCGCCTGCGACCTGCCCCGTATCCCGTCCCACATTGGTGTAGACCGGCAGAACCGTCGCTTTGTCGCAGATGAACGGGTCGTACTGCTTTCCCAGATAACCGGCAAAGGCCAGATGGGAGCGGGATTTCATGAACGCGGCATAGGCCGGCATCGCGGCATGATTTGAGCCGTGATGTTTGGCAATGACGGAGGCCAGTGCCGGGTAGCGGACGGCTTCCGGATTGACTCGAGGTTCCGCAGCCAGATTGGCCGTCTGAAAAACCATGTTGGGTTCATGATTGCTGTGACGCGCGTCCACGGAGCGGATGATGGTGAATCGATCCAGCATGGCTGCCTGCCGCGGCAGGTGTTCACAGATCACAACACCCGGCAGTTTCGTCTGCGTCACTCCGAAAGGCCCACGATTGATCCACGGACGCTCGGGCTTACTATCCCACGTGTCAATCTGGCTTGGGCCACCGGCCATCCAGAGCAGGATGACGCTTTTCCCTGTGGAGCTGCGCTGCCCGGCCGCCGCCATCGTGCTCTGACTTTGCAGCAGATGGGGCAGACTGAGCCCCGCCATACCCGCCATCCCGGCCTTCAGCATGGAACGCCGACTGTGCAGATACAGACCCTCTCTGGTGCGCCCCTGAAAACTGGCGAAGGCGTGACCACCGTGCTGGGCCACCGGGCAGGCTGCGTCAGTTTCGCGCGATTCCATCGGCAGTTGTCCAGTGCTGTCAGAGTGTCATTTGGGAGCCGTGGCGGAAAGGGAAATCGTGACGGTTGTCCACTGGGGCTGCTGCGCCTGCTGAATCTGCTGCTCGACTTCACGGATGAACGGATCAAATCGAGCGATGTCTGCGGCGTTGTTGCCCTGTTCATGTTTTCGAAAACCAAACAGATATGTCACATTCTGCGGCCGCCAGCGGTGAAAATACAGCTCGTTTTTCTTCAGAATCAATTGTCGCAGTGCCGAATAGCCCGAATCTGCAAACACGAGGGCTGTCGCAGGCTTTTCTGAACCCGCGACGGAAATCTGTGCAGCGATCGGCAGCGGCGACAGTGTCGCAGGCCTGACCTTCAAAGTGACCTGCCTGCGATCATCACTGAAATTGACGTCCGCGACTTCAACACCCTGCCCATCAACCTGCCCCGACGGAACATTGATCTGCAGCACTGCCGGGTTCGCAGCGATCCCCAGCAGACGCTCGCGAATCACCAGCGCGGCACAGGCATAACCCTGCTCCGTCAGATGCATGCCGTTGTCCGCGAGGCCATCCAGTCCCTGACGGTCAGGATGCAGCACAGCGTTCACAGACTGCATACTGCTGTTGAAATCTGAGAACAGGTCCACGAACGGAAGCTGACGCGATTGAGCCACACTGCCTGCAGCCTCGCCAAACAGGCGAATCCGGGGATTGAACCGGGCCGGTGAAGGAATTGGTGGTTTCGCCGGGAATAACTGGTGCGGAGACACCACCACGCACGGTATTCCCGATGCCAGTAACTCGTCAATGAACTGGCCAAACTGCCGACTGAACTGCTCGGGATTCATACCCGCCAGCAACGCCTCATTCTGACCATAGCACAGAATGGCTGCCGTAGGTTCCTCGGCGCGAATGTGCTCCACCATTCGCAGATATCCCACCGCAGGTGCATCAAAGATTCCGCGCGATTCAGCGAAAACTGTATCTGCACTCCAGCCAAGATTGCGAAACGTGACACGGCGATTCCCCAGCGTTCCCGCAAGGACCGATTCCAGATGCTCTGACAATTGTGCTCGCTCGACAAACGTTGCTCCGACCAGCACCACATGGTCCCCATCCTGAAACTCAAATGGCAGACTGCGACGGGCAGTTCGCTTCAGGGCTGGCGATTCCGTTTTTTCAGGAATCCGGACTGTGGCAGCCAGTGGCGGCGTCTGAGACACCGCTTTGAGTTCCTTCCAGTCGCGGTCGTTGAAGTCGGTCTGCTCCCAACCGACCGGCGGGGGCGCAGGTGCCTGTTTCCACGGGCCACCGACCACCTGCGACTGGCCACTGCGGACCAGCTTCAGCAGGACACCAAACGTCGCTCCGGCAGCCTCTCCCTGCACCTCGACCGCCACCATGTTACGACCTGGTCTTAACAGTGGCTGCACATCAAATACTCGGGCAGATACCTGACCGTCGGCTGCTGGAAACACATCGTACTTCAGCAGCCGCTGGCCGTTGACATACAGTGAGCAGCGGGAGTCCGAGGCGATGGCCAGTGTGGC
>Ga0256306_1000244_pt1 | contig 10119 bp, 7 predicted proteins | sample ColtaT_17_FD_183663 | JGI IMG/M metagenome (GOLD analysis project Ga0256306, IMG submission 183663) | Metatranscriptome of freshwater microbial communities from Columbia River, Oregon, United States - Colum_Law_RepC_8d (Metagenome... | ecosystem: Environmental > Aquatic > Freshwater > River... | reverse complement strand
TGCCGCCAGAGCCAGCCGTCGTCGAAGCGTTCATCAATGACAATTCGCCGGATGCGTGGGAGAAGGTTGTCAACGAGTTACTTGCATCGCCGCATTACGGTGAACGCTGGGGACGCTACTGGCTGGACTTGGCTCGCTATGCTGAAGACCAGGCTCACACGTTTCAAGCTCGCATGTATCCTCAGGGTTATCTGTACCGCGACTGGGTCGTGCAGGCGTTAAACGATGACATGCCTTACGACACGTTTCTGAAGTTGCAGATTGCTGGTGATCAGGTTGCTGTTGATGAGCCGCATCGTCATCGCGCGGCACTTGGGCTCTTCGCGCTGGGGCCGGTTTATTATCAGGACAATGGCGAGCAGGAAAAAGCTCAGGCCGATGAATGGGACGATCGCATCGATACTCTGATGCGGGGTACTCAGGCGATGACTGTCTCCTGTGCTCGATGTCACGATCACAAGTACGACCCGTTCTCGACGGCTGACTATTACGGACTCGCCGGCGTCTTCGCGAGCTCTGAATACCGTGAGCTGCCAGCGGTTTCTGAAGAAGTCGTTGCCGCTCGAGGCGTGGCGGATCTAGCGGTCCAGGAGAAGCAACTTGAAATCGATACTCTGCTGGCGACTCAGGCCCCGGCTGCGAGATTGAAGCTTTCGGCAGAGATTCCCAACTATCTGCAGGCCGCGTGGAAAGTCCTAAGTTCATCTGACAATGACCGAAAGAAGCTGATCGAGAACGCCGCCAAAGAAGCAAAGCTGAATAATGAACTGCTTCAGCGATGGGTAGCGTGGCTTAAGGAAGAAGCTGGCTCGGGCGCCGTTGCTTCGGACCGTCCATACCTTGAAGAATGGCGAGCATTTCAGAAATCACAACCGACGGATCCTGAACAGGCGAAACTGCGGCTGACGGAGATGGGGCAGCATCTGCAGCAACAAGCAGAGACGCTGATCGCTCGTCGTGAAGCACTGCGGAAACAGTTCGGCGACAATTACGCCTTCGTGGCGGCCGAAGATCGAACAAGTGTTGAACCTGGTGTTATTCCGCTCGGAAACTTGTTTGATGACAAAAAGGGCTCATTGTTAACATCGGCCTTAGCTTCGGATCCGTTTCGAGCCAAAGCGAGCGGCGGCAGTCTGGGCGTGGATCGAGTTCTTCAGGGTTGGGGCGGTACTGCAGAGATCGCTTCTGGCGTTCGCTTCGACTTCCGTTCGATCGGCAGTGACTCCCGCAGTCACGGCGATGTGATCAACGATGGATGGTCCAGTGAAGGCGGCATACAGACGCTCGGTCAGCGTTGCAGTGCCGGGATTGGTCGGACGGAACAGGGAATCGGCATGCATGCCAATGCACTGATCACCTTTGATCTGAATGAGATTCGTCGAGCAGGACTGATCCCTGCGTCGGAGACTATGGTGTTTCGTGTTGACCGAGCCGGGATCAATGATGATTCACTCGGCAGCGGCGCGAGTGTTCATCTGGCCGTGATCGTGTCGAAGCCCCAGTCGAAACCCAGCGAGTTTGATTCGATCATCTCGGCCACTCTTGACGGAGCCCCCGCACCACTGGAAGAAAACGATGCTGTGTATTCGTTTGCCGGCGAAATGTCACCAGCGATCGAAGCGAACGGCAAGTTTGTTTCCTTTGAAGTAACCATTCCGCAGGATGCTCGATCACTGACGCTCGTCGCTACTGGCGCACAGATTTCCGACACCGAAAACACGATCAGCAGTGACCATGCCGTTTTTTCCAACGCAAGACTCACTTACAACGTGGCAGCCGCCGGGTTGGCAAAGGCCGATGAGTCGACTCCGCTGGATCAGATTCCGGAATCGGAACGAATACAGCTTCAGCGCGATGCGACATTGTTGTCGGAACTGTTTGACGATCGAGGCGTGCTGGGATTGGCCGCCGATCAGATCGAGCCGCTCTTGGAAGGCGAGTCAGCAAAGTTACTGGCTGAAATGAAGGCCCGGCATGAAGAGCTGCGAAAACATGCGGATTCGATTGGCATCCCGATGGCCCATGCTTTAGCGGAAGGGGCGGCTCGCGATGTGAAAATCTATATGGCCGGAGATCCGCGGAAGAAAGGCGATGTTGCTCCGCGAGCTTTCCCGGCGATCTTAACATCGGGCGAACGACGCCCGTTCGAAGCGACAGGTAGCGGTCGTAGAAATCTCGCGGATGCCATCGCGTCGCGAGAGAATCCGGTGACAGCTCGTGTGATTGCTAATCGCATCTGGGCCGGACATTTTGGGTACGGTTTGGTTCGAACTCTGAGCAACTTTGGTCAGCTCGGCGAACGTCCAAGTCATCCGGATTTGTTGGATTATCTGGCTGTCAGTTTGATGGAAAACAACTGGTCGCTGAAGTCGTTGCATCGATCGATTTTAATGTCAGCGACATATCAGCAAAGCAGTGTTGGTGACCAAGCTAATCTCGAGACAGATCCGGACAATCGGTATCTCTGGAAAATGAATCGTCGACGGCTGGAAGTTGAGCCTTGGCGAGATGCCGTGCTGGCAGTTTCGGGGCAATTGGATCGACAAGTAGGCGGCGCGTCATCGCAATTAAACGACGACCATAGACGTCGCACGTTGTACGGTTATGTGAGCCGTCATCAACTGAACGATCTACTGCGATTGTTCGACTTTCCGGATCCAAACATCACGGCTGGCGAACGCTCGGTAACGACGGTACCGTTGCAGCAATTGTTCGTGCTAAACAGTGGATTCATGATCGGTCAGTCGAAAGCATTGGCGGCTCGCATGACCAAAGAAGCGGAGACCGATGTGGCTCGGATCGAACGCGTCTTCGGATTGCTCTACGGTCGTAAGCCGACGGACGATGAACAAAAGACAGCGTTGTTGTTTCTGACTGAGGGACAAAAAGTTCCGGAGGATTCTCTTTCGTCGCTGGAGCAGTTCTGTCTGGCGATGTTGGGAACAAATGAGTTTGCGTACGTGGATTGATCGTTGTAGGAGTCCCGTCGACGGAGCGACGGGTGTACGGTACACCTGTCGCTCCGTCGACAGGCAGATTTCTGACAGTTTTGGCTACCAGAGACAGCAGGGGACAAACATGACAAATCAGCTGCAGAATTCCGTCGGCCCCTTTTCTTCGCGTCGTGAAATGCTGAGCCGTACCGCGGCCGGGTTTGGCATGCTCGGACTTGCTGGCGTTTGTGCGGGCGAGCAGTCGCCGACAAATCCGCTGACGCCAAAGTCTTCACACTTTGCGGCCAAAGCGAAGCATGTAATCTTCCTGTTCATGAATGGCGGTCCGTCGCATGTCGACACGTTTGATCCCAAGCCGGAACTGGTGAAGCAGGCCGGGAAGCCGGGGCCGGGCGGCAACTTTATGCCATCGCCGTTCTCATTCAAGAAGATGGGACAGAGCGGCATCGAAGTCAGCGAGCTTTATCCTCATGTCGGTGAATGCATCGACGACATATGCGTCGTTCGATCGATGTATACAAGCACTCCGAATCATGAACCGGGATTGTTCATGATGAACTCGGGCAATCAGCAGCCGATTCGTCCGTCGCTGGGATCATGGCTGACTTATGGGCTTGGCACCGAGAATCAGAATCTGCCGGGATTCGTTGTGCTGTGTCCAGGGAAGCCCGTCGTTGGTCCGGCATTGTGGTCCAACAGTTTTCTGCCCGGGATTTTTCAGGGTACGCATGTCAACAACGGTAACATCGATCCAGCCAAAGTGATCGGGCATCTGAAGAATACCGGAGTCACCTCCTCATCGCAGCGTCGCTTGCTGGATCTGATGCAGCAGATGAATCAGAAGCATTTGGAACAACGCCCGCAGGATACTCAGCTGGAAGCTCGCATTCAGTCTCTGGAAATCGCGTATCGGATGCAGTCCGAAGCTCAGGAAGCTTTTGATATCGGACGTGAATCAGAAACGACTCGCAAGGATTATGGCAGCGGTGAATTTGCCGATGGCTGCCTCATTGCTCGACGGATGGTGGAACGAGGCGTCCGCATGGTGCAGGTGTTTTATGGCAGTGGTCAGCCCTGGGATGCTCATGGCGACATCATGGATCATCGGCGAGACGCGTTGAAGAGCGACCAGCCAATTGCCGCACTGATTCGTGACCTCAAGGCTCGCGGATTGTTCGATGAGACGCTGATTATCTGGGGTGGAGAATTCGGAAGAACTCCAACAGCTCAGGGCGACAAGGGCCGCAATCATCATGCGACGGGATTCAGCATGTGGCTGGCGGGAGGCGGTATTCGCGGCGGCATGACCTACGGTGCCACCGATGATCTGGGCATCAAGGCCATCGACAAACGCATGAGCGTTCACGATCTGCATGCCACGATTTTGCATCAAATGGGGATCAATCACGAAGAACTGACGTACCGCTATTCAGGTCGCGACTTCCGCCTGACGGATGTTTACGGCAATGTCGCGCATGAAATCATTGCCTGATGCGCGTTGGTGACGTTGTCCGGAGTTTAATTGAACCCCGTCACTTCTTTACGGTCGACACAGATCCAGGATTCTTCTGGCCGAAATGATGGCGGCTTCGGGTCTTGCAAACTGACGAATGCTGACGTGAAGGGCATGGCGGACTTCAGGGTTCCCGATCAGTTCGTTTAACTGGCGTCGCAGACTCCGGCCGGCGTCGGCTTCCGTTTCATCGACCACCCTGGCAGCTCCGGCACGCTGAAGAAACTCCGCATTGGCATACTGATGATTCGATGCAGCGTGACTGAAAGGAATAAGGATTGACGGGAGTCCTGCGCAGGCGAGTTCCTGCAGAGTCCCCGCACCGCCGCGACTGATCACCACCGTTGAAGAAGCCAGTAGCTCCGGGAGATTCGGCAGGAACGAGAGCACTGTCGCCGTTCGTCCTCGTCGAGCGTACTCGGCTGCAACCTGCCTCACCTGAGCTTCCCCGGTCTGGTGAATAATCTCCCAGTCAGAGGGCACGCAGCGTTCATCGGCGAGAGCTTCCAGCACTAACCGATTCACCGACGATGATCCCTGACTGCCGCCGAGGATCAATAGCCGCTGGCGTTTGAGCACCGGGGCCTCAGTTCGATTGCAAAGTTCAGCAATGCTGGTTCGCACGGGCGTTCCGGTGATCTCCACCGCACCGGGCCATGTGGACTGGTGAGTCGATTCGAAGGGAAGCCCGGCCAGAGTCACCGCCGCTCGAGGAGCCAGCAGACGCGCTGCTTTGCCGGGGAAGGTGTTCTGTTCCATGAGGACCACAGGAATCTTCATTCGCGAAGCTGCGATGATTCCCGGAACACTGGCTGCAGCACCAACGCCGATTGCCACATGAGGCTTAAACTCCCGGAGTTCTCTTTTGCCCATTCGAAACGAACGGATGACTCCCGGCAGCGTCAGAAGCTGGCCCAGTCGCCCACTTCGACCAGGCATGGATGCATAGGGGATCACTCGGAACAAATTCTGATCAAGACCGCACTTCTGCAGGATCTGTGCGTCGACGGCGCGGCGACTGGTGAGAAACAACAGACGTACGTTCTCATGCAGCCGACGGATGGCTTCGCAGATCGCGATCGCGGGAAAAAGATGACCGCCTGAACCACCGCCGATAAACACCAGTCGAAGTTCGGACAATCCCGAGTCGTCAGCCTTCACAGTACTCACTGACTCCGTCCGCAGAAACGACCAGCAGTCGTTTTGTCAGCGGATGATGCATGGTGGCAAAGTCCTGATTGACGCGGCTTCGTACCTGATCAATTAAAGCGGCGTCTTTCATGGAGACAGCAATAAAGAAATCACGGTTGGGCACACCCACAATTAATTCCGGTCCAAAGAGATCTCTCAGCCGCCCATGGAATCCGGGGTCCAGAATGCGTGAGCAGTTATAAGCATCAGGTCTGACTGGCATCAACATTCTCGGATGCGCGTCGTCTCCCAGCATCGTCACTTCCAGCGGATTTTCCTCGGCGTACTGCCGCAAGTTGGCGATCGCCAGGTCATGCAGTTCATCCAGCGACAGGTCCCACGTTTCCAGCATTTGCGGCTGAATAAAGCGATAGGAATCATCTTCATCGACCACGTAACCCACCGACAGGCCACCAACCCATGGCATGCGAACACGTTCGTCATTCCGTGAATCTTCCTCCGCCGACAGCATCGGCAGAATATGGTCGCGAACTTCATGCAGAGCCGGCACCAACTGCTCCGGGCTTAGCTCCTGAAGTCGGACCAGCGTCGTCAAGCCGGGCAGAACAATCCGACGGAACTGCTCCGGCTGCTGCAGATACATACGATAGAAATTGGAAAGGCCGATTTCCGAATGTCCCAGCCGCAACGAGAATCCTCGCGACACAGATGTCTGCAAGAGTGGAAAGTTCTGGCGAGCCAGCTCGATCACCTGCTTCAAAAAGACATCCGGCGGCCACGCTGGTTGCTCAGCAATTTCTAATGTCGCAAGAACTCGTTCACAGATCAAAATAAAACCGGGATCCAGCAATTCACGATCAGGAGACTGCACTGTGGCCACGATCGTAAGGCGACCACTACGAATGGTCCATAGTCGCCATTGGTATTGCGATCGGCGTCCGAAGACTCGCGACAACCAGCATCCGGTGCGAGGACGCCGTGAGACACCACTCCAGACTTCATTCGTGGATTTGATTTTCAGAGAAGGCTCCGGATGCAGTGCGGAGACCTGAGGAAACAGGAGGCCGAGATCAGGAGATGGTCGGCGGGTCGCATCGGTTTCTGCGTCGTCCCACCAGGTGACCATCGAGAGCACAACGCGAGATGGCGAATCCGTAGCGACAGGCTCAGAGCCACCGTCGGCATTTCGGGATGAAACAGAGTCTTCGCTGCGCCAACGCAGCTCAATCAGAGTCTGGTTTTGGCGGACATCGATCTCGTCCGGGCAACGAAACGTGAACCAGTTTGCCGGGCCGCGGCAAAGCCTCCATGAATCATCAAAGTTTCCGGATCGATAGTCAGACATCGTTACTCGGCCTGAGATTGAGCAACATCCCCACGTGCATTGTAGGCACGCCACCATCGTGACGGCAATCTTCCGGGCCATTCAAGACAATTTGCGCAATAGAACCGCAGACGGTCTGGTATGCAGATCACTTCTTGAAAAGTCTTCCCGATGCCGCTCGGGGGCCACTGGCGTTTCCTAACTGGACAGCGCCATGTTGCCCCCTCTCCCCCTGTTTTTTGCGGATCCTGCATGGCGTCACATGGCAGCATTCTCGCAAAAAATTGGGGGAGAGGGCTGGGGTGAGGGGGCGTTTTTAGCGCGTTGCCTGTCACGATCTCCCCCTCATCCGGCCTATCGGCCACCTTCTCACCCGAGGGGGAGAAGGGACTTCGTTTCACACGAAAAATCATGAGCAGAATATTACTTCGTTGAATCTGAGTCGCCAAACATGGCGATGTCCAGTTAAGGTGGATCGTAACCACCCGGGTGCCACGGATGACAACGACAGATCCGAGCCGCGCCTTTGCAGAATCCTCGAATCAGCCCAAATTTCTGCACGGACAGAATAAAGTATTGGCTGCAGGAAGGATAGAAGCGACATCGCCGCCCGAGCCATGGGCTGATTAGATACTGGTACAATTTTACTGCACCAATCGCCAGCAGAGCAGGGCCCTGGAGTAAAACTCGCCACAGATTTCGGTATGGCGTTGACGTCTCATTCCCAGCCAGAATTGCGTCATCGTTTTCATGAAGGCAGTTCGGGGAACACTGGGTTGCCTCGCTGCGTGCGTCCAGTTCCGTCTTTGAATCCTGAACTGCACTCATGAGCCGCTCTCGGAGTTCCGCTGCAGTCGTCGAGCCAGTCGGGGCACCAGACTCTTGATCGACGCCTTGTAATCAACAAGTGCCGAATCATCACGCTGACGTGGAATCAGAATCAGATCAAGCCCGCTCGGAAGTTCGTGCTGAAGTAGTCGAAATGCTTCCTTGAGCCTTCGTCGCTTCACATTGCGATGCACGGCTGACCCATGCTTACGCGAGACACTGACACCCGCTCGAATGACATTCAAATCGTTGCTGTGAACAAAGATCAGAAGATGATCGTCGCCGGAACGGACTCCGGAACCATAGACTCGTTCAAAGTCCTGCGCACGCCGAAGATGCATCTGCGGCGTCAGGCGAAAACCGGAATTCTCTGACACGTTATTCTACAGACTCAGATCGAATTTCGAGCTGATCTCTCTGCTTGAACATCATCTGCAGACGTTCCTGAGAGTAAAGACGAATCACGATCTTCTTGTAGCGCAGTCGCCCCAATTCATCTCGGTCGAGATTCTCTTTAATTTTTGGACTGGCTTTGCCGGCGTAGATGGCGGCAAACGTCTCCGGATCAACACCACGACCTTCTTCGAGATCTCGCTCTGCGTTGATCCCGCCTACGGAGGCCGCGAAGTAATTCACACCGTCAAAAGCGGAAGCGCTTTCACCGCTGGCCACATAAAGGTTGTTGAGTTCTCTGATAGCCTTGCTGACTTTCTTGTAGGCCTTCAAGGCATCTTCGGAAAGTTGGCCTTGAGCCGCAGCATCCTGAGCAGCAGCGTCCTGAGTCGCTTCGATGTGCGACGGCGCGAAACCATTCAGCGTTGCTGTCGCATAGCCCACAGCGAAGAGAATCAATCCGCTGACCACAGTTTTCAATCTGCCCATCTCAACGTCCCTCAGGAATCCAGCACTGGTAACAGGTCTTTTGCCTTCGTTCGATTCGGAAAACCGCAGATATACGGGACTTGAACGCCTGTCGCAAGCCCCAAACGGGTTTCGTGGGAGCAATCGAGTGCTCTGGAATCATGATGGCGGAGCGATCATTCGGACAGCTTTATCCGGCGAACTCGATGATTATTGCTATCACCCACATAAAGCCATCCGTCCGGAGACACGTAGACGCCGTGAGGTCGATTTAACCGGCAATTTCGCGCTTCTCCATCCGGTCCGTCCCCCGGTTTACCGTCTCCAATGACGGTCTCCACAATTCCCGTCCTGGCCCGCAGAACACGCACGGTGTGGCTTTCGGTGTCGGCAAAATACAAATCTCCGGCCCTGGAAAGGCTTACGCCCTTGGGACCGGCGAGTTGAGCGTCTTTTCCCGGACCGCCATCACCCGAGTAGCCACTTTTCCCGGTGCCTGCCAGATGGTGGTAGGTACGAGCCATCAGGTCCATTCGAAAGATGGCGTTACCTTCGCGAAGAGCCAGATACAGAGAATGATCACCGTCAAAATCTAATGCTCGAGGACCATTCAGCGGAGTTCCGTCAAAAGAAGCCCCGTCAGGAGTTTTTGTTTTCTCACCAGTCCCGGCGAATGTGGAAATCACGCCGGTCGTCGGATCAACCATACGAACTCGATGGTTCTTGATATCGCAGATGAATAGCCGATCCGTGTCGTCAAGGGCGATGGAGTGCGGCTGATTCATCTGAGCCTGACTGGCCGGGCCACCGTCTCCCGAGAATCCAGCGACACCGGTTCCGGCAATCGTGGAGATGATTCCCGTCTTATGATCCACCTTCCGCACGAGGTGGTTCTGCATTTCCACAAAAATCATGCTGCCCTGTTTATCAAAACGCACTTCGTAGGGTTCGTTGAGTTGAGCCTGAGTCGCGGGGCCTCGATCACCGGAATACCCCTTCTTGCCAGTTCCGGCGACAGTCTTCGCCTCACCAGAAGACAGGTCGATGCGGCGAATCAGGTGTGAACCAACTTCGCAGACATACAGCGCACCGTCGGGGCCATAACTTATTCCGAACGGCTGAGATGACGGAGTGCTGAGAGCTTTTCCATCCGCACTGCCGGGAACATCCTTTCCGTTTCCGGCGACCGTCATGACATCGCCAATCTCGGGTCTGCGGTCACCGGCGAGAGCCATACAAGAACGCTCGATCACTCCAATGGCAAGAGCTGTGAGTATCAATGAGCATTGAAGAGAGCATTGAAGAATATTGGGCGAAGACTGGTCGTTTCGCATGAGTCATCTCTTTCCTATCAGCAAACACGGATGAGCAAATCAGATGGCTCTTCCCGCCATCACGTTTTCTTCGTGCGCCTTTCAGATGCAGACTGCGAGTTTTTTTAGCTCGCCAATGTTTCTGAGCCGCACGACGAAATGCCACCACCAAAG
>Ga0256306_1000231_pt1 | contig 10286 bp, 9 predicted proteins | sample ColtaT_17_FD_183663 | JGI IMG/M metagenome (GOLD analysis project Ga0256306, IMG submission 183663) | Metatranscriptome of freshwater microbial communities from Columbia River, Oregon, United States - Colum_Law_RepC_8d (Metagenome... | ecosystem: Environmental > Aquatic > Freshwater > River... | reverse complement strand
GCTGCGTTATTGGAAACTCGCGGGCCTGGACAACAAAGGTGCCGGCTACAAGGAATGCGGTTGTGGCATGGGCCCCGCTTTGAACATTGCTGCTTCGTCGGGCGCTTATGTGTTGACGGACCGGGGCACCTGGCTGAGCTTTAAAAACCGCGCCGACCTGACGGTTTTGGTCGAGGGTGATACCCGTTTGTTCAACCAGTACGGCGTGATGGCGGTCAACCCCGCCAAGCACCCGCATGTGAAGCTTGATTTGGCTCAAAAATTCGTCGATTGGGTGATTTCCCCGGCAGGTCAGGCAGCGGTGGCAGCTTACAAAATCAACAATGAGCAGCTTTTCTTCCCGAATGCAGGGAAACCTTGAGAAACCCCACCTAAGGGTAATACCTAGGGGTCAGGGGGTCCAGTTGCTAAGATCATCCTCATTGGAATTATCAGAAGTCATTGGAGATACAACATGCAAGTTCAATTGAAGGTCAACGGCAAAGCAGTGTCGTTGGACGTTGCCCCCAACACCCTGCTGGTGCAGGCCTTGCGCGGCAACCTGCAACTCACCGGCACCCACGTCGGCTGTGACACAGCACAGTGCGGCGCTTGTACCGTGGTCATGAACGGCCGCTCGGTCAAATCCTGCAACATCCTGGCCGCGCAGGCCGGTGGCGCCGAGATCACCACCATCGAAGGCTTGGCCCAACCCGATGGCACTTTGCACCCGATGCAAGCGGCATTCAAAGAGTGCCATGGCCTGCAGTGCGGCTTTTGCACCCCCGGCATGGTCATGAGCGCCGTCGATTTGTGCCAACGCCACCCCAATGCCAGCGAAGCCGAAATTCGCGAGCAGCTCGAAGGCAATTTGTGCCGTTGTACCGGTTACCAAAACATTGTCAAAGCGGTTCAGCAAGGTGCTGCCGCCATGAAAGCCTAAGGAGGGCACCATCATGGGAGCATCCGATTTTGCCAATCTGCCGCACATCGGTGAGTCTGTCCGCCGCAAGGAAGACTACCGCTTTTTGACGGGCGCAGGCCAGTACACAGACGATGTGGTGTTGGCCAACCAGGCCCACGCCGTGTTCGTTCGCTCACCGCATGCGCATGCCAACGTCGTGTCCATCGATGTGGCCGCGGCCAAAGCCGCGCCGGGCGTGCTCGATGTGTTTGTCGGCGCCGATGTCGCCAACGACAAAATCAATGGCTTGCCCTGCGGTTGGCTGATCACCAGCACCGATGGCCAGCCCATGAAAGAGCCGCCGCACCCGATCCTGGCCCAGGGCAAGGTTCGCTATGTGGGCGACCATGTGGCCATGGTGGTCGCGGAAACCCTGGAGCAAGCGCGCAATGCCGCCGAGCTCGTGGAAGTGAACTACGACGTGTTGCCGGCCGTGGTCGATGTGGGCGCTGCGCAAAAAGCAGGCGCACCCAGCGTGCATGCCGAAGCGGCGGACAATCATTGCTACAAGTGGGCCATTGGCGACAAAGCCCAAGTGGATGCAGCCTTTGCCCAAGCGGCCCATGTGACCAAGCTCGACCTGGTCAACAACCGTTTGGTGCCCAACGCCATGGAGCCGCGTGCCGCCATTGGCTCTTACAGCCGTGCCAACGACGAGTACACGCTGTACGTGTCCAACCAAAACCCGCACGTCGAGCGCCTGCTCATGACCGCCTTTGTCATGGGATTGCCCGAGCACAAAGTGCGGGTCATTGCGCCCGATGTGGGCGGTGGCTTTGGCTCCAAAATTTACCTCTATGCCGAAGACGTTTGCCTGACCTGGGCCGCCAAAAAGCTGAACCGCAACATCAAGTGGAACGCCGACCGCAACGAGGCCTTCTTGAGCGATGCCCACGGCCGCGACCATGTCAGCCACGCTGAACTGGCCATGGACAAAGATGGCAAGTTCCTGGCGCTGCGCGTGCACACCGACGCCAACCTGGGCGCCTACCTGTCGACCTTTGCCACCGCGGTGCCGACCATTCTTTACGCCACATTGTTGGCAGGGCAGTACACCACGCCGCAGGTCTATGTGGAAGTCGATGCCTGGTTCACCAATACCGCACCAGTGGATGCTTACCGTGGGGCCGGTCGCCCTGAAGCCACTTATTTGCTGGAGCGCATCGTCAGCCGCGCAGGCTGGGAGCTGGGCCTGGGGCAAGACGAAATTCGCAAGCGCAATTTCATCACCACCTTCCCGTACCAGACGCCGGTGGCCCTGCAGTACGACATTGGCGACTACCCCGCCTGCATGTCGGAGGCCCAAAAGCTGGCCGACGTTGCAGGCTTTGCCGCACGCAAGGCGGCCTCGGCCGCCAAAGGCAAGCTGCGTGGCATTGGCTACTCCAGCTACATCGAAGCCTGCGGCATTGCCCCCAGCAACATTGCTGGCGCTTTGGGCGCCCGCGCTGGCCTTTTCGAGTGCGGTGAAGTGCGCGTGCATCCCACGGGCAGCGTGACCGTGTTCACGGGTTCGCACAGCCATGGCCAAGGCCATGAAACCACCTTTGCACAAGTCGTGGCCTCGCGCCTGGGCGTGGCGGTGGATGCCGTCGACGTGGTGCACGGCGACACCGGCCGTGTGCCCTTTGGCATGGGAACCTATGGCTCACGCTCCATCTCGGTGGGCGGCGCGGCCATCATGCGCGCGCTCGACAAGATCGAGGCCAAGGCCAAGAAAATTGCCGCTCACCTCATGGAGGCCAGCGACGCCGACATCGAGTTCGTGAATGGCGAGTTCAAGGTCAAGGGCACCGACAAAATGGTCACCTTTGGCCAAGTCGCGCTGACGGCTTATGTGCCCCACAACTACCCGCTGGACAAGCTGGAGCCGGGCCTGAACGAAACAGCGTTCTACGACCCGACCAACTTCACCTTCCCTGCAGGCACCTACATTTGCGAAATCGAAATCGATCCGCAAACCGGCGAAACCCGTGTCGACCGCTTCACCGCGGTGGACGACTTCGGCACCATCATCAACCCGATGATTGTCGAAGGCCAGGTGCATGGCGGACTGGTGCAGGGCATTGGCCAGGCGCTGTTGGAAAACTGCGTGTACGACAAAGAAACCGGCCAGTTGCTGACCGGCTCCTTCATGGACTACGCCATGCCGCGCGCCGACGATTTCCCTCACTTTGAAATCGGCCATGTGTGCACCCCTTGCACCCACAACCCGCTGGGAACCAAAGGCTGCGGCGAGGCCGGTGCCATTGGCTCACCGCCCGCGGTGATGAACGCTGTCCTGGACGCTTTGTCGTCTGTGGGCGTGAAAGATCTTGACATGCCTGCCACGCCCCATCGCGTGTGGCAAGCGATCCAGGCCGCCAAGGCTTGATGACTGGAGGAACATTGCATGTACGCATTCACATTTGAACAACCCACTTCGCTGTCTGGCGCCACCCAACTGATCGCTGCCGGCGGTCAACCTCTGGCGGGCGGGCAAACCTTGCTGGCTTCCATGAAGCAGCGCCTGGCCAGCCCTGAGCAACTGGTCGACCTGGGCCGCGTGGCCGAATTGCAGGGCATTTGCCAGGATGGCCAAGCCCTGGCCATTGGCGCCATGACACGCCATGCCGACGTGGCAGAAAACGCCCTGGTGCGCCAGCACATTCCGGCCCTGGCCGCGCTGGCCGGCCAAATCGGTGACAAGCAGGTGCGTGCCATGGGAACCCTGGGCGGCTCGGTGGCCAACAACGACCCTGCAGCCTGCTATCCCAGCGCGGTGCTGGCCTTGGGCGCCACGGTGCACACCAACCAGCGCAAGATTGCGGCCGACGACTTCTTCCAGGGCATGTACACCACGGCCTTGCAAGCGGGCGAGATCATCACGGCGATTCATTTCCCCGTGCCGCAAAAAGCCATCTACCTGAAGTTCATTCAACAGGCTTCGCGTTTTGCCCTCGTGGGCGTCTTTGTGGCCCAAACAGCCCAAGGCGTGCGCGTGGCCATCACCGGCGCTTCCAGCAGTGGCGTGTTCCGCCACAAAGGCCTGGAAGAAGCGCTGAGCAAGAGCTTCACCCCGGAAGCCGCCGCTGCCGTCAAGATCGACGCCGCCGAACTGAGCAGCGACCTGCACGCCTCTGCAGCCTACCGTGCCCACCTCATCAGTGTGCAAGTGCAGCGGGCTGTGAAACAATTGGCGGGATGACCTCGATTGATTCACTGATTGCGGCCCTGCAGGCCGAAGGCTACGAACCCGACCGCCGTCTCGCGACGGCGGTTTTTTTGGCCCTGAAACTGCAACGCCCTCTGCTGCTCGAAGGCGAACCCGGCGTGGGCAAAACCGAATTGGCCAAGGCCCTGGCCCGGGTGCTGCAGCGCAGCTTGTTGCGTTTGCAGTGCTACGACGGCCTGGAGCTGCGCGAGGCGCTGTACGAATGGAACTATGCGGCGCAAATGCTGCACATGCGCGCGGCGCAAGACCGGGCTGCAGCGGCCGACATCGAGCGCGAGGTTTACCAGTCGCAATACCTGATTCGCCGGCCCTTGTTGCAGGCCCTGGAGACGCCCGCGCCCGGCGCGGTGTTGTTGATCGACGAGGTTGATCGGGCCGACGAGCCGTTTGAAGCTTTTTTTGCTGGAATACCTGGGCGAATACCAGGTCTCCATTCCCGAGTTGGGCACGGTGCGCGCCAAAGTGCCGCCCGTCACCATTCTCACCAGCAACCGCACGCGCGACCTCAATGACGCGGTCAAACGCCGCTGCCTCTACCATTGGATGGACTACCCCGACCGCGAGCGCGAGTTGAGCATTGTGCGACGCCAGGTGCCGCAAGCCAGCGAGGCCCTGGCCCAGCAGGTCGCCGCTTTTGTCGGACGTTTGCGCAGCCAGCCTTTTGCCAACGCGTTTCAGCGAAGCCCCGGCATTGCAGAAAGCGTGGAGTGGGCCAAAGCTCTGGTGGCGCTGGACACCTTGGCGCTTGACCCCGAAGTGGTGGCCGACACAGCAGGCATCTTGTTCAAGCAACGCGAAGATGTGGCGGCGCTGACGCCCCTGGTGTCCGAGTTGTTGCAACCCGAGCCGACCCCCTGACCCGCGCGCTGCCCCATGTTGCTAGGTGATGCACGCCACGGCAAGCTGGCCTCCAACATTGTTGGCTTTGGCCGCACCTTGCGCCGTGCCGGCGTGCGCACCGACAGCGCGCGGATTGCGCTGGCCATTGAGGCGGCCCAACTGGTGGGCTTTGAGCGTAAAACCGATTTCTCGGCCGCCTTGGAGTCGGTGCTGATCAGCCGTGAGCAAGACCGCCTGGTGTTTCGCGAATTGTTTGACGCCTTCTTTCGCGACCCCGAAGTGGCCAACAAACTGTTGTCGCAAATGCTGCCCAGTGCCGAGGGCAAAGCCGAGCCCTCCAAGAAACGGCCGCGCGTGCGCGAGGCCTTGTCGCCCCAGCAGGGCTATGGCAAGGCGAAGCCCGCGCAACCCGACAAAGAGGTGGAGTTCGATGCGGCCATGACGGCCAGCGATGCGCAGCGTTTGCGCCATGCGGACTTCAACGCCCTGGGCGCCAGCGAGTACCAACTCGTCGAGAAACTGGCCCGCGACATTGCCTTGCCTTTGCCAGAGTTGCCTGGCCGACGCACTCGCCCTGGCGTGCGCGGCGCGCGCATCCATTGGCACCGTGCCTTGCGACGTTCTGCGCAAATGGATGGCGAGTTGCTGACGCTGCCGCGTTTGACGCCCCGGCTGCAGCCCTTGCCCTTGCTGATCCTGGTGGACGTCTCCGGCTCGATGGAGCGCTATGCGCGCTTGCTGCTGGCTTTTTTGCATGCCGCCACCCGCCGCTGCAAGCGGCGTGACGTGTTCGCCTTTGGCACCGGCTTGACCGATGTGACTTCTGCGTTTCGCATGGCCGACACCGATGACATGCTGCACCAAGCCAGCGCGCAAATTCAGGACTTCGCCGGCGGAACCCGGCTCGGGCAATCCTTGAATGAGCTGCGCCAACAGCATGCCCGCCGCCTGATCGGGCGGCGCACGGTGGTGCTGGTGATCTCGGATGGCCTGGACACTGGCGAGCCTGAGCAACTCGACGAGGCCCTGCGCTGGCTCAAACGGCACACCCGCAGCCTCCTGTGGCTCAACCCTCTGTTGCGCTTTGACGGCTATTCGCCGCTGGCGCGGGGAGCCGCTGTTTTAAGCCGCCATGCCGATGGCATGCTGGCGATTCATAATCTGAGCAAATTGGAGTCTTTGGCCGAGGCGCTGCGCACATTGCTGCGGCGCTGAAACCCCCAAGGCTCGCCAACCATCACACCAGGAGAAACCTATGGACATGCAAGGCACCCGCCAACTTAGCGTCACGCAACAACAGGCGTGGGACGCGCTGAACAACCCCGAGATTTTGAAGGCCTGCATCCCTGGCTGCGACCGCATCGAGGTCACCGGCGACAACCAGTTCAGCATGGGCACCTCGCTCAAAATCGGCCCGGTGTCGGCCAAGTTCAGCGGCAAGATTGTGCTCAGCGACATGAACCCGCCTGCCAGCTACACCCTGAGCTTTGAAGGCCAAGGGGGCGTGGCCGGGTTTGGCAAGGGTACGGCCCAAGTGGCGCTGGCGCCCAATGCTGAGGGCTGCGAGCTCAGCTACACCGTGCATGCCCAAGTGGGCGGCAAGATTGCCCAGTTGGGCCAGCGCCTGATCGATGGGGTCGCCAAGTCTTTGTCGGAAGATTTCTTCAAGCGTTTCGACGCCGAAACCGAAAAGCTGTATCCCAAGGCCGAGGCGGCCAGCGCCGATGCGCCGGCCGCTGCCGAAGCCGCGCCTGCGGCGGCAGGTGGCTTGCCAGGCTGGGTCTGGTTGGCTGGCGCCTTGGTGGTGGGCGTGGTCATTTACCTGGCACGTTGAGACGCTTGACCGGCAGCGCGTCGTCACTGGGAGGGGCAAGGCCTCGCATGCTGTGCGTAGGTCATGTGGCGCTCGACCTGATGTTTGGCATCGAAGCGTTTCCCGCGCAACCCACCAAAACGCCTGCACATTCTTTCCACCAAGGGGTGGGTGGCATGTCGGCCAATGCCGCGGTGGCCCTGGCACGCCTGGGCGCAGATGTGGGCTTTGTCGGCCCCATGGGCGATGACGCCGCGGCGCAAGTTTTTCGCGCGCACTTTGAGCGCGAAGGCGTGGATGTGTCGCGGCTGCAGGTCACGCCGGGACAAACCAGCTCCATCTCTTCCATCATTCTGGATGCGCGTGGCGAGCGCATGATCTTCAACCACAAAGGCAGCGCCTTGTCGGCGCCTGCCGAATTTGCCGCCTCCTGGTTGGCCGGCATGGACTTCTTGCTCGCTGACCCGCGCTGCCCGCTTTGGGCGCAGCGTGCCTTGGTGCTGGCACGCCAAATGGGCATTCCGAGTTTGCTCGATGGCGATGTGTCGCCCTTGGCGGATTTGCAGCGGCTCGTGCCGCTCGCCGACTGGGTGGCTTTTTCCGAGCCTGGCTTGCAAGGCTTTCATCCTGGCAACGTGAACGAGGGCTTGCACGCCGCGCTTGCTTTGGGCAGCCAACCGCAGGTGGCGGTGGTCACCCTGGGGCCGCGCGGCTTGTATTGGCTGCGCCGCGGTGAGTCTGTCCAGCACCTGCCGGCCTTTCAAGTGGCGCAAGTCATTGACACCTTGGGCGCGGGCGATGCCTTTCACGCGGGCCTGGGCTTGGCTTTGGCCCACGGCATGCCGGACCGCGAGGCCTTGCGTTTTGGCGCGGCCACGGCGGCCTTGAAATGCCAGCGCCCCCACGGTATTTTGGGGGCGCCTTCACGCCACGAGGTGGAGGCTTTGCTGGCGTCTCAGCGCTTCTGAGCTCAGTCGGCCAATCCGCCACTGCGCACCACCTGCTGAGCACAGGCTTGCCACAGCACCTGCGCTTGCGGCACCCACAGGGTCAGTCGTTTGCGGGCACGCGTCAAGCCGGTGTAGACCAATTCGCGCGTGAGCACGGGCGCAGGTCGGTCGGGCAGGACCAAGAGCACATGCTCAAACTCGGAGCCTTGGGACTTGTGCACCGTCATGGCGAACACGGTTTCCACCGCATCCAGTCGCGAAGGAGCGACCCATCGCACACCGTCTGCGCCCTGGGGAAAAGCCACGCGCAAGGTTGGCGGATCTTGCGGCATGGCGCCAGCGCGGGGCAGGCACAAGCCAATGTCGCCATTCATCAGGCCCAGGCCCGCATTGTTGCGCGTCACCATGACGGGCCGGCCTGCACACCACTGGGTGTCTGGCAGGCCCAGGGCTTGGGCGCTCAGGCGGTTCAGGTTCTTCACACCCCAGGGCCCCTCGCGCAAGCCACACAGCACAATGAAGCGGCTGAAGGCCACCATCAAGTTGTGCGCTTGCGCATCGCTGGCGCCTTGCCCTGAGGCAAGGAGTGCCTGCAACTCAGACCACCAAGGGCCCCATGCCGCCTTCAGCATGTCGGTGATTTGCGGGCCGTGGGCTGTGGCCCAACTCAGGCGGGTGACATCTGCCTCTGTGTGCTTGAAGCCCTGCGGCGCTTGCGACCAGAGTTTGCGAAGTTCTTCCGCTTGGCCGTGTTGCACTGCGCGGGCCCACTGGCCAATGCCGCTGCCTTGGTCAAACCGGTGGCTGTACAGCAGGGTTTCGCGCTGGGCTTTCAGCAAAGGCCCGTCTGACAACTGTGCCAGCACGGCGCCGGCTTCCACCGAGGCCAGCTGATCGCGGTCGCCCAAGAGGATCAACCGGGCAGAGGTTGGCAGGGCCTGCAACAGGGTGGCCGTCATCTCCAGATCCATCATCGAAGCTTCGTCCACCACCAGCAGGTCCAGTGGCAGCGTGGCCTCTCCTGAAGAGGCGCCAGCATGGCTGTAGAGCAAGCGATGCAAGGTTTGGGCTTGGGTAGGCAAGTTCTGCCCCCAGCCTGAGGGCAAGCCTTGCTGGGCTTTCTGCAGTGATTCGCTCAGACGCGCCGCAGCTTTGCCCGTGGGCGCCACCAAGCCTATGCGCAAGGGGGTCGGGGCTGCACGCTGCAGCAAGGCCAGCAAGCGCGCCACAGTGGTGGTTTTGCCCGTGCCGGGCCCGCCCGTGATGAGCGCCACTTGCTGCGTCGCCGCCAAACGGCAAGCTTGGCGCTGCTTGTCTTGCCCTGCCGTGTCCTGGGGCGCGTCAAACAATTGATTCAGCCAGTCTTCCAACTCGGCAGGGGCCGCAACGGCCTTCGCGATGCGCAGCTGCAAGGCAGTGCGAATGGTTTGCTCTGCGGCCCAGGCACGGCGTAGGTACAAGCGGTGGCCCTGATGTACCAGTGGGGAATGCTCACCCTGCGTCCAGGGCAGGGTGTCCACAAGCTCGGCACAGTCGGTCGGCAGGCGATGGACCTCATCTGGCGTCCAACCCAGCAACGCCGCAGGCTGGCTTTGCAGCGACCGCAGGTCAAGGCAGGCATGGCCGCGCCCCCACTGATGGCTCACCAATGCCGCCAGCCAGAGGTGGCTGGGGTGCGTGCTGCTTTGTTGGTCGTTCAGCCAAGCTGCAAAGCTGCGGTCCAGCGCCGTGAGCGGCGGCGGCAACGTTGAATGGGTGAGGGGGCGCAAACTCATGCGTCGCCCTCGCGCAAGCGCTGGTCCAGCGCGTCGATCAAGGCCCAGGGCGGCCGGTGCGCATGAACCCCCGCGCCGGGCTGATCGAGCCCGCGCATGAACAGGTACACTGCGCCCCCCATGTGCCGCTCGTAGTGGTAATCGGGCACACGGTGGCGCAGCAGACGGTGCAGCGCCACCGTGTACAACACCGACTGCACGTCATAACGCTTGTGCAGCAAGGCGGCTTCCAGTTGCGTGCGCGCATAGCCCGGGAGGCGGTTCGATTTGTAGTCCAGCACCCAATAGCGGCCCGCATGCTCAAACACCAGGTCCATGAAGCCTGTGAGCATGCCATGCAGGTCGCGCGCATTCAGGGCAGGGCGCTCATGCCCTGGCCACAAGTGGTCTTGAATGAGGGCATCGAGATCAGCGCAGCGCAGACTTTGGGTGGGCAGGGTGAATTGCATTTCGCAAAAGAGGCTGGCCGTTGGCAAATCACACAGGCGCAGGCTGAGGCTTGGCTCGCTGGACGGTTCCGTCAAGGGCAAGGGGGTGATGAGTGTCTGGGCCACCCATTCATCCATTTGCTTCACTTGTGTCGCATTCAATGCCAGCGTTTTTTGCTTGCGTTGCAGCAGGTTGGCCCATGCTGTCTGCAATGACGCCTGGTCGGTCGCACGCGGCCAGCTTTGCTCGGCTTGCCACTCCAGCAATTCATGCAATGCGGTGCCATAAGTGGCCCCCGCCGGGAAGTCTTGCCAGGTCGAAG
>Ga0256306_1000225_pt1 | contig 10343 bp, 10 predicted proteins | sample ColtaT_17_FD_183663 | JGI IMG/M metagenome (GOLD analysis project Ga0256306, IMG submission 183663) | Metatranscriptome of freshwater microbial communities from Columbia River, Oregon, United States - Colum_Law_RepC_8d (Metagenome... | ecosystem: Environmental > Aquatic > Freshwater > River... | reverse complement strand
CACGCAAGAACGGTTTAGCAAATTGTGATCGCACATCGAATTCATCCAAAAACGTCAGCTCAGACCGACACGAGTCGTGCAGCAGGTTGCGTCAATTCGACTCGGTTACCGTCGGGATCTTCGACCACTGCACGTCGACCCCAAGGAGATTCCCGAGGCTCAGAGAGTATCTTGTTTCCGCGAGTTCGGAGTTCATTCACGATCTGCTCGACAGACAGCACATGAAAACCAAGCCGTACCGTTCCATGCTCACGGCCGTTGCGGCTCGGATAAATTTCCAGTACGGCTCCTCCGACCGTTGCCGCAAAGTGTCTCGGACCATTTCCGTGTTGTTCTGGCTGAAACTTCAATCCAAGACAACCATAAAACTGCATCGCCGCTGCGACGTCGTTCGCGTAAACGACCACGAGATTCAGGCTCACCGGTTGTGGTAACTCATCGGGCTTTTTTAAAAGAAGTTGATGAATTCGTTGCTCTGCTTTTTCAAACTCATCAGCGACATACTCATATCCGGTCCCGAAACCGTCGTCCGGTTGCAGTTCATCAACGCCGAAGCCCTCGGATGGCGAGTATGCCATGACAAACGCTCGGCCATCAGCACTTCGCAAATCCAGCATCGCTCCGCCGGATGGAAACTCAGTCAGCGCTGTGTGAAGTCCAATCAGGTCTGTTTCCAACCGTTGAGCCAACTGCCGCATCTGATCTGCTACTGGGTTTGTCATCGTTCAACTCCACGACTTGAGTCGCCTTGTTGATGATGCGTTCTGCACCGTTGGCGGCAATCTCAATGCGATGCCCGCGAGTCATCGCCAAGAGACTACCGTCTGCTCGCGAAAGGATATGGTCATCAACAGGGCAATACATCCGCCCGTCTGGCGAACCTAACGGTGGAATGGGGATTAGCTTGGGAAGACCACTCCACTCGTCTTCCACCCGGTCCAAGGTTTCACAGATTTGCTGAAACGCGGCCCTTGCCAAATCTCGCTGCGGAAGTTCGCGTAGCCGCCGGTAAAATTCGATCAAACGATCTCGCGTACTATGCTTTCGGATTGGCTCATTTTCCATCAGTGAGTCGTATTCCTAGCCTCTGGGATACAAAGCACAATCTCGCGACTCAACGTGATTTGGCAATGAGATACCGTTTCACAAACTCCTCGTTGAGCGTGATGCCAAGGCCGGGGCGGTCGGGGACTCGGATGAGGCCGTCTTTGTCCGCATGAACTCGTTCGAGCGTCAGATCGTTGCGCATCGGTACGTCTTCGACGCAGTCCTCGAAGATGAAGGCGTCGCGGCAGGTGCTCAGCCAGTGGAGGCTGGCGGCGACGGTGATCGGGCTGGTGTAACAGTGGTTGCAGAGTCGGGCACCGATCTCTTCAACTCGTTGACGAATGTAGTTGGCGTCAGTGAAACCGTTGCGTGAGAGATCGACTTGGTACACGTCGAGTGCGTGCTGGTCGATCAATGGTCGGAATGATTCGCGACCACACTCGCCTTCACCGGCTGCGATGGGTACTGGCGAGCGGTCTCGAAGCCAGCGATAGCCTTCGACATCCGCTTGGCGGAGCGGCTCTTCGAGCCATTCAATGTTGTAATCGGCGAACTTGTGTGCTCGACGCAACGCGGTACGAGCATCCCACACGCAGCCGGCGTCGATGAGCAATGTTCCCTTATCGCCGAGCCCCTTTCTTGCACCACGAACCAGGTCGATGTCAACCGCTTCGGAGGTGCCCATCGGCTCCCAGCCGAATTTCACGGCGTTGTAGCCAGCTTCGATCCAGCGGCGGCCAATGTCGGCGGTCGCCTCGCCATCCTTTCCGAAGAGGATCGACGCATACGCGGGGATTGCCATGTGGTGAGCGCCGCCAAGCAGGCGGTGAATCGGTTGCCCGAACGCTTTTCCCTTGAGATCCCACAGTGCCATATCAATGGCGGCCATCGCTGAGACAGTGACGCTCGTGCGGCCGAAATACATCGTCCTGCGATACATCTTCTGCCACAGTCGCTCGGCTTCGAGCGGATTCTCGCCAATCAATATCTGTCGCAGCCCACAAGCAATGTTGTGGCTGAATGGCGCGTCGACGATCGCCTTGACGACTTCCGGTGAAGAGTCCGCCTCGCCGATTCCTTCGAGTCCATCATCAGTTCGAACGCGGATCAGCACGACGTCCTGACAACTTGCGGTCTTTGCCACGACCGATTCACAACGCAAAACTTGGCAGAGGATTTCTGTAATTTTCATAGGGCATCCTTCGTGGTTGTCTTTCGTGGATCACGTTTTCAGCGTGCTAAATTCTGAACGCAACTCGAGCACGCTGGAAACGTGCTCGACAATCTTGAATCTTTGTTTTCGCCTATCCATCAAGCATGACGCCGAGCGCAGTCTTGCGAGTTTGTCCTTCGCGGACTTTGGCCGCGATTCTGACGATGACTTGTTGAGCTCGCCGCTCGCCGTTGCTGACCGCGTTGAGGTATGCATTGTTCATCTTCCCCTGCAAGTTCGTCACCAGCTTGCGATAAAAAATGAAATGCTCGACCTGCCCTTCAATCCCCTCGAACGGAATTCGCGGAATGATGAACTGGCGGTAAATCTGCTCGTAACCTTTGCGATAACCGGCGGAGCTTGAATCGCCGATGTCGAAGTCCTTGATACAACCACGCAGTCGTTGCTCAGCGTCGCGCAACATCCGGCGAGCATCGGTCCAATCCTGTTTGTCTTCGCGGCTCGAATACAACCGCTCGTCCGACGAGAGATCGCGATTCAACGCTTTCAGCCGACCAGTCAAGTCGACCATCATTTTTCGGAGTCGATCCAAGTCTTTCTCGATGTCCATTGCCGATGTCCATTCGACATCGATCCGATCGAAGATCGGCGTCAGGTCTCGGCCAGGAGCAACAACAACGGGAGCAATCGCAAACGGAGTCGCTGGCTGCGAGTAATTCGGTAAGGGCGCGTAATTGAATGACATCGGCGGGGCAGCGACATAGACAATAATCTCCGCAACTACGCCTAGTCCTGGTTCCGGAATCGGCTGATCGAGCAGCGGATTCGTCGCGTTCCAACTTTGATACGTCATCCCATATAGCTGCCACATCCCGATACAGACGGGATCAACACCCGCGGTCAACAACACGTCTCGAAGTGTTACCGGGGTGAACGGTGGTTCGACTTTCCAGAACTCATCCGGAATCCGCACGACCAATCCTTGAGGTGCGTACTGCGGCTTAAACCACACCCAGACGAATCGCTGAGAGCCGTCTCCGAAGACAAACTGCTCCCAGATTTGCGACGCTGGCCGCATCGAAAATCGAGTTCCAAAATCCTGTGGAACCGAGTTGTTGAGAGGAGCTGGCTGGTTCATGGCATTGCCAATGGGAGGGACCAACACACTACTTTGTTTTGATCTGCTTCATTACGGCTTCGTCGAGCGGCCGAAGGCCCTCGTCCGGTTTAATGGCGTAGAAGCCGACGTGGTAGTGGGCGATCTTTCCATCTGGATTGATCACAACCCAAAGCGGGAGCTTGGCCCCCAGCTTTCGAGGGTCGCCGAATTTTGCGAGCAGCGTCGAATCGTCGGTACCAATCGGATAGCTGAGATTCATGAATTCGCGGAGTTTACGAACGGATCGCAATGCGCCTGACGCTTTCGTTCCGTCAGAAAACGATTCATTCACGGCCACGCCGACGACTTCAATGCCAAATTTCTTGCGTTTGTTCGACAAGAAATCGAGATAGCCGACCTGCCCATACGGCTCAGCGAGTGGCTCGCCTTCGTAGTCCCAAAAGTGAAGGACGACGATCTTCCCCGCGAGGTCTTTCGAGTTGATGGTTTTCTTGTCGAGCGTCGTCACCTCAAAAGCCGGAGCAGCTTGTCCAACAAACTTTTTGGCAAGGCTTTCGACATCATCAGTCCGTTGGGTTTGAGCTTTCACGTCTCGGTTCACCACGGCCGCCAATGTCGCGAACGGAGTTCCTTCGGCTTGTTTCTCCAAAGAGCCGATGACCTTTTGAGCGGAGGCAATCTGCTCCGGATTCAGTTCGGCTTTGGTCTCGCCGTCTGGCCGGTTGAATTGAGATTTCAAATCGAGCAGCGTCTGCAGAGGTTTATTGAGTTTTTCAAAGGCAGCCACATCAACCGGCTTTGCGGATTCGAGATCAAGCTTCAGCAGGAACTCTTCGCCGCGTCCCATGAAGACTTGTTGCTCCGCCGCAACCAACAAAGTCTTGTCTGCTTTTGAAATCCAGAGTCGTTGCTTGCGACCATTGTTTGTTGAAACACGAACGATGTGACACTCACGATCCTTTAACTTCTTCGTCTCTTCTGCCACTTCGTAAGAACTTTGGCCGGAAGTCCAATCCAACTCTTCATCCTCGGACAACTTGTCGGCGAATTCGAAGATCGGCTGGCGAATGTTGATGGGATGGGGGACACCTTCGTGGTCGGCTAAGACTCGAATCGTGGCGCCATTCGCAGCGGCATTTTTCGCATTGAGGTCCAGTGTGCCGAACCGTTCCGGCCAAGCCCAGCTTCCGCCGCCTCGTTCGTCGGTCAGGTAAGCCAGTCTTTTGCCGTCTCCTTGTTTCGTAATGACGGAGTAGAGCGTGAATTTCTTGAGTGGTTGCTCTGTCCCATTGCGACCAACTTTGGCGAGCGTTCCCGCGTAACGCAGTTCTAACGCGGCGTTGTCGCCAATGATGTCGGGTCCGGGAGCCATCAAAACAGTCATCAACATCAACTGGCCAACAGTCGCGAGCACGGTGAGATCCTCAATGTTATGGGAAGAGTTAAGCGTGCGTAGTCGGAATCAATTTGTTTCGTGCTCGCGAGCGGTTAATCGCTGCCGAAGCAGCGAGGCTCGTGCAATGTTACGTTCCGCAGACTCCAGCGGCTTCTTGCGGACTTTTTGCAAGTGAGCGGGTTGCGTCAGGATGAGCAGTTCGTTGATCGCAGGGATCTGAAGCTCATCGATCAAACCGAGGTTGACCCCCATTCGAACGCTCGAAAGCAGATGCAACGTTTCTTCGGTCGTTATGGTTTGAGCGCTGCTGAGGATTCCAAAGGCTCGCGCAATTTGGTCGTGCAGTCCTTCACGGTTTTCGAGAAGGAGAGTTTCGCGAGCTCGTCGTTCATACTTCAGGATTGAGGGGATCACTTCTTTAATGGTCTTGATTAGATCCTCTTCGCTACGACCAAGGGTCACCTGATTCGAGATCTGATAGAAGTCTCCCATGGCTTGGCTTCCCTCGCCGTAGAGGCCGCGCACCGCAAGACGGAGTTTTTGCAGCGCCTGGAAAACCTTCTGAATATCTTTCGTCAGCACCAAACCGGGGAGATGCAGCATCACGCTCACGCGAATGCCAGTTCCGACATTTGTCGGACAGGCAGTGAGGTATCCCAGACGATCATCGAACGCGAACGAGATTTCATGTTCCAGCAAATCATCAACGCGGTTGATTTCAGCCCAGCAATCATCGAGTGCAAAGCCACTGTGAATCACCTGCATTCTCACATGATCTTCTTCGTTGATCATCACGCTGATGTTTTCTTCGTCGCTGATGCCAACTCCACGCGGGCCAGATCCTTCAGAAAGCTCACGACTAATCAATTGACGCTCGACAAGAAATTGACGATCGAGCGCATTCAGGTCACTAACGCGAATGTAGTTGAGCTTTTGCCGCTGCGACAAAGCTTTCATTCGTTCAGAAATCAACGTCTCGATTTCCGATTTTGCCGCAGTATCGGCACGATTAGGAAACGGGAATTCCGCCAGATTGCGCGCCAGCCGAATGCGGCTCGACATGACAATATCTGAGTCTGGTCCCGTGCCACGCAGCCATTCGCCGCAATGTTGAGCAAGCGAGTCCAGATCCACGATGCGTCTCCTTGACTGTGGTTACGACGCGGTGATCCTCGCGCCAACAATAAAACTTCAGATGGTTGTTTGTGGTTTCAAACGGCTTTCAATCTGCTGAATTTCATCGCGCAGTGCTGCCGCTTTTTCGTAAGCTTCCTCTTTAACCGCCACCTGCAACTCGTTCCGCAGCTTAATCAATCGGAAGTGATCCTGATGAGCTTCCCCTGTCCGTTGAGGGACCTTTCCACAATGCTGAATACCATCGTGAATGTTTTCGAGTAGCTGATTCAGTTCAGTTTCGAAGACTTCATAGTCGTGTGGGCAGCCGAGTCGGCCTTGGCTGCGAAACTGTCGGAAAGTAATCCCGCAGTGAGGACAAGCCAATTCATCGGCAGCCTCCAAGTCCTCAACAGTCGCGCTGGAACTTGGTTCATCCTCGTCCGCGTTTCCCTGTGCGAGATATTTTTGGGCGCAGATTTCACACAAATGCAATTGCTGCACTTCACCTTTGCGAATCTCTGTGATGTGCAGAGTAGCAGGCTTGGAACAGCGACGGCATTTCTTCATGATGTTCGCTCACGTGACTTGCCGCCAAAGTAATCCGTTCTGCGGCGGTCGGATTCTAGTGGTCACTTTGGGGAGGTCAAACCCCGCACGAAAAGTTGAACGATTCGCTCAAGAATGTTCGGAACGGAAATTTGATTGGCGAACTTTTAGACATTCCAGATCGCTGTCACCGTCGCTCGGTTGATCACGAACGCTATCATCCCGCAGTTCGCTCTAGACTCCCGCTCAACAGGCATCACATAGGTTTGCTTCATGATCCGTCATCGTCCTGATTTTGACACCTTTTGTCGCATGGCCGAACAAGGTGACTTGGTACCGGTCTATCGGCAACTAGTCGCTGACACGCTGACTCCGGTGACAGCGTTTGGCAAATTGCAGTCGGGCGCGTGTGCGTTTCTTTTTGAAAGCGTTGTGGGTGGAGAGAAAATCGGCCGCTACAGCTTTGTGGGGACAGACCCATTTCTGCGATTTGACGCCTTTGATCACGAAGTGCGAATCTCGTCGTGCGATGCCGATGGTAAGTTTGGCCCAGAGTCTGTTCGCACTGTGGCCGATCCACTCAAAGAATTGGAAACATTGATCGCTGGCTATCGAGCGGCACCGCATCCAAAGCTTCCGCGATTTTGCGGTGGGGCAGTTGGGTATACCGGCTACGATATTGTCCGCTACGCCGAACGGTTGCCAAATGCTCCGCACGACGACCGGAAGCTCCCGGACATGTCGTTTGCGTTCTACGACCGCATGGTCATCTTCGACCACGTGCAAAAGACAATTCTCGTGGTCGCGCACGCCAGAACAAAGGGTGCTGATCTGCGTCGGGCATATGACGACGCGTGTCGCCGAGTCGATCAAACTTGTCAACAATTGCAGCAAGTAACCGTCGAACTACCGCTCACGGACATCGATCTCACGGGTGATCCGCAAGTCGCTTACACCGCGAACTTCACCCAGCCGGAATTTGAGTCTGCCGTTCGCAAGTGTAAGGAATACATCGCGGCGGGAGACATCTTTCAGGTCGTCATCAGCCAGCGTTTGCAGTTGGAAACGAAAGCATCGGCATTTGACATCTATCGCGCTCTGCGAGTTGTGAACCCAAGCCCCTTCATGTTCTTGCTGAAGACTCCGCACACGACGCTTGTCGGCAGTTCGCCAGAGATCATGGTACGAGTCGTCGACGGAGAAGTGACAATCCGGCCACTGGCCGGGACTCGCAAACGTGGCGAAACCGAAGACGACGATCGCCGACTTTCCGAGGAATTGCTGGCCGATCCGAAAGAACGGGCTGAACACGTCATGTTGGTTGACCTCGCTCGCAACGATGTTGGCCGAGTCGCCCAGTACCGAAGCGTTCGCCTCAGCGATGTCATGGTCGTCGAAAAATACAGCCACGTGATGCACATCACATCGAATGTGCAAGGACAACTCAATCCGGGCCTTACGGCACTCGACGCTTTGCGAGCGGGCCTGCCAGCGGGGACAGTTTCTGGCGCGCCCAAAGTTCGAGCCATGGAGATCATCGACGAAGTCGAGCGAACTCGGCGCGGCCCTTACGCCGGAGCGGTAGGCTACATCGACTTCACCGGCAATATGGATACCTGCATCGCACTTCGGACTCTGGTTATGCAAGGTCAAACCGCCTACGTCCAAGCTGGTGCCGGAATTGTCATGGATAGTATTCCGGAAAACGAATACCACGAAACGCTCAACAAAGCGAAAGGACTCTTGAAAGCGATCGACGTCGCCGAGAGTCAGTTGTGATTGACAGGCTCGCCGAAGTGAAGCTTCCCGGCCAACTGATTGCTGTATGGCCGCAAATAAAACTCAACGACCTCGGTCACCGTTCAGTGAATGCCTTATTTCTTTTCGAGTTTGTCGAGTTCAAAATCGAAAGTGTTCGCGCCAACTTTGAGTTCGCGCTCAATTTTGCTTCCGTCCAGGGTATGGAATTGTTCGGGGATTTCCTTTGGCGGCGGAGCCTTTTTGGTTTTCCCCATCATCGCGTCCTGGTACTCCGCTGTGCCCGGTTTTGCCGGTGGAGGTTCCGGAGGACGAATCATGACTTGATAGCGTCCGGTTGGTAGTCCGACCGACTGGGATGATGCGGCTAACGAGTACTTTCCCGATGCGTCAACTTTGCCCGAACCAGTGACCGATTTGTCGATCGAATAGAAGACGACAATGCTATCTGTTGGAACGGGTTTTCCGTCATAGGTCACGCTGCCGGAAACGGACGCCTGCGGCCCAGTTGGAACCTCTTCTCTAGCACACCCTGATATAAGAAAGAGCACGACGCAAATTCCAAAAGTGGATTGATGTTTGCCAAAGATTGTTTTCATAGTCATCAAAATCATCGAAAGTTAGAAATATAAAGTTACGTACCGAGCTAGAACTCCAACAGGACTTGCCGGTATGTGCCGGAAAAGTCCTGTTGGGCACAGAGACAAGTGTATTCCTACATTTCGCCGAGAGTGGCTCCGTCATCGCGAGTGCAGAGACGCCGTAGCATGAGCATATCGACATTGTTGTTAATGAAGCGGATAGTGCCGTCCCCCAGCACCCCATGAGCACCGCCGGAGTGGGCTGAATTAATGGGAAGGTTAATACCAAAGTTATCTCCGATTCCCGGAGTTGTGTTGACGTCGGCGGGAAAATTGGGGGCGTATCGGACCGTCATCAAATTGAATTGCCGCTCAAACATGCCACCGGGAGCCCCTTCAATTCGAGTCAGGTTCGGGCTGCCCATGGTGACGCCGTGAATTCCGTTGACCTGTGCGGTCCTTTGCCCACCGAGCGCAATAGGATTGGTGAAAACGAAGTTCGAGTGCTCGCCCACAACGAGGACGTTCGACAAACCATCTTTGAAGGACGCGAGCCTCCTGGCTTCCAACGGCCCAAATGCCCCGCCAGAAGTGACGACGCCTAATGCTTGCATGCCGAAACAACAACCACAGCAATTAGCCGTGCGGCCAGACTGGTTGGTAAAGCCATTGCCGTCGGTTGCCCCCATAATCCCGAAGTAGTGCGGATTCGGAATCCTGATGTCGCTAGCGCGGGATAATTCCAAGGGACTCGATGTGCACCAAACCCAAGCGGGAGCGGCATTGCCCCAGGCACCGCCGTTTTGATTACCTTCCGGACTGCCAGTCCAAGCCCAGCCTGGATGTGTTCCGCTGAAGGTCAGCCTCTTGAACAGCGGAGCAGAGTCAACGAACGGAAGAATTCGGTTGTACCATGACATTCCCCATCCACCCACGTTCGTTGCGATGTTTCCCGGCGGGAGTAAACCAGGTGAGATGTCGGCGTAGTTGTGTAACGCCAATCCGATCTGTTTCAGATTATTCTTGCATTGAGAACGCCGAGCCGCTTCGCGAGCCTGCTGTACAGCAGGCAAAAGTAGGGCGATTAAGATCGCAATAATGGCAATCACCACCAATAACTCAATCAGAGTAAAACCTCGACGGCGCATGACGAATCTCCGAAAAAAGTAAATTCACCAAAATAAAACAATGGGGCGAGACTACTCACCTACTTCCAAAACAGTGGTGACGACTTCCGTCACGGTATCGGAAGCATGAGGCGCTCTACGCTCAAAGGCGCGATATCAACAAACAAGAATTGACGTATCGGGTAATTTATTAGGGATTCGTGAAGGCCGGTAGTGAATTGAATGGCTGGCTCAGCCCTTGAATCAAAACGATCTCCTGTTGGCGACCTGGCATCGTCTCCCAAGATTCTTTAGCGCCTCCCGGCCACTCGACATCAATTTGGACAGAGATCGTGCCCGCAGGTAGCCCGAACCTCAGCCGATTCTCATTTGTTGTCAAAAATCCGTCGCCAGCGGTTCGAAGTCGAACAAGGTTTGTTTCCGCAGTGCGGACACGCACCAGTGCACCGATCGGATCGCGGCACCCCGTGCGTCCGAT
>Ga0256306_1000224_pt1 | contig 10346 bp, 8 predicted proteins | sample ColtaT_17_FD_183663 | JGI IMG/M metagenome (GOLD analysis project Ga0256306, IMG submission 183663) | Metatranscriptome of freshwater microbial communities from Columbia River, Oregon, United States - Colum_Law_RepC_8d (Metagenome... | ecosystem: Environmental > Aquatic > Freshwater > River... | reverse complement strand
CTGTGGGGCATGACCGTGCCCAGGCCCGTCAGCAGGCTGCCAAAGACGCTGTCCAGCGTCCCGATCAGCCACATCAGCACCCAGACCGTGATGGCCAGCGGAAGCCAGACCAGCAAGCCGGCCAGCAGGTATTTTTTGATAGGCATGGTGAGTTGCTCAGTGGCAGGCACAAGACGCACCGCAACCACCCGCTGGCGCACCGCCAGCATCGCTGGACGCTGCTGTGCTGGTGGTGGCGCCTTCGCTGGCTGTAGCTGCGGCGGCAGGCGCGCTGGTGGCGGCCGCGCCGCCGCCTTTGAAATCGGTGGCGTACCAACCCGAGCCCTTGAGCTGGAAACCCGCGGCGGTGAGTTGTTTGCTGAACGTGTCTTGGCCGCAGGAAGGGCACTGCGTCAAGGGGTCATCCGAGATTTTTTGCAGGACGTCCTTGGCATGGCCGCAGGACCCGCATTTGTAGGCATAAATGGGCATGGCAGGATTTTTCCGGAAAACCCTGAATTATAGGTTGACTGCGTCCTTCACACCCGCCAAATGGTGATGGCCACCGTGCTGGTTGCGCAGCGCCTGCGGACCCAGCGATCCCACCAGCATGCCCACCAGGCCGGCCAGCACACCAGCCAACTGGGCTGGGAAGGTTTCGCCGGCGGGCGTTGCCAGAAAAAGCACCCAGGTCAGGATGCCCAGGACCATGGAAAACACTGCGCCTTGCGTGGTCGCCCGAGGCCAGTACAGCCCAAAGACCAGCGGAATGAAAGCGCCCACCAAGGTCACCTGGTAGGCCCCGGAGACCATTTCATAAATGCTGGTGCCTTGCATCGCGATGGCATAGGTCAGCACCAGGCCGCTGAACACCAGCACGGTGACGCGCATGGCCTTCAAGCCTTGCTGGTCGCTCATGTGGGGGTGGAACTGGCGCCAGATGTTTTCGGTGAAGGTCACGCTGGGGGCCAACAAGGTGGCCGAGGCGGCCGACTTGATGGCCGACAGCAGCGCGCCAAAAAACAGCACTTGCATGACAAAGGGCATTTGTTCCATGACCAGGGTGGGCAGCACGCGCTGCGGGTCTTCGGCCACCAGCTGAGCCGCCTTCTCGGGCATGATGATCAAGGCGCTGACCACCAAAAACATGGGCACAAAAGCGAACAAGATGTAGCACAGGCCGCCAATCACCGGACCGCGCGTGGCCGCCTTCAAGCTGTTGGCCGACATGACCCGCTGAAACACATCCTGCTGCGGAATCGAGCCCAGCATCATGGTGATGGCGGCTGCAAAGAAAAACACCACGTCGTGGAAATTGGGCTCCGGCCAGAACTGAAACAGGTCTTTGCTCAAGGCCAGTTGGATCACCTGGTCGGCGCCGCCCGCTTGCTGGCCGGCAAACACCGCCAAGATGGCCAGGCCCAGCACCAGAATGATCATTTGAATGAAATCGGTGATGGCGACCGACCACATGCCGCCAAACAAGGTGTAGGCCAGAATCGACACCACGCCGATTGCCATGCCCAGGGGCATGCCAATGGCGCCACCCGACAGAATATTGAACACCAAGCCCAGCGCCGTCACCTGGGCCGACACCCAGCCCAGGTAGCTGAGCATGATGATCACCGAGCACGAGACCTCGACGATGCGGCCATAGCGCTCACGGTAGTAATCGCTGATGGTCAACAGGGTCATGCGGTACAGCTTGGCCGCGAAGAACAAGCCCACCAGCACCAGGCAGGTCCCTGCGCCGAAAGGATCTTCGACCACACCGTTCAAGCCGCTGTTGACAAACTTGGCAGGAATGCCCAGCACGGTTTCAGAGCCAAACCAGGTGGCAAAGGTGGTGGTGACAATCATGGCCAGCGGCAGGTGCCGCCCGGCAATGGCAAAGTCAGATGAGTTTTTCACGCGCTTGGCGGCAACCAGACCAATCGCGATGGTGACCAACAGGTAAACGATGACCAGAGTGAGCAACACGGGTCTTCCCCTCCAATGACGGCAATCCGCTTATTGAATCTGAAAAACGACTTGCATGGCGATCAGGCCCAGAATAAACCCCAAGCCTCCCCAGAGAACTCGGAACAGCAGCCGCTGGGTACGCGTTTGCGCCTCGATCAGGCGCTGCAAATCGGTCGCCGGCGTGCTCTGGCGATGGCGCAAGAAATCATGCACCAGTCTCGGCAATTCGGGCAGCAACTTGGCATAGCGCGGCGCTTCCGACTTCAGTTGTGCCCAGAGCTTCTGTGGGCCCACCTGGTCCATCATCCACTTTTCCAGGAAAGGCTTGGCCGTGCTCCACAAGTCCAGGTCGGGGTCGAGCTGACGGCCCAAGCCTTCGATGTTCAGCAGGGTTTTTTGCAAGAGCACCAACTGCGGCTGAATTTCCACATGGAAGCGGCGCGAGGTTTGGAACAAGCGCATGAGCACCATGCCCAAGGAAATTTCCTTCAGCGGTCGATCGAAGTAGGGCTCGCAAACCGCGCGAATGGCCGCCTCCAACTCGTCGATGCGGGTCTCGGCGGGCACCCAGCCAGACTCGACATGCAGCTCGGCCACCCGCTTGTAATCGCGCCGGAAAAAAGCGGTGAAGTTCTGCGCCAGGTATTCCTTGTCGAACTCGGTCAAGGTGCCGACGATGCCAAAGTCCAGCGACACATAGCGGCCGAAGGTGGCGGGGTCCAGGCTGACCTGGATGTTGCCGGGGTGCATGTCGGCATGGAAAAAGCCATCGCGAAACACCTGGGTGAAAAACAGGGTGACGCCATCGCGCGCCAACTGGGGAATGTCCACGCCGGCTTCGCGCAGCCGCTCCACCTGGTTGATGGGCACGCCATCCATGCGTTCCATGACGATCACTTCGGTGTGACAGAAGTCCCAAAGCATCTCGGGAATCAGCACCAGGTTCAGCCCCTCCATGTTGCGACGCAACTGGGCGGCGTTGGCGGCCTCGCGCACCAGGTCCAATTCGTCGTGGAGGTATTTGTCAAACTCGCCCACCACCTCGCGGGGCTTGAGGCGACGGCCATCGGCAGACAAGCGCTCCAGCCAGGAGGCCATCATGCGCATCAGCGACAGGTCTTTTTCAATCACCCGCAGCATGTTGGGGCGCAGCACCTTGACGGCGACCTCGCGCTCCAGGCCTTCGCGGGTCTTCAACGAGGCGAAGTGCACTTGTGCAATCGACGCGCTGGCCACAGGCTGGCGGTCAAAGCGGGTGAACACCTCGTCCACCGGGCGGCCAAAGGCGCGCTCAATGGTGGCCACCGCCACTTCAGAGGGAAACGGCGGCACGCGGTCTTGCAACAGGGCCAACTCGTTGGCGATGTCACTGGGCAACAAATCGCGCCGGGTCGAGAGCACCTGGCCAAACTTGACGAAGATGGGCCCCAGGTGCTCCAGCGCTTGGCGCAAGCGCTGGCCGCGCGGCGCTTCGAGTTTGCGGCCCAGGCGCAGCACCCGGGTAAGGCCCCGCAACCACGGCCGGTCCAGGCCGTCCAGCACCAATTGGTCGAGGCCGAAGCGAAAAACGATCCAAAAAATATAGAGGCTGCGGTACAAGCGGCTCATGGGGCGGAGACCTCGGAGCCTGCACCCGCAGCGCCACGGCGTTGTGCCACGAAAGCCTTCAAGCCTGCCATCACACGCTGCGCCGTCTGCGCCAGGGTGTGGGCCGGGGCGTCGCCAATCAGGCGCGCCAGGTCTTCTTCAGGGTCCCAGCGCACATGGTCGATCAACCAGTTGACCTCGGCCGCCAATTGCACATCGCCTTCGATGCGCACCGGTGGGCGTTGGCCTTGCATGACGGTTTTGACCAGCTCAAACGGCGAAGGCTCGTTCAGGCTCAAGATCAGGTCCGCTTGATCCGAGGGCACTTGGCGCTCGAGCAAGCCGGCGGGGGTGAAGGCCACTTCGAAGCTGAGGTCACGCCAGCGCAGTTGCACACGGCGCCCCTTTTGGCGCAGCAAACGCTGCTGCGCCTGAGGCTCGTGCATGAGCACATGGTTGAGAAACAGCACCAAGCGCTGTTGTGCCTCGTCCACCAGCCAGGCCGGCGGCTTGAGGCCCTTCAGGGCCTGTTCGGCCCATTCGGGGAAGCGGGGGAAAGGAGACGTTGCCATGGCTGGATTGTCCCTCAAACCACCCCCCGCTGTGGGCGTGGGGCGATCGCCTTATTGCAAGGCCTGGACGCCCGCCACCAGCCAGCCGACTTGGCCCGCCTTGGGACGGGTCATGTTCCAGACTTCACGGAAGGGGCTGGGGCCTGCAGAGGGCTCTTCGCGGATCATGCCGGAGAACTCGACGCTGGCCATGTAGCCCTCGCCCAGGTCTTCAATGCCCAGCAACTGTGCCTCGAGCATGACCACTTCGGTCTTGTTTGGCGCGCCACTGTTTTGGGCCTCGCGCTCGGCCAGCTGGGTCTTGATTTCAGCCAGCATGGCATCGGTCATCATCACACGCAGTGCCGGGATGTCCGAGCGGTCCCAGGCGTCTTGCAGGGAAATGAAGTTTTGCTTGGCGGCCGACACAAAGCCGGCCACGTCGAAATCAGCCGGAATGGTCCAGTTTTGGTGGCCGCCGATCAAGGCCGAGCCAATCATGGAACCGGAACGGGTCGCCGTGGGCGCGGGGGCGGGCGCAGCGGCAGGCTCAAACGAGGCAGACTGACCTTCCCAAGGACGCGCAGAGGCATCGTTGCCCACGTTTTTGGGGTTGTATTGCGGAACGGACTGGGGATCGGCCGACGAGCCAGCGCCTTCAAAGGCATAAGGGCTGCGCTCTTGCTGGGGTGCCGCGCGACGGCGCATGATCATGCCAACCACCACCATGATGACCAAGGCCAACAGGCCAAACATCAGGAACTGGCCGAATTCGGCACCGAGGCCCAGAGAATGGGCCAGCCAGGCCAAGCCCAAGCCAGCCGCCAGGCCGCCGAGCATGGCGCCCCAGGGCTTGCGCTGAGCTTGTGCAGCGGCGGCCGGTGCAGCCGCCGTTGCCGGTGTGGGCGCCGCAGCAGGCGCTGCATTTTGCGCAGGCGCGCCAGCAGGTGCGGGCGGCTTGGCGGCCTCACGCTGCGTGACGTTGTTGGATTGCTGGCCCGAAGACTTGCCCCCGCCCAGGCGCTTGGAGGCCTCGGCGTGCAGGCTAGAGAGCGTGAGGAACAGCGCCAGAACCACAGAACCCAATTTCATGTTCATGTCTACTCCGTTAATTTTGTGTCAACACTTGATTCCAACATGCAATGCCACCACCCCGGCGCTCATGTTGTGAATGTCCACATGGCCAAAGCCATTTTGCTTCATAAGGTCTTTCAAGGCTTCCTGCCCCGGATGCATGCGAATCGACTCGGCGAGATAGCGGTAACTGGCATCGTCGCCGGCCACCCACTTGCCCAAGCGAGGCAGGATGTTGAAAGAGTACCAATCGTAGGTTTTCTCCAAAGGCTTCGCCACTCTGGAAAACTCCAATACCAGCAGCTTGCCGCCGGGCTTGAGGACGCGCGCCATCTCGCGCAAGGCCTGGTCTTTGTGCGTCATGTTGCGCAAGCCAAAGGCCACGCTGACGCGGTCGAAATAGGCGTCGGGAAAGGGCAACTTTTCGGCATCGCAGACCAAGGTCGGCAGCACCTGGCCCAAGTTGAGCAAGCGGTCGCGGCCGGTGCGCAGCATGGCTTCGTTGATGTCGGTGTGCACCACTTGGCCCGTCGGGCCCACTTTTTTGGCAAAGGCCAGTGACAAATCGCCCGTGCCTGCGGCAATGTCGAGCACGCGGTGGCCGGGTTGCAAATCGGCCACCATGACGGTGTAGGCCTTCCAGGCGCGGTGCAGGCCCATGGACATCAGGTCGTTCATGATGTCGTATTTGGAGGCCACCGAGTCAAACACGCCGCGCACACGCTTGGCTTTTTCGCGCTCGTCGACGGTTTGAAATCCGAAATGGGTGCTGCTCATGGTGGTTGGAATGTTAGCGCCTGAAGCTTTCAGTTCAGTGACTGTGGCCACAGGCATGGCCGCCCGCTTGCGGCATGGGGTCATCGCGTTGCACGCCGGCCTCTTGCAAGCGCTTGGCATAGGCGTCCCACAACTCGTCTTGCTGCGTGCCCAGGAAGTACAGGTAGTCCCAGGAAAAAATGCCGCTGTCGTGGCCATCACTGAAAATGGGCTTCACCGCATAGTTGCCCACCGGCTCCAGGTCCGTCAGGGTCACCAGGCGTTTGCCGGTTTGCAACACCTCTTGCCCCGGGCCGTGGCCCTGCACTTCCGCCGAGGGGCTGTAGATGCGCATGAGCTCGAACGGGATGCGAAAGGCCTCGCCATTGGCAAAGCTGACCTCCAGCAAGCGTGACTGGCCGTGCACCGTGATGTCTTGCGGTTGCGGCGTGTTTTTGTTCAATCCTGCCATGGTGTTTCCTTAGACCAGCACACGCTCAATGCCGCCGTTGTTGGCCGCCTGGACGTAGCCGGGCAACCATTCTTCACCCAGAATTTGGCGCGCCATCTCGACCACGATGTAGTCGGCCTCGAGCAAACCATTTTGCAAATCATCGCCATAGCGGCTCAAGCCTTGCAAACAACTCGGGCAGCTGGTGAGAATTTTCACATTGCCCTGGGCCTGGCCCGATATCGCTCGCAGCTCGGTTTCGCCCTTGCGCAACTCTTCTTCCTTGCGAAAGCGTACCTGGGTGGAAATGTCCGGACGGGTCACACCCAAGGTGCCCGACTCGCCGCAGCAGCGGTCCGATTTGAGCACCTGCTCGCCCACCAAAGCCTTGACCGTTTTCATCGGGTCTTGCTGTTTCATGGGGCTGTGGCAAGGGTCGTGGTAAAGGTAGGACCCCTGCTGCGCGGTGTCCAAGGTGACGCCTTTTTCGAGCAGGAACTCGTGAATGTCCACGATGCGGCAGCCCGGGAAAATTTTGTCGAATTCATAGCCTTGCAGCTGGTCATAGCAGGTGCCACAGCTGACCACCACCGTCTTGATGTCCAGGTAGTTCAAGGTGTTGGCCACCCGATGGAACAGCACACGGTTGTCGGTGATGATTTTTTCGGCTTTGTCAAACTGGCCACTGCCGCGCTGGGGGTAGCCACAGCACAGGTAACCCGGCGGCAACACCGTCTGCACGCCGGCATGCCACAGCATGGCCTGGGTTGCCAGGCCGACCTGGGAGAACAGGCGCTCGGAGCCACAGCCCGGGAAATAGAACACCGCCTCGGAATCCGGCGTGGTCGCTTTCGGGTTGCGAATGATGGGCACGTAATCCTTGTCTTCAATGTCCAGCAAGGCGCGCGCGGTTTTCTTGGGCAAGCCACCGGGCATCTTTTTGTTGATGAAATGAATCACCTGTTCTTTGAGCGGGGCGGTGCCCACGCTGGCCGGCGGTGCGCTGGTTTGCTTGCGCGCCACCACGCTGAGCATGTCGTGGGCAAAGCGTTGCAGCTTCATGCCGACATCGACCATGGCGCTGCGCGCCAGCTTGATGGTCTCGGGCCGGGTGGCGTTCAGCATGAACATGGCTGCGGCGTTGCCAGGACGGAAGCTCTTTTGCCCCATCTTGCGCAACAGGTTGCGCATGTTCATGGAGACATCGCCAAAATCGATCTTCACCGGACAGGGCGACAGGCACTTGTGGCAGACCGTGCAATGGTCAGCCACGTCTTCAAACTCTTGCCAGTGCTTGATGGAGACGCCGCGGCGGGTCTGCTCTTCGTACAAGAAGGCCTCCACCAGCAGCGAGGTGGCCAGGATCTTGTTGCGCGGGCTGTACAGCAAGTTGGCGCGCGGCACATGGGTGGCGCACACCGGCTTGCACTTGCCGCAGCGCAAGCAGTCTTTGACGCTGTCGGCAATGGCGCCAATGTCGGACTGCTGCATGATGAGCGACTCATGGCCCATCAAGCCAAAGCTGGGGGTGTAGGCCTGACTGAGGTCGGCGGCACGCACATCGTGCTGACCCGGCTGGGCGCGCAGCAGCTTGCCCTTGTTGAAGCGGCCTTCGGGGTCGATGCGGGCCTTGTAATCGGCAAAGGGCTGCAGCTCGGCGTCGGTCAGAAACTCCAGCTTGGTGATGCCAATGCCATGCTCGCCGGAAATCACGCCATCGAGCGAGCGCGCCAGCACCATGATGCGGGCCACCGCTTCGTGGGCGGTTTGCAGCATGGCATAGTCGTCGCTGTTGACCGGGATGTTGGTGTGCACATTGCCGTCACCCGCATGCATGTGCAACGCCACCCACACGCGGCCCTTGAGCACGCGCTGATGAATGGCATTGCACTCGTCCAGAATCGGCTGGAACACCGCACCGGTGAAAATGTTTTGCAAGCCCGCGCGAATCTGGGTTTTCCAGCTGGCCCGCAAGCTGTGGTCTTGCAGTTGCGGGAACAAGGTGTCGACCTCGCGCAGCCACTGCTGCCACATTGCGCGCACTTCGCCAATCAGGTTGCGCGCCTGCTGCACCCGGTCTTCCAGCAACTCGGGCGAGGCCAGGTCGGCCGCGTCGTCGGACTTGCCCAAGGGCAGCTGGCCGCGGGCAAAAAAGTCGTCGAGCGCATTGCACAGCTGCAGCTTGTTGCGCAAGGACAGCTCGATGTTGATGCGCTCGATGCCGTCGGTGTACTCGGCCATGCGCGGCAACGGGATGACCACATCCTCGTTGACCTTGAAGGCATTGGTGTGGCGGCTGATGGCCGCAGTGCGCTTGCGGTCCAGCCAGAATTTTTTGCGCGCCTCGGCGCTGATGGCAATGAAGCCCTCGCCGTTGCGCGAGTTGGCCAGGCGCACCACCTCGGAGGTGGCGCGTGCCACCGCATCGGCGTCGTCGCCGGCGATGTCGCCAATCAAGACCATCTTGGGCAGGCCGCCGCGCTTGCTCTTGGTGGCATAGCCCACGGCCTTGAGGTAACGGTCGTCCAGATGCTCCAGGCCGGCCAACAGGGTTCCTGTTCGCTTTTGCTCGGCGAACATGAAATCCTTGATCTCGACAATGCTGGGCACCGCGTCCTTGGCATTGCCAAAGAACTCCAGGCAGACCGTGCGGGTGTGCTCGGGCATGCGGTGCACCACCCAGCGCGCGCTGGTGATCAGGCCGTCGCATCCCTCTTTTTGCACGCCGGGCAGACCGCTCAAAAACTTGTCGGTGACATCCTTGCCCAGGCCTTCCTTGCGGAAGGTGCGACCTGGAATGTCCAAGCGCTCGGTGCGCAAAGGTGTTTTGCCATCGGCCGCGAAGTAGCGCAACTCGAAACTGGCCAGCTCGGCATCGTGGATCTTGCCCAGGTTGTGGCCGATGCGGGTGACTTCCAGCCATTCGGCCTGCGGCGTCACCATGCGCCAGCTCACCAGGTTGTCCAGGGCCGTGCCCCACAGCACCGCTTTTTTGCCGCCGGCATTCATGGCGATGTTGCCGCCAATGCAAGAAGCTTCGGCCGAAGTCGGGTCGACCGCAAACACAAAACCGGCACGCTCGGCGGCATCGGCCACGCGCTGGGTGACCACGCCGGCCTCGGTCCAGATGGTGGGCACCGTGTGGTCGATGCCGGGAATCTGGACCTGCTCGACCTCGGTCATGGCTTCCAGCTTCTCGGTGTTGATGACCACGCTCTTCCAGGTCAGGGGAATGGCGCCACCGGTGTAGCCGGTGCCGCCGCCGCGCGGCACGATGGTCAAGCCCAGCTCAATGCAGGCTTTCACCAGGCCGGCCATTTCGACCTCGGTGTCAGGGGTCAACACCACAAAGGGGTACTCGACGCGCCAGTCGGTGGCGTCGGTCACATGGGAAACGCGCGAGAGGCCATCGAACTTGATGTTGTCGGCCGCGGTGTATTTTTTCAGTTGGCGCGCCGCTTTTTTGCGCAAGGCCGCCAAAGTGTCAAAGTCGGCGGCAAATTGGGCAATGGCCTGCCGAGCAGCGCTCAGCAACTTGCCGACCAGCGCGTCGCGCTCGAGATCGTCTTGGGGGGTGCGACGGCGCTCGATTTCGCCCAGGCGATGGTTGAGCGCATCGACCAGCAAGCGGCGGCGGCCCGGGTTGTCCAGCAAATCGTCTTGCAGGTAGGGGTTGCGCTGCACCACCCAAATGTCGCCCAGCACTTCGTACAGCATGCGCGCAGAACGGCCGGTACGGCGCTCCTGGCGCAGGCGCTCCAGCCACAGCCAGGCATCGGCCCCCAACAAGCGAATCACGATCTCCCGGTCGGAGAAGGAGGTGTAGTTGTAGGGAATCTCTCGCAGTCGGGGGCTGTCTTCAGCCGCCGCCAGCAAATGGTTCAGCGGTGTGGGAGCGTTCATGGGCAAATCTTGACCCGCCTCGAGACAAAGCAAGGGCTTGGGCGTGATGTTACCGCAGTGCAGCATTCCCTACGGTGTGTGTG
>Ga0256306_1000220_pt1 | contig 10459 bp, 7 predicted proteins | sample ColtaT_17_FD_183663 | JGI IMG/M metagenome (GOLD analysis project Ga0256306, IMG submission 183663) | Metatranscriptome of freshwater microbial communities from Columbia River, Oregon, United States - Colum_Law_RepC_8d (Metagenome... | ecosystem: Environmental > Aquatic > Freshwater > River... | reverse complement strand
GTTCGCTTCGCTCTCTCAGCGTGTTTCCTCAGTTCAGCCATCGCATCTTTGTGCAGAGATTTCGCTTGGCTGGTCATCCTGATACCGGCTGGCGCTGGAGGGATCGGAGGAGGCGTCGTATGGGACTGTCTTACAGCCGCTGCTGATCTAAGTTGGGCCGGACTAGCCTGCGGCACATGCACTTGCCTTGAAGGAGGCGCACCACGAACCGCTGAAGGTGCGCGGACTTCTCCAAACCTTGCAAGTTTAGCCCTCATTTCAGAGCTTATTGGTGTTCTGGGTTCTGGCGGCATACGATGTCAATTCAACTGGATGCGTAAAATCTAGATACTAAAACAGGCACTTAACTCTATTATTTGAGTTAAATAATTATCAAACCCTTTGAACCATTCGACGCTCCCCGTCCTCGGGAGCACTTGGCTTTAGAGTCTGGGGACTGTACCTCCCTTTAAAGCCAGCTGTCATGTGAAGGCTCTTGGCGCCAATCCATCCCAAGCCTTCTTGCGCCTATCTTAGATTTCCGCACTGCCGCAATCCTAGATCAGTACTCTCGCTTGGTACAGGTGGCCGCAGCGAATCCGTTCAGAAGCCCGATGATTTGTTCGTCAGAAAATTACTTCGATATGCACCATCTCGTTGTTAAGGGCATTGCACGTAAAATACCGGTGCTACTCAGTTACCGGGGCACGTTGGAACACAAAACTATTTAGCTTTTTGATCCGGCTGAACTTCAACCCCAAGCAAATCAAAAATGTTCAAGTTACCTCTATTTTCCACGAACAGCTCTCTATAAAGCTCAGCGGTGCCAAGACGGCCCCAATCAATAGCTTTAAACACGAGATATGGCACAGGACTGTGCGGGTCATCCTGCACAAGAAATTCTGCGGCACTACGCAACATTGCATATGCTTGCATCCGGCTAGACAGATTAGAGTCCACATCCGTTTCAGAGTTGCCTAACTGCTGTAGATCAAACACCGGATCCGCATTGGAATTGTTTTCCGCCGCGAAAAGACCAAGTGGACCAGCGTGATCTGCAACCAGAGATGCAAGCTCCGAAATAACGGCACTCACATTTCCCAAAGTGGGAGCTGCATCTCTAAACAATGCCTCAAAAGTAGCATCAAGATAACTCAGACCATACTCTGCGTCTTGCAAATCTATCCAAACTTCCTGATAAAACTCCAAAGGACAAATGTCCATCGCCTTTCGGATAGCCTCGGTAGCCACCCCAACAATCTGCTTGCCTTTTACCGGAGCCTTTTGTCTTATAGATCGATTCAACTCGAATAAACTATACCCCTCAATGTTTTCGAACCCGGATGGAATAAACTTACTCAGAGACAAAGTGATAGAAATCTTATCATTTAACCAATCGAACAAATTGGTACGATATTCTATATCGCCATCTTCCAACACCGGGTGCACTTCATCCCAATACACACTCATCAGCTCTGCGATAAGGATAAAGATGGGCCCAACCCGGCGAAAGCCAGAAATATGAATCTGGGATTCAAGCATCCATATCGCAAGCTGCAGGTCTTTGGACTCTGACTTAAGCGCCCCTGATGCGATTTCGAACACCTCTTGCCAATTTGGCTTTTTAAGATCAATCTTCCAGTCACCCTGTGGCAGCAACGGGTCATCGGACTGCCTGGCAATTTGAATACGCTTGTAAACCTCGTCTTGTTTCAGCCAAGGACCGCAGGGAGATTCACCAGAGATGGGAGCGAGAAAGTCAGATACCGATAACTCGTGGGTTACCATTACTTCATCAAGCTTCATGACCTTAATCCTTATAAATTTTGTCTAACAGCTAAATTTTCGGCGGACTATTCGGGAACACAGCCGGTATGCTTAACGGTACGTTTTGCTTGGTTTCAGGATCTACACCAAGCAATGAAAGCCTCAAATAAAGGGTTGCCGAGTTTGTTCTCGCGTCCACAAGACTAGCCGCCGTATCAAAATTAAACTCCAATAACATGGATCCATTGGTCAGCGCGTTCTCGTCATCAACGGATGAATGGTGAGCACTGATGAAACGCAGTAGGCTCCAATTACTTTCTTCGACAAACTCAACCTTGTTATCGATGACCGGCAAATTATTCAACAACGGCAAATACGGCGAACCCTCCGCCCAGTCGAAGGTCAAAGAGATGTCGTCTTGAAAGCGCCAAAACAGTGGGGCGGATACTCCCGGATAAACCAGCACACCATCACCAACTTGGAAAGTCCACTGACTTACATGATTTGCAAAATCAATCGGGCTGTTATACCTCCCGGCGTCCACATTAAAATCGGCAATCAGTTGTATCCCTTGTGAACTTTCCGAACTTGAAACGCCCACAAAATTTTGCAGGATTGAAATAGTACTATCAAGCTCTCGGACGAATTCGGACGGCCCAGCAAACTGAGGGTATTTAGCAGATAACACTCTCAACCGATCAGCGAGACCACTGTCACTGCCCTCATATTGGTCTAAAAATGTTTTGAGCCGTGAGGGGGATAACGATGGAGCACCATCATTCTGGGTGTAGGGATAATATGGAGCAAGCAGACTATTAAACAGCTCTGACAGCCTTTCATAGTCCTTAGAGATCGTATCAATCCGATAGCTATCACAGTGACTTACTGACCGCGCGATAAGATTTCGCATGCTGATTGAAAAAAGAGAGTTCCCTTGAGGGCTCTCCAACGCTTGTGTCTTTTCGAAACAATTATCGAGCGTAATTTCGGCAAATTGGCCCAAGAAAAACTGATCAAAGTATTCACCTTCATTGGAAGGGTCTTTGTTTTGCTGCTTATTTATGTCTACCAGCGTTTGAGTCCAGCGACTGATAATATCCGGATCACCAAAAGATCCATCCGTACTTGCCAGGTAGGTAATAATTGGCGTGGCATACTGCAGTGCGAGCAACCTGGTCCTTAATGACTGAGCTGCCAAATAATCCTTAGCTTGACCGTCGGAGACCAAACCGTAGAACGATTCAGTGAAGCTGTTTGCACTCCAATTGACACGTACCCGGGGTTGGTAAACAAGATTTTCCTGATACAAATCATCGATGCTTTCGAGGATGGATAAAGCTAAGCGCTGGCTATCCTTCAGTACTATTTGCCGAGCGTTTGCAAACCCAAGCTGTTCAAAGGTGTTTATCAAAGCCAACAAAGGATTAAGGGCTCTGCGAAAATTCGAAACTCTGTCAGCAATTTGTGCTTCCCGAACATCCAGCGTTCTAATACTACCTAACCGCTGTGTAGGCCTTACCGTTTTCGAAGACTCTATCGTAGCGGCCATAGCCGTCTGTAACTGAGCAAGCAAAACTGCTTGCGCGAAATTAGCTCCATCTTTCTGATCATCTGACAGATAAGGTGTTGTGAACGTAGCGCCTGCAAACGCCAGATACTCTTCTGCAAAACCCAAACTGCGATTCAACTCATCAACATTCCAAGAAAAATCCTCATTTAGTTGAGCATTTATCTGCCAGTCCGTAGAGGTGAATGAAAGATCTCCAGTAGCTACTAGCGTCTTAAAGGACTCGGCCGATCCCTCAGTGAAAGCCGGCTGAAAGTCCTCGCCTAACGTAGCGGCATCATAAATTCGGTAATTCAGTTGGGCATTATCTCGAAGCATTTGGTCTCTAATAGCCGAGATACAACTCGAGACAAAAGTTTCCAAGCCAAGACCCGCTGCACTGTTCGGCGAAACCTCAACACTTCCGGAAAGATTACTCAAAAGAGAATACGTTTCATTACAGATATTCTGGTCTGCACTAACAATCCAATTTTCCGATAACAATTGATACCAGGACCGGAACTTGGCCATATCACTTCCGGCGACGACTATATCGTCCCTCGCTACGTTATCGAAACTTACATATTTAGAAAGGACCTCTATTGGTGCAGCAACTTCTAGACGATGCGCAACCACCAAACCTTGCGCGAGATCCAGGGCTTTGGTGAGCACTACACCTTCATCGACTACCGACCCGGGACAATCAAATGGAGCGTTCTTGTTGGGATCTATACTTTGGTCTTTAAGCAATGCGCTTAGATACATTTCCGAATCTATATAGAACCCATCGGGAAGAACGACGCCGTACAACATCTTGTATATCTTCGCAAAATCCTCTACTGCGGCTTCTGCATCGCCCGCCTCGAGCTGAGTTCTACCGGCTATCATTTCATCGATTTTTGCAAGTGCGGATAAATCATCCTGCAACTTACTCAGCCACTGATGAAACGCAGCAATATCTCGCCCAGCCACGTCACCAGCGCTAAGCAAATTTAGGTCTTCCGCCATTAACTGCCGAACTCCGCACTCAACCGCTGGAAACATAAGCGATTCGTATACTTCGTCACGAAAAAAGCTCTCTAGTACAGCATTTCTCCTTGAAACCAGGGTGACAGGCACAATTCCACAACAATAGCTTTCTGATGCACTTAAAGTGCTCAGTAACCCCACAGCTGATACCACAGATTCATCAAGATTATTCGGATCCCACAGATCTTCCAAAGTTTCATGAAACGCCAATAACTGTCTATTTTGCGAATTGCTATATTGCAGATCTGATATGAGCGCATAAGACATCCACAGCCCAAGCACCAAAAGCAAATACTGCGCCTTGCGAAATTTCTTGTTGGTTGAAAGCAACTGTTCTCTTTCAGGGTATGCAAGATAGCTTTCCGGGAAAATCTTTTTATAAAACAGATCTTTCAGCAAAATCCTTGTAGAACTTCTAGTTCTACCCGAGCCGGAAAAATATAGCCCACGAAACATAGAGCGACTGCTAGCAGACTTGTCAGAAAAGATAACTCTGCAAAAATCAACAATTCTATCTTGCAAATTGACGATTGAATTACAAAAAAGAAAAGCATTCTCTACAGTGTTTTGATCATCACTGACCAACAAACCCATTTCATGTCGTCGTAAAACGGCAAGAACATGCTCGACAGCTTCAGCAATGTCTTTTATATCAAACGGACCATCATGCCCTTTTTTTGACCATCCAAAAATATTATCTCGATAGGCAAAATTCCTTTCCGAAAGCCAAAATTCAGAAAAGCCCTCCAGAGATTCACAATCAGTAACAAGCAAATAAACCGGCAGAATAAATCCTACTTTATCCCGAACCATCCAGAATTGGCGATACAAGCTTTCAGCCGCTGCTCTTTCATCTTGCAGCAAATCACGCACAGAAACCGTCAATATCAAACCGTCTAGTGGCCGCTCTGGCCGAGAATTCAGCAGACCAGAAACGATATAGTGCGGAAACTCGTGAGCAATTAGACAACCGGCACCAGACAACCAGGAACCTCCGCTCGAACTTCCCGCATAGTACGTCTCCTGAAGAGTAGCGCGGATGTCCTTGTCTAAACCGTTTAGAAGCTCAAGATTAGACGTGTGATTTCCCAGCAATAAATAGATCGGAGTTTGATATCTGGTTTCGTTTTTACCATTTAAAAAAGCCAAGCTGTCTAAAATTAGGCCGCTGTCATTAGCTAATGGGCCAGCCTTAACAGTCGCTGATTTGGCCTCTCCCTTGAGCGACGCGTCGCCACCCTTTTTTTTGCTGAACTTGACCGTACCTATCGCCGGCGGCAAAAATGGTACTTTGAAAGTGATCTGCTTTCCACTTCTGTAGACTAAGTACAATACCAACAGGACGACGAACATGGCTATCAAAGTGGCGAATACTCCCCCACCAAGAAATCCAGATAGCTGTCGAAATGTGGAAATTAGTGCAGTGGAATTCATCGAACTGTGTGCTCAGTTTTTAAATATAGAGATGCAAATTCGTTGAGAGGTACCAGCGTGACACGAACCAGCCTAATACTCCCAGGACCACGTTAACAATCACACAATTTCTGAACAATCTAACGCAGTAACCAAACGGAGCTAGCCTGCGAGGAATGTCATGATTGGTCGGCAAATCTGGATACTGCTCAATATCGAAAACATCATCATCTATGCCCTGGGTACCCAGCGGCACAACCTGAGATGCCAATTTTGCTTTTAACGACTGCAGATTGTTGTTACTCTCTCGAAAACTGAAGTCCACCTTGAAAAACAGAATCTTCAAATACACTATAACCAGATCTCTTTCTCGGTCTGATGAAGTTTTACTATCTGCAAGCAATTTAAATCTGTAGGGAAGTTTCGATGACGAATTGCGGGATCCGAACATTCTATATTCTAGGAGAAACTCTAGCCATAGATCGCGCCCTCTGAGCGCTTTAACCCTATCCGTAGGATGCCAGCTTATCTTTTTCAACATTTGATCATCGATAAAAGTAACGAAACAATAGATCATGTTTTCGAATGCACCAATCTCCCTGTCGTATAACAATTTATCAATATCCCGACGACTTACTGCAATAATGTCATAGATCTCCTGCTGACAACGAACCAAGGTAACCCAGCCCGAATCTTCAGGGGAATCAAACTCTAATCCTAATGCTATATTCTCCAACAAAACGGATTTGACTTTGAGCCACTGCGAATGCAGATTATCAAAGGTATTAAGCAAGTTATAACTTTTAGGCTTCATGATTAACTGCTTCTAGGCAATATCAAAAAGATATCGGCGGACTTTGCAAACTCCAAATCATCTTCCGATCCAACCACCAATATTTGATCGCCAGCGTTTAAGTCCACCGGCAGTGCGACCTCATAAATAATCTCATTAGAGTTCGCGGTGATCTTGAACCTTGGAACCTCACTAATCATATTTCTCAAAAACCCAAGATCGCGATTAATCCGGTTCGCGGCTAATTGGTCAGAAGTACAAATAAAGGCATGTTCTACCCACTTAGCACAATCTGCCCTCAACACTCCATCTGGCACTTTAAACACTATATACAGTTTCTGATCCACGATCGCATAGCCCAGTTCGGCTTGAAAGGTCCTTCTGTCTTTGGTCACGAACTGTTGCGAAATGTAGTCTATAGCAACCGTGTCTATTGTTCTGGATATATATCTTAGAACACCAATAAACACTTCAGTCAGATGATTATGACTATATTTCGGAAACTTGGGAGCGGTCGGGTCAGCATTTAATGATGCTAAATCCGAAGCGTAATTCGTCAAATCTCTATACAAGTCAAACGGGTGGCTTCCAGACTCCAGGCTAATTTCTACACCAGACAGGTTCCTTGTCAATTTGACTATTGAATCACGATGAAATTGTACTTGCGATTGGTTGGTTCTGTTCTCGTCAAGCATAGACCTTAGTTGAGTAGCTTTCACACGAGCGCTGGCCACTATAGACTCAACCTGAGACCACAATGTTGAATTTCCCGTCAGATGGCGACCAACCGATAAGGACGGCGGCGTATACTTGAGTCTTGAAAAAGTCCCGTCCACCTTTTTCTCAAGCTTGATCAACGGAAATGCAGAATAGTTGGGTGATACATTCTCTTCCAGCACCAATCTTAGATACGGCACTAGCCTGACAATATCGAGCTTGTTGCTAATGTCATTTCGGTCAGCAGTCAGTCCTGAATTCACACTTAAGTAACGTTTAAAATCAGTATTCTCATCACTCGCACACGCATCTGATTCAAGCGCGATTGCAATACAAATTCGGAACGCTTTGTTCACTTCAACATCTAGCTTGTTTAGATCCAAAGCCAATCTTGTATCATCGGAGAAAACGACCGAACCATCGGAAGCACGAGACCGGTATTGGATAACAGTCCCATCGGTCATAACCCCATGAAAAACATCTATTACCAGCTTGTTTGTAGCAAGCTCCAACTCATCAACAGATAATTCTAAAACACCCCAATAAAACGGACAAAGCCTCTGCAACTGATGAGCAAGGCTCTGCGCCAGGTTAATAGCTGTCTGCTGGAAGTGATGTTGCGACAAGAGCATTCCTTCACACCAATGGACTTGCTCTACAATCTTTTGAATTTTTGAAATTTTCAACATGGTGTGACACCAGAAATTTGGTTTGAAAGCTCGTAACCTGTAAATGAGCCAAGGTTTGGTTCAACCTTTGTGACGATTTTATCGCCAACAACCTCGATCCATGGATTTTCAAGCTGTGACAAATCAACCTTTCCTAAGCCTTGTATAAAGGCAACAATCAAAATTGCTTTGCTATGGTTCTCGGGTAGATCGGAATATTGAAAAACATAGCCTTTAGGCAGTTCAAAGCGCTCAATATCCATCTCATTACCAAAGTTCGTACAATAGCCATCATGCTCAGCAAACCATTGAATCGCGTCCACACTACTGATCAGCTGAGCAGCACCGTCGCTATACACAAACACAACTTCTATCGCTACTGCCCGGCGCTCTTCGCTTTGCAGCACGTTTATACCAATACTGTTCAGCTTGTTCGGGCCCATACCAAGAGTAATCAGCGATTTCTCTTTGACTGCAGTGTACACACCACACGATGTCAGAAGCAGACACACGAATCCCAAAAATACGAAATTTAACTTCATGAGTTAACCCACACCTTAAACTGGGACGGACTTATATGAATCCCGATCGCATTTGCTACGTATCCGTTAACGAAGGAGATGTCTAGTAAACGTGTAACCCCAAAAATACAAACGAACACACAAAAACTAGAGCTGCCATATCTACAAGCGCCAAAAAAACGCCTGAAACCACTCCGCCAAGTGAAGCCGGCGGCGGCAGCGTAATTGAGGACATGATCAGTGTTAAGAAATTCTGTGTAGGAGCACCACAGTTAAACACTTTAGGAACATTTGGCAGCGCTGCAGAAGAAAATGCCAAACACGGAAAAGCTCCAAGCCCAAGTGGAGGAATAAGCTTGTGCGGATCAGCATAACAAGCCACTAGTGAGGGTACTTGAGTAACAACAGCGGTCATAAAATCAACCCAGATTTATCCTTTCAGCGTCCATTCTGATATCTTTTTCAGCAGTAATTATTTGAACGGACGCTTTAGACATTATCGCGGTATCAGATTCCAGATCGTAATATCCAACTCTTATCAGTATTTCTTTAGCTATATTGACAACGGTATTACTGACCGTTTGCACGATTGATGAAGCTTGAATCATTAATTCTCCAAGCGGTGCGCCTACGCAAATATTCCTTTTACTGAAAAATGACATATCGTTAGACGATACCAGTGTGATGCAGCTTGCCTTTATAGTAAGACCGCACTCATTAGCTGGAGATACTACAGCTTGCATTCCAGAGCGCCTTACCAGTATTGCGACTACATATTTTTCTTCGCTTTGCGAAGATATCAAAACGCTGTCACCTACCTCTGGTTTAACCAGACAGCTGAACGCTTGCTTCACAATGATACCGCCACTCGTCTCCCAGGAATCCGACATCTCGACCGCAATTGTATCGATAAGTAAGCCACTGCTACTTGGTGTTAGGAAAACATCCCTGACCGAAATATTCATTTTGTTAACGCCCCAGTCGGTAACTTAATCAAAATACGGCAAGCTAAAATGTATCTAGGTAACGAGCCACCTTGTCTTCGAACATTTTCTGTTCCGGTATGGTTTTTTTTACTAAAGCATACTGCTGCTTTGATAACAGCTCTCTAGCATTATCAACATCGTGCCAAACAGAAAAAAGGACATCCGCATCGATAAAATCCACGGAAGTCAATTCGGCTTTTGAAAAATCGGAGAACTGCAGATCGGTTGCGTCTAAACAGCAATTCAACATGTTTGCTCTTACAAACCGAGACTTACTCAAGTCGCAATGCTGAAAACTACACTGCACCAAATGTGCACCATCAAAATTACAGGCTCTCATAGCTGATCTGGCGAAGTCAGTATCTTTCAGGGAAGATTTCAAGTAGATCACACTGGCTAACGAACTAAGAATAAAAGAACAGCCTTCAAACCTGGATCCAATGAATAGAACACTCTCCAATGCAGACTTATCAAACCGGCACTTATCAAAAAAACTCCCGTTGAAAGAGCAATCTTTCAACTCCTTTTTCGTAAAATCGCTACCGCTAAAGGAACAATTCAACATAACTGCTTTATGTATTTTTGTTGGCAAATCCATGGACGGCCCAAAAACCGCATCACAGAATGAGATGTTTTCGAACGTAGCACGATCAAAACATATTTTATCTATATCGCACTTCAAAAAAGCCGTATCACCTATATTTGAAAAATTGAACTTTGTATTTGATAACTTTGACTGCGTAAAAATTGTCCTGAATATCGTACAATTGAGAAATGTTGAAGCATCCAAAGAACAATCAATAAAATAAACACTATCAATTGCCAAATCAGCGAACGCAGCATTATCTATATCGCAATTTTTAAAAGTAACATTTGAAACGATACTACCGCCAAAATCACACCCCTTAAAGTTACATTCAACGAATGTAAACTTTTCCATACAAAATCCATCAAAAACGCAACTTCTAAAGTCAATCTTTTTACAAACAACTTTCGTGTCTGACGATCCACTCAGTGAACCGAGTATGGCCTGATCTTGT
>Ga0256306_1000210_pt1 | contig 10640 bp, 9 predicted proteins | sample ColtaT_17_FD_183663 | JGI IMG/M metagenome (GOLD analysis project Ga0256306, IMG submission 183663) | Metatranscriptome of freshwater microbial communities from Columbia River, Oregon, United States - Colum_Law_RepC_8d (Metagenome... | ecosystem: Environmental > Aquatic > Freshwater > River... | reverse complement strand
TTTTTTTCAAAAATGATTATTAATAAATTAATTAGTCTTTAAAATAAAAATCTTTAAAACGTTGAAATTTTTTTTCTAATTCTTTACCCATTTTTTTTAGATTATTATACATTTCAGCAGTCGACATTGCTCTTAACATTTTGTATTGTTTTTGATAAAAAGTATATATCTTAAAAGGTAAATTTTTTAAAAAATTAAAAATATTTGGAATTAAATTAATAAAAAAAGATTTAACATTTTCAAAAAAAATAGAAATAGATTCCATTAATTTTTTATAACACCAAATAAAAAAACGAATTAATGCAGCAGAATTAAATAATGAAATCTTATAAGATTGTTTTTCTCTAACTGCTTTTGCTCTTAACCCTATAAGCGTAAGGTATATTTTGCGTTCAAATGTAAGTTTATAATATTGTTTTAATTTATTATAAACTTTAGGTTCAATGTTTTTTAAATTTATTAATCTTTTAATTTTAAAAAAATCTTTTTTTAATGTACTAAAAGATGTTTTATATAATCGATAAAATTTATATCGTCTTTCTGAATATGTGGCTTCATATTTCCAAGTAAGCTCCTTACCCCAAAATAAATATAAAAAAATAGATTGTATATCAAAAAATACAATTTCTGCATTATTTAATTCATCACATAATAAATCTCCTACTATCCAACTGAAAAACCAAGGTATAATTAACAAAGTTGTATTACCAAATCTATTATTATCAATATACATATTATATAATAAACGATAACGTATTTTAGCTAGTTTCAGGTAATCTTCATATAAAGGAGTATTTCTATACTTAGGGTCATACGCAGTGGCAAGAATTGCATCAATTAAGTCCATACGTTCTAAATCTTGCGTAAAATGCCAACTATCTGTTAAAAGTTGATTAATAGCAGACATATCCTGATTAAGTCCTTCATAATAACTTACTCGATAATAATTCCATCTAAGTGTTGTTAAAGGTAAATCAAGTTCCTCTTTTGAAAAAGGGTCCGTATGCACTGCGTCAAAATCAAATTTATCTAAACCTTCTTCTGAAGCAAACATTTCAAAAGGATAATGATATTCTAAACCTTCAGCTGTTATCGGATGATGCCGAATAACTTTTTCATTAAAATTTTTAAAATTAAAATTTTCATCCCTAGAATTTTCCCAGTGTTCCCAATAATCTAAATAATACATAGCCATTATGTCTTCCGGTGGATATACTTTAAACCTATCTTCAATCTCATCATAATTTTTATTATTAAGAGGATCAAAAGTAAATTTTTTTTTTTTAAAAAAATTTTTAAATTTAGTTTGCAAAGCTTTGAAAAAAGAGGTTGAATGAATTTTTTTTATAAAAATAAATCTTGTTTTAAAACAAGTAACTCCGTAAGGAGTCTTTTTTAAGTTAATTAGCATATTCAAATAATATAAAAGGTAAAATAATTAAAAAAAGGTTAATAAGATTAATATTTAAACATATAATAACAAATATTATTAAAAAAATTAATATTAAACTTAAATAAGAATAAGTTAATCCATTTTGAAAAAATTTTATAGAAAAAAAAAATTTTTTTACTAAAGATAAAATTCCTATAGGACCAAATATTTCTAAAAATCCACGGTCAACATTTTGATACGTATATTGATAAGCAAATTTTAAAAAATTTTGACCTAAAATTTGATTATAAATGCGATCAACAAACCATTTTTTATTAAAAAAGGTATAGACATATAAAAAAGCAGAAGTTTTTTTTATCAAAAAATATGTAGAAAATTTTACATGATATAAATAAAAAGCAAATAGAATTCCAAATAAACTAACAAAAAAAGGTAAAATTTTATAAAAAATTGGTAAAAATTCAATATCTGTAGAAGAATAATTTTGAGGTAATATAAAAATAGCAGAACCCCAAAAATCAGTTCCAAAACCTACAAAAATATCATATGACGCATAACCAATAATTATACTTAAAAAAGATAATATAATTAAAGGTATTTTTATAAAAAATGAACTTTCACTTGCATTTAAAATTATATTTTTATTACCATTTGAATTAGATAAAAAAACTAAATATAGTAAACGTGTAGAATAAAACGATGTACAAAACGCTGCTAAAACTCCTAAATAATACGCAAAATGACCTGTTAAACTATACTTTGAATAAGCAATTTCTAAGATAAAATCTTTAGAAAAAAATCCAGTTAAAAAAGGAAATCCTGTTAAAGCTAAAGAACCCACAAGTATAGCACTATAAGATAATGGTAAAATTTTTTTTAAACCTCCCATATTTCTCATATCCTGTTCATCGGCAACAGCATGGATTATAGAACCTGCTGCTAAAAATAATAATGCTTTAAAAAATGCATGGTTAGATAAATGAAAAATTCCTACATCATAACCGGATAAACCACAAGCAAAAGTCATATATCCTAATTGACTACAAGTTGAATACGCGATTACTTTTTTGATATCATTTTGAAAAACACCAGTAGTTGCGGCAAAAAAAGCTGTTAAAGCTCCTATAATTGTAATAAAATTTAATACTATAGGTGAAAATTCAAACAAAAAAGATGTCCTAGCGATTAAAAAAATTCCTGCTGTTACCATGGTCGCAGCATGAATTAAAGCAGAAACGGGTGTAGGACCTTCCATAGCATCCGGTAACCAAGTGTGTAATCCAAATTGAGCAGACTTACCCATTGCCCCAAAAAATAAACAAAAACAGATAAAATCTAGTATAAAAAATTTAGTAAACCCAATACTAATTTTATAATTAGTAATTAAAATTACTTGTGATAACAAAATATCATAATCTATACTTTCAAATAGTAAATAGATAGCAAATATACCTAATAATAAAAAGAAATCTCCAATTCGATTTATTAGCATAGCTTTTATAGCTGCCTTATTTGCTTGAATTCTAGTAAACCAGAAATTAATTAATAAATAAGACGCTAAACCAACTCCTTCCCAACCAACAAACATCTGTAATAAGTTATTACCAGTAACTAAAATTATCATAAAAAAGGTAAACAAAGATAAATAAGACATAAATCGTGGCTGATGAGGATCATGACCCATATATTCAATAGAATATAAATGTACTAAAAAAGAAATAAATGTTACAACAATTAACATTATTGAAGTTAAACTATCTAAATTCAAAATCCAATCAATATTTAAATTATCATTAGAAAACCAATTAAAAAAATATAATTTATATGTTCCATTATTTATTACTACTGAAAAAAATAATTTTAAAGACATCAAAAAAGTACAAAAAATTAAAAACGTAGTAATAATACAAGTTCCAAATCCAAAAAAAAGACCAAATAAACTACCAGAAATAAAACCAACTAGTGGAAAAAAAATTATTAAGCTATACATAACATTAGATATTTATTTATCTTAATATACGTCCTTGAAATTCAAAAGGAGGACGTGCAACATAAAAAAATTTGATAAAAATATACAAAAGGGTAAAAAAACAACATAAGACAAAGATTACACTAATAAAACATATAGTCAAAATACTTACTACATAAAAGAGATTAAGTATAATTTTAAATTTATTTTTATTCATAAAAAAGCTATTTTACCTATTATTGGACTTGAACCAACAATTTCCAAAGAAAAACGGATTTTAAATCCGTCGCGTCTACCATTTTCGCCAAATAGGCTAATTAAATTTTTAAAAATTGGATTAAAAGGATTCGAACCTTTAAATAATCACTTCAAAGACGACTGCCTTACCATTTGGCTATAATCCAAAAATTAATTAAATATTTCTTATGGGAATTGAACCCATATTTTCGCCTTGAAAAAGCAACGTCCTAACCATTAGACGAAAAAAATAAAGTCTAAAATCGAATATAAAGAGACTCGAACTCTCAACTTTTGGCATGACAAGCCAATACTCTACCATTAAGCTATATATTCTAATAATTTCTATAAACTTATATTTTTATTCAAAATTTTTAGATAAATTACGTAAATCTTTAGAACAATTTATTAAAACTTTTGAGTTTCGACTCACTAAGTCATTACAATAAAAATCTTCAATTGAACTTTTAAAAAAAGTTTTATTTAAAATTATAAATTTTTTAAAAAAATTAGTTTTTAAAGATGAACTAAATAAAAGATTATTTGTATCAAATAAAACCGGATTATTTATAATTTCAAAACAATGATTTAAATAATTTACTGTTAATTTTATAAATCTAATTTTAGGTAAAACTAAAAATAAAAACATTTTTTCAATGCTTTTATTTTTTAATAAAGAAACATTTTGTTGAGCTCGACCCTCTAAATTAAAAAAGGTACCTTTTATTTCAAAAATAGATTCAATAGGTATAATTACATTCGACTTTTGAGATAAAAAAGATCCAAAAGAATTTAACCATAAGCTTAAACTAGAAATATAATCTTTTAAAAAAAAACGTCTAGTATTAAATGTATCATCTAAATTTATATATAAAACTTGTTTATTTTTTAATAAATTAAAATTTATCGGTTTTATATTTAAAAAATCTAAACCTTCAGAATTACAAAATAAATTAATAAGTAAAATATTTAAATTTGAATTAATTAATTTAAAATAATTTAATAAATTACTTGAAAAGCGTAATTCACTATAATTACTTAAAATAACACTTAAATTATTTTGTAATAAAATTTTAGATAAAAGAAGAGATTTTCCTTCAATTAGATTACAAAAATTATTCACATTAAAACAAAAAAAATTTATAGGAAAAGTTAAATCAGTTTTTAAAAAAACGCCCCAAATATCGAAATTAGAATTATTATATTTAATGCGTATTTTTGTATTTAATATTGCATTTTCAAATCGTAAATTTGAAGAGATAATTAAACAATTAGAAGAAATATTTTTAATAAAAGTATTAATTTTTTGAAATTTTTCAATATATAGATTATTATATAATTTAGAAGATTGACGAGCAATTTTAATTTCAGGATATTTAAAACTTAATTTTTTATAAGTAATTAATTGTTCTGTTGAACAAGTATCATCTACTAAAAAAATTTTTTGTTTTTTTCTTAAATTTATTGCTTTATTATAATAAATATTTTCAACCCGATTAAAATGTAAAGAATCAAAAAAAAATCTAATTTTATCAGATATAAAAGAATTATTAATAGATTTATTTAATTTAGGTAATACCCTCACAATTTCACTTTGTTTAAAATTATAATAAATATTAGAACCTAAACTATCAAATAAATCAATACTTTCTTCCGAATTTAATTCCCAAGGTCTAAATTTAAAGGAGTACTGTTTACTTGTTAATGCTCCAACGGGACATAAATCAATAATATTACCAGAAATTTCAGAATTTAAAATTTCATTTTTGAAAAACCCGATTTGAGTTAAATTACCACGACCTAAAGTTCCTAAAACTGAAGTTTCTTTAAAAAAAGTAGAACTATAACGAACACATCTCGTACATTGAATACAGCGTGTCATTACAGTTTTAACTAATGAACCGATATATTTATCTTCAACTTCACGTTTTTTAAAATAATATTTTGAATGTAATTTTCCTGAAGCCATAGCTTGATCTTGTAAATCACACTCACCTCCTTGGTCACAAATAGGACAATCTAAAGGATGATTTATCAATAACGACTCCATAATATTTTCACGTAATTTTTGTACATAAGGAGTGTCTGTATAAATTTTCATTTCCGAAAGAACTTTAGTAACACATGAAGCTTGAATTTTTCTATTATTTTCAATTTCAACTAAACACATTCGACAATTACCTGCAACAGGTAAAGATTCATGATAACAAAATCTTTTAACAGAAATACCTGAAACTTTGCAAGCTTCTAATATTGAAAGAGAATTTTTTACTAAATAACTACAACCATTAATGTAAATAACTATCATATTTTATATAAATATAATTTTAATTTTTTAATTATTATTAAACTAATACTTTATCTATCACTTGTCTATGTTATTAGTTAAATTAATTATTTATTAAATAATCTTCTAAAACTCCAATAAAAGGAAATAAAATTAATAATATAAAAAAATATAAAAAAGTTGCTACCATACCAACTTCAATAAAAGGAGTTTCAACAGGTTTTTGACCAATCCAACCTAAAATGGCAAAGTCTGCAACTAAAAACCAATATACAAGGGCAAATAAAGGTCTAAATTTATTACTTCGTATATTTGAAAAATTTAAAAAAGGTAATAATAATAAAACTAATATAGCAGCTAACATTGCTACAACTCCTCCTAACTTATCAGGAATAGAACGTAAAATAGCATAAAAAGGTAAAAAATACCACTCCGGAACAATATGAGGAGGTGTTACTAATGGATTTGCTGGAATATAATTATCACTATGCCCTAATAAATTAGGAAAATAAAAAACAAAAAATGAAAACATAAAGATTAAAATTAAAAAAGCTAATAAATCTTTTACATATAAATATGGATAAAAAGCAATAACATTTGAAAATTTTGTTATACCTAAAGGATTATTCGAACCACTTTCATGTAATAATGATAAATGTACTAAAACTAAACCTACAATTATAAATGGAAATAAATAATGTAAACTAAAAAACCGATTTAGAGTTGCATTATCTACAGAAAAACCACCCCATAACCATTCAACAATAGAAGGACCAACAAAAGGAATTGCAGAAGCTAAATTAGTAATAACAGTAGCTCCCCAAAAACTCATTTGACCCCAAGGTAAAACATAACCCATGAAACCTGTACCCATCATTAATAAAAAAATAATTACACCACTATTCCAAAGTGCTCCTCTTGGTTGAATATACGAACCAAAATATAGTCCACGAAATATATGGCAATATACAACAATAAAAAACATAGAAGCACCATTTGCATGAAGATAACGAATTAACCAACCATTATTTACATCTCTCATAATATGCTCGACACTATTAAAAGCATAATCAATATGAGGAGTATAATGCATGGCTAAAAAAATTCCTGTTATAAGCTGTATAACTAAACAAAACCCCGCTGTTGAACCAAAACTCCAAAAATAATTAACATTTATAGGAGTTGGATAATCAACAATATGTGAATTTAAAATACCTAAAAACCTATTTTTATTCCAACGAAACATTTAATTACTGTAAATGTATAATATCACCTAAATATACTATTGTTAATAAAGTAAATACAAAAGCTTGAATAATTGCTACAGCAAGTTCTAATATAAATAAAGGTAATATTATTAAAATAGGTAAAAAATGAATTATAAAAGAAAACCCTGCTACATGCATAAAAGTCCAAACAAATCCAGCTAAAATTTTTAATAATACATGACCTGCCATCATATTAGCAAATAACCGTATAGATAAACTAATTGGTCTAAAAACATATGAAACAATTTCAATTGGTACTAATAATAATGCAGTAAAAATATCAGTTCCAGAAGGAAAAAATAAACCAAACATTTTTAATCCATGAATTTTAAAACCAAAAATATTAATTCCTATAAAAAACGAAAAACTTAATGCAATTGTTACAATAATATGGCTAGTAAATGTAAAACTAAAAGGAATTAGTCCTATTAAATTTAAAAATAAAACATAACAAAATAAAGAAAAGAAAAAAGGTAAATATTTTTGCCCTTTTGCTCCCCCAATATTAGTAGAAATTAAATAGCTAATAAATTTATAAAGATAAATTAAACCTAATTGCCATCTATTTGGTATTACATAAAAAGATTGGGTACTTGGTTTAACCATTGAAAAAAATAAAAAGATAAAAAATGAAAAAAAAACAAAAATTATTATTACTTCATTAGTAATAATAAAATTAAAAAATGGAATTTTAAAAATTGGAATAACATAAAACTGCTCTAGCGGAGAATTTATATTTAAAAAAGTCATAATAATATTTTATTTAAAATTAAACTTATGAACCTAACCAATATAAGGTAACAAATAAGAATAACCAAACTACATCAACAAAATGCCAATACCAAGCAGCAAATTCAAAACCTAAATGACGTTCTTGTGTAAAATGATTTTTATACAAACGTAACCAACAAACTGTAAGAAAACATGTACCTATAAATACATGAAAACCATGAAATCCTGTTAACATATAAAAAGTAGAACCATAAACAGAATCTGAAATTGAAAAAGGAGCATTATTATACTCATAACCTTGAAAAGCAGTAAAAATTATAGCTAAGATAATAGTATAAAATAAAGCTTGAAAAGCACTACCTTTTGAACCCCACACTATACTGTGATGTGCCCAAGTAACAGTAGCTCCAGAAGTTAATAAAATTAAAGTATTTAAAAAAGGAATTTCCCAAGGATTTAAAACAACCAGATTTAAAGGAGGCCAAGTATTTCCTAATACAATTGTTGGATTAATACTAGAATGAAAAAATGCCCAAAAGAAAGCAAAAAAAAACATTACTTCTGATACAATAAATAAAAGCATACCTAATCTTAAATTATCTGCTACACCTAAAGTATGCTGACCTTCAAAGGTACCTTCTCGTATAATATCACGCCACCAAACAAACATTACAAATAATATGATTATAAATCCTAAAGATAAAACTTCAGAACCTGATGCATAACCATGCATATAAAGAACTCCCCCGAAAGTTAAAGCAGCTGCACCCATAGCTGCAACAAAAGGCCAAGGACTAGGATCAACTAAATGAAATTCATGTTTTTGAGATAAAATATACCCAGGATAATAACCACGTAAAGGAGATTTTTCATTGATATATGAAAGAAAATCTGATGAATTTTTAAAAAAATTTCTAATTTTAAAAGTATTATTAACTTGTCTTAAAGTCATAAAAATATTAATTTAAAATTTTACCTATTAAACTTCAAAAAAACTAATTTATAAATGATATAAAAAACGATAATATTTTCGGTTAGAAAAATAAAAAAATTTACGGCCTAACCTTACTTGACCTAAAGTATTAATTTGAATTTCATTCGAATATATTAATTTTAAATTTTTCATAAGAGTATCAGATAAGTTTTACCATCGATAATGAATATTAGAACGATTTTTTAATGCTTGTTTAACATTAATTAACTTAAAATTAATTGATTTTGAATTTTTATTTACTAATAAAGAAATAAATTCAAAAGCTAATTTTTTTGAAAAAGATATTCGATTTAAATTCATATTAGACGCGCACAAAATCCATTTTACAATTAAAAAAGTTCGTCGACTATATGAAGTTACATAAAACGGAACAAAAACAATTCTTTTTCGTAAAAAAAATTTTTTTATTTCTAAATAAGTATTTAATTTTAAAAATATATTTAATAATAATATTTTAGGAGTTATTTTTAATTTTTTAGAAGCACTTAATAAAGCAAAATCTAAAATAACTTTAGCTTTAGATTTGAAACCAGCTTTTATTAAAAGACCTAAAAATTTTTGATATAATATATTTACAATTTTTTTTTTTGTAAGTAATACAGTTTTATCCCTTTTTAACACCATAAATAGACCGTCTAGTTTTTCGATTTTTAACCCCTTTAAAATCAAATTTACCTCTAATTAAATGATATTTAACTCCTGGTAAATCTTTTACACGACCTCCACGCATTAAAATGGTTGAGTGTTGTTGTAAAGTGTGACCTTCCCCGGGTATATAAGCTTCTACCTTTTTACCGGTGGATACCTTTACTTTTGCAACTTTTCTACAAGCTGAATTAGGTTTTTTAGGAGTTCTAATATAAATTTTTATACAAGTACCTTTTACTTGAGGTTTAGCTTTTAAAGCTGGTGTTTTATTTTTTTTTTTTTTTGGTTTTCGCACAAATAAAATCAATTGATTTATAGTTGCCATAAATAAAATAAATAGGTTAAAATACTCTCTAAATAGGACTTGAACCTATGACACAATGATTAACAGTCACCCGCTCTACCACTGAGCTATTAAAGAAAATAAACTTAAATCAACAATCCTGAAGATAAAGTTATTAATTTACTAAATTTAGTATAACGAAATTTTTTTGAAAGAGCACCAAAAATTCGAGTTCCTAATAACTTATTTTTTTGATTTAATAAAACAACAGAATTTTCATTAAAATGATAACTTGAATTATAACTTTTATTAATAACCTTAACACGTATTACTAATGCTTTATACATGCTCCCTTTTTTTGCTTTTGAAAGGTTACGACGTTTTGCACGTAAACGCTTAATAGTTACTAAAACAATATCACCTATACCTGCAAAAGAACTTTGAAAACCATTATATAAACCAATACACATAGCTTTCCTTGCACCAGAATTATCACTAACAATAACATTTGTACCAATTTGAATCATAAAAAATAATAAATATTTATTAACTAAGTAATTACCAAACAGCTTTTTGATACCCTGGTAATATCGAAAACTGTAATAGCTCTCGTAAAACCATACGTGAAATATTAAAAGGTCTTGTAGTAGATCGACCTCTATTAGTTAAAATACAACGCCTTACAATTTTAGTTTTACTAGTAAACGCTATTTTTTGAAATTTTTTAATAATTAAAAATTTAATTTTAGACTGAAATTTAAATGAATTTTTTTTTTTTAAAAATAATAAAATAATTTTTAATTTTTCTAACTGTAAATTTTTTTTTCGA
>Ga0256306_1000209_pt1 | contig 10661 bp, 6 predicted proteins | sample ColtaT_17_FD_183663 | JGI IMG/M metagenome (GOLD analysis project Ga0256306, IMG submission 183663) | Metatranscriptome of freshwater microbial communities from Columbia River, Oregon, United States - Colum_Law_RepC_8d (Metagenome... | ecosystem: Environmental > Aquatic > Freshwater > River... | reverse complement strand
GTCCTGATGAGCGCCCCAAGCTGGGCAGGCCATGCCTATGGCCAATTTGGCGACATCAAATACCCCGCGGGATTCAGCCATTTCGATTACGTGAACCCGCAGGCCCCCAAAGGCGGTGAAATCGCCTTGGTCGCGCCCACGCGTGCCACCAGTTTTGACAAGTACAACCCCTTCACCCTCAAGGGTTCCGCGCCCCCCGCCTTGAACAACCTGGTGTTCGAGACCTTGTTGGTCGGCACTTTGGACGAGCCCACCACGGCTTATGGCTTGCTGGCCGAGGATGTCACCGTGGCTGCGGACAAGCGCTCGGTGACCTTCCGATTGCGTCCTGAAGCACGCTTTCATGACGGCAGCCCCGTGTTGGCGGCGGACGTGAAGCATTCCTTTGACAAACTCACCAGCAAAGAGGCCGCACCGCAGTTCCGCACCATTTTTGGCGAAGTGCAGGGCGCCGTGGTGGTGGCCGACCGTACCGTGCGCTTTGATTTCAAACGCGTGAATGCCGAGTTGCCCCTGATGGTGGGCGGCATGCCGGTGTTCAGTCGCGCCTGGGGCGGCGGCAAGCCCCTGGACAAAATCATCACCGATGTGCCTTTGGGTTCGGGGCCTTACAAAATTGGCAAAGTCGATTTTGGCCGCGACATTCAATACGAACGCGACCCCAGCTACTGGGGCCAGGACCTCAACGTTCGCCGCGGCATGTTCAATTTCGATCGCATCATTTACAAGCTCTACAAAGACAACACCGCCCAACTCGAGGCCTTCAAGGCAGGTGAGTTCGATTACATCCAAGCCTTCATCGCCCGTGAATGGGCCCGGGCCTACACCGGCAAGCCGTTTGACTCGGGCCGTCTCATCAAGAAGGAATTGCAGCATGGCAATGCCGGCGATTTTCAGGGCTTTTTGATGAACGTACGGCTTGAGAAATTCAAGGATGTGCGGGTCCGACAGGCCATTGGCCTGGCCATGGATTACGAGTGGATGAACCGGCAGTTGTTCTACAAGGCCTACACCCGCGTGCGCGGCTACTTTGTGGGCAGCGACTTCGAGGCCAAAGGCCTGCCGCAAGGTGAAGAGCTGGCCTTGCTGAATTCATTGCAAGACAAATTGCGTCCCCAAGTGTTGTCGCAAGAGGTGCCCCTGCCGCCGGTGACACAGTTGGACCCGGCGTCCGGCGCCACCTTGCGGGACCATTTGCGCCAAGCCAAAGCCTTGCTCGCGGAGGCGGGTTGGACCTACCGAGACGGTGCCTTGCGCAATGCCAAAGGTCAAGCCTTCACCCTGGAGTTTCTGGACAACTCTGGCTCCATGGGGCGGGTGGTCACGCCTTACGCCAAAAACCTGGAGAAGCTGGGCTTTCAGGTGAACTACAAGGTGATTGACTTTGCCATCCTGCAAAAGCGTTTGGATGTGTTCGATTTTGAAATCATCAGCAACCGCTGGGTGGGCAGCGAGTCGCCGGGCACCGAATTGCTGGAGCGCTTTGGCAGCAAGTCTGCCGCCATGGAAGGCTCGGGCAACCTGATGGGCGTGCAAGATCCCGCCGTCGATGCCTTGCTGGACAAAGTCTTGTCGGCTGAAACCCGCCCGCAATTGACCGTGGCCTTGCGCGCGCTGGATCGCGTGCTGCGCCATGGGCACTACGTGGTGCCGCACTGGTACGGCAGCGTGCACCGCGTGGCCTGGCGAGCCGGGCGGTTTGAGCAGCCCGCTGTGACCCCGCGCTACTACCAGCCAGAGTATTGGATCACCGCCACCTGGTGGGCCTCCGCGGCCAATTTGAAGGGGGAGCGCTGACATGGCGGCTTATGTCTTGAAGCGTTTGTTGCTGATGGTGCCCACCTTGTTGGGCGTGCTGTTGCTGACCTTCGTGGTGATTCAGTTTGTGCCGGGCGGCCCGGTCGAGCAAATGGTGTCCCAGTTGCAGGGCCGTGACACGGGGGGCGAGGGCGCGGCTGCGGCGGGTGCAGGCTACCGGGGCCGCCAAGGCGTGGATGCGGCACGCATTGCCGAGATTCGCACCCTTTACGGTTTTGACAAACCGCCGCATGAGCGGTTTTGGCAAATGCTCAAGCAGTTTGCCCAATTCGACCTGGGCCGCAGCTTCTTTTACCCCAAGGATGTGTGGCAATTGGTCAAAGAAAAGTTGCCCGTGTCCATCAGCTTGGGCTTGTGGACTTTTTTCTTGAGTTACCTCATCTCTGTGCCCTTGGGCATTGCCAAGGCGGTGCGCGCGGGCACACGTTTTGACACCCTCACCAGCCTCCTGGTGTTGACGGGCTATGCCATTCCAGGCTTTGTGTTGGGCGTGGCTTTGTTGGTGGTGTTCGGTGGCCAGCTTCAATGGTTTCCCTTGCGCGGGCTGACCTCCAGCAACTGGGAGCAGCTGAGTTGGGGCGCACGTGTGGTTGACTACCTTTGGCACATTGCCTTGCCCATCACCGCCAGCGTCTTGGGCGCGTTTGCAGTGACCACGATGCTGACCAAAAACGCTTTTCTGGAAGAAATTCGCAAACAGTACGTGTTGACGGCGCGTGCCAAAGGCTTGTCGGAGCGTCGGGTGCTCTGGAAGCATGTGATGCGCAACGCCATGATCCCCTTGGTCACGGGTTTTCCGGCGGCCTTCATTGGCGCTTTTTTTCACCGGCTCCTTGTTGATCGAAACCCTGTTTTCGCTGGATGGCCTGGGTTTGCTGAGTTACGAAAGCGTGATGCGCCGCGATTACCCCGTGGTGCTGGGCACGCTTTACCTTTTCACACTGATTGGCTTGGTGACCAAGCTGATCAGTGACCTTTGCTATGTGTGGGTCGACCCACGCGTGAAGTTCGACTGATGCGCGCCTACACCGCCTCACTCTCGCCCGGTCGTCGCGCCTGGCTTCGCTTTCGCCAGCACCGTCTGGGCTTTGGCAGCTTGTTGATTTTTTTGACGTTGTTTGTGCTGAGCCTGGGGGCCGAGTTGGTGTCCAACGACAAGCCGCTTTTGGTGCGCTACAACGGCCAATGGCTTTCACCGATCCTGAGCAACCCGCCGGAAACGGCATTTGGGGGCGATTTTCAAACCCCCACCGATTACTTGGACCCTTTCATTCAGCAGCAATTTCAACAGCCCGGCAATTGGGCGCTTTACCCAGTCAATCCTTACCACCACAGCACGCTGAATTACTTTGCCAAAGAGCCCAACCCGGCAGCGCCATCCAGCGACAACTGGCTGGGCACCGATGACCGGGGGCGGGATGTGGTGGCCAGGCTGTTGTACGGTTTTCGGGTGTCGGTACTGTTTGCCCTGGCCCTGACCCTGACCGGGACCTTGTTGGGCGTTCTCACTGGCGCGTTACAGGGTTTTTTTGGCGGCAAGACCGACCTGGCCTTTCAGCGCTTCATCGAGATCTGGAGCGCCATGCCAGAGCTGTATTTGCTCATCATTTTTTCGGCGGTGTTCGACCCCAGCGTCAGCCTGTTGCTGATCCTGCTCAGCCTGTTCGGATGGATGGGCCTGTCGGACTATGTGCGCGCAGAGTTTTTGCGCAACCGGCAACTGGACTATGTGCGCGCGGCCCGTGCCTTGGGCTTGAGCAATGCGGCCATCATCTGGCGCCATGTGTTGCCCAACAGCTTGACACCGGTGGTGACCTTTTTGCCCTTCCGCATGAGTGCGGCCATTTTGGCGCTGACCAGTCTGGACTTTTTAGGCCTGGGCGTTCCCCCAGGCACGCCCAGTTTGGGCGAACTCTTGGCGCAAGGCAAAAACAACATCGACGCCTGGTGGATTTCTTTGTCCACCTTTGCCGTCCTGGTCGTCACCTTGTTGTTGTTGACCTTCATGGGAGACGCTTTGCGCGACGCCCTGGACCCCAGACGCACCGACGGGGAGGGCGCATGAGCCAGGCCTTGCTGTCGCTTGAAAAATTGTCGGTCAGTTTCCAGGGCCGGGAGGTGGTGCATGGCATCGACCTGCAGGTGGCGCGCGGCGAGCGCGTGGCCTTGGTGGGGGAATCAGGGTCTGGCAAAACCGTCACGGCCCTGAGCATCTTGCGCCTGGCCCAGGGCGCGCGCTGGGGTGGCCGTTGCGTGTTTGAAGGCCGCGACTTGTTGCAATTGCCCTTGCCCGAATTGCGAGCCGTGCGTGGCGCCGACATTGCCATGATTTTTCAGGAACCCATGACGGCCCTGAACCCCTTGTTTACCATCGGCGACCAGATTGCCGAAGTGCTTGAGCTCAAGCAGGGCTTGACCCGGCAAGCGGCCTGGTCACAAGCCATTCAATTGCTGGAGGACACGGGCATTCCCGAACCGGCTCGTCGGGCGGGTTCCTTTCCGCATCAGTTGTCCGGCGGACAACGCCAACGCGCGATGATCGCCATGGCCTTGGCCTGCCGGCCCAAACTGTTGCTGGCCGATGAGCCCACCACGGCCTTGGATGTCACCTTGCGTAGCCAGATCCTGGACTTGCTGACAGACTTACAACAACGCCATGGCATGGCGGTATTGATGATCACCCACGATCTGCCCCTGGTCCGGCGCTTCGCAGACCGGGTCGCCGTCATGGAAAATGGCCACTTGGTGGAAAGCGGGGCTGTGGCCCAAGTGTTGCAGTCCCCTTCGCACCCCTACACCCAAAGGCTGGTGGACAGTCTGCCCACGCGGGACGTGCGTGCGCCATCCCCAGACGACGCCGTCATTTTGTCGGCCCGCGATGTGTGCGTGGCTTATCCGCAAGCCTTGCCGGGGCTGCGCGGTTGGTTCACACAAGGACGCTTTGTCGCGGTGGACCAAGCGGCATTCTCGTTGCGCGCTGGGCAGACCCTGGGCGTGGTGGGGGAGTCGGGTTCTGGCAAGTCCACTTTGGCGCTGGCCGCTTTGGGTTTGCAAGCCTTCAGCGGTGACTTGCAATTGGCGGGGCAGCAATGGGGGCAAAGCGCTGCATCGGATCGTTCTTTGCGGCGCGCGGTCCAGGTTGTGTTTCAAGACCCGTTTTCATCGCTTTCGCCCCGCATGACCGTCGAAGCCTTGGTGGGAGAGGGCCTGCAGGTGCATGCGCCGGATCTGTCCTTGCAACAGCGGCAGTCGCGTGTCCTTCAAGCCTTGCAGGCGGTGGGGCTGGACGAAACCCAGTTTCCGGGCTTGCTGGACCGGTATCCGCATGAGTTTTCCGGGGGACAGCGGCAACGCCTGGCCATTGCGCGGGCCCTGATTGTGGAGCCCCGAGTGCTGGTGCTGGACGAGCCCACCAGCGCCTTGGATGTCTCCATTCAGAAACAAGTTCTCACTTTGCTGCAACGGCTGCAGCGGGAGCGGGGTCTGAGTTATCTGTTGATCACCCATGACATAGCTGTCATTCGGGCCATGGCCCATGAGGTGATCGTGATGAAAGCCGGCCAGATTCTGGAGTCCGGCCCGGTTTCGCAGGTCTTGGACCAGCCGACACACCTGTATACACAGCAATTGGTGGCCGCCGCCCGCTAAGTTTTTGATAAATCCTTTGCGAATCAAGGATTTACGCGCTAGAATATAGGCTTCACGACCAAACGGGCGGGTATTTACCGCCCGTTTTTTTTGGTCCATTCAAAAACACCGTGGCACTACAAGACATCGTTGATCAAACCGTCAAGGGACTGGGTTATGACCTGGTGGAGATTGAGCGCTCCGCCGGCGGTTTGCTGCGCATCACCATTGACCATCCCTGGGTGGCGGGCGAGAAAGAGCAATGGGTCAACGTGGAAGACTGTGAAAAGGTCAACCGCCAGTTGCAGTTCGCACTCGAAGTCGATGGCATTGAGTACCGGCGTTTGGAAGTGTCTTCGCCTGGCATCGACCGGCCTTTGCGCCACGAAGCAGATTTTGAACGCTTCCAGGGGCAGATCATCGACCTGACCTTGAAGCAGCCCATGGGCGCAGCTGCCGGCGGCTTGGTGTCGAGCCTGCGAAAAAAATTCCGCGGCACGCTGGAGCGTACCGAACAAGGCACGGGCTGGCAGATCACCTGGCGTGACGAACCGCAGCTCAAGCCTGGCCAGCGCGTGAGCAAGAAAAGAGAGCAGCCGCCCTTGCAGGCGCTGGGATTCACGTTGGATGAGCTGCGTGAGGCTCGTCTGGCACCGATTGTTGATTTCAAGGGACGTCAGTCCGTTAAGTGAGAAGAGGAGTAGTCGATCATGAACCGCGAAATGTTGATGCTGGTGGAAGCCATCTCGCGCGAGAAAAACGTCGAGCGCGATGTGGTGTTCGGCGCCGTTGAGCTCGCCCTCGCCCAAGCCACGAAAAAGCTTTACCTAGGCGAAGTGGACATTCGGGTGGCGATGAACCGCGACACCGGAGACTACGAAACCTTCCGCCGCTGGCTGGTCGTGCCTGACGCTGCGGGCTTGCAAAATCCCGATGCCGAAGAACTCTTGATGGACGCACGCGAGCGCGTGTCCGACGTCGAAGAGGGCGAGTACATCGAAGAGGGCATAGAGTCATTGCCCATCGGCCGCATTGGCGCCATGGCAGCCAAGCAGGTCATCTTGCAAAAGATCCGCGACGCCGAGCGCGAAATGCTGCTCAATGACTTCATGTCGCGTGGCGACAAGATTTTTGTCGGCACCGTCAAGCGCATGGACAAGGGTGACATCATTGTGGAGAGTGGCCGCGTGGAAGGCCGCTTGCGTCGCAATGAAATGATCCCCAAGGAAAACTTGCGCAACGGCGACCGCGTGCGCGCCATGATCATGGACGTGGACCTGACCCTGCGTGGCGCCCCCATCATCCTGTCGCGTTCCGCCCCCGAGTTCATGATCGAGCTGTTCCGCCAGGAAGTGCCCGAGATCGAGCAAGGCCTGCTGGAGATCAAATCCTGTGCCCGTGACGCTGGCTCGCGCGCCAAAATTGCCGTGCTGTCGCACGACAAGCGCGTCGACCCCATTGGCACCTGTGTGGGCGTGCGCGGCACCCGCGTCAATGCCGTCACCAACGAGCTCGCTGGCGAGCGCGTGGACATCGTGCTGTGGAGTGAAGACCCCGCGCAGTTTGTCATTGGCGCCCTGGCGCCTGCCAACGTCAGCTCCATCGTGGTGGACGAAGAAAAGCACGCCATGGACGTGGTGGTGGACGAAGAAAACCTGGCCATCGCCATCGGGCGTGGCGGTCAAAACGTGCGCCTGGCCTCCGACTTGACCGGCTGGAAGATCAACATCATGGATGCCGCCGAGTCGGCCCAAAAGCAGGCCAACGAAACCGAATCGACCCGTGCCCTGTTCATGGAAAAACTCGACGTTGACCAGGAAGTCGCCGACATCCTGATCGACGAGGGCTTCACCAGCCTGGAAGAAGTGGCCTATGTGCCTATCCAGGAAATGCTGGAAATTGACAGCTTTGACGAAGACACCGTGAACGAACTCCGTGCCCGCGCCAAAGACGCCTTGCTGACGATGGAAATCGCCCGCGAAGAGAGCGTCGAAGAAGTTTCGCAAAACCTGCGTGACCTCGAAGGCCTGACGCCTGCTCTGATTGCCAAGCTCGCCGAAAGCGGCGTGCACACACGCGATGACCTGGCTGATCTGGCCATCGATGAACTGGTGGAAATCACCGGACAACCTGAAGACGAGGCCAAGGCCCTGATCATCAAGGCACGCGAGCACTGGTTCGCGGGCCAAGCGTGATGGTCATGGAGAGGAACACCACAGATGACGCGTACGACTGTTGCCGAGTTCGCCAACGAACTCAAGAAATCCACTGAAACCCTGCTGGAGCAGCTGCGCTCCGCCGGGGTTCCCAAAGCAGATGCCGCCGACGTTTTGACCGACGCCGACAAGCAAAAGCTGCTGGGTTACCTGCAGGCCAGCCATGGCACAGGTTCGCCCGAGCGCAAAAAGATCACGCTGGTCAAAAAGTCCACCAGCGAAATCAAGCAAGCCGATGCCACCGGCAAGGCGCGCACCATCCAGGTGGAAGTGCGTAAAAAGCGCACCTTCATTCAGCGTGACGAGCCCGAAGAAGTCAGCAAGCCCGAGGCCGAAGTGTCTGCGCCTACCGCCCCCTTGATTGACGACGCCGAGTTGGCGCGCCGTGAGGAAGAGGCACGTCGCCAAGCAGAGCTGATCCGCCGCCAGGAAGAAGAGCTGGCCGAAAAACGCCGTCTGCGCCAAGAACAAGAACAACGTGAGCAAGCCGAGGCCCTGGCTCGTGCGGAACAAGCTGCGGCTGATGCTGAACGCGCCAAAGCGGCCGCTGACACGCTTGCCCCTGCGGCCGAATCGAAAACAGCCCCTGCGGCTGATGACGTTGCACAAGTGCCTGTGCAACCCGCGATCGACCCCGCCATTGCCGCGGCCAAAGCCGAGCAAGAGCGAAAAGCCGCCGCTGCCAAAGCTTCTGCCGAAGAAGACGCTGTGCGCGCCAAAGACCTGGAAGACCGCCGCCGCAAGGCTTTGGCCGAGGCGGAAGCCATTCGCGCCATGATGAATGCGCCCAAGCGTGTGTTGGTGGCGAAGAAACCTGAAGAGCCTGCCAAGCCGGCAGAAGCCAAGCCCATCAAGGGCACGCTGCACAAGCCCGCCACACCGGCTGGGGCAACGACGGGTGCGGCCCGTCCCGCGGCCACCACCACCGGCAAAGATGGCAAGGAAGTCAAGAGCGCAAAGCTGTCCTCGAGCTGGGCCGATGACAATGCCAAGAAAAAAGAAATCAAGACGCGTGGCGATACCAGTGCTGGCGTCGGTCGCAACAGTTGGCGCGGTGGCCCCAAGGGGCGCCGTGAGCGTGACCGTGAAGAGTCGTCTCAACCCGCACAGCCGGTCGAGAACCGGGTCATCGAAGTGCACGTGCCCGAAACCATCACCGTGGCCGAATTGGCGCACAAGATGGCGGTCAAGGCCTCCGAGGTCATCAAGCACCTGATGAAGCTGGGCCAGATGGTCACCATCAACCAGCCATTGGACCAAGACACCGCCATGATCGTGGTGGAAGAAATGGGTCACAAGGCCATCGTGGCGGCCCTGGACGATCCGGAGGCCTTCACCGAAGAGGAAGCTTCGGCGCACACCGCCGAATCGGTGGCCCGTGCACCGGTGGTCACGGTCATGGGCCACGTGGACCATGGCAAGACCTCATTGCTCGATTACATCCGCCGCGCCAAAGTGGCCGCGGGCGAAGCGGGTGGCATCACCCAGCACATCGGCGCCTACCATGTGGAAACGCCGCGCGGCATGGTGTCCTTCCTGGACACCCCGGGCCACGAGGCTTTCACCGCCATGCGTGCCCGCGGCGCACAAGCCACCGACATCGTGATTCTGGTGGTGGCGGCTGATGATGGCGTGATGCCGCAAACCAAGGAAGCCATCAAGCACGCGAAAGCGGCAGGTGTGCCGATCGTGGTGGCGATGAACAAGATCGACAAGCCCGATGCCAACCCTGAGCGTGTGAAGAGCGAGCTGGTGGCAGAAGAGGTGGTGCCTGAAGAATTCGGCGGCGACTCGCCGTTTGTGCCGGTGTCCGCCAAAACGGGCCAAGGCGTGGACGATTTGCTCGAGCAAGTGCTGCTCCAGGCAGAAGTGCTGGAGCTGAAAGCGCCGGTCGATGCCATGGCCAAAGGCCTGGTGATCGAAGCACAGCTCGACAAAGGACGTGGCCCCGTGGCCACCATTCTGGTGCAGTCGGGCACTTTGAAAACCGGCGATGTGGTGTTGGCCGGCCAGACTTATGGCCGCGTGCGCGCCATGCTGGATGAAAACGGCAAGCCCATCAAGTCGGCCGGTCCTTCCATTCCGGTGGAAATCCAGGGCCTGACCGAAGTGCCGCAAGCTGGTGATGAATTCATGGTGTTGGCCGATGAGCGCCGTGCCCGTGAAATCGCCACCTACCGCGCTGGCAAGTTCCGCAACACCAAGCTGGCCAAGCAGCAAGCGTCCAAGCTGGAGAACATGTTCTCCGACATGGCTTCTGGCGAAGTCAAGCTGTTGCCCATCATTGTCAAAGCCGACGTGCAAGGCTCGCAAGAAGCTTTGTCCGCCTCCTTGCTCAAGTTGTCGACCGACGAAGTCAAGGTGCAATTGGTTTATGCCGCTGTGGGTGGCATCAGCGAAAGCGACATCAACCTTGCGATTGCTTCTAAGGCAGTCATCATTGGTTTCAACACGCGTGCCGATGCCGGTGCGCGCAAGCTGGCCGAAGGCAATGGCGTCGAGATTCGTTACTACAACATCATTTACGATGCGGTGGACGAGCTGAAGGCGGCCATGTCGGGCATGTTGACCCCGGACAAAAAGGAAGAAGTCATCGGCACCGCCGAGATTCGCCAGGTGTTCCGCGTCAGCAAGATTGGCTCGATCGCGGGCTGTATGGTCACCGCTGGTGTGGTGCGTCGCTCGGCGCGCCTGCGCTTGCTGCGCGACAACGTGGTCATCTTCACGGGCGAGCTCGACAGCCTCAAGCGCTTCAAGGACGACGCCAAGGAAGTCAAGGAAGGCTTTGAGTGCGGCTTGAACATCAAGGGCTACAACGACATCGTCGAAGGCGATCAGCTGGAGTTCTTCGAGATCAAGGAAGTGGCTCGTTCACTGTAATTGATGCGCAAGACCGCTGCCCCCAACCGCAGTTTCAAAGTGGCCGACCAGATCCAGCGCGATCTGGCCGAGTTGATCGCGCGCGAGTTGAAAGACCCGCGCGTGGGCATGGTCACGCTG
>Ga0256306_1000187_pt1 | contig 10987 bp, 7 predicted proteins | sample ColtaT_17_FD_183663 | JGI IMG/M metagenome (GOLD analysis project Ga0256306, IMG submission 183663) | Metatranscriptome of freshwater microbial communities from Columbia River, Oregon, United States - Colum_Law_RepC_8d (Metagenome... | ecosystem: Environmental > Aquatic > Freshwater > River... | reverse complement strand
CGCAGCTCTGCCGCCGAGGGCCGCGCGGCGTCGCGGGGGGGTGATTCGACCGCCCCTTTGTCTGCACGCTCGGCATGTGCCTGCTGTTTCTCACGATTTTTTTGCTCCGCATTTTGCTGTCGCTCAACGGCCTGTGCACGACGCTGGGCCTCTTCTTGCTGGGCTTGGGGCGACAAACGCTCTGCCACGCGCACTTGCTGTGCTTGCGCCTTTTCAGCCCGCTCAGCGGCATCCAGGGCTTGCTCGCGCTCGCGCAGGGGCTTGAGGCCCTCGCGCTGCGCCTTCAAGGCCTCTTGTTTGCAATCGTTGACGGCAAACCGCTGGTAGCAGTTCTGAATGTCTTGTGCGTAACGGCTCTCAAGGGCTTGGCGTTGACGCTGGAGTTGCTCACGCTCCGACGCCGGCTGGGCCAGCGCCAAGCCGGCCGCGCCACACAGCCAGGCCAGGCTCCAACGCAAGGCACAGCGGTGGCTCATGTCAGCCCCGTGTCGACGGTGCGTCGCTCCAAGGCCAGGAATTCAGCCGACTGCATTTCCTTCAAGCGCGAGATGGTGCGCGGAAACTCATGCGACAAAGGCCCTTCGGTGTACAGCTGCTCAGGTGCCACCTCGGCCGACAGCATCAGCTTGACACGGCGGTCGTACAGCACATCGATGAGCCAGGTGAAGCGCCGGGCCTCTGAAGCCATGTGCACGGGCATGTGCGGCACGTCGCTGAGCAACACCGTGTGAAACTGCGTTGCAATCTCAAGGTAGTCGTTTTGCGAGCGGGGGCCGCCACAGAGGGCTTTGAAATCAAACCAGACCAAGCCGCCGGCCTTGCGACGCGCACGGATTTCACGCGCCTCGATGTGCAGCACCGGGTCTTCATCGTGGGTTTCCGCCAGGCGATTGAAGGCATCGGTCATGGCGGCATCGGCTTGCGCGCCCCAGGGCGTGTGGTACAGGTCCACCTGCTCCAGGGTGCGGCGCCGGTAATCGGTGCCGTTGTCCACATTGACGACTTCCAGCTTTTGGTTCAGCAAGGCAATGGCCGGCAGAATGCGGTCACGGTGCAGGCCACCGGGGTAGAGGTCATCGGGGCGAAAGTTGGAGGTGGTGACAAAGCCGACGCCATTGGCAAACAAGGCATCGAGCAAGCGATGCAAGATCATGGCGTCGGTGATGTCGGCCACATGGAATTCATCAAAGCAGATCAGCTTGTAGCGCTTGGCGATGCGCTGGCCCAGCACATCCAAGGGATTGACCGTGCCTTGCATGTCGCGCAGCTCGCGGTGAACCTCGCGCATGAACTCGTGGAAATGCAGGCGGGTTTTGCGCTGAATCGGCACGGCACCATAAAAGCAATCCATCAGGAAGCTCTTGCCGCGGCCTACGCCGCCATACATGTAGACGCCCCGTGGAATTTCGGGGCGGTTGATCAATTTCTTCAGGGGGTTAGAGCGACGCGCCTTGTAGGCCGCCCATTCCTGGGCGCAACGCTCCAAGGCGTCCACCGCCCGGAGTTGGGCGGGGTCGCTTTGGAAGCCTCGGGTTTGAAGTTCTTGCTCGTAAGCGTGTCGTACGGACATGCCCGAATGCTAACCTCAGAAGTTAAGGGTGCGCTTGTCTACGGCTAATGCGGCCTCTTTGGTCGCTTCGCTGAGGGACGGGTGGGCATGGCAAATGCGCGCAATGTCTTCGGCGCTGGCCTTGAACTCCATGGCCACCACAGCCTCGGCAATCAACTCGCTGGCCATGGGGCCCACGATGTGCACGCCCAGGATCTCGTCGGTGGCGGCATCGGCCAGGAACTTGACCATGCCGGTGGTGTCACCCAGGGCACGTGCGCGGCCATTGGCCAGGAACGGGAAGGTGCCCGCCTTGTAAGCGACGCCATCGGCCTTGAGTTGCTGCTCGGTGCGACCGACCCAGGCAATCTCAGGGCTGGTGTAAATCACCCAGGGAATGGTGTTGAAGTTCACATGGCCATGTTGTCCGGCAATGCGCTCAGCAACGGCCACGCCCTCTTCTTCTGCCTTGTGTGCCAGCATTGGGCCCCGCACCACATCGCCCACCGCCCACACATTGGGCAGGTTGGTTTTGCAGTCGCCATCGACCACGATGGCACCGCGCTCATCCAGTTGCAGGCCCACGGCCTCAGGGTTCAAGCCCGTGGTGTTGGGCACGCGGCCGATGGACACGATCAGCTTGTCCACATCCAGGCTTTGGGCTTCGCCCTTGGCGTTGGTGTAGGCCACTGAGACGCCTTTTTTTGCCGTTCTTGATCTCGCCCACTTTCACACCGAGTTCGATCTTCAGGCCTTGCTTGTCAAAGGCCTTCTTGGCTTCTTTGGCAATCTGCTCGTCCACCGCGCCCAGGAAGGTCGGCAGGCCTTCCAGGATGGTGACTTCCGCGCCCAGACGGCGCCAGACCGAGCCCATCTCCAGGCCAATCACGCCCGAGCCAATCAGCGCCAGCTTCTTGGGCACATCGCCCAGGCGCAAGGCGCCATCATTGGACAGCACATTCACTTCATCAAAGGGCACGCCAGGCAAAGCGCGCGCGCTCGAACCCGTGGCCACAATGATGTGCTTGCCCGTCAATGACTCTTCTTCCTTGCCAGCGACCTTGACTTCGTAGCCACCTTCGGCGGCCTTGACAAACGAGCCCCGGCCATGAAAGAAGCTGACCTTGTTCTTCTTGAACAGGTACAAGATGCCATCGTTGTTCTGCTTGACCACCAAGTCTTTGCGCGCCACCATTTTGGCCACATCAATGCTCACGCCCTTGACGTTGATGCCATGGTCGGCAAAGTGGTGGTTGGCTTGCTCGAAATGCTCGGACGATTGCAGCAGCGCCTTCGAAGGAATGCAGCCCACGTTGGTGCAGGTGCCGCCCGGTGCAGGGCCGCCCGCCGCATTTTTCCACTCATCGATACAGGCGGTGTTGAAGCCCAACTGGGCCGCGCGAATCGCGGCAATGTAGCCACCGGGGCCGCCCCCGATGACGATCACGTCAAATTGTTTGCTCATGGTGTGCCCATCAGATATCGAACAACAGGCGAGCCGGATCTTCCAGCGCCTCTTTCATGGCCACCAAGCCCAGCACAGCCTCGCGACCGTCGATGATGCGGTGGTCGTAGCTCATGGCCAGGTAGTTGATGGGGCGCACCACCACTTGGCCGTTTTCCACCACGGCGCGGTCCTTGGTGGCGTGCACGCCCAGAATGGCCGATTGCGGCGGGTTGATGATGGGGGTGGACAGCATGGAGCCGAACACGCCACCGTTGGAGATGGAGAAGGTGCCACCGGTCATTTCTTCAATGCCCAGTTTGCCGTCGCGCGCCTTCACGCCGAACTCGGCAATTTTCTTCTCGATGTCGGCAAAGCTCATCTGGTCGGCGTTGCGCAAAATCGGCACCACCAAGCCACGCGGCGAGCCCACGGCAATGCCAATGTCAAAGTAGCCGTGGTAGACGATGTCGTTGCCATCGACCGAGGCGTTCAGCACGGGGTACTTCTTCAGGGCATGCACGGCGGCCTTGACGAAGAAGCTCATGAAGCCAATCTTCACGCCATGCTCTTTCTCGAACTTGTCCTGGAAGCGCTTGCGCATTTCCATCACAGGCGCCATGTTGACCTCGTTGAAGGTGGTCAGGATGGCATTGGTCGATTGCGATTGCAGCAAGCGCTCGGCCACGCGCGCGCGCAGGCGGCTCATGGGCACGCGCTGTTCGGGACGGTCGCCCAGGTTCACGCTGGGGGCGCTGACTTGGGGCAGCGCGGCGGTGGGCACGCCGGTCGGAATGACGGCAGCCGGCGCAGGCTTGGCGCCAGAGGCCACGGCACCCAGGACGTCGCCTTTGGTGACACGGCCATCTTTACCCGTGCCTGCGACAGAACCGGCGGCCAGGTTGTTGTCTGCCATCAGCTTGGCCGCGGCAGGCATGGCCACACCCGCCTTGCTGGCGGTGGCAGGCGCTGCGGCGGCAGCGGGCGCAGGCGCAGCAGCGGCGGGTGCAGCAGCAGGCGCGGCAGCTCCGGCTTTGCCTTCGGTGTCGATGCGTGCGATCAGCTGATCGGACACCACCGTGCCACCATTGCCCACCACGAGCTCGGCCAACACGCCAGCAGAAGGCGCCGGCACTTCGAGAACGACTTTGTCGGTTTCGATTTCGATCAGGATCTCATCGGCGGCGACGGCCTCGCCGGCCTTCTTTTTCCACTGCAACAAAGTGGCTTCGGCCACGGATTCAGAGAGTTGCGGAACTTTGACTTCTACGATTGCCATGACTTGCTTTCAATAGTCTGAGTGTTTTTTTACTTGCTGAGAATGAAGCCCTTGAGCTTGCCGAAGGCGCCTTCCACGAGGGCCTTTTGCTGCTCTTGGTGCAGATGCGAATAACCCACCGCCGGCGAGGCCGAGGCGGCGCGGCCGGAGTAACCCAGCTTCTGGCCATCGAGCATGTTCTCGTGGATGTAGTGCTGCACAAAGAACCAGGCGCCCTGGTTTTGCGGCTCGTCCTGGGTCCACACGATTTCGGTGGCGTTGGGGTACTTCTTCAGCTCGTTGGCAAAAGCCTTGTGCGGGAACGGATAGAGCTGCTCGACGCGCAGAATGGCCACGTCGTTGGCGCCGTTTTCCTCGCGCTTCTTGGCCAGGTCGTAATAGACCTTGCCCGAGCACACCAGCACGCGCTTGACCTTGTCGTTCTTGAGTTCCTTGTTCTCCGGAATCACGGTTTGGAAACCGCCCTTGGTGAACTCGGACAGCGGCGAGGTGGCGTCCTTGTTGCGCAGCAGCGACTTGGGCGTCATGATGATCAAAGGCTTGCGCAGGTTGCGCACCATCTGGCGGCGCAGCACATGGAAGATCTGGCTGGCCGTGGTCGGCTGCACGATCTGCATGTTGGTGTCGGCCGCCAATTGCATGAAGCGCTCCAGGCGGGCCGAGCTGTGCTCGGGGCCTTGGCCTTCGTAGCCATGGGGCAACATCAGGGTGATGCCGTTGACACGGCCCCACTTCACCTCGCCGGAGGCGATGAACTGGTCGATCACCACCTGGGCACCGTTGGCGAAATCGCCGAACTGGGCTTCCCAGATCACCAGGGTGTTGGGGTCGTTGGAGGCATAGCCGTATTCATAGGCCAGCACGGCTTCTTCCGACAGGATCGAGTCGATCACAACGAAAGGCGCCTGGTTTTCAGCCACGTTCTCCAAAGGCACATAGGTACCGGTGTCCCACTTCTCGCGGCTCTGGTCGTGAATGACCGCATGACGGTGCGTGAAGGTGCCACGACCGCAATCTTCACCGGACAAACGCACTGGGTAGCCACTGGCCACCAAGGAGGCAAACGCCATGTGCTCGCCCATGCCCCAGTCCACATTGACATCGCCACGGCCCATGGCTGCGCGGTCGTCGTAGACCTTTTTCACCAGTTGGTGCGGCGTGACGGTGCTGGGAATGGTGGTGATCTTCTCGGCCAGACGCTTCCACTCGGTCATGGGAATGGCGGTGTCGGAAGCATCGGTCCACTTCTTGCCCAGGAAAGGCGCCCAGTCGACAGCAAACTTGCTCTTGAAGTTGGTCAGCACAGGGTCCACCGTGTGGCGGCCGGCATCGAGCGCGGCGCGGTAGGACTTGACCATGTCGTCGCCAAGCGACTCGCCCAGGCCTTGGGCGGCCAGGCGATCGGCGTAGAGCCTGCGGGTGCCAGGATGGGCCGCAATTTTCTTGTACATCAGCGGCTGGGTCAGGCTGGGGGTGTCTTGCTCGTTGTGACCGAGCTTGCGGAAGCAGGTGATGTCCACCACCACGTCCTGGCGGAAGGTCATGCGGAACTCCAGCGCCAGCTGGGTGGCCAACACCACGGCTTCAGGATCGTCGCCGTTGACGTGCAACACCGGGGCTTCCACCATCTTGACGATGTCGGTACAGAAAACGGTGGAGCGCATGTCGCGCGGGTCCGAGGTGGTGAAACCGATCTGGTTGTTGATGATCAGGTGCACCGTGCCGCCCGTGGTGTAGCCACGGGTTTGGGCCAAGGCCAGGGTTTCCTGGTTGACGCCCTGGCCACCAAACGCCGCATCGCCGTGCACCAGCACGGGCAACACCTGTTGGCCCTTGGGGTCGTTGCGGCGGTCCATGCGCGCGCGCACCGAGCCTTCGACCACGGGGTTGACGATTTCCAGGTGCGAGGGGTTGAACGCCAGGCTCAGGTGCACCGGGCCGCCAGGGGTGGACACGTCGGAGCTGAAGCCCTGGTGGTATTTCACGTCACCGGAGGGCAATTCTTCAGGGGCGGTGTGGTCGAACTCGGCGAACAGGTCCTTGGGCATCTTGCCCAGGGTGTTGACCAACACGTTCAAACGGCCGCGGTGGGCCATGCCAATCACAATCTCTTGCACGCCTTGCTGGCCGGCCGATTGGATCAGCTCGTCCATGGCGGCAATGAAGCTCTCGCCACCTTCAAGCGAGAAGCGCTTCTGACCCACGTATTTGGTGTGCAGGTAGCGCTCGAGGCCCTCAGCCGCCGTCAGACGGTCGAGGATGTGCTTTTTCTTCTCAGCGCCAAAATTGGGCTTGCTGCGGATGCTTTCCAGCTTCTGCTGCCACCAGCGCTTTTGCGCCATGTCGGTGGTGTACATGTACTCCACGCCCAGGGTGCCGCTGTAGGTCTCGCGCAGCGCATTGAGCAGCTCGCGCAGGCTCATGCGGTCTTTGCCGAAGAAGGTGTTGCTGGTGTCGAACACGGTTTCCTGGTCGGCATCGCTGAAGCCGTAGAAGGAAGGCTCGAGTTCGGGAATGTTGGGGCGCTCGGCGCGCTTCAGGGGGTCGAGGTCGGCCCAGCGCTGGCCGACGTTGCGGTAGGCGGCGATCAGCTGCTGAACGGCGGTGCGCTTGCGGCCCATTTCGGCGTCGGCACTGGCCATGACCACCTTGGTGCCGCCTTGCTTGGCGCGCTCGGCAAAGGCATTGATGACGGGCATGTGCGGCACATCACGCGCTTGCGTGCCATCAACGGCGGGAACGTGCTGCAAAGCGTCGAAATACTGGCGCCAGGAATCGGGCACGCTGCCGGGATTGGCCAGGTAGTTTTCGTACATCTCTTCGACGTAAGGCGCATTGCCCCCGAAGAGATAGGTGTTGCCTGAATAGGCTTGATAGACGGACGATGTCTCACTCATAGCGCTGACCTCCGTTTCCCTGCAGGAAACATTAGCTGGTTGAAAAAACCTTCCGCGACACGGCTGGACCGGTTGGCGGATGCGACTGTGGCTGGAAGGGGCCTAGTACATCCATGATTGTGCCACCGATTCAGCGCGGTCGTTTCTTTTTATTTGGGGCGGGTTCAGCCCCGCGTCAGGAAATCATGGCCTGGATTTGCTGCAAAGCGGTGGGATCCTCAATGGTGGTGAGGTCGCCGGGGTCGCGCTTCTCGCACACCGCCTGGATGGCCCGGCGCAGCAGCTTGCCGCTGCGGGTCTTGGGCAGCACGGTCACAAAACGCACGCGCGCAGGACGCGCCACGGCACCGAGCTGCTCGTCCACCACCTTCATGATCTCGCCCTCGAGCTTGAGCTTGGCGGCGTCATCGCTGAGGCCGCTGGCGTCTTTGACCACGGCAAACGCCATGGCGACCTGCCCTTTGAGCTGGTCGGCCACGCCGACCACGGCCACCTCGGCCACATTGGGATGGCTGGAGATGCTTTCCTCGATCTCGCGGGTGCCCAGGCGGTGACCGGCCACGTTGATCACGTCGTCGGTGCGGCCCAGGATGAAGAAATAGCCATCGGCGTCGCGAATGCCCCAATCGAAGGTGGAGTAGACCATCTTGCCGGGCACGCTGCTCCAGTAGGTTTTGACGAAGCGCTCATCGTCCCCCCACACGGTTTGCAAACAGCCCGGTGGCAGCGGGCCTTCAATGGCCACCACGCCCTTGGCATCTGCGCCTGTCATTTCTTCGCCGGTGTTTTCATCCAGCAGCTTGACGTTGTAGCCGTACATGGGCACGCCGGGGCTGCCAAATTTGCTGGGCGCTTTTTCCACGCCATTGGCGATGGTCAAAATTGGCCAGCCGGTCTCGGTTTGCCAGTAGTTGTCGATGATGGGCTTGCCCAGGCTTTGCGCAATCCATTGCGCCGTGGGCTCGTCCAATGGCTCGCCCGCCAGGAACAAGGCCTTGAGGCTGGAGAGGTCGTATTTCGTGAGAAACGCCGGGTCTTGCTTTTTCAGCACGCGCACCGCGGTGGGCGCGCTGAACATCACGCTGACCTTGTATTTCTCCACCAACTGCCACCAGATGCCGCCATCGGGACGGGTCGGCAGCCCCTCGTACATGATGGTGGCCATGCCGGCAATCAAGGGGCCATAGATGATGTAGCTGTGCCCCACCACCCAGCCAATGTCGCTGGTCGAGAAATAGGTCTCTCCAGGCTGGCCCTGGAAAATATGCTTCATGCTCGCTGCGAGGGCCACGGTGTAGCCACCGGTGTCGCGTTGCACGCCCTTGGGCTTGCCGGTGGTGCCCGAGGTGTACAAGGTGTAGCTGGGGTGCGTGGACTCGACCCACTCGCAGGGCACCTGGGCATTCCAATGCTTTTGGCGCAAAGTGGCGTAGTCGTGGTCGCGACCGGCCACGCGAGAAAACTCGGCCAGTTTGCGGTCAACAATCAACACGGCCGAAGGCTTGTGAGTGGACAAGGCCACGGCTTCGTCCAGCAGCGGCTTGTAGGGCACCACCTTGCCGCCGCGCGAACCAGCCTCGGCGCTGATGACCACTTTCGGCGAGGCGTCATCGATGCGTGAGGCCAGCGAATGCGAGGCAAATCCACCAAACACCACCGAATGAATGGCCCCAATGCGCACACAGGCCAGCATGGCAAAAGCGGCTTCGGCAATCATGGGCATGTAAATCAGGACGCGATCGCCCTTGCCCACGCCCAGCTCTTGGAGAATGGCCGCCATGCGCTGCACTTCCTCGCTCAACTCGCGGAAAGAGTAAGTCTTTTCTTGCTGGGTTTCGGTGGACACAAAAATCAAGGCGGCCTGGTCGGCACGGTCTTTCAGGTGGCGGTCCACGGCGTTGTGGCACAGGTTGGTGGTGCCACCGACAAACCATTGGGCGAAAGGCGGCTTGTCGTAGTTGCAGATCTGGGTGGGCTGGGCTTTCCAGTCGATCAGCTGCGCCTGTTCGGACCAGAAGCCGTCCCGGTCTTCAATGGAACGGCGGTGAAAGTCTGCATACGCACCCATGGGGAGTCTCCTCAATTTGAAATCCATCTGAATTCATAATTATGAGGAGCACGGTCTTGCTACAAGCTGACTGTCACCCCCGTCATGGCGAGGCCCAAAGGGCCGCGGCAATCTCCCGCCACAGAAAGAGCGCCGCGTTGCGCTCGCGAAGACGGGCGGGAGGGGTTTACTTGATCAAGGCCTGGACGGCTTTGAACTGGGGGTGCTCGGCGGAGCGCAGCCACTCGAAGGCCACCATCTCGGTGGTCAACAACTCGGCGCCAGCCGAAGCCAGCCGATCAAAGGCGGCATCGCGGTTGCGCTCGGTGCGTGAACCACAGGCGTCGGTCACCACCCAGACGTCGAACTCTTCTTCCAGCAGTTCCAGCGCTGTCTGCAAAAGACACACATGAGCTTCGCAGCCCGCAATCACCACGCTGTTGCGGCTCGGGTTTTGCGGCACGGCTTTTTGCAAATGCTTGGGCAAGCTGCGGGCATTGCCTTGCGCCGCTTTGGCCACCGGGCGCAGGCATTCCACCAGGCCTTCGGCACAGGCGCTGAAGGCCATCTTGGGCAAGGTTTCCCGGCACAAGCTGCGCAAGGGCTCTGGGTTGGGACCCAGGCGTTCAGGATTTTGCTCAGTCCCCCAGGTGGGCACGCGCAGCAATTGGGCCATTTGCGCCAAGCGCAAGCCATTGGCCAACACAGCCTCTGATTCATGGATCGCTGGCATCAGTTTGGCCTGGTAATCGACCAGCACCAACTGGGCGTCTTGAAGTTCGAGCAACATCTCAGATCCTCACCACAACGCGACCGCGCACTTGGCCATCCATGAGGGCCTGGGCTTTGGCCTGGGCTTGGTCCAGCGACACCTCTTCGATCATGGCTTCGAGCTTGGCAGGGTCGAGGTCGCGCGCGAGGCGATCCCAGGCCTGCTGGCGACGCGCCAAGGGCGCCATGACCGAGTCCACACCGACCAGGGCCACATTGCGCAAAATGAAAGGCATCACGGTGGTGGGCAGGTCCATGCCTTGGGCCAAACCGCAAGCTGCCACTGTGCCGCCATAACGGGTTTGTGCCAAGGCATTGGCCAAGGTGTGGGAACCCACGGTATCCACCACGCCCGCCCAACGCTCTTTTTGGAACGGCTTGCCAGCCGCCGACAAGGTTTGGCGGTCGATCAGCTCCACAGCCCCCAAAGTTTGAAGGTAGCCGCTCTCTTGCAACTTGCCGGTGGACGCCACCACCCGGTAACCCAGATGCGACAACAGCGCAATGGCCACACTGCCCACGCCGCCACTCGCACCCGTGACCAGAATTTCGCCCGACTCAGGACGCACGCCGCGCTCTTCCAGGGCCATCACGCACAACATGGCGGTGTAACCCGCCGTGCCAATCGCCATGGCCTGGCGAGGTGTGAAGGCCGAGGGCAAGTGCACCAGCCAATCGCCCTTGAGGCGTGCTTTCTCGGCCAAACAGCCCCAATGGGTTTCGCCCACGCCCCAGCCGTTGTGCACAAAAGCATCGCCGGCCTTCCAATCGGGATGGCTGGATTCCAGCACCGTGCCCGCGCCGTCAATGCCGGCCACCATGGGCCACTGGCGCACCACGGGGCTGCGGTGGGTGATGGCCAGCCCGTCTTTGAAATTCAAGGTGGAATAGGCAACGCTGACCGTCACATCGCCTGCAGGCAAACGGCTGTCTTCCAGGGTTTGAACAGAGGCTTGAAAGCTTTCATTTTTTTCCAGCAGCAACGCACGAAACATGGGGG
>Ga0256306_1000173_pt1 | contig 11202 bp, 10 predicted proteins | sample ColtaT_17_FD_183663 | JGI IMG/M metagenome (GOLD analysis project Ga0256306, IMG submission 183663) | Metatranscriptome of freshwater microbial communities from Columbia River, Oregon, United States - Colum_Law_RepC_8d (Metagenome... | ecosystem: Environmental > Aquatic > Freshwater > River... | reverse complement strand
CTTGACGCACTCGCCAATGACGTGACGCGGTTTGAGGACTTCGATATCAGCGACGCTGACCGCGTTGTTCTGTCTGGCGTCTGATCATCATTTGCAAACGCCCAAAATCGCTACGTTCTTTTTGTATTCAATCCTTACCACAGGAACAGGCTTTCTCATGACAACAACATCACTCACAGCGGCACAGCTTCACCTGATCGACCGGTTCACGGCAGCATGCGAAACGGCCCGCCGTCGATCTCACGATGAATTTCAACTTGCGGTCAATGTCACGCGTCTCTGGAATTGGATCGACACGGACGGGTTGCCGTTGGATCTCGGATTGACAGAAACGCTTTGGCATCTTCTCGCCCGTGAATTCACAGAGTTCTTTGAGAACCCTGAGGACACGAATTCTCTCCGGTTCACATACTACAGCCGCGAAGTGATCACGATTTCAAAAGCCCGCTACGCTCGCGACAAGTTCGTCGTGCGAACCGAAGGCAAGAACGGTTTTAAGACAGACGCGCACTCGTTGATTGAGGCGAGCGGTTGCAAATGGACCAACCGTGAGCGCGGATACATCGCCAGTAAGGCGCAGGTTGAGGTGATCAAAGCCGCGCAGAAACTCGGCTTTTCCTCGCGGCGAAACTTCGTCGGCGGTTCCCGATATCCCGCCACTCAGGTTCCGCTCTTTCAACACGAGTTCTTTTTCCCTGGGAACATCAAGGGGATTCTGACCTATCACCAGCTCCGCAGACTTCTGGCAGAAATGCGGAAGGGTTTGCGGTTGTCGAAGGCCGCCATTGAAGCGCTCGCACTCCGCAACCGGCAGAGGTAAACCGCGAAGCACTTCGCCGTTGATGAGTCACCGGCGCAGAGCCCCGCGCCTTGCGGTACCGATTCCATCACTTACCACAAAAAGGAGCTCCAACAATGAAACGATTACAGGCAATCTTAGATTCTGCCGTTCTCGCAACGCTGACTGGTGTTTTGCTCGCCACGTTGCCCGGATGCGCGGGCGTCTCAATGTCACAGCTCAGTCCTTCCTTCTGGGAATGCGCCAGACGCCGACAGAGCTTCCGGCCGATCGTCCGCCGATCGCCTCTCACAACGAAACGCACTGATAATCATCGGTCCATGTAGAAAATCGCCAGGCTCTTTTCAGATTTCCCATTTCTCAATTACCAACAGAACGAGGTTTTCCAATGATCAAAGCAGCTTCAGATCTCCAACAGGGAGAGGTCATTCATCGGCAAACGCAGTTCTCGACAACACACTACCTTGTGTTGAAAAAAAGCTCCAGATAAACGCCCCCGTCAATGTCATTTTGGACGAACCGCACCGATCCGTCCGCCAAGCTGACATTGATCCCGCCATAGTGCCCGGAGGACGGCCACGGTGCCATACCCTCAGCCGCGTGTATTCCTCCATTAACGCCCTGAGATTTCGAATTGGCCAAATTGCGGTCAAAGTCGTTAACCTTGCATGAATTCGATTTGCATACTTCGTTACTGAAGTACACCTTCGTTCGTCGAGAATCGCAGGACGCCCAGTTTGCGCCAAGAGACGCACCGGTCTTAACATTCTCGGTAAGCATCATCGTGTTCGATAAGCCATCGAATACGGAAGCAAAAGTGTGAAACCTATGAGTTCCTTTGTAACCAGGCGTAGACTCGTACCCCCAGTTTTCATTAAAAAAAAGCCCAAGTGCTTTATACACATCCCTATCAGATGGACTACCGTCCTCAATTCCCGTTCCGATGCAAACCTTATCGTTCCCGTTAAGGTCAAGTAAACCACCGAAAGGATCAACAATGCAATCATGACAGCCGTGTAGGTAGTCAGACTCCCCAATGCCCCCATTTAGCACATAGCTCAAATCACCGCTTCCTACAGTCGATGGGTCCGACGGACAAATGAGTACCGATATCGTTACTGAAGCGATATCAACGTTCGTTGAGCCGGTGATAAGGCGGTCAAAGTTCCAGCGATCTGCAAGATCGCTCCTATCCATCATCGGAAGCAACTGCACGACCCAGTTATGATGTGGCCCCGGGTTGGTTTTATTCGAGCCGTCTCCCCAATACGCGGCCGCAGGAAACCTTCTTTGGGCCTCCGCGTGACCGATCATCGCAACAGCAATGTTGTGCAAGTTATTCATGCACAGTACTCGCCTTGATGCTTCACGAGCACTCTGAATGGCAGGCAACAATAATGCCAGCAACATTGAAATAATGCTAATAACTACCAGTAGCTCAAGAATCGTGAAACCGCTTTTGCAACTACGTCTTGGCACTTCATAAAGCAATCGCATGCCTTACTCCGAAACAAGGCAACATCTATTAAAAAAACTTAGATCGCGTCACCACTATCAAAACCACCCCAAACGATATCCAGACTTTCCAAAACAGTACTGACGGAGGAATCGTCACATCTGTGACATTATCATCAGCATCGTAGATGATCTCCTCGCCATTGAATGTCATTTCGATCAATTCAATGTATGAAAAAGCACCAAGATCATTCGCTCCGTTTACTTGTGTTTCACTAGCCTTCGAGCTGCTGCCCACGCTCACCCTTGTGGGTGAATTGCAAAATAAGATGCTACACTCAGCGTTATTACCGCCTGTACTCATTGTTATGTTTACCGAAGAGCCGATGCGCTTCACGTTCAAACTAAAGTGAACGTCTTCAAGCGTTTCCGACGGCAGAGAAAGTTCAGCATCGCACGAACCGGTACTTAAACGCAATATATTAGATCTTCCGTCTAAGCCCAAGAATAATCGCTGGCTTGGAAAACCACCTGCACTGAGTACGATCGGCATCTGCAGTATTCCATCGTCTTTTCTCCCGATTACTTCCTGAGCTGTGCTCGTAATAACGCCATCAGTCTCGAACACGAAGTCGCCAGTCAAGCTGAAGCGAGTAATCAAATAATCCAAAGCGAGCTTGCCATCTCGATGTGAGTTGAATCTTAATCCACCTGGTGCTGGGCTGATTGGGCCTGGATTTCCGGCACTTCTAGCAATCTCGAACCATTCGTTATTGTACCTATACGTTCGGAAGTCGAACCTAAATTCTGAAGACGACTTTACCGTCGGCACTACGATTGGCGGAACGACCGGCAGATCTCGAACAGACGCTGACCGGGGTTCGTATTGCGAGAGAAAGATATTACCCTGATACCAAGCGACATCCTTGAACCACTCGGATGATTCTGGGGCAATGACCCAACGGGGCGGAATCTGAAAAGCCTCAGTACCGCCGAAACCATCGCTGTCAATCACCAGCAGTCGCGGTTGGGATAGTGCATCCAAATCCCTGCTCGTGATAAGATCCTCTGGCCGGATAACAGGGCGACCGTAGTAGTGTTTGGGAAGCCCTGCAGGCAAATGAAGCTTGATGCGGTTACGATTAGGTATGTAGTAACATACCGCATGAAAGATAGCCGGGTGTCGTACCACGATGATTTCGTCGTCATCAATCTGCGATCTTAACACGCTCGCGGCTTCCCGAACACCCCCTCTAGTATCTACGTGCAACGACGCCTCGTGTTGCATCGTTCCAAACAGAGAGAATACTACACTCAAGATCGAGGAGAATATGGCTATTTCAGTCGGTAATAGGGAATAGCAGGCCGCCGAGAAAAAGGCAAAAAGAAACGGAAAGCAATAAGACAAATGGCGAGTGTCAACGACAGAAACAGAAACAATTGATGTCGCCACCGCAATCACTAATGGGACGACCGCCATAATGGCTATCATCCCGAGAATATCACAATACAGACGGCGTCGCAGAAAAAAAAACACGCAAACACAAGCCGCGAGTGAGAGGAGAGCGCCACCGGCATCTACAAGCGATCGATCTGTGACGATCTCAAGGTCATTCCATGGAAAAACATGTTCGTAAATGACATTCGGGATTGTTTTCCAGCCTAGTGGCTGAATCCAAAATTCCTGCGACACTCGCGCTCGCTGCTGCAGCAAGACTGGTACCCACGGCAGGTATATCCAAAATGCCCAAGCAGCCGGTCGCAGTTGTGAAAGGGTTCGCTTAAGCTTCATGGCGACACTTAACTCAGGCTGAAAAAACATGCCATACCAGCAGATCGAGACAATCTGCGCTGCCACGGTAAACAAGCCATAGTTATGAGTGAGCATTAACAATCCCGCAGCGAACGGATAAACCATAGCGGCAATGCGAGATCTGTAGGTCAAAGATTGAAGTAGCAGCCAAGTGGAACTCAATGCCAGGACAACACCTAGCGTATACATCCGCGTCTCACGTGACCAGTATATGTGTTGAGCGTTCGCTGCCAACAAACTAGCGGCGGTCGCAGCAATCCAATTTGAATGCGTTGAAACTCTGAAGACTCTGCTCAACCTAGCGCATTTGAGCGTAAAAGAGTACAAGAGTGTGACGCCAAGCACTCCAAGTAGCGCAGAAAGTGCTCTTTGGCCCAGTTCAGTCCTGGGCGATGCATACATCCACCCTTTCAGAAGCAAATAATAGAACGGGGGGTGCACATCTCGCCCAGTGCGATCGAGTAGCTCAAGTACAGAACAATTCATTGCCAGTTCAATAGAAAAGGCCTCATCAAACCAAATGCTTCGAGCCTCAATATTCCAAAATCGTATGCAACATGCAACCGCGAGGATGACAGCCAGTGTTAATCGATGAGCACGGCAGCTAAACATTGGGAGGGACCATTGTTTTGTACTCGGCGATGTTTCCCGAATGTGAAATCGCTTCGGTGCCTATCTCTGAGTCGCGTGGTATAGTGAATCCGCAAAAGCGTATTACTCGGAGCCAAATAACCACAAGTCGAACCAGCATCACAGCACCATCGCGGCAAACAGAGACCTTACTGCCGTCTATGGATGTCCATCTGATGTTGCATTCTTTAATCGTTTGTCCCGAACGATGCATATATGCCAGAAGTTCGACATCAAATGCATAGCCTCCTTCCCGACATTTCTTAATCAGAGGCACTACCGAACAGCGTCGCAGCATCTTGAAGCCACACTGTGAGTCTCTGCACTTTCGCCCGATCACGAAGGATGATAAAACTGAGAACAGCCAGCCCAGATTTCGACGCAGGGATGACATGCGAATCACGGACATATCTTCATAACGAACTCCGACAACTATATCGCAATTTGGATCGTCGGCAAGAAGGGCCCGAAATCGAGCCTCTTCTTCGATCGGAGTTGCTCCATCTGCGTCGTATATTAGAATGAAATCCCCTTTTGCGCTTAAGCAACCTGCCCGGACGGCAGCCCCCTTGCCACCGTTTGGGGTTAATTGAAGCACTCTTGCACATGGCCAGTCTGCAGCAATAGCCCTTACTACCTCTGTTGTTCCATCTGTGCTACCGTCGTCAATTACAATGAGCTCAAGCTCTAACTCCGGGACGAAACGTCTGGAATAGTCCTTTATCCTTTCAAGCGGCAATCCAATCCGACTCGCCTCATTGAACGCAGGAATGATGATAGATAGACTCATTTACATTCGTCCCAACTTCTCGCAACAATATGTAGCAATGGGAATCAGCGGTCGGCAACTTGCAGACAAACTTCATCAGTGGCGTATTTCTTTTTGGCTATCTGTACAATTATTGTGCGTCCTATCTAAACAAAACAACGTGACATCATCCGGGGGAAAGCTTGTTAATACAGCTCCAGCGGAAAACAGCCACTCATACGCGAGTTCCGTTTCGAGAAATCCCCATGCTGCAGTGTGTCCGAAGAGATAATTCGAACGGGAGCAACCATTTGCGACCTTTAACACTTGCTCATGGTAGGAATCGGGACTGCCCGGCTCTCCAAATATGATGCAATCATGCCTAGCCTCATCTCCGGCATAGAGTTCAAACGAGGGGCCTACAGCATGAAATACGAAACAAGGAACGCCGTTCTGAGCATCCATGCAGATTTTTGTCACGAAAGGGCGGATATCTTCTTCACAATGTGGAGCGAATGCGTTCTCTAAAGGGCGCATTTGTGTTAACGCATCACAGACCGAGGCAAAAGGGTAAGACAATATAACAGCAGCAATCAATGAGTCGATACACCAGTTGCTGCGCGAACGTGTTTTAAGTCCTTCCGGGCAACAACTCAGAAGAAAGAATACGATTGGGGAGCTAAATAATATTAGGCGATTGCCGAAGGGATAAGCGCGAAGCAAGGAGGCGAGTAAGGATATTACAATGGGTGTCGTCAGATATACCAGCAATATCGGTTCTCTTTGTAGCATTTGCCGTGTCGAGGCGAAAGCCATCCACATGCAGGTGCTGGTTACAATTACTAACCAAAGCCATGCGACTGGTTCGGAGACATTGTATGGAGCTAATCCAGAAACTCGTGCCAAGCACTCAGACGATTTATTCATAAGCCATCGAAGTGTGCCACTGGGGTCGTGTAAAGGAATGTAATCACCGCTCCAAAACCTTGTCAAAAAACCATTTCCCCGAATGTGGCGTAAACTAATTAGGTACAGTATCTGCACCGATATAAGGGTCGCAAGAGCAACTGAAATCGTAGCCTTCCAATTGATCTTTTCTGGGCATGTGAGCGCCAAAAGAAAGATGCCAGGAAAAAAGAAAACGGCTATATGAGAAAACCAAGGCGACATTACAGAAAACGCAGCTGCTGCGAGGAACGAACTCTTTCCGGGGAATCGCATCCAGCGAACTCCGAGCCAGATTGCAATCGCGGAGACAAGCACGTCAATCGAATACTGTTTTCCCTCACCTGCGTAGGCTATAAGCGTGGGAGAACATGAGAATGCAGAAAGAGCAAGCAAATGCCATGGGCGGTAGCCTGCAATTCGCAATGAGGACCAGCAAAATAAGACGGAGCAACACCCCGCAATCATTGGAAAGATCCGAGCCGCAATCTCTTTGTCAGGGATAACTATCGCTGCAGTTTTTTGGATCCATAGAAACGCTACAGGCGCGGCCTGATCTCTTTTTAGAGGACCGCAAAGTTCCGAATATGAAAGCTGATCGACATTTAGCGCGAGCATTGCCTCATCAAGCCAAAGGCACCGGTCTTGTAACGCTTGGCAGATTCGGCATAGGATTCCAACGGAGACAACAAAGACACTCATAAGCCGAATTATCTGCGACTTTGCACGGTCCACTGTCGAAAACTCTTGGTCAACGGCAGCAGTGATTTTCATTTCTCTATTCCCGGAGATCGAGTGGCCGACCGTTTCTTTGACCACCAAGCCACCATGCGAAATGCAACTGCTCCGAAGAATAGCGTGAAGAAAACTGTCAGATATCGGTGGGACCGGGTCAAAAAGTCAGTTGAGGCTTCGCTTAATCCATAGTGAGGCAGCCGAAAGATCCTCTCGTCATAGGGGAGCGGAGAGAGCTGTGAAACGTTTGCCTCTTCTTCCCATGACAGCGTAGATGCAGAACGTGACGTCAGGTAAAACTTTGTACGCACAGTGTGGAGTGGCGAAGCTCCCGAAAATTCCTGCGTGATCTTGTATCCTCCGGTGTCATCGACCTCAGATGCAAGCAATCGCCACTTTTCACTCGGTAAAACCTTCAGGCGATAGATCCGCAATGGGATTTTGCTTGATGCATTGCTTGATAGTTGGTGCACTACAAATTCGACAGCACCGTTCTCCTTGCTGGCCGTCCCGCTTATGATGCGAAAGCTTGGGGATGTGAATAAATCCACAATCGTAGCACCCGCTATAATCAAATCTGAATCCAGCCAAGAGCACGAACCCATTAGGTTCAAAAATGCTGCTGGCTTATCAATGGCGTTGACCCTGTATGGACGGCCGTCTCTTGCCACTATATCGAAGGCATACCTACCATTTTGACAAATCACACTTGTTGCTTGCCGCTCTTTGTCAACCAGCACTCGTCGGCACATTTTCGCGGGGTACTCCTGAAACTCCCAGTCTGACACGAGAGTTTCCTTGCCATCTCGACCGTACAGAGAAATTGTTCGATGAGCTTCCATCCTCCGGTCTACGACCCCTATGTTTTTTAACTGCTCACGCCAAATAGGAACGCCCTCAGCTATTACCTGGGAGACAATGGAATCTCCATATTCCGCGTCGTCGGGCACCGTATTCGAGGCCATCGAAATCTTGGCCGAAAGCGATAGAAAAAGGCAGAGCCCCCTCACAAGAGCATAACGCCCTGGACTCCACCTCCTCAACCTGAAAATCACTGTAGAGGTCATCTCAACACCTACTCGGCAAGCTGGCCAAGGGACAACGTTGGCCAAATTTGGGTTTTGGCAATCACTGCTTTTATGCTCTGAAACACGCTCTGCGACCAGCGGCACCTTGAACAATAATGGATTGCCCGAATGGCGACTCCTCTATACCACTCCCAAAAGCCCAGAACTCACCGAACCACCATAATCATTCGCACATGAGACCCAGTGTAGTGCCTCAAAATCTGGATCTTTTGAGGAACATCATCTCCTATCGTCCCCCAAAACCCCCGCCGCCACTCCCGGGACTTTGCTTGGCGGTATCAGGCCCTAAATGAAAGAAACACTACACTAGGTGCACCACCACTCCGAGGCAGAGCTAGGTACAAATTAGCAAGTATCATTAAAGGTCGCAGACGCAAGTAGCAGGCGCTCCAGCCTCGCCAGCTTTCGTCATACATCGCCTTCCCATGTTCGTGGGACAGGCCTTCCCAGCACAAGTGGCCAGCACCTCATCAAGCATTTCATTATTGTTCTCATCTTCACCAGGGTCGAGCATTCCGTTGGAGTTCGCATCTTCAGTCGATTCCACACTGCCCGGAACTGTACGAGTACATTCACTGCCGCCATTGCCCGCGGACCCATATATTGTTTGTGGGTCACCAGGTTCACCACAGCCAACACCCAGCGTAAACAGCATTAAACACAAGCAAACGTTTGATAAGCTGCGACACAAAATGCCCATTCTAAACCTCGCTTTCAAGAAACTCACCACAAACACTTAACTGTCGCCTTAAGCGACCTGCACCCGAATACGCACAGGTATGGCAGAACCCGATTCCAGAAAAATCACGATTTCATACTCGAACAATCGGCCAGCATCACCATCCTCCAAGTCGATCGTAACTGGCAAGTTCCATGTTTCTCCAGGAGAGACTACCCTCGGCAATTCAGTAGCTGTCATGCAACTGCAACTCGAGCGGACCCCCAAGACTCGATCCGAACTCGCCGCTCTATTCGAAACCGGAATCTCAACCAACAATGGCGAACCTGCAACAGCGGTGACTTCGAATAATTGACTCGAAACCTCCAATCCGGGATTCGCCAAAATTGAATGCTTCTCTCGGCCTATCCATAGCCCAAATATCATACTCAGCACTGCGAGTATGGCCCAAATCAAACGAGTCATCAGTCACATCCGCTTGTCATGTAGTACCTTCAGCAAGACGCATCCGCAGGTATCCACGAGTATACTTATGGAGCGCGGGGATTGAAAGCCCCCGCTTGGGGGTTTTTGCCTTTTCGTTTGTTGTGATGATTTTCTGCAGAGTGGCTTCAGGCAGGGTCCAGTTTAACCAGTGTTTAACAGCCACCCAGCAGACGTCGGGGGTGGTGGAACGCAATTTACGTAACGCCTTGCTGAATATGACCATGTGTTTACAATTGGATGTTCATGTCCATTACTGGCTAATGTAAAGGTAATGCCGTAAGCTTTTAAGGATGCTTGAGAAGGCTGCCGCGCAACCGATGTCGCTGGCCTCGATTTGTACTGGCTGAAACTGGGGAGTCGGCTTTCGGCTGATGAACGTGGCACAAAGATCGACTCAGGATGAGGGCCGCGCAAGGAAACTTCTGCGTTGCAACAAATATGGTTGCAACACGTTTGTGTTCACTAGTCAGTTTCAATTCTGTAGAATTCCGTGATCCGGTCGTCGATTTGCGGCGTTTTCTACGGAAGGCTTGTACGCAGCCGCTCAGCCAGCGTGGTAACTGGTATACGGCTCTGAAATCGTCCCTTTTTGGAAGCATGTGTTCATGCGACCTCGTTTCGGACGTTCAGGTGACCTGAGCGGTTGCGTTCCGGCCTTTCTGGAATATTACTGATGCCTGCGCGTATGAAATCGCCAGGCATTTCTTACGCCCTAAAACGTTGGTGGTAATGTGCGTCACAATGATACTTTCGTCCAGGAAATGGGGGCTCGCTCAACATCTTTTGGCGAGGCTTTCTACATCCGGATTTACACCAACCAGTATCGCCCGTTGTCGTCGACAGAGATCTGGGAGACGTTCATCGACGCGTATCCAGGGCAGTGGGCGATTCAGTCATTCCCCCCGGAAGATCGTGTCGTGGATGAACAGAACATCTATCACCTGTTCGTCCTTACGGAACCGCCTCAAGGATTCGACATCAAACGTGGGCAAGCAGAGCCTGACTCATTCGCAAAGGGAAACCCCGTGCCTGCAATAGAATCGTTTGGAGCAGTCCTAACACAAGTTGATCGCACAAAGGTAGCACAAGCAATTCATGCAGCGTGGTCCATAAAACAATGGAACGACTTGGCTCCACCGGATCTGGCAGACGCCTTGCGAGAAGCCGACGCGGCTTTGGTCGAGATCTCCCGTCAACTTTCCCTCCTTTAATCATGACCGAGCGTGAACTACGAATTTTGACGCTGCGCATGAAAGGTCGCTGGTGGAATGAAATTGCCGCCGGAACGAAGACTGAGGAGTTGCGGTTACAGACGGACTACTGGCGGAAACGTCTCGTTGGTGTTGAATATGACGAGATTCACCTATGGCTTGGGTACCCGCCAAAGACTGACACTTCAAAGCTGATTCGGCGGAAATGGGCGTCCGCAGAACCCTGTGACGTTCTGCACCAAGAATTCGGTCCCGATCCCGTCGCTGTGTTCGCAATCGATGTCTCGCAACCAGTGGAATAATCACATGAAGTTTTCCAACACTATGCGTCGCATCGCGAGCCACGTTCTCGAGGACAACCTAAATCAGCGAGGCGTCTCGCCAGGATCTTCAAACGCCAGGAGCATGATTGAGAATTCAATCCGTGCTTGCGAACAGTCCGGCGGCCAAAGTGGGATCTCTGTTTCCTCTCTACTGCGTTGCCTGCGAGCCGCGTGCGATGCAATTGACGGCGTTCCAGCTCACAAACCGCATCCACTTCGAGTTCAGCGTAGTCGGCGAAAGGGATACAATTTGCCGGATGGAACTGTTGTTGTGACTCGCGGCACGAAAT
>Ga0256306_1000169_pt1 | contig 11257 bp, 19 predicted proteins | sample ColtaT_17_FD_183663 | JGI IMG/M metagenome (GOLD analysis project Ga0256306, IMG submission 183663) | Metatranscriptome of freshwater microbial communities from Columbia River, Oregon, United States - Colum_Law_RepC_8d (Metagenome... | ecosystem: Environmental > Aquatic > Freshwater > River... | reverse complement strand
CGGTCCAGAAGTAGCAGAAGAAGTAGATGAGCGCGATGTAGCAGATGTTGTAGAGGTACGACTGGCCGCGTTGAAACGAGTCGTGGAGGGACGTCAGCACCGCGTTCCCGGGGAAGGCCATGCTGAGATACTGGAACAACAACTGCGGGAACAGGAGCAGTGAACTCGCGAAGATGATCGGCATCACGCCCGCCTGGTTGACCCGCAACGGGAGGTACTGCCGCGTCCCGCCGAACACGCGCCGGCCACGCACGGCCTTCTGGCTCTGCGTGGGAATGCGCCGCTGGCCCTGGGTCATGAAGACCACGCCCGCCACGACGCCCACGAACAGTGCCGCCAGCACGAGCAACGTCTCCACGCCCATCTTGCCGCCACCGCCGCCCAGTTCCCATGTCAGGTCGCTGCCAAGTTCCACCAAGGCACTGGGCATGCCGGCGAGAATGCCGGCCATGATCAACAGGCTGATCCCGTTGCCGATGCCGAACTCGTCGATCTGCTCGCCCAGCCACATGAGGAAAATCGTGCCTGCAGTCATGGTCATGACGGCCACGAACTGCCAACTGAACGGCAGGCCGCCTTGTGCGTCCAGCAACCCCTCCTGGATGAGCGACTGCTCCTGATCACCCACCCGCGCCCGCTGCGAAGCCAAAAAGGCCACGTAGGCCCAACTCTGCACGATACAGATCAACACCGTGGCGTACCGGGTGTACTCGTTGATCTTCTTGCGGCCAGCCTCACCCTCCTTCTGCAGCCTCTCCAGGGGCGGCCACACCGTCCCCAGCAACTGAAAGATGATCGACGCCGAAATGTAGGGCATGATGCCGAGGCCGAAGATGGTGGCCTGGGACAACTGGCTGGCGGAAAACACGGCAACCGTTTTGAGAAGGTCGCCGATGCCGCCGGTCTGCTGGGCGAAAGCCGTCATCACCTTGGCATCGACGATCGGCAGCGGCACCTGCCAGCCGACTCGATAGATTGCCAGCAGCCCGAGCGTGAGCAGGATTTTCTGCCGCAACTCCGGAATCGTGAAGATGACGCGGATTTTCTCGAGCACGGCCTGAACTCCTGGGGAGCGTCTGGGGACGGGGACCCGTACCCTACCCCGCGGCAGGCTTTTTCCGCGACGCCTTTTTCACCTTGCGAACCACGGGCGCCGGTCCCGCCAGTTCCGTGACGGTCCCGCCCGCGGCCAGGATCTTGGCCCTCGCCTGCTCGCTGAAGTGGTGGGCGGACACGTTGAGCGCCTTTGACAACTCACCATTTCCGAGGATTTTCAGCTCCTGCCAGATGCCCTTGGCGACACCGGCCGACCGCAGGCTGGCAGGCGTGACATCGCTTCCGGCGGCACACGCTTCCTGGAGATCCTCGACGTTGACGCTCTTGACGATCCGGCCGTGGCTGTTGTGGAAGCCGCGTTTGGGGATGCGACGGATGAGCGGCATGCAGCCGCCTTCGAAGATGGCGGGCGCCGACCAGCCGGCCAACTGCCCCTGCCCCTTGTTGCCGCGGCCCGCCGTGCGGCCCCGGCCTGACCCCGGGCCCCGGCCGACCCGCAGCCGCTTTTCGTGCCCGTGGATTCCCTTGTTGACGTCGTTGAGCTTCATGATCGTGTGGGATTCGGATTTCCGTATTCGTGCATGCATTCGGCACCGGCGCCGAACACGTTAAACCGGCGTTGCTCAGCCCAGCGACACGCCGCGCAGCCGCTCCACCTCAGCCCTGGTTCGCAGTTGCTGGAGGGCATGCAGAGACGCCTTGACGAGATTGACGGGGTTCGTGGAACCGTGCGCCTTCGAGAGCACGTCGTGGATGCCGGCCGATTCGCACACGGCACGCACGGCTGCACCGGCGATGATGCCGGTACCCGGGCTGGCCGGCAGCAGGATCACCTTGGCGGTCTCATAGCGCCCCTCGACGCGATGCGGAATGGTGCCTGCCTCGACCGGAACCTCGATGAGGTTCTTCATCCCGTCCTTGATCGCCTTCTCGACCGCTGGCGGCACTTCGTTCGCCTTGGCGTAGCCGCATCCCACCTTGCCGCGGCCATTTCCCACCACGACGAGGCCGGCGAAACTGAACCGCCGGCCGCCCTTGACGACCGTGGCGCAGCGCCGCACTTTCACCACCTTCTCCACGAACTCACCGGTCCGTGATTCCTTGCCTGTCGACACGTTGAATGATCTCCCCTGGTGTGTGCGGTCGCCGTGCTCAAACCGTGGATGCCACGCCCGATCAGAACTCCAAACCCGCAGCCCGGGCCGCATCGGCCAAGGCCGCCACGCGACCGTGGTAGCGGAAGGAGCCGCGGTCGAAGCAGACCTGCTTCACGCCGGCCGCCTTCGCCCGCTCGGCCACAGCCCGGCCGATCGCCTCGGCCGCCTGCTTGTTGCCACCGAAGCCCACCGAGTCGCGGATTTCCCTGTCCCGAGAACTGGCGGAAGCCAGCGTTCGGCCGGCCGCGTCGTCGATGACCTGGGCATAGATGTGCTTGTGCGAACGGAATACCGTCAGCCGCGGCCTGTCGGCCGTGCCGCGGATGTCGCGGCGCACACGGTGCCGCCGCCGCGTTCGCTGCCGGAGGATGGATCGCGAATGGTCCATGGTGATCGTCCTACTTGGTGACGGCCTTACCGGCCTTGCGACGAACCTGTTCGTTCTCGTAACGAATGCCCTTGCCCTTGTAGGGCTCGGGCTTCCGCAGCGAGCGGACTTCGGCGGCGAACTGGCCGACCAGTTGCTTGTCGATGCCCTTGATCGTGACGTGGGTCTGGTCGGGGCAGGTCACCGTGAGCCCGGCCGGGATCGGCACCTGGAGCTCATTGGCGAAACCGACTCGCAACTGGAGCAGATTTTTCTGGATGGCGGCAAGATAGCCGACGCCCACGATCTCCAACTTCTTTTCGAAGCCCTTGGACACGCCCTCCACCATGTTGGCCGCCAGCGCCCGAGTCAGGCCATGCACGGAGCGGTCGAGCCGCCCGTCACTCTTGCGGGACACCCTGAGCGACGCTGCGTCCACGTCGACCGTCACCGCCGGGTGCAGCCGGTGCTCGAGTTTGCCCAGCGGCCCCTCGACGGTGAGCGTGCCGGACGAAACGGCCGCCTTCACGCCCTTGGGAATCGAAACTGGTGCCTTGCCGATGCGCGACATTGCCTACCTGACCTTTCCGACTACCACAATTCACAGAGGACTTCGCCGCCCAACTTCTTCTGCCGTGCCTCACGGTCGCTGACCACGCCGCTCGACGTGGACAGGATCGAGATGCCAAGCCCGCCCAGCACCGGACGCAGCCGCACCGAGCGACTGTAGACACGTCGACCCGGCGAGCTGACCCGGCGGATATGTCTGATCAACCGCTCGCCATTGGGGCCGTACTTGAGCTCCAACTGCAGGTGCGGCACCGGAGCCGCCTCAACCTCGCGCCAGTCCCAGATGAAGCCCTCTCGCTTCAGCACCTCGGCCAGGCCGCGCTTCACCTTCGAGCTCGGCACCTCCACGGTCGCGCGTTCGATGCGCACCGCGTTGCGGATACGGGTGAGCATGTCGGCGATGGGGTCGGTCATCATGTCAGCTGAACCCTTTTCTGAAGTCTCGCTTGTCCGAAGTCTCGACAGGTACGCGGAACGCCGCCTCGTGGACGACTACCAACTGGCCTTCTTCACGCCGGGAATACATCCCTGATCGGCCAACTTCCGGAAGCAGATCCGGCAGGTGCCGAACTTGCGGTACACGGCACGCGGCCGGCCGCACAACATGCAGCGGCGCACCACGCGCGTGGAGTATTTCGGCTTCCGTTTTGCGGCTGCGATCTTCGATTTACTTGCCATGGTTCTCGTTCGGTCCGTCCGGTTTTCTCGGCCCGGGATTCACGTCCGGTGACACCGCTACGCCGCGGCGTCGCCCTCGCCTTCCTTCTTCAGCGGCATGCCCATCGCCAACAGGAACGCCCGCGCTTCGTCGTCGCTGCGGGCCGACGTGACGAACGTGATGTTCATGCCCTGCGGGCGGGTGTACTTGTCGGGATTGATCTCGGGAAACACCATCTGCTCGGAGAGTCCGAGGCTGTAATTGCCGTTGCCGTCGAACGCGGTGCTGGAAAGCCCGCGAAAGTCGCGAACCCGAGGGAGCGCCAACGAAACGAGCCGGTCCATGAACTCGTACATGCGAGAGCCCCGCAGCGTGACCTTGCAACCGATGGGCAGGTTCTCCCGAAGCTTGAACCCCGACACGGCCGCCTTCGACAGCGTCGCCACGGGCTTCTGCCCCGTCACCTGGGCGAGCGCGCCAATCGCCTCCTCGAGGTACTTCTTCTCGGTCACGGCCACACCGACACCCATGCTGACCACGATCTTCTCGAGCCGCGGGATCGCGTGCGGGTTGGTGCGTCCCAGCGAGGCGGCCAACTGCGGCCGCACTGCCTTCAGGTAGTGCTCCAGCATGCGCGGAGTGCCAGCCGGCGCGGCCGCTGCAGACGCTGTTGCCTTGCTCTTCTTCGCCATCGAATCGATCCTCGAAAGTCCGGAAAACCGTTATCTGGGGCCGACGAGCGGCCACCACTCGAAATCACCCGCCCGACTTTGCCCTCACAGCCCTGGGACGCCGCAGGGCGCCCAAGTCGGCCCCACACTTCTTGCAAAACCGCACCTTGCCGCCGTCCGTCGTGGCCCGCGCCCCGAGCCGGGCTGCCTTACCGCAAGCCGAACAGACCAACAGCACGTTCGATGCATTGATCGGCAACTCCTTCGAGAGCCGACCGCCCTGCGGATTCTTCTGACTGCGCCGCACGTGCCGGTAGACCCGGTTGACGCCTTCCACGACCAGCCGCACCGCACCCGCCGGCTCCTTGGCCGGCAGCACGGAGAGGACCTTCGCCCGCGTACCACGGGCATTTCCGGTGCGCACCTCGACGAGATCACCCGATCGAATCAGCATCACACCACCTCGCTCGCCAGGCTGACGATCTTCATGAAGTTGCGGTCCCGCAGTTCCCGCGCCACGGCGCCGAAGATGCGGGTGCCCTTCGGGTTTTGCTCATTGTCGATGATCACGCACGCATTCGCGTCGAAGCGGACGTAGCTGCCGTCATCGCGACGCGTGGGCTTCCTGCAGCGGACCACCACGGCCTTGACAACCGCCTTCTTCTTGACGTCGCTGCCGGGGATCACCGACTTGACACTGCACACGATGACGTCGCCGAGACCGGCCGTGCGCCGGCGGCTGCCGCCCAGCACCTTGAAGCACATTACTTCCTTGGCGCCCGTGTTGTCCGCGACCGTGAGTCGCGTCTGCATCTGAATCATGACGTGCGTCCCTCACTCGCCTTAACCCCGGCCGCGGCGGCCTCCTCGGCCTTGGCCGCGGTCTCTTTCAGTCGGGTCGCCCGGGCACCGCTCCGCAGCGACGCCACGTCGACCGCCGTGCTCTTTTTCACCACGCGGACGAGTTCCCAACGCTTCAGGCGGCTGCGCGGGCGGCACTCGATAATCTCCACCAGATCGCCAGGCTGCGACTCACCCGCCTCGTCATGAACGTGGCACACCGTCCGCCGATGAAGAATCCGGCCGTACTTTGGATGCCGCACGACGCGCGGAATCTCCACCCGCCGCGTCTTGCTGGCGGCGGCGCTGGTGACGGTTCCTGTTTCCACTCGCTTCGGCATGGGCTCGTTCCTGGGATGGCTTTCGTGGTGGGGGGTTACGTGCCGCTCTGCGTGCGCTTCTTGAACGTGCGACGACGGGCCACACCCGCCTTGCCCGGCGCCCGCAACTTGGCACGGCCACTGGCCCGATGCTTCCGGGCGTGCTTCTCGTGCCGCGGCGCATCATCGGCGCCGGCGGCCGGTGCGGCCGGAGCCAGCGTGCCTCGCTGGGACAGGATGGTCTGACAGCGGGCGATCATGCGCCGCTGCTTCCGCACCTCGGACGGCGAAGCCAGTTTCTCGGTCTGCGCCTGGATGCGCAGCCGGAACAGCGCCTCGGCGGCGTCCTTCCAGACGAGCCGGATCTGCTCGTCCCCCATCTCCCGCAGTTCCTTGGCTTTGTTGTTCATGGCTGACCTCACATCACCCGTCGCTTCACGAACCGCACGCGGATCGGCATCTTGTGCGCGAGTCGCGCCAAGCACATCCGCGCCGCATCCTCGGCCACGCCGCCGATCTCGTACAGAATCATGCCCGGCTTGATGACCGCGGCCCAATACTCCGGCTCGCCCTTCCCCTTACCCATGCGGGTCTCGAGGGGGATCGAGGTGATCGACTTGTGGGGAAACACGCGCACGAACAACCGGCCGTCGGTGCGCAGGTACTGCTGCGCAGCGATACGCCCAGCCTCGATGGTCGCCGCGGGGAGCCATCCCGGCTGCTCAGCCTGGAGGCCGAAGTCGCCGAAGACGACGCGATTCCCGCGGGAGGCGTCACCTCTTATACGACCTCTTTGGCTTTTTCGGTGCTTGACCCTCTTGGGCATCAGCGCCATCGCCATTCTCCTCGTACATGCCTTGGTTGACCCACACCTGAACCCCGATGTTGCCCTGCGCCGTGGGAGCCTCGCAGAACCCGTAATCGATCTTGGCACGCAGCGTCGACAGCGGCATCGAACCCGCGATCGCCTTCTCGCACCGCGACATCTCGGCACCGCCGAGACGCCCGGACAACTGGATTTTCACGCCCTTCGCGCCGGCACCCATCGTGGTCTCGAGCGCGCGCTTCAGCGTCCGCCGAAAAGCCGCCCGCTTCGAGAGCTGGTCGGCGATGTCCTCGGCGATGAGCTGGGCCTGAATCTCGGGGTGTCCAACTTCCTCGACCTTGAGATTGACGCGGCGGCCGAGCAGCTCCTGCAGTTCGTCCTGCAGCCGATCGACCTCCTGCCCCTTGCGGCCAATGATCACACCGGGCCGGGCCGAGTGCAGGATGACCTTCACCTCGTCGCGGGTGCGCTCGATCTCCACCTTGGGAATCGCCGCCGCCCGGTACTTCGTCTTGAGGAACTTCCGCACGCGCACGTCCTCGAGGAGGAGCTCGCGAAAGTCCTTCTTGGACGCATACCAACGACTCTTCCAGGGCTCGGTGATGCCCGTGCGAAATCCGATCGGATGAACTTTTTGACCCATTGTTCTGCCCTCACTCCGCCGCGTCGCCGCCCGGTGCGGCCGCCACCGCATCGAGCGAGACCTTGATGTGCGACATGCGCCGCTTGATTCCGAACGCCATGCCGCGGGCCCGCGGCCGAATCCGCTTGAACATCGGGCCGCCGTCGATTCGCGCGTCGACAACCACCAGGTCATCGACGCCCGGGGCCTGCTGGTGCTCGGCGTTGCCCAACGCGCTCTTGATCACCTTCTCCAGCATGCGAGCGCCACGGTGCGGCTGAAATCGCAGGATGTCGAGGGCCTCGTCGGCGAACTTGCCGCGCACGAGGTTGGCCAGCGCCCGCACCTTGCGGGGACTGATACGGGCGTATTTATGGGTGGCTGTGTATGGCATGGATCACTCCCTGCTCCCGTGGCTGGCCGCTACTTTGCGGCCGGCGCCGGGCTGGCGGCCTCCTTGACCTTGCCGCCGTGGCCGCGGAACGTCCGCGTGGGGGCAAATTCGCCGAGCTTGTGGCCCACCATGTCTTCCGTCACGAACACCTTCAGATGCTGCTTGCCGTTGTGAACCATGAACGTGAGCCCGATGAACTCCGGCACGATCGTGCACGAACGCGACCACGTCTTGATCGGGTCGCGCTTGCCGCTCGACAGTTGCGACTCGACCTTTTCGAACACGCGGGGGTCGACGTACGGCCCCTTCTTGGCACTGCGTCCCATCGCTGATTACCTCAATTTCAACTGGCCGTAGCGACGGCTCTTCCGCCGCCGGATGATCGCTGACCCGGAAGGCTTGCGCGGCTTGCGGGTACCGCCGCCCTTGGCACTCTTGCCGGTGGGGCTCACCGGATGACGCCCACCCTTGGTGCGACCCTCGCCGCCACCGTGCGGATGATCGATCGGATTCATGGCCGTGCCGCGAACGTGGGGCCGAATCCCCATCCAGCGCGACCGCCCCGCCTTGCCGAGGCGGACATTCATGTGCTCCGAATTGCCGATGGCGCCGATCGTGGCCCGACAGGCGGCCGGCACGCGGCGGATTTCACCGGATGGCAGCGTGAGCTGAGCCCACTGCGCCTCGCGAGCCACGAGCACCGCCGAGGAACCAGCCGACCGGCACAGCCGACCACCCCTGCCCGCCTGCAGCTCGATGTTGTGAACCTGCATGCCGAGCGGAATCGCCGACATGGGCAAACAGTTGCCCACCTCAGGAGGAGCCGACTCACCGCTCTGCACCGTGGCCCCCGCCACCAACCCCTCGGGAGCGAGAATGAACCGCTTCTCGCCATCGGCGTAATGCACGAGCGCCACGCGACACGTGCGATTGGGATCGTACTGGATCGAATGCACCGTGCCCGCCACGCCGTCCTTGTTACGACGGAAGTCGATCAGCCGGTAGTGCTGCATGTGGCCGCCGCCACGATGGCGGGCGGTGATCTTGCCCTGATTGTTTCGGCCGCCCTTCTTCTTCTTGCGGACACGAAGACCCTTCGGAGCGGCGGCGCCCGGCGTCAGCTCCGCGAAATCGGAGACGCTGGCGCCGCGTCGGCCGGGACTGGTGGGATTGTACGTGCGGATGCCCATGCGAATTCGACCGGTGAGTTGTGTGCGGGGCCGACCTGCGGCCGGCCAGGACTAGAACAGATTGATCTTGAAATCGGGCTTCAGCTTCACGACGGCCTTTTTCCAAGCCTTCGTGCTGGTGCGCCGCACCCGACTGCGGCGCATCTTGCCCGCCCGGTTTTGCACGGCCACCTTGTCGACCTTGACACTGAAAAGCTCTTCGACGGCGCGGCGAATGTCGGCCTTGGTGGCCTCGACAACGACCTCGAACGAGTAGGCGTTGTGCCGGTTGGCACGATGCATGCCCTTCTCGGTGACGAGCGGCCGGAGGATCACCTGATGCGGCGCCAACCGGGGCGAAAAAGCGGGGGGAGGAGGAACGGGCACCGCCATGACTTACTTGCCCCCCTTTCCAGACGAGGCGCGCGAAGGCCGCTTGGCCTTGGCCACCCCGGCCTTACGACCACCGGCCGCCGGCTTTCGCTCGACCACGGGCTTCGCGGCGGCGCGGAAGGCATCGATCGCGGCCTTGGTCATCAGAATCGAACGCGGCCGGAGGATCGACCATGCGTTGAGTTCCGCCACCGGAGCCACCGAAACGCCGGAAATATTGCGAGCGCTTTTCCAGAAATTCGCGTCGTGCTTCTCGGGGGCCACGAGCACTGTCTTCTCCCCGAGGCCCAACGCCTTGAGCATCCCGGCCACGGCCGCCGTTTTCGGCGCCGCCACCGCCAGCGAGTCAATCAGCTTGACCTCGTCATCGGCGATCCGCGAGGCGAGCGCCATTCGCGTGGCCGCCTGCAGCGCCTTCCGCGGCATCCGCCAGCCGAAGTCGCGCGGCCGCTTCGCGAAGATATGGCCGCCGCCACGCCGCGTGCCGCTGCGACGGGCACCGGCACGGGCATTGCCCGTACCCTTCTGGCGATACAGCTTGCGGGTCGACCCGGCAACCTCGCCGCGAGTCTTCGTCTTTTGCGTACCCTGCCGCTGATTGGCCTGGTACATGACCACAGCGTCGTGGAGCAACTGCTTGCTAACCCGGGGAGCCAGTTCGGCGGGATCGATTTCGTAACTCCCCACCTTCTTGCCCGTCATGTCGTAGACAGCGAGATTCACTTGCCACCAGCCTTCTTCTTGGCCGTCGCGCCGGCGGGATTGCCCGCCCGACGAATCTTGTTGGTCTGCATCACCGTGACGAAGGCCCCGTTCGGCCCGGGCACGGCACCGCGCACGAGCAGCAGATTCCGCTCCTTGTCGATACCCACCAGCTTCACGTTCCGCATCGTGGACTGCTCGTTCCCGTACCGCCCCGCCATGCGTTTGCCCTTGAAGACTCGCGCGGGCGATGTGTTCATGCTCGTGCCGCCCTGGTGGCGGTGGACCTTCTTGACGCCGTGGCTGGCCCGCTGCCCCTTGAAGCCGTGCCGCTTCATGACGCCGGCCGTGCCGCGCCCCTTGGTCGTGCCCGAGACGTCGACGTACTCGACGCCCTCGAAGACCTCGACCGTGAGCACCTGCCCCACCGCGGCACCCTCGTGAACGCCGCGCAATTCACGAACGAACCGCTTGGGCTCGCAATCGGCCTTGGCCACTGCGGCCACCCCGGCCTCGGCCCGCCGCTTCGCCCGACGACCATCGAGATTCGCGACCTGACCGCGGACCGCCCTGCCGGCCAAACGGCGGGGCTTGTCGAGAAAACCCACCTGAACGGCCGAGTACCCGTCGCGATCCGCCGAACGAACAAGCAGCACCGGACAGGGACCGGCTTCGATCACGGTGACAGGCACGACCGTACCGTCGGCGGCAAAAATCTGCGTCATCCCGACCTTGCGGCCGAGCAGCCCCTTGCGGGCGGGCTTTTCCGGCGAGTTCGTCGATGCAGTCATGATGATGGTCGCCGTCGTGACGCGCTCTCCGTGACTGCCGCCCTGCGGCCGCCACACGTGCGTGTCTCGCCTTCACGCTCGAAGCCGTTGGCTGCAGGAGCGCCAGGGATCAACCCGGGCCTTACCCGCAACGCCTTCCAAGCATGTCGTGTCGTGCGCTCCTTCGTTGTGTGCTCGTGTGCTCTTGATGAATCGCATTCCACCCCAACCCGGTCACGACCGGGAAGAGGCCTTGATCTTGATGTCCACGCCCGCGGGCAGGCTCAACTTGTTGAGGGCCTCGATCGTCTTGGCGGTGGCCTGCACGATGTCGATGACCCGCTTGTGGGTGCGGATTTCGTACTGCTGGCGGGCCTTCTTGTCGATGTGCGGGCTGGACAGAACCGTGTATCGCTCGACCCTGGTGGGCAGCGGAATCGGTCCATGAACCTCGGAATTCGTCCGCTTGGCGGTATCAACGATCTCCGCAGCGCTCTGATCGAGCACGGCGTGATCGTAGGCCTCCATCCGGATGCGGATGATCTCTTGTGTCGGACCGGCCACGGGGCAACTCCAATCAATCCAGCGGACAACGACCTGGAGGGACACGGAGACAAGGACTTCTCCGCCGACAGCCGGCCGGCAGGGCACGGATGCCCGCGGCACTCGAAAGGCCCCTCGGGAGGGCCTTTGGCGACGCCCTCCCACGGCCGGGGGGCCGGAAGCGTCGCGACGGTCGAGG
>Ga0256306_1000161_pt1 | contig 11340 bp, 9 predicted proteins | sample ColtaT_17_FD_183663 | JGI IMG/M metagenome (GOLD analysis project Ga0256306, IMG submission 183663) | Metatranscriptome of freshwater microbial communities from Columbia River, Oregon, United States - Colum_Law_RepC_8d (Metagenome... | ecosystem: Environmental > Aquatic > Freshwater > River... | reverse complement strand
TCCTCGTGTACGTTTACGAAAACTACTGGCGTGGGGATGCCTGTCCCGAGTTGCAGCAACTGGGACGAAAACTCAGCGCTGCAGGCTTTGAGCCCGACGAGATCGAGCAAGCCCTGCAATGGCTGGCGGGCCTAGATTTGGCCTCGCACAACACCCAACTCATTGACTTGTCGCAAGTCGAGGCCGCGGGCAATGCCACGCATGCCCAATCGGTGCACAGCATGCGCGTTTACTCGGTCGCCGAGCAAGACCACCTTGGAGCCCCTTGCCTGGGCTTTGTGAGCTTTCTGGAGTCAGCGGGCGTGTTGCCGCCGCACATGCGAGAAATTGTGGTCGACCGTGCCATGGCGGTGCCGGGTCACCCGGTGTCCATCGACGATTTGAAAATCATCGTCCTGATGGTCTACTGGAGCGCAGGCCTGGAGCCCGACGCGCTCATCCTTGACGAGTTGTGCGACGACTCGGACCGCGTCGCCCACTGACCCCCCCGTCGTTGCGAGGCCCCACCAGGGGCCGCGGCAACCCCTCGCCTGAGAGAGTTCGCCGCGCTGCGCTCGCGATGACGTGAGTGAGGAAACCCTTTGGGCTCAGACCGCCGCGCCCGCGTTGGGGTCGTCCGGATCGCCTTCTTTTTTCACCGGCTTGATCAGGTCTTCGCGGCGGATGCCCAGCCACATGGCGATGGCGGCGGCCACGAACACCGAGGAGTAAATGCCGAACAAAATGCCAATCGTCAAGGCCAAGGCAAAGTAGTGCAAGGTGGCGCCGCCGAACAGCAGCATGGAGAGCACCATCAATTGCGTGCAGCCGTGGGTGATGATGGTTCGGCTGATGGTGGAGGTGATGGCGTTGTCAATGATTTCCACCGTCTCCATTTTCCGAAAGCGCCGGAAGTTCTCGCGAATCCGGTCAAAGATCACCACCGATTCATTGACCGAATAGCCCAACACGGCCAGCACGGCAGCCAGCACGGGCAAGGAAAATTCCCATTGGAAAAATGCGAAGAAGCCCAGAATGATGATCACATCATGCAAGTTGGCAACAATGGCTGCCACCGCGTATTTCCACTCAAAGCGGAAGGCCAGGTAAATCATGATGCCCACCACCACAAAGGCCAGGGCTTTGAGGCCATCGGCGGCCAATTCGTCGCCGACTTGGGGGCCGACAAATTCCGTGCGCCGCAACTCGGCGCTGGCGTCGCCCTCTTTCCAGTGCGGCCAGCACTTTGTCACTTTGCTGGGCAGAGCTGACGCCCTTGACCGCGGGCATGCGAATGAGCACATCGCGTGCCGTGCCAAAGTTTTGCACCTGTACATCGTTGTAGCCCAAAGCCGCGATGCGTTCGCGCGCCTGGTTCAGGTCGGCCGGCTGGCTGTAGCTGACCTCCATCAGGGTGCCGCCGGTAAATTCCACTGACAAGTGCAATCCTCGGCTGAACAGGAAAAAGACAGCGGCCAAAAAGGTGATGAAGGACACCGCGTTGAACACCAGGGCATGGCGCATGAACGGAATGTCGCGACGGATTTTGAAGAATTCCATGCTGGTGTTCCTTATTCGTCTTTCGCCAGGGCCGTGCCCGGGGCGCGCCACACCGTGCCAATGGACACGCTTTTGAGTTTCTTTTGGCGGCCATACCAAAGGTTGACCAAGCCGCGCGAGAAGAACACCGCCGAGAACATGCTGGTCAAAATGCCCAGGCAATGCACCACGGCGAAGCCACGCACTGGGCCGGAACCAAAGGCCAGCAAAGCCAGGCCGGCAATCAGGGTGGTGACGTTGGAGTCCAGAATCGTGGCCCAGGCGCGGTCATAGCCCGCATGGATAGCGGCTTGCGGCGACACACCATTGCGCAGCTCTTCGCGTACCCGCTCGTTGATCAGCACGTTGGCGTCAATGGCCATGCCCAGCACCAGGGCCATGGCGGCCATGCCGGGCAAGGTCAGCGTGGCCTGCAGCATGGACAGCACGGCCACCAGCAGCAACAGGTTCACCGCCAGCGCCACGCTGGAGAACACGCCAAAAAGCATGTAGTAGCAACACATGAAAGCGGCCACCGCCAGGAAACCCCAGGTCACGCTGTTGAAGCCTTTGGCAATGTTTTCCGCGCCCAGGCTGGGGCCGATGGTGCGCTCTTCAATGATCTCCATCGGCGCTGCAAGGGAGCCCGCGCGCAGCAGCAAGGCCACATCGTTGGCTTCCACGGTGGTCATGCGACCAGAAATTTGCACGCGGCCGCCGCCAATTTCGCTGCGAATCACCGGCGCCGTGACCACTTCGCCTTTGCCTTTTTCAAACAACAGAATGGCCATGCGCTTGCCCACGTTGTCGCGGGTGATGTCGCGGAAAATCCGTGCGCCTTTGGCGTCCAGCGTCAGGTGCACCGCAGCTTCCTGGGTCTGGTTGTCAAAGCCGGGTTGTGCATCGGTGAGGTTCTCACCCGTGAGGATGACCTGTTTTTTCACCACCACCGCCTGGCCACTGCGCTCCAGATAGCGTTCGGTGCCAAAGGGCACCATGCCATTGCTGAGCTCGGCTGCGCGGGCTTCGCTGCTCTCGTCCACCATGCGGATTTCCAGGGTCGCTGTGCGCCCCAAAATGTCTTTGGCTTTGGCGGTGTCTTGCACGCCAGGCAGTTGCACCACGATGCGGTCCAGCCCCTGCTGCTGGATCACCGGCTCGGCCACGCCCAGCTCGTTGATGCGGTTGTGCAAGGTGGTGATGTTTTGTTTCAGCGCCTGGTCTTGCACGCGGCGACCAGCCTCGGGCTTGAGTGTGGCGGTCAATTTGAAGTCACTGCCTTCGGCCGCCTCGGTGGTTTGCAGGTCGGCAAACTGGTCTTGGATCAGGCGCTTGGCGGCTTCCAGGGTGCTGGTGTCGCGAAAGCGAATTTCAATGCTTTGCCCGTTGCGGCTGATGCCGCCGTGGCGCAAATTCTTTTCGCGCATGCTGGTGCGGATGTCGCCCGACAACGATTCGGCTTTCTTGGTCAGCGCGGCGGGCATGTCCACTTGCAGCATGAAGTGCACGCCACCGCGCAGATCCAGGCCCAGGTACATGGGGGCGGCATTCAAGGCGCTGAGCCACTGTGGCGAGCGCGACAACAAGTTGAGCGCCACCACATACGCGGCGTCATTGGCATCGGGAACCAGGGCGCGCTGAATGGCGTCCTTGGCCTTGATCTGGCTTTCGGTGCTGTCAAAGCGGACTTTGAGCGAGCCTTGCTCGAGCGTCAAGCCCGATGCCGTGAGGCCAGCACTCTTGAGGGCTTCTTCCACTTTGGCCTGCACGCTGGCATCGACCTTGATGGCCGGCTTGCCCGCTGAGACTTGAACCGCAGGGGCCTCGCCAAAGAAATTGGGCAGCGTGTACAAGCTGCCCACCCACAGAGCGATCACGATGATCGCGTATTTCCAAACCGGGTAACGATTCATGGCGCGTCCAGCAATGCGCGTCAGACGTCGGGGCTTCCCGACGCCGATGCTTACTTCAGGGTGCCCTTGGGCAAAACTTGAACCACAGCGCTGCGCTGCAGTTGGATTTCCACGCCTGCGGCGATTTCCACGCCCAGGTGGCTGTCGCCCAGCTTGGTCACTTTGCCCAGCAGGCCGCCAGCGGTGGCAATCTCGTCGCCTTTGGCCAGGGCGTCAATCATGGCGCGGTGTTCCTTTTGGCGCTTCATCTGGGGGCGGATCATGACGAAATACAGCACCACGAACATCAGCACCAAGGGCAGCATGCTCATGAGGGAGGAGGCCATGTCGCCGCCGGCAGCAGCAGCGGGAGCGGTTTGAGCGATAGCGGATGAAATGAACACAAAATTCTCCTGTGAGTCAGGTCCCGTCAGCCAACCCGCCAACAGGGCGGCGCAGGAATGGGGACAATCCGGCATTGTATTCGGGGCGCTCTGGCCTATCATTTGGGCTTGAGCAAACCTGCTGCCCTTGGGGACTCTGTGTCGAAACATTCTCATTCACATGACCACGCTCACGACCATGCGCACTCTCATTTGAGTGAGATGGATGTCCGGGTTCGCGCATTGCAAACCTTGTTGACCGACAAAGGCTATGTCGACCCTGCGGCCTTGGACCGCATCATTGAAACCTATGAAACAGAAGTGGGTCCTCACAATGGCGCCAAGGTTGTGGCACGGGCCTGGTCAGAGCCCGCCTACCGGGCGTGGCTGCTGCGGGATGCGACCGCCGCCATCGCCGACATGGGCTACAGCGGCCGCCAGGGCGAGCACATGGTGGTGGTGCCCAACACCGAGACCGTTCACAACATGGTGGTGTGCACCCTGTGCAGTTGCTACCCCTGGCCGGTGCTGGGCTTGCCGCCGGTCTGGTACAAAAGCGCACCTTACCGCAGCAAGGCGGTGATGGACCCGCGTGGGGTGCTGTCCGATTTTGGCGTCAGCGTGCCGGCGGACGTCACCTTCAGGGTCTGGGACTCGACCGCGGAAATACGCTACCTGGTCTTGCCCCTGCGGCCTTCAGGCACGGAAGGCTGGACACAAGAACAACTCGCCCAGCTGGTCACCCGCGACAGCATGATTGGCACCGGCTTGCCCCTGCGCGCGCAAGAGGTGGCGGTGACGGCATGAACGGCGTCCATGACATGGGGGGCATGCAAGGCTACGGGCCGGTTCAGCCCGAGCCTCACGAGCCCGTGTTTCATGCCCCTTGGGAGCGTCAGGCGCTGGCGCTGACCGTGGCCATGGGGGCCACAGGCCAGTGGAACATTGACCAGGCGCGCAGTGCGCGCGAGTCTTTGCCGCCCCAGCGTTATTTGCAGAACAGCTATTACCAAATCTGGCTGGATGCCCTGGAAAACATGATGGTGGCGCGCGGCTTGGCCTCTCATGAGGAATTCACCTCGGGACAGATGAGGCAACCCGGCGTGCCCGCGGTCAAGCCATTGCCCCTTGCGAAGGTGGATGCGGCACTGGCCCAAGGCACCTCGGCCGAGCGACCCGTGCGCCAGCCGGCCCGCTTTGTCGAAGGCCAGCGTGTGCGTGCACACAACCAGCACCCCATGGGCCACACCCGCTTGCCGCGCTATGTTCGCGGCCATGTGGGCACGGTGGTGAAAGTCCATGGCGTACATGTCCTGCCCGACCGCCATGCGGCCGCCGTGCAGGGCGTTGACAGCAACGAAGGCGAGTGGCTGTATGCCGTGGTGTTTGACGCGCGCGAACTCTGGGGGCCGGCCGCGGACCCGCAGGTGCAAGTCAGCGTCGACGCCTGGGAGAGTTACCTGGCGCCCCTGGAGACGCCCGCATGAGCGATCCGCGCGCCACGTTGGCTGAAATTGCAGCGCATTGCCGCGAGGGCTTGCCCTTGCCCACCCAGGAAAGCGATGCGCCGGTGTTCTCCGAGCCGTGGCAAGCCCAAGCCTTTGCCATGACGGTGCACTTGCACGCCCAAGGGCTGTTCAGCTGGCCCGAATGGGCGGCCGCCCTGACTGCCCAAATCAAGGGCGCGGCGGTGGACGATGGCTCGCAGTATTACCAGCACTGGCTCGATGCTTTGGAGCAGATGGTGTTGCGCAAGCAAGTCGGTACCGCCGAGCAGCTGCATGCGCTGGAGCACGCCTGGGAGGCGGCGGCCGAGCGCACCCCCCACGGCGAGGCGATTGAACTACAGCCGCAAGACTTTCACGCGGCGCATTGAGCTCAGGCCGCCTTGGCTTGCTGCGAGGGATCGCGCCACTGGCCCATGAGGCGCGCCCATTGGGATTGGGCCGCCGCCGCATTGCGCGCCTTGACATGGCCAAAGCCCTTGATTTGCTCGGGAAGCTGCGCAATGTCGATGGCCAGGGCATGGTTGCTGGCATTCAATGACTTCAGCACTTCTTCCAGGCTTTGGCGGTATTGCACGATCAGGGCCCGCTCCATGCGGCGCTCTTCGGTTTTGCCAAACACATCGAGCGCGGTACCGCGCAGGCCTTTGAATTTCGCCAGCAGGCCAAACACGCTCAGCATCCAGGGACCGTAGCTTTGTTTGACGAGCTCGCCCTTGTCGTTGGTTTTGGCCAGCAGGGGCGGCGCCAAATGGAACTTGAGCTGGAAGTCACCCTCGAACTGCTCGCGGATGCGTTGCTGAAAGGTGGGGTCGGCATGCAAGCGCGCCACTTCGTACTCGTCTTTGTAGGCCATCAGCTTGAACAGGTTGCGGGCCACGCTTTCGCTCAGCGCGGTTTTGCCCAAGCTTGCTTCGGCTTGCTGGACGCGGCTGACAAAGGCGCGGTAGTCCTCGGCGTAGGCGGCGTTTTGGTAATCGGTGAGGTAGGCCACGCGCCGTTTGACCAGGTCTTCCAGGCTGCTGCGCTTTTTGAACGCGATCACTTGGGCCGGCTTGAGCAAGGCCTCGACACGGTGCCAGTCGTGGGCGCACTGTCGGCCCCATTCAAAGGCCTGCTTGTTTTGCTCCACCGCCACCTCATTGAGTTCGATGGCGCGCAACAAGGCCTCACGCCCCAGCGGCACCCAGCCCTTTTGCCAGGCGTAGCCCAGGATCATGGGGTTGATGAAGATGGTGTCGCCCATCAGTTGGGTGGCCACGGCGTTGGCATCAAACACGCCGAGCTTGCCGGCGTGCGCTTGCGCCCCGATGGCGTTGCCGATGTCGGCCACGCAGGCCTCGGAGGGGTTTTGCCAGCCACTGTTCTTCACGAAGGCGGCCGTTGGTGTGCTGTAACCATTCAGGGCCACATGGGTGCGGCCCGCGCGCATGCGTTGCAGGGTTTCTTTACCTGCCGACACAATCGGGTCGCAGCCAATCACCAGATCGGCAGCGCCCATGCTGACGCGGGTGGTGCGAATGGCGTCCTGATGCTCGGCAATGTAGACATGGGCCCAGGTGGCGCCCCCTTTTTGCGCCAGCCCGGCGGAGTCTTGGGTGACGATGCCGCGCCCTTCGATGTGCGCCGCCATGCCCAACAGCTGTCCAATGGTGATGACCCCGGTGCCGCCGACACCTGCCACGATGATGCCCCAGGGTTGGGCCAAGGCCATCGGCGCAGGCTCCGGCAAGGCGCCCAGCGTGAACGGCGATGCCGCCTGGGCTTTGGCTTTTTTCTTCAACTGACCGCCTTCAACGGTGATGAAACTGGGACAAAAGCCTTTGAGGCAACTGGTGTCCTTGTTGCAGGTGCTTTGGTTGATGGTGCGCTTGCGACCGAATTCGGTTTCCAGCGGCTCCACACTCAGGCAATTGCTTTGCACGCTGCAGTCGCCGCAGCCTTCACACACCGCCTCGTTGATGACCACGCGTTTGGCCGGGTCCACCATGGTGCCGCGCTTGCGGCGGCGGCGCTTTTCGGTGGCGCAGGTCTGGTCGTAGATGATGACCGTGCAGCCTTTGATCTCGCGGAACTCGCGTTGAATGGCATCAAGCCGGTCGCGGTGCTGAATCGCGATGCCTGCGGGCAGGTCGCGCACGCCTTGGTATTTTTCAGGCTCATCGGTCACGATGGTGATTTTTTGAGCGCCTTCGGCGCGCATGCTTTGCGCGATCTGCACGGGGGTGTGCCCTTCGGGGCGCTCGCCCACGGGCTGGCCGCCGGTCATGGCGACGGCATCGTTGTACAGAATTTTGTAGGTGATGTTCACGCCCGCAGCCACGCTTTGGCGCACCGCCAGCAAGCCGCTGTGGAAGTAGGTGCCGTCGCCAATGTTGCTGAACATGTGCTGGTCGTTGCTGAAGGGTTGCTGGCCCACCCAAGGCACACCTTCGCCGCCCATTTGCGTGAAGCCCACGGTGCTGCGGTCCATCCAGACGCTCATGAAGTGGCAGCCAATGCCCGCCATGGCGCGCGAGCCCTCCGGCACCTTGGTGCTGGTGTTGTGGGGGCAGCCCGAGCAAAACCAGGGTTGGCGATCGGCCTTGACCTCGATGACCTGCAGCGATTGCTCTTTGGCTTGCAAGATGGCCAGGTGCGCATCCATGCGCGCGGCGGTGTCAGCGTCCACGCCCATTTTCTTCAGGCGCTGGGCAATGGCCTTGGCAATCAAGGGCGGGTTCAGCTCGGCATTGGCACGCAGCAGCGTGTGGGCGCTGGGGTTGGCCTGAGCCCATTCACCGCCCGAGACCTGGCCGTCCACCTCGTTGTACTTGCCCAGCACATGCGGGCGCACATCGTCGCGCCAGTCGTACAACTGCTCTTTGAGCTGGTACTCCATGAACGCACGCTTTTCTTCCACCACCAAAATCTCTTGCAGGCCGGTGGCGAATTCCCGCGTGGTCTGCGCTTCCAGCGGCCACACCACACCCACTTTGTGCAAGCGGATGCCCAGGCGCTGACAGGTGGCATCGTCCAGCCCCAGATCGATCAGCGCTTGGCGGGTGTCGTTGTAGGCCTTGCCACTGGCCATCAGCCCAAAGCGGTCATGGGGACCGGAGATGACGTTGTGGTTCAGTTTGTTGGCGCGGATGTAGGCCAGGGCCGCGTAGCTCTTGTACTCAAACAGCCGTGCCTCTTGCGTGAGGGCATCGTCCGGCCAGCGGATGTGAATGCCGCCTGGCGGCAGCGCGAAATCGGGAATGACCACTTGCACGCGCTCGGGATCGATCATGGCGGTGGCGCTGGACTCCACCACTTCCTGGATGGTTTTCATGCCCGACCAGATGCCGGCAAAGCGGCTCAGGGCAATGCCGTGCATGCCGTAATCCAGCACGTCTTGCACGCTGGCCGGGAAGAACACGGGGGTGCCGCAGGCTTTGAAGATGTGATCACTTTGGTGGGCGGCGGTGCTGCTTTTGGCCACATGGTCGTCACCCGCCACGGCCAGGACCCCGCCCCAAGCGGTGGTGCCCGCCATGTTGGCGTGCTTGAAGACGTCGGAGCAGCGGTCCACGCCGGGTCCTTTGCCATACCAGATGCCGAAGACGCCGTCGAATTTGTTGCTGCCCGGGGGCGCAAAGCCCAGTTGCTGCGTGCCCCACAAGGCGGTGGCGGCCAACTCCTCGTTGACGCCCGGCTGAAACACAATGTTTTGGGCTTGCAGGTATTTGCGCGCCTTCCAAAGGGCCTGATCGTAGTTGCCCAAGGGCGAGCCGCGGTAGCCGCTGATGAAGCCGGCAGTGTTTTTGCCCGCCAGCGCATCACGTTGGCGTTGCAGCATGGGCAACTTCACCAGCGCTTGCACGCCGCTCATGAACGCGCGCCCATGGTCCAGTGAGTATTTGTCATCCAGGGTCACTGTCTCCAGCGCTTTGCGGATGTGCTCGGGCAAGGGTGCATTCATTCGGGTCTCCTCAGACAAGCCAGTGTAGGGGGCTTGCACAGACAGTGCCAGTCATCGATCGAAAAATTTTCGTACTTGCGCCGCGTGGCACAAGTAACCCAGGGGACATCTGCGCCAGGCATCAAGGTCGTTGGGGCAAGGGCCACAGCGCCCACATGCGCAGGTTTTGTCGGGTGCGCCCCGCCAATTGGCCGGCCGCGTCCCCGGTGCCGGCAAAATAATCGGCGCGCACCGCGCCCACGATGGCGCTGCCCGTGTCTTGCGCGACCACCAAGCGACGCAGCATTTGCGTGGGCCCGTCGGAGACCAGCCACAACGGGGTGCCGTAGGGCACGCTCAGCGGGTCGATGGCCACCGAGCGGCCGGCGGTCAGGGGCACGCCTTGTGCGCCGCGGGGCCCTTCTGAGGGGTCGGGCAGGGCTTCCTCGCGGAAAAAGATGTAACGCGGGTTGGTCCACATCAGCTCTTGGGTGCGGTGGCGGTTGGCGGCCAGCCACGCCTTGATGCCAGGCCAGGTGGCATCGCGCACCAGGCCTTGGTCGAGCAGCCAGCGGCCAATGCTTTGATAAGGCTGTTCGTTGGAAGCGGCAAAAGCCACGCGCACGGTGCGCGTGGTGCCGTCGGCTTCGGTGACGCGCAAACGCCCCGAGCCCTGGATGTGCAGCACCATCGCATCGACCGGATCGGCCAGCCAGGCAATCTCTCGGCCCTTCAAGGCCTCGCGGGCTTCTGGCATAGTTTCAATCTCGCGCCGGGTGAACCAAGTGCGGCCCGTGCGGCGCAAATTCTCCAGTCCGGGCGCCGGTGCATACAAAGGGGTTTCAAAGCCGGGTCGGCGCGCGCGTGAGGCGTCGAAGATGGGCTCGTAATAGCTGGTCAGCAGGCCATTGGCCTGGCTCTCGGCACTTTCCAGGCGGTAGGGCTGAAAGCGCGCCATCAGCCAGGCACGCTGCTGGGCGCCGTCGGCAATGCTCAGGCGACGCACATCGGGGCAGTGTTTGGCGAACATCGCGCCAGGTCGCTCGCAGTTTCGCAACAACGCTTCCCAGGCCTCATGCAATGGGTCTTCCTGCCAGCCCGGGAGCTCCTCCCAGCGTGCGGGCAGCCATCGGCTGCGGGGGGTGTTCGGCAACCCGACATCGCCAGCCAGGGGCGCTGGCATGGGCGACGTCGACGGCGCAGGTGTGGCAGGCGTCGGTGCCGTCGGCAGCTCTGTTCGCACAGGGGGGCTGCCACAACCCGCCAAGGTCACAGCGATCAGGCCTGCGGCAAGGTACCCAAAGAAGCGTTCCATGGTTTCAGTTTTCTTTGTCTGCGCCGCGCAAGAGGTTGGCCAATTCGACCGCGGACTTCACCGCCATTTTGTCAAAGACACGCGCGCGGTGCACTTCGACCGTGCGCACGCTGATGTCGAGTTGGTCGGCAATCAATTTGTTGGGCAAGCCTTCAACCACCAAGCGCAAGACATCGCGCTCGCGCTCCGTGAGCTCATCCAGGCGGGCTTGAACCGACATGCGCGCGCGCACTTTCTCCAGGACTTCGGCAGAGCGTTGCAAGGCCAGCTCGATCCGGTCAACCAGCGCGTTGTCTGAAAAGGGCTTTTCACAAAAATCGAAGGCGCCGCGCTTGACCGCATCCACCGCGGTGGGAACATCGGCATGGCCGGTTAAAAAAATCACCGGACACACGGCCAACAAATCCCGCTCGATCAACCATTCAAACAGGGCCAAGCCGCTCATCCCTGGCATGCGCACGTCCAACAGCATGCAGCTGGGTTGCTCGGGCAGCCAACCGGGCTGCCACTGCGTGACAAAGGCGTCTGCGCTTTCAAAGCATTGGCTGGTCAGGCGCCGGGAGCGCAGCAGCCAGGCAAGCGCTTCGCGCACGCCGGCATCGTCATCAATGATGAAGATTTGGGCGTTTTGGGTAGGTTGCATGCGCTCACTCCGGTTCTGTCTAGGCTGCGGCCCTCATGCCATTTGGGCGGGCAAGGTGAAGCTGAAAATCGTGCCACAAGGCTGGTTGGCCTGGTGTCCCAAATAACCCCCATGTTGCTCAATGACGGTGCGACACAGGCTCAAGCCTAAACCCATGCC
>Ga0256306_1000155_pt1 | contig 11414 bp, 12 predicted proteins | sample ColtaT_17_FD_183663 | JGI IMG/M metagenome (GOLD analysis project Ga0256306, IMG submission 183663) | Metatranscriptome of freshwater microbial communities from Columbia River, Oregon, United States - Colum_Law_RepC_8d (Metagenome... | ecosystem: Environmental > Aquatic > Freshwater > River... | reverse complement strand
GGGAAACCCTGGAGATAGTGAGCAATGGCAACCGGTTTGCTGGAAAGCATCGACCGCAGTACGCAGTTAGCCGGACACAACCGGCTGGCCTTGCTGTTGTTTCGTCTCGACGAGCGTCAAATCTTTGGCATCAACGTCTTCAAGGTGCAGGAAGTACTGCCGCGGCCGAAGATCAGCTGGATGCCTTCCGCACATCCACTCGTCAAAGGCGTGGCGGATATACGCGGCCGCGTGGTGCCGGTGATCGACCTGCGCAAGGCCGTTGGTGGCGAGGAGACCCCGGATGATGCAGGTGCCCACGTCATCGTCACCGAGTTCAACCGTTCCGTGCAGGGCTTCCTGGTGCAGGCGGTGGATCGCATCATCCACGTCAACGTCGAGACGGTGATGCCGCCCCCGCATGGCGGCCAGGAAAGCTATCTCACCGCCATCACCCGCTTCAACAAGGAGCTGGTGGAAATCATTGATGTTGAAAAGGTGTTGTCTGAAGTCGTGGGCGAGATCAAGACCGTCGACGACGCACTGCTGACGCAGGCCCGCGAACTGGGCGGCAGCAAGCGCCGTGTGCTGGTGGCGGACGACTCACGCGTCGCCCGTACCCAGATCGAGCGCATCCTCAACCAGATCGGCATCGACTGCCTGCTGGTGCGCGATGGCCGCGAAGCGCTGAAGGAACTCCGCGCCATCGCCGCCCAAGGCAAGCGTCCGGAAGATGAACTGCTGATGGTGATCTCCGACGTCGAGATGCCAGATATGGACGGGTACACGCTAACGACGGAAATCCGACGCGACCCGCAGCTGCGCAATCTTTTTGTCATGTTGCATAGCTCTTTGTCTGGCGTTTTCAACAACGCGATGGTCGAAGGCGTCGGCGCAGACCGTTTTGTCGCCAAATTCAGCTCTGATGAATTGGCGACTGGCGTGCTGGCGAGACTCAAGGAAGTACAGAAGGCGCACTGAGACAGACAAACGGCGAGCCACTGGCACAGCGCTTGCCTGATCCCTGCATGGATGTTTGTGCAGGAGGTCCCGATGTCTGGATTGGATACATTGTTTGGCATACATGCCGCGGCGGTCAGCTTCCAGCGCCAGCGCATGGAGGTGCTCGCCTCCAATATCGCCAACGCCGATACCCCGGGATACCAGGCCAAGGATCTCGACTTCAACAAGGTGCTGGCCCAGCTGACTGAGCAGACCGCGGCACCTGCAGGTGCGAGCGGAACACCCGCGACCACCAATCCCGCGCACATCCAGCTCAATGGCAACAGCATCGACGACGCCACGCAAAAAGCGGCGACCGTCTATCGCGTGGCTACGCAACCCAGCGTCGATGGCAACACCGTCGATGTGCAGACCGAGCAGGCGGCTTATGCCGAGTCCGCTCTGCACTACCAGGCCAGCATGAACTTCATCGACTACCGACTGAAATCGCTGATGACAGCGATCACGGGTAACTAAGCATGTCGACCTTCCGGATTTTTGACATCGCCGGTTCCGCGCTCAGCGCGCAATCGCTGCGCCTGAATACCGTCGCCAGTAATTTGGCGAATGCCGATGCGGTCAGCAGCGATCCCAACACGGTTTACAAGGCACGCATGCCGGTGTTCCGCACCGAGCCTGGAACCGAAGGCTCCGCCACCGCAGGCGTGCAGGTGCTTGGCGTGGTGGAGAGCCAGAGCGAAGCACAGAAGCGCTACGAGCCGGGTCATCCGCTCGCGGATGCGCAGGGCTATGTCTACGCGCCCAACGTCAACACCGTCGAAGAGATGGTCAACATGATTTCTGCCTCGCGCGCCTACCAGGGCAGCGTCGAGGTGATGAACACCGCCAAGGATCTGGCGCTCCGCACCCTCAACCTGGGAAAGTGATATGGACCCTATTGGCAGTTCAAGCAGCAACAGCAACAACGTCACCAGCTCCTTGCAGGCAAAGACGATCACGCAGAATGATTTCCTCAAGCTGATGACGTCACAGCTCAAGAACCAGGACCCGCTCAAGCCGCTCGACAACAGCGAGTTCGTCAGCCAGATGGCGCAGTTCTCGACCGTATCAGGCATCCAGAGCCTGCAGAACTCGTTCAGTACGCTGGCAACATCACTGTCTTCAGGGCAAGCCCTGCAGGCATCAAGCCTGGTAGGTCACAACGTACTGACGCCTTCGACTTCGGCTGCACTGACCGCGGGCGGAACAGTGGCACTTGCTGTTGATTCACCAGCGAGCGGCAATGTGATCGTCAATGTCACTGATGCCTCGGGTCAGCTGGTGCGCCGCATTGATCTTGGCGCGCAGTCTGCCGGCCTGACCAAATTCCAGTGGGACGGCCTCGACAACAGCGGCAGTGCCGCTGCGGCAGGAACCTACAAATTCACCGCCGTGGTTGGCAGCGGTTCGCAGGCACAGGCCGCGACCATGCTGACGGCAGGCAAGGTCAACAGCGTATCGCTGGATGCCAGTGGTGCACTCAATCTCAATGTCGACGGGATTGGTTCCGTTGCCTTCAACACGATTCGCCAGATCAGCTGATCCCGGCGCGTCATTCAAATTCAATAGCCGCCTCCCGCGGCGCAGGAGAACAACATGTCACTCGGTTCTTTCGGCATTGCACTTAGCGGCCTGGCCGCGGCACAGACCAATCTCAACACCACGGCCAACAACATCGCCAATGCCAATACCGTTGGCTTCAAGGAATCCTCGACGGAATTTGGTGATATCTACCAATCCAGTCTCTACGGTTCCAACGGCACGCAATCCGGCAGCGGCGTCAATGTCACGCGTCTCGTGCAGGACTTTTCACAGGGCACGATCTCCAGCAGCAACAGCTCGTTGGACATGGCGCTGAACAACGGCGCGGGCTTCTTCACGCTCAGCAATGGCGGTAGCCTGTCCTACTCACGTGCCGGCAGCTTTACCACTGATAACAATGGCTACGTCGTCAACGGCAGTGGCGAGCGTTTGCAGGTCTTTGCAGCTCTGCCGAGTGGCGGCTTCAATACTGGCGGACTATCCGACCTGCAGCTGACCACGGCGGACAATCCGCCAGCAGCCACCGCCAATCTTGACGTGCAGCTGAATCTTCCAAGCGGCGCTACGGCACCCACAACCGCGACCTTCTCGCCAACTGACGCAACGAGCTACAACCAGACCACCTCGGTCACGGTGTATGACTCGCTCGGCGCGGCGCATTCGGCCAATCTCTATTTTGTCGCTGGCGCAACCGCCAACAGCTGGAACATGTACACCAGCATTGATGGTGTCGCGCAGGCGGGCAGTACCGCCTTGCAGTATTCCAGCAATGGCGTGCTCACCAGTCCGGCCGGCGGCAACGTCACCTTGCCAAGCTACACGCCGGGCAATGGTGCCTCCGCGATGAACCTTTCAATGGACCTGGGCAAGACCACGCAGTTCGGCAGCCAGTTTGCCGTCAGCGCGCTCAACCAGGATGGCTACACCACCGGCAAGTTGACCGGCATTGCCGTCGACAGCACGGGCGTCGTGCAGGCGCGCTATTCCAACGGCCAGTCGAAAGCACTGGGCCAGATTGCGTTGACCACCTTCGCCAATCCGCAAGGCTTGCAGCAGCTGGGCAACGCCAGCTGGGCAGAAACCTTTGGTTCTGGCCAGGCACTGCGAGGCGTCGCCGGTGCGACCAACTTCGGCGAGGTTCAGTCGAAGGCACTGGAATCCAGCAACGTCGATCTCACTACGCAGTTGGTCAATATGATCACCGCGCAGCGCAGTTACCAGGCCAACGCGCAGATGATCCAGACCGCTGACCAGATCACCCAAACCATCATCAATATTCGCTAACCAGTGAGTTGAGACCGCCATGGACAGAGCACTCTACGTTGCAATGACCGGCGCCACGCAGACCATGCGTGCGCAGGCGGTGAACAACAACAACATCGCCAATGCCAGCACCCTGGGTTTCCGCGCTGAGATCGCGGCACTGCAAGCCAAGGCGGTGGATGGTCCTGGCCAGCCGACGCGAGTGAATGCACTCGCGGTGGACAGCGGCTGGGATTCCTCGATGGGTTCGCTGATGCAAACCGGCAATCCACTCGATGTCGCCCTGCGTGAAAACAGCTGGCTCGCCGTGCAGGCGCCGGATGGTACCGAGGCCTACACCCGCGCAGGTGACTTGCGTACCAATGCGCTGGGTCAGTTGCAGACGGGTGCGGGACACCTGGTGATGGGTGATGGCGGCCCGATCTCGGTTCCACCGAATGCGTCGGTCAGTATTGGTGGCGACGGCACCATCTCCATCGTTCCACTGGGACAGGATCCGGCAACGCTTGCCAGCGTCGGCCGCCTCAAGGTGGTTGACGCGGACGCGTCACAGCTTGAACGTGGCGCCGACGGACTGATGCGCGCCACGGCTGGCACCACCTTGAATGCCTCGGCAGGCAACGTGGTGTCGAGCGGCGTGCTGGAATCCAGCAACGTCAATCTGCCACAGGCCATGGTCAACATGATTGGCCTGGCGCGGCAGTTCGAGTTGCAGGTCAAGATGATGAAGAGCATCGAGGACAATGCGACGGCTGCGCAAAGCGTCATGCGGATGGGCTAAGCCCTTCCCAGTCTCTGCTGTCATCCCGAACGCAGTGAGGGATCTTATTGTTTAGGCTTTTCCCTTATGCGCGTCCGTTTGGATGTTTCACTTCAGCACAAACGCCTCCGCTCCTGCGCATCCATGCGCCCGCGGAGGTACCGTACATCCTGCACATAAAAATATAAGAGCGTCACAAATCCGTCTGGCCCAGAACTTGTAACAACTCCCTCAAGCGGCGGAATTCCGCCACGGAGGATGAGCCATGAATCAAGCACTATGGGTTGCCAAGACCGGTCTCGATGCGCAGCAGACGCGCATGACCGTGGTCTCCAATAACCTCGCCAACGTCAACACCACCGGTTTCAAGAAAGGCCGCGCGGCGTTTGAAGATCTTCTTTACCAGACCGTGCGCCAGGCAGGCGCACAGACCTCGCAGCAAACGCAGGCGCCGTCTGGCTTGAACCTCGGTACCGGTGTGCGCGTTGTCGCCACCGAGAAGATGTTCCAGCAGGGCAACATGCTGCAAACCGGAAACGCTCTGGATGTGGCCATCAACGGCCGCGGCTTCTTCCAGATCCAACAGCCCGATGGCACCGTCGCCTACACGCGCGATGGCAGCTTCCAGCTGAGCAACCAGGGGCAGCTCGTCACCAGCAGCGGTTACCTGCTGCAGCCAGGCGTCACCATTCCACAAGGCGCACAGAGCGTCAGCATCGGAAACGATGGTGTCGTCAGTGTGCAACTCGCCGGGCAATCTGCGCCGCAACAAGTGGGCACACTCACAACGTCTGATTTCATCAATCCCGCAGGCCTGCAGGCACGCGGTGAAAACCTCTATGTCGAAACCGCCGCCAGCGGCCCTCCGCAAACCGGCACGCCAGGCCTCAATGGCCTGGGCACGCTGTCGCAAGGTTCGCTGGAATCCTCGAACGTCAACATCGTCGAGGAAATGGTCAACATGATCGAAACGCAGCGCGCCTACGAGATCAACTCGAAAGCGATTCAGACGACCGATTCGATGTTGCAGTACGTCAACAACAACCTGTGAGGCGCGTCATGACCCTGCGCCCCAAGGCTGTCTGGTTTGAACTGGCCGTGTTGCTTGCTGCGATCGCATTGGCCGGTTGTGCAACGACGCCGACGCAGCAGCGCGCGCCCGATCCACTGCTGGCGACAGCAGCGCCCGTTGCTGTCCCGCAGAACGGTTCAATCTATGCAGCCGGACAGGGCATGGCACTGTTCGAAGACCAGAAGGCACGCAATGTCGGCGACACGCTGACCATCCTGCTGGTGGAAACCACCACCGCCAAGACCAGCGCCGCCACCAACACCGCCAAGGACAGCAGCAGCGAAGTTGGCGCACCAACCGTGTTCGGCATGCCGGTTTCGATCCACGGCACGTCGGTGCTCTCGGCTTCGCTGGATTCCACACACAAGTTTTCCGGCAGCGGTGACAGCTCGCAGAGCAACACCTTGCAGGGCAATGTCCAGGTCACGGTGGTTGGTCGCCAGCCCAATGGCAACCTGATCGTTCGTGGCGAGAAACATCTATCACTCAACCAAGGTTCCGAGTTCGTGCGCATCGAAGGTGTGGTGCGTCCTGCCGACATCGCAACCGATAACACGATTGCTTCCAGCCGCGTTGCTGATGCCCGTATTTCCTACACGGGCGAGGGCACGCTGGCCGAGAGCAATAGCAAGGGCTGGCTGTCGCGATTCTTCAGCTCACCGCTGTGGCCGTTCTGAGGTGATGACATGACTGTTCTACAGTTTTCCCCAAGCGTTGCCATGATGCGCCGCCGCGCCAGCATGCCGCGCACACAATTGGTGTCCACCTCGGTTGTGGTGCCGCTGCGCCGTCCTGTTCTGCAAACCCGGGATATCCAGGTTGCACCCGTGGTGAAGAACGAAGATAAATCCTCTCCTGCAGCACGTGACTGGAAACGCACCACCGCCTGGATGGCACTGAACATCCTGATGTTGCTGGCCATGATCACGCATGCTGGCGCGGCGCATGCCGATCGCATCAAGGATCTTGCCGATGTTGCCGGCGTGCGCAGCAATCCACTGGTGGGTTATGGCCTCGTTGTCGGCCTCAATGGCACTGGCGATCAAACCAGCCAGGCCCCGTTCACCATCCAGAGTCTCAAGAACATGCTGCAGCAGCTCGGCGTGGTCGTGCCGCCGGGTGTGAATCCGCAGCTGAAAAACGTGGCAGCCGTGGCCATCAATGCCGATCTCCCGGCATTTGCAAAGCCCGGCCAGAAAATTGATATCACTGTTTCCTCCATCGGCAACGCCAGCTCATTGCGCGGCGGCAGTCTTTTGATGGCGCCACTCAGGGGGGCAGATGGCCAGGTTTATGCACTGGCCCAAGGTAATCTTGTCGTTGGTGGCCTCGGTGTTTCAGGGGCGGATGGATCGCGCATCAGCGTCAACATCCCCAGCGCTGGGCGTATTCCCGGTGGCGCATCAGTTGAGCGCGTGGTGATCAGTGATATCACCAGCTCACCGGATGTCATCCTCAACCTGCACTCGGCGGATTTCACCACTGCCTCACGCATGGTCAAGGGCATTGATGCCGCATTGGGCGCGGGTTCTGCCCGCGCGATTGATGCGGTCACGGTTGCGGTTAAAGCGCCGGCCGATGCCAGCCAGCGCGTCAGTTTCCTCTCCGTGCTGGAATCGCTGGATATCGAGCCCGGTGATTCATCGGCTCGGGTAGTCATCAACTCGCGCACCGGCACGGTGGTGATTGGCAATCATGTGCGCGTGTTGCCTGCCGCGGTTTCGCATGGATCGCTGTCGGTCACGATCACTGAACGTCCCAAGGTCAGCCAGCCTGCGCCTTTCAGTGATGGCCAGACGGTGGTGACGGCTCAGACCACCATCGACGTCAAGCAAGCCGATTCGCGCATGTTCCTGTTTGCACCAGACGCCAGTCTTGATGACATCGTGCGTGCGGTGAACCAGGTGGGCGCGGCGCCCGGCGATATCGTCGCGATTCTTGAAGCACTCAAGGAAGCCGGTGCCCTGCGTGCCGAGCTGATCGTGATCTGACGTCATGGCCATCAATGCGCCCAACATCAACGATATCTCGCAGTTCACCAAGCTGCGGGCTTCGGCGCGTGCGCAGGATCCTGAAGCACTGAAGACTGCGGCCAAGCAATTTGAAGCACTGTTCACCAAGCAGCTGCTCAAGAGCGCAAGCGACGCCCGCATTGGCAATGACCTGATGGGCGGAGACCAGGGCGAGTTCTACCAGGACATGTTCAACAACCAGATCGCGCAGACCCTTGCACAGGGGCGTGGCCTGGGTATCGCCGATCTGCTGGTGCGCCAGCTGCAGCAGTCGAAACTCTCGGCGAAGGACAGCAGCACCGCATCGACACTCAAGCAGATCCTGCCCGGGCTGGCACCGGCGCAGATGCCATTGAAGGCGAACGTACAGCCAGCCGTGTCTGCAGAAAAAACCAGCCCTGCGCATTCCGGCTCCACGATTTCAAACGTCTTGGGCAAGCCGCTGGATTTCATCAAGAACCTCTTGCCCCATGCGGAGGCCGCCGCGCGCGAGCTGGGCATTTCCGCCAAGATACTCGTGGCCCAAGCCGCGCTCGAAACCGGTTGGGGCAAACACCAGATCAAGAACGCTGATGGCACGCCGAGCTACAACTTCTTCGGCATCAAGTCACATGGTCAGTGGAACGGCGCGAACGTCAGCAAAACTACGCATGAATACACGGGAGGCATTGCCCATGCTGAGGTCGCATCTTTCAGGAGCTACAGCTCGCCGGCTGAGGCATTCAATGATTACGTTTCATTCATCAAGGGCAACCCTAGATACGCCAATGCCTTGCGGCATGGTGGAGATGGCCAGGCCTATGCAGAAGGATTGCAGCGTGCAGGTTATGCCACTGATCCTGCCTACGCCGAAAAGATAAAGAAGATTTCTGCCGGTTCGTTGATGACGGCAGCGCTGGCAACTGACACCAAGACGATGGTTGCCTGAACGGGAGTTGAAACATGAGCGACATGATCAGCAGCGGTGTATCAGCGTTACAGGCCTACAGCCAGGCGCTGAATACCGTCAGCAACAACATCGCCAATGCGAACACGGTGGGCTACAGCCGCCAGTCGGCGACCTTGCAAACCAATTCGACCGGCGGCGTGCAGGTCAGCAACATCCGACGCTTCACGGATGCCTTGGTGGTTTCACGTTCATTGTCGGATCAATCCACCTATTCAAGACTGGATACGTTCCAGCAGATGGCGTCGCGCGTCGATAGTCTGATGTCCGGCACGTCGTCCGGTCTCACATCTCCGTTGCAGAAGTTCTTCACGGCCATGAGTGGCGTGGCATCCAATCCGCAGTCGACCAGCGCACGCCAGGCGCTCCTGAGCACGGCCAGCAATCTCGCCAGTCAGTTCAATGATATCCAGGGTCAGTTGGATGGCATGAACTCCGAGATCAATGCGCAGCTCTCGGACTCGGTCAGCCAGATCAACCAGGCCGCGCAGTCGATCGCACAACTCAACAACAGCATCGCGCTGGCGAAGGGCAGTGGCCAGTCCCCTAATGACCTGCTGGACCAGCGCGACAAACTGATCTCGCAAATCTCGCAATTCGTTGGTGTTTCCACGGTTCCGCAAACCGATGGCTCGATGAATGTTTTCGTTGCTGGCGGGCAAGCACTGGTATTGGGCGGAACCTCGCAGTCGCTCAAGCTGGTGTCCAATGCCTATGGCAATGGTGACCTGGAAGTGGCGATTGGTAATCCAACCGTCAACATCAACAGCCAGATCAGCGGCGGCGCCATCGGTGGCCTGCTGGATCTGCGCAGCCAGCTGATCGTGCCGACCCAGAATAAGATCGGCGCGATTGCAGCAGGCCTGGCGCAGGTACTCAATGCACAGCACACGCAGGGCGTTGACCAGACTGGCGCGATGGGCGGCAACTTCTTTGCCGCGCTCAGTGGCTCGGCGTCCGCTGCGACGACCAACACGGGTACGTCTTCACTATCGGTAGGCCTGAGCAATGTCGGCCAGATCGGCAGCAACAACTACATCATGCGTTACAGCGGCAGCAACTGGAGCTTGAGTGATGCAACCACCGGCGCCTCGGTCCCAATGACCGGATCGGGCACCGTGTCGGATCCTTTCATAGCCAACGGCATGAGCATCCAGGTTGGCGGTAGTGCTGGCTCGGGTGACAGCTTCCTCGTACAACCACTCAGTCGTGCTGCTGGACAGATGCAGGTCGCGATCACTGATCCTGCAAAGATCGCCGCAGCGTCTTCTGCCGCACTTGGCAAGACCGGCAGTGGCGACAACAGCAACGCCAATCTCCTGGCCACCATCGGTGATAGAGCAGTCCTCAGTGGTGGATCAGTTTCTATCAATGCCGCCAACATCGCACTGGTATCGCAGACCGGCACGCTCTCGCAGCAGGTCACGGCCCGTCGTGATGCAGCGCAGGCAATCCAGGCGCAAACCAAAAGTGAACTGGATTCGGCCTCCGGGGTAAACCTTGATGAGGAAGCCGCTGACCTGTTGCGTTACCAGCAAGCCTATTCGGCTGCTGCGCAGGTCATATCCATGGCCAAGAACATGTTTGACGCCTTGCTCAACGCAACGCGCGGAGGATAAGCCATGAGAATATCGACCAGTGCAATGATTGAGCAGTCGGTGCGCAGCATGAACGCGCAACAGAACAATCTAGCCAAGATCCAGAGCCAGATCAGCAGCCAGCAACGCATGCAGACGGCGGCAGATGATCCAGCCAGTTGGGCTCGCGGCATGTCGCTGGACCAAGTGCTCGCTGGTATCGACAGCTACAACAGCAATATCAACATGGCACAGCAGCGACTGGGCCTTGAGGAAAATGCCCTGGCCGATAGCGGCAATATCCTGCAGAGCGTCAGCACGCTGGCGATCCAGGCCACCAATGGCACACAGAGCAAGCAATCACTGCAAGCCATCACCGCGCAGTTGCAGCAGTACTACAACGCCTTGATGAGCGATGCCAACGCGCAGGACGGCGAGGGGCATTACCTCTTTGCTGGCAGCAGCAGTTCCAGCGCGCCATTCGCGCAGGTCGGCAACAGCGTTACCTACAACGGCGACACCACATCCCGTCAATTGGCGATCAGTCCGCAGAGAACCATTGCCGACGGCGACAACGGCGCTGCCGTGTTCATGAATAACATGAGCGGCAATGGCACCTTCGCTACCGTCGCCACCAACAGCAACGCCGGCACCGCGCAATTGGCGACCAGCCAAGTGACGGATGCGAGCCAGTGGGACGGTGGCACTTACAGCATCAGTTTCAACAGTGGAAATTACTCCGTCACCGACAGTTCCAATACCGTCGTGGCTAGCGGCGCCTACAGCAGTGGTGGCACGGTGGCATTTCGTGGCGTGCAACTAACCTTTAGCGGCACGCCGGCTGATGGCGACAGCTTTGCCGTCTCACCCAGCGCCCCCAAGGATATCTTCGCCAGCCTCAGGGACCTGATCTCGCTGACGCAGAACCCTCCAACCACCAGCGCCGGCCGCGCGCAGTGGCAGACGCAGATGCAGAACCTGCAGACAGAAATATCGCGCGGCTTCGATACCGTCACTAACACACGTTCCGATGTCGGCGCGCGACTTTCGACACTGGATGACGCCAGCAATCGTCTTGCGGACCAGTCCGTGTCGATGAAGACACTGCTATCGAATGTGCGTGACCTAGACCTCGCACAAGCCAGTACGCAGCTCAACCTGACGACGGTCTCGTTGCAGGCCTTGCAGCTGGCTTATACGAAAGTTCAGTCACTTTCCTTGTTCCAATATTTGCGATGAGTGCCAGGAATATTTTTCAATC
>Ga0256306_1000144_pt1 | contig 11657 bp, 4 predicted proteins | sample ColtaT_17_FD_183663 | JGI IMG/M metagenome (GOLD analysis project Ga0256306, IMG submission 183663) | Metatranscriptome of freshwater microbial communities from Columbia River, Oregon, United States - Colum_Law_RepC_8d (Metagenome... | ecosystem: Environmental > Aquatic > Freshwater > River... | reverse complement strand
GTTCGTCATTGAACCGTTTGAATGGCGGCGGGATTCTCGACATTCACATCACTGGGTCAAGCCGAGTTTCAAAACAGCGGACTTCGAAACCATTGTCACGTTAGCACGACATAACAGCGCCTGTGTCAGCCAACGCGATCCGGATCTACCGCTGATATGCCGGCAAGAAGTGCATGTAGACTTCGAGAATAAGCGATGCCATGCCGGTCCAGTAGATGTTATTCGGGCCGACCACTCCGGCGTTTTCTGCGGTCCCACCGGGGACATCCCAACTCCCATCTGCGTTCTGCTTATCCAAGAGCAATTCGCGAATTCGTGGGTGCCAGTCGTTCCAATGTTTGCCTCCCGCCTGATAGTTCGCTTGCACGGCGTAGTAATGAAAGTAATACCAATACTGGATGCCGTTGGCTGACCATTCGACCGGAAACTTCGCCAGCATGTCGAGAGTTTTAGGGACACTCGGATCGTCGTACTTGCCGAGCAGTTGCAGAGAAACAACACCTGCGGCTGAGGTTTGTGCCCCTTGAGCTGGACCTTGATAGCCATAGCCACCATTCGGGTGAGCGCAATATCGGACGTACTTTGCCGCCTTCTCGATGACCTGGTCAGGAACCGGAATCTCCGCATTGTTGGCTGCTCGCAAGGCGACAATCTGCATGACGCTCACACTGAGATCATGGTCGCCCGGCTGCGGATTGTAGCGCCAGCCACCATTGGGTGACTGAGCATTGACGATGACTTTCACGGCCTTCCGAAGCTTCTCTTCAACTTCGGGGTCAGGGTCCATGCCATACAACTCCGAAGTCGCAAGCGTGCTAAAAGCGTGCTCATACATAGGCCCCGCACCTGCCTGACGTTTCGAGTGAAACAGGCCGTCATCACGCTGAGTCTTCAGCAAATACTTGCGACCTTTCTGCAACACGTCTTTGTACTGGCCACGTCCAGGCACATGGCCTCGACCGAGCATGGCCAACAACGTCACTGCATTTCCCGCATTGCAATCATCCCAACTCCCATCTGGCCGTTGCTTCGACGCGAGATATTCCAAACTGCGATCGACGGCAGAAGTCACGCGTTCAATGACCCGGGCCTCGGTTAACGGCGCGGCAGTCGTCACCGCCGGAGCTTTGTTTTGCGCGGGGAGCGATGAAGTGAAAAGAACCAAGATTGCCAGGGATTCCACAACAATCGTGCGACTACGAATACCGAAGTGTTGTGTGACTGACATTTCTTGGTTTCCCGATCCGCGAACGTAACTCACTCAGATTCTCAACCACCGTTTGCTGAGGCATCAGCGACTAGCTCAAACCACTCAATCGTCGAAGCCCTACATCGACTGCATAAATCAATGTGATCAACACCAGCGTGAACCAGTTGTCCCACACACTGGCTTCGCGATGGACCTCCACCAACATCGGCTCACCTTTGAATTGTTCGGGCAAGCTCTTGAGATCGCTTAATGCGACGACTTTTCCGCCCGTTGTGCTGGCGAGCATTTCGAGCGTTGGTCGATTGAGATTGGGATCGCGCAGTTCTTCCGAAGAAGGCATCACTCGGAGTTTGCCTTCCACTGTCTTTGGCGAGTCACTTGGCTGGTAGAGCACTCGATGATCTCCAAGTTCCCTCGGTGTGAACTTGCCCGTGAAGCGTCCCTTCGCAAATTTGTCCGCGATCAATTCGATGAATGAAGATCCGGTCTGGCCGATCGTGCTGACCTTGATTGTCGCGTCCGGACGCGGCATGCCATCAGCATTGAACGCGAACAATTCAACCTCAGCCGCTTCGCCGGGTTGAACTCTGACGGGATGAACCACGAGACGGTTTTCCTTCTTCGAGGAACCATCCTCCGTCCGTCCCACAAATCGCAGCATCTGCCCCCAGAACTTGTAAAAGAACCGGTCGCCAACGTTTTGTCGCCACAAAAAAGTCGAATCAGTTCCAACGAACGCAACCTTTCCCTTCCCGGCATACTGATAAGCGATGAGCGGTTGCTTGCCCCAACGATTTTCCAAACTGGGATTGCTCGCCAACACGATTGCGGCAGGAGACGCTCTCTCAACGGGGGCTGCCCAAAAGTAGGCCGGCATCTGTGACCACAAATTGACATTACGCCCTGGGTCATCGTGTAATCTCAGCGATTCGTGCAGCAGCCCTTCTGGAGTGACTTCAATCTTGAATGGCTTGTAGGCCGGGGCTTCGATTCCCGTCTGAGCATTACTGCGAAGCGTCACCGGAAGCAACGACTGGAATTCACTATCGAACAAGTGCGGCATGAATCGCGGGCCGGCCTGGACGATTAGGCCAACCCCTTTTTCTCGCACTGCTTCAATCAATGCTTTGCGAAAATCATCATGCAGGATATCCGGTGAGGCGTCACCGATAACGATCGTGTGGTACTCACTCAAGTCCTTTACTGTTGATGGCAGCTTGGCGGCTTTGTCGTCAGTTGACATGCGACGCCATTCCGCCTCAGCGAGGACATCAGGCTCGTCTCCTGTTCGACCTTTGATCCCGTTGTCGCGGCGGATGTCGTTCTTCAAAAAGCGAAAGTCCCATCGCGGTAGTCCGTCGATCAACAACACTTTCAACTTTTCGTCGCTGACCTTCACGTAAGCAAGATCGATGTTGTTCGCTCGTAACTCATCCGCCTCTTCCGGAAAGGTCGGAACATTTACTGTGAGATATTTATCTCCGGCCTCTTTTGCCTCGAACGTCAATTCCGTTTGCTGCTGCTCGGAACCGAGGAGAACCATTTCCTTTGTGTCGAGAACTTTGTCGCCGTCTTTCAGCTCAACCTTGATCGGTCGCCCATTGAAGCCATTGGACTCAATTGTCACGGCAACTTTGACGGTATCGCCGACTGAAACATGCCCCGATGTGTAGAGATCAACGATCGAAACGTCTTGCAGTCGCTTAGGGGAGCCGATGGGAACCGCGAAGATCGGCGCGCCGACTTGAGCCGCAGCACGAGCGGCCTCGCCAGGAGATCGTCCGCCGGTATTTTGTCCGTCGCTGAAAAGAATGATTGCTGAAATGTGTTGGCCAGCAGCGTCATCAACAATCAATTGCACAGCGGTGCCGATCCACGTCGAAACTCCTCCGCCGCTATCCGGAAGTTGTGAATCGGTTTTGGTGGCATCAAAAACGAATGGGACTGGTTCGCGAGCAAACGCGAGATGACGCACATCAAACTTGCCTTCAAGTGGCTTGAGCAGATCGGGGGCTGCGACGCGCACTGCCGTCTGGGCGATCTCAGTTCGCGTGATCCGGTTCAATGCTTTTCGAGTTTCCGGATCAATCGAAGCCACCGGGAGAGCAGCATCGGTCGCTTGTTTGGACTCGGCAGAATCGGAGTTCGAGACGTATCCCGCTGCTTTTGCCGCATCAACAAGTTGTTCCTCAGTCTCGAAGGGACCCGCAGGCAACCGCATGCTTTGTGAATGATCGAAAACAAACGCAACGATCGGCTTGCGCTCGAACTTATGATCGATCCGCAGATAGGGGCCTGACAGGACCAGGACCAAAAGTGCCAAGATCGAAACGCGAGTGACGCACAACGTCGCCAATAACCACTTCGACACTGTATGGAGATTTTGCTTTTGTCGCCGGTAAATAGTCCACGCCAGCGGCAGTAGCAACACGAGCCCAATCCAAAGCACATCAGTCCGCTGCCAAAGCAATTCAGCGCGGTCTAAGTGCTTTAGGACATCTTCGTGAATACCGAGCAGTTGAAGAAATCGTTGCAGCATCGTCGGTGAGCCATTCGTTGGCCGTGTGTGATCAGCGAAGAGGTCGCAAAATCCGTAGCACGGGCGACTCACTGAACTCGAACCAATGAATGGAACGAGTTACGAGAGCCACTCGTGCTACGGCTTGAAACAGCTTCTCGGTAGAGGTGCTACCGTTTTTTCTTGACAGGCTTCGCGGTCTTTTTCACCGGTTTCGCTGCAGCTTTCGCTTTGGCTTTTGGTGCCGGCTTAGAAACCTTCTTGGCTGTTGCAAGAGCCTTCGCAACGACCTTCGGAGCAACCTTTGCTTTGACCGGTTTGGCGGCCTTGGCCGGTGCCTTCGTCGCTTTCTTGGCCGCTGCCTTCGCAACAGGTTTCGCTTTCACCTTCGCAGTTTTGACAACAGCTTTAGCGGCGACTTTGGCTGCGGGCTTAGCTGTCGTTTTTGTAGGCGATTTCATCGGCGCAAGTGTCTTCGTTTTACCGGTGCTCTTGGCCTTAGGTGCTGCTGGTGGCTGAGGTGGGCCGTAGCGGAGTAGGTCCGCGTCGAGCATCGCGCCATTGTCCCAAACCAGTGCTCCACCTTCGATGTGTGCCGTGCGGAAATACTTCTCACTCAGACGGATCTGCTTGTAGACATTTCCTTCCACATAGGGGGTGATATCGACCGTGCGATTGACTCCGTCATCGAAGTCCAAACGCAAATGAAGATTGTCCAACGGGACCGCCGAAACGATGCGCACCGACCGTGGTGGCTCTGACATTACGCAACTCCTCGGAAAACTAAAAAAGTGTTGGTTGACTACTTCCTTGTGCCCTGGCCTGCCTTGGTAAGACGCTCAAAATAATCGCGGATAAACCGCTGGTAGCCCTCCGGGCCCTCTTCTCTCAGACCTTGCAGCAATTCCTCTCGCATACGTGGCTGCATTTTGAGAATGATTGCTTTCGTGGATGGATCCAAGTCTTTCAGGATCGCATCCATCGCGAATTGGCTCGCGTTATCACCTTCCAACCCGCTTCGTGGTCGAGGACTCGACTTCAGTGGTGGCGGCTGATTGCTGGGAGGTTGCTTTTGACCTTTGTTTGCTTTGTCGGATGAGTCTCCCGCTTTAATCGCTTGCATCCGAGCGGCCATCTGCATCGCCTTTTGTGCGACTTCTGAATTCAACAGTTCGGCCACTTCAGCAGCGGCTTCCGCCGAAAGCTCAGGTTGATCGTTCCCTTCTGGCATATTGGCATCAGAATCAGCGGACGGAGGGTCTGTTGGTTGTTGTGAGGCATTCGGAGACTTCGCATCAGACGGTTCCTTCGAGGTCGTTTGCTTCAGCGCTTTTTCGAGTTGGGCGAGCAAGCTATCGAGCGTTCGCTGATCAGCAGCAAGACTCTCTTCTGCCTTGTTGAGCTGATCAAGTTGGTCCTCTTGTCGTTCGGCCAACTCGGCTCGACGCTCCTGCGGATCGTTGGCCGCATCGTTCGACTGGGCCTTGTCATTCGATTTCGACTTGTCGTTTTTCGATGGCTTCTTCGGTGCGGATTTCTGCTTATCCTTCGCCGCCGGAGCGGGCTTTGGCATCGGAGTACTGAGTGCGGGCTTAAACGGCTCATCGTCGGTATTCATGTCGGACATGTTCGCATCCGATTGATTCGAGTCAGAGTTATCGACGTCCGACTTCGCCATTTGAGGCTCGTCGTTCGACGCACTCGCTTCGTTGGCAGGAGTCGCTGGTTCACTCGCATCGGGATCGAAAGGACGATCGGGATTTTGCGGCTGGCGCTTGTTCTTCAGCTTTTTGTACTCGTCGGTCTTCTGCAACTCCTTGGTTTTCGCAAGCTCTTTCTCGGCCTTGCGGTCGAGGTCATCTTGTTTCTTTTCCAAATCGGGAACGAGCATCTCCGGAGCTTCAGGAGTGAACTCTGCTAACTGTGCTTGGTTGTTCGCAAGCTTTTGTAACTCTTCTCGCAATGCCTCAATTGCCGCGCGAAGCTCCTCAAGTTCACGAGCGGACAACTCACCCGCTTGGCGAGTCATTTCCCGTTGCAATTCTTCGGTGGCTTTCGCCGCATCGGCCTTCGAGTCATTCTGCGCTTCTTGCAACGCCTCCATTCGATCCTTGATTGCTTCGAGGTTTTGCAAGGCTTGCTCACCACGAGCTTCGAGTTGTGGCAACTTTGGATCTTGCTGCTTCGGTTGAGCGGACTTCTGAATTTCAGCAGCCAAGTCCTTTAGAGGAGTGACTGCCGCCTCTTGAAATGCCTCCGAAAGATTTTGCATCTCGCGTTGCAATTGCGGTGGAACAAGCTGTTGCTTATCAGCTTCAGCGGCAAGCGCTTTGAGTTGTTCCTTGAGTTGCTCGGCGGCTGTTGCGTTTTGTTGCTCCTGTTGCTGCAACTGAGCAAGTTCTTGCTTCAGCTCACCAAGCATCTTCTGGCCATCAGCGTCAAGCTTTACTTCCGGAGGACTCAGTGGTGGAGTTTGTGGCATCGGCTTGGTCGGATCGGGTTTCGTTGGCTCAGGCTTCGCCGGGTCAGTCTTTGCAGGATCGTTCTTCGCCTGTTCTTTAGCCGATTGCTCTTTGGCTGCCTGTTCCTTGGCGGTGGCATCGGCGGCTTTCTCGGCTTCGGCTTGCGCGGCTTCCACTTTCTCGGTGAGCGGTTCGTACTTCTCTTCCAACTTTTCGAGCTTTTCTTGAACCGCCTTCTGCTTCTCAATGAGATCAACGAGCTTCTCTTTGAACGATTCTTCCTGCTTCTCGAACTGAGCAAGTTTTTTATCCGCTGCGTTTGGATCATTGGCGACGATGCGGATCGCGAAGTCCTGTGTTTGTGCGGTCTGACCTTTGCGATCACGGACTTCGGCTCGGTACTTGAAGACATCGCCAGACTTCAGCGACTCCTGCAACAGGTCGAGAGTCACGATCGCCGTATCGGCTCGCGTAATGCTGGAGTAGCTCTTCACCGGACGACCTTGGAAGCCGGTGTTCTCAACCTTTTGTGTCGAAAGAACCAAATCCGCCAAGCCAAAATCATCAAAGGCCGAGATTACCAGCGGCACTTTGACGGGCTCGCTCAGCACAAGATCGACGCCCGGACGTTCGATCAAAATCTGCGGCGGGTTATCCGGAATCGCAGTAATGCGGGCCTCTTTCATTTGCTGATTGGCCGCTTCGATTTCGTTCTTCAATTCAACGCGATACCAACCATCAGCCTTAATCGGAAACCGTCCTGACCAGCGGTTTGCATCTCGAATTGCTGCGTAATGCGATTTCGTTTTGGACTTCGCGTTTTTTGACTTTGGAGGTTGAGCCGCTGGATCGCCTTTCGACGCCTCGTCCACAACTGGTCCGATGAGGCTCAATGGGAACGCTTCAACGACGACTAGGTCACTCTCAATGCGAGTTGCTGGAGGAAGCGTGCCGACTCGACCCCACAAACAACGACCGCTGAATTGTGTGAACGAAACACCTCGAATTGAGCGGCCCTCAAGATCCAAGTCACGAGCCGGAACTTCTAATCGAACCCATTCACCGGATTTCGGTAAATCACCGATTCTTCGACGACTGTTTGAATCAACCTGTCCGAGCGCGATCTTGTCCGCTCCCCAAAATGCGCGATGTTCCCAGTTCGCACCATCGTGGATCTGCAACATCAGTTCTTCTGGCTGTTGATCCGTTTCTAAGAACACTTCCGCAAAGAGGACATCGCCAAGCTGAATCTCAAACGGCACGGCCGCAGAGTGAAATGAGTGATACGACATTCCTGGAACGGCTGCGTGAGTATGCCACTTCGCCCATTGAGCAAGGTTCTCCCCACGCTTGGTTGAATCAGCCGCCGGATCAATCTCTTTCAGTTGCGGATGCCATTCCCAGCGTCCCTCAACCGCATGACCTTTGGGGAGGACATTCTCAAACCAAACCCGCAGCGGGCGATCGGTAACCGCAACAGTCTTCCGCTCTTCGCGAAGCAATTGAACCTCACCAGTCGATGCGTCCCCCTCGACTTTGACCGTCAGTTCGACAGTACTTCCGACAGGCCCTGAAACCTCTGGAACATCAGGTGGGTTAGTTCGTGGTTCTGAAACTTTCATGTATTCGGGGTAATGCACGGCAGCTTGCAAGCCAACGAGTCGGGGACGGTCGAGCATTGTGACCGTTGCCAGTTTCGTCCAAGTGCCTCCACCATGTACTCGATACTGAAACGAGTGCTCATAAGCAGGCAGCCGAAACGTCCAACGCCCAGATTCATCGGGCTTGAGATCGTGCCACAGCGTTTTTCCAACAGTCTCACCCTCAGTCTCGATCAACTCGAGACGCAGCCGATCGACCTTCCCTTTTGTAACCAACGCGGCAAATTCCACGGGTTCGCCACGAAGGACCTTACAAGTTCCGGGTTGCACGTCAAAGAGAACTCCGGTCGCAGGGGGGATGTCTGCAAACGGAGAGAAAATTCGAGCCAACGCAGTTGGCAGTCGGTCGGAAAAAACGCCGAGGGCAGTACCAAAAACGATCAGACCGCCGAGTGCCAGCAAGGCCGCTCGACGAAGTGCTGGCTTATCAACCACCGACCAGGGCCGGAAGTTTTTCACTCGCTCAACCGCTTCGGCGAGTAGTCGCTTCAAAAAAGCGGGCGAATGTTGCTGTTGCTTTTGAAGGTCCAGATCGACGCAACTTACTAACCGGTTATGGATTCCGGGGAGCGTCGACTCAATACGTCGAGCAATAAAGCGAGCAGTCATGCGTCGGAACAGTGGCCGCAAAACCCCGGTGATGAATGCCCAAACGCTGGGGACGACGACCAGCAGAAGAGCGATCATTCTCAACCACGGTCGCAGCGGAACGGCCAAATCGGTCAGACTGACGACAGCCAGGAGGATCAATCCGACCCCCAGCGTCGCGCACATGCCCGTCAGGGTCCACACTGACCGTAATAAGCTCCGAGTAGAGCCGATCAAACGGTGCAGAAGGCTGATTTCAGGCGTTTCCAAGCGATTTTCGGTTGCCATGAGCGGGGCCTCCGGGAAGGTTCTCCCCTCCACCGGGCAGCCCCAGTGGCGGGGCACTATTCAACGGGGCATGATTTCAGACAACTTGCTCACGAATGGCAACGCTCAACAGCCAGAAACATCCAACTTTCCCGTGATCCGACCCCGTTTTTTGTCTTCCAAGGCCCGATTCGGCAAAGTCAGTGTCCCGCGATTGGGTTTCCAGCGGCCAGTTTCCCTTGATCTTTACGGCACCAACTGAAACTCCGGCAGCAAAATCACCGTCCACAAAAGATCGGCCAGCCCCTCTTTTGTCGGAACGTTTCCGAGTAAGTCTGACGCGAGTGCAAATTCCTCTCCAGTTGCTTTTCGGCCAAGGGCAACCGAGTAAATTGCCGGAATTAAGCGACCTGGATCGGAACCAACTTCGCGTAGCCAGTGTTCCGCGCCGCGTTGAAGTTGCTCGTCCGACGCGGTTCCGTTCGTCAGTTCGAGCGATTGCAGCATCGTCGCCAGCGATTCGCGGTGCGACACGATTTGCTCGCGATGTGGACGACCGAGTGCCGCTTGCAGTTGGTCTTGCGGGAGCAAGGCGGCTCGCAAGCGAGATCCATTAGCAACGGCAACAATGTCTTCACGCGTTAAGAACGATCCGTTGGCCTTCAATTGCTCGGCGATCTTCCAAGGGGCAATTGTCGAATCGCCGATCACAACGGCGGTGGTCCACGAAGCGGAATCAAAGCTTGGGTGTTCCCAACCTTTTGACTCGGTCTCGGAACTGAGCCAGGTGTCGTCGGTTGTGGTCGTCCATTGCACTTGCCCGTTTGCATCCGCGCCGAAGAGTTCGGCAATGAAGCCCGCAGCGTTCGGTCCCTTGCCGCCGTTTGTGACCTTTGCCGCAAGAATGTTGTCGCCCACATTGAAGGGCGATTGCAAAATCACCTGCGTCGGCGTTTGCCAATTCTCGCTCGCGGCAACCTTGCGTCCGTTGATGAAGAACTCGAACGAATTGTCTGCTGTGATCGTTGCCACCACAAACGCTGACGGCTGATCCAGCTTCAATCGTTTGCGAAAGAAGACCGATCGCTCGCCGGGCGCATTCAGTGCGTCCGCGTTCGGCCAAATCCAGCGTGCATCGTGGAGCACCATTCCAGAGTGCTCGTCTTTCTTTTCTTCAGCCGACTTCTCCGCAGAACCAGGCACGTTGGAAACGTGCCGCACGTTTCGCAGCGCTCGCGCGATCGCACCGACTTGTCCACCTTGACCGCGCCCATCGACTCGCAGCAGCGGCAACGAAATCGGTCGCCATGTATTCGTCAGCGAGGTCACCGCATCGACGAATTGCTCCGCCGTCAGCCGTTTGGACAGCGGGCCACGAAATGCGAAAGGTTCGTCGCCTGTTGGTGTCTCGTCCATGCCGACTGACGGAAGTTGATACGCGCGCGATGTCGCCATGAGTCGCAATGTATGTTTGAGGTCGTAACCATTCTCAACAAGATCGCTCGCCAGAAAGTCGAGCAGATCTGCATGCCACGGTTCGGCGTCGAGGTTGTCGAGCGGCTCGATCAGCCCGCGACCAAACAATTTGGCCCACAGCCGATTCACGATCACTCGTGCGAACCGGCCGTTCTCTGGCTTTGTCAGCAACTGTGCGAGTTGTTGCTGTCTTTGCACACGATTGGCCGCCGTCTCGATTTGCCCCAGTTGCGGATACAAGAATGCGACTGTTGACGCTTTGCCCGTCGGCTTATCGCAGCGATGCAGTTCCAGCGGCCCGTCGGCAAACACCGAAGCCAGTCCATAAGCGTCGGTCAGTTTCCAGTCGTTGACGAAGCTGTCATGGCAGCTCGCACACTTCAAATTCGTGCCAAGGAAAACCTGAGCGATTGACTGAGCCGCTTGAATTTCGCGACGCTGACTTTCGTTGACCGTTCCTCGCCACTTGATGCCGAACGTGAAGCCTTCCGCACCGGGAACTGCTTCGACAAGCTCACGTACGAATTGGTCATACGGCTTGTTCGTCAGCAACGATTCGTACAACCAACCGGTGATCTGCCGCCGACCACCGTCGATGAAGCCCGTCCCTTGGTATGCGTTCCGCAGTAGATCATTCCAAAACGTCAGCCAGTGATCCGCGTAATTGCGCCGATCATCAAGCAGCCGATCGATCAACTTCGCCCGTTTGTCCGGCGATTTGTCTTGCTCGTATACGTCCAGTTCGGTGGGAGTCGGTAGCAGGCCAATGAGATCAAGAATCGCTCGTCGCGCGAACATGCGGTCGTCGATCAGAGATGATTTCAAGTCTGACTTGTCAGATTTGAGTTTTGAAATCCGGCCGTGGAGGAACCGATCAATCGGATTCGCTCCTGCTTGTTCCGCGTCGCCGCCGGGAATGTCAGGACGCCGCGGTTCGATGGGCGCTCGACGGAACACTTTGCCAAATGCGAAGCCTTCATCCCAAGGTAGGCCAGAGTCGATCCATCGCTGCAACGTTTCGATCTGCTTCTTCGTCAACGGTTCCCCTTCGGGGGGCATCCGTTCGCTCGCATCGGTCGCGGAAACACGTTTGATCAACAGGCTGTCGGCACTTTTGCCGGGGACTGCGACGCGTCCGCTCTCGCCTCCGACAAGAAGACTTTGTCGCGTGTTGATCGACAAGCCTCCTTTACGTTGCGGCCCGGAATGACACTTCGCGCAACGCTTGTTGAGCAACGACTGAATGTCGTGCGCGAAGTCGATTGCACGCGGTGAGTCATCGCCAATCACAAGCGACGGCGTTCGTAACAGTGTCAGCAATAACAAACCCACGGAATAGGAAATTGAGATTCGTCGCATGAGGGCTTTCTGTCGGTGCTTATTCCGAAGGTGTCTGTGTTTATCCCGGAAGGATCGCTCGCTCAAATTACCGTGCTCGTAAAAGAACTTCGAGGAGAACTGAATGCCGACTGACT
>Ga0256306_1000138_pt1 | contig 11800 bp, 1 predicted proteins | sample ColtaT_17_FD_183663 | JGI IMG/M metagenome (GOLD analysis project Ga0256306, IMG submission 183663) | Metatranscriptome of freshwater microbial communities from Columbia River, Oregon, United States - Colum_Law_RepC_8d (Metagenome... | ecosystem: Environmental > Aquatic > Freshwater > River... | reverse complement strand
TTTTGGTCCACTTACAACCCAAGCACATGTTGTGGTATTGAAGACTGCTGTTTCGTAGCATGCAAGGGTAGGTTGTGCTGCTTGTTCACCACTTACATCCCAAGTACATGTTGTTGTGTTAAAGGCTGCTGTTTGCCAACATGAAAGACCTGGTGCTATTTCTTGCGTGCCACTTACATCCCACGAACATGTTGAAGTATTTAAGTTTGCTGTTTGCCAGCATGAAAGACCTGTTGGTGCTGTTGCTTGCGTACCACTTATTACCCAAGAACATGATGTTGTATTGAATACTGCTGTTTGGTAACATGCAAGACCTGTTGGTGCTGTTGCTTGTGTACCTGTCACATCCCAAACACATGTTGTTGTATTGAAGCTTGCTGTTTGGTAACATGCAAGACCTGTTGGTGCTGACGCTTGTGTACCTGTTACATCCCATGCACAAGTTGTTGTGTTGAATGCTGCTGTCTGGTAACATGCAAGAGTTGGTTGTGCTGGTACTGCAGTTACTGTTACTGTTGCAGACCCTGTGTTTCCTGTGCCTGTTCCTCCTCCTGTTACAGATACAATTGTATATGTAGAAGTTGATGTTGGACTTACAGCAATGCTTACTGGGCTTGCACCTGTTACTGAATAATTATTTGTTCCATCTGTTAATGTTACTGTATAAGGAGAAACACCTCCTGTTACTGCTACACTTAAGTTTGTAGAAGCGCCTGAACAAATAGTTGCGTCGCCACTCAAAACTGATGCTGAAGGGCCTGCTGCTGCATTTAACAATGCACTAAAAGTTGATGTGCTAGTATGACTTAAAATTAACCCAGCTGGAGAAGCAGGGTTTATTGTAGTATAAGAAATAGCAGGAGTAGTTGCCCCATAAGGGTAACCAATTACTACACTGTTTGTTTTACCGGAAGACACCACGTTTTGTAACCACAAGTTAGCATTGCTAGAAGTAGTCCAATTAGCAGTATTACTAATTCGGTAAGTTCCTAAAGTTAAACTAGTTCCTTGTGGCATGTCAACACCTTGAGCACCAGAAAGTGATACCGTAGCAAGACGAATGTGCCCAGAGGTTGCAACATTAATAGCGTTCGCAGGCAAACCTGATAAGGATGCACTTCGACCTCCTACATAAGATGCACTAATTGTACCGCCATTTATTATAGCCGTACTAAAATTAATGCCGGTTGAAAAACCTCCAAATCTATTTCCTGCGCTTGGATTGGTTGCAGTAACGCTTAATTCAACATCCATAGTATTGGCTGTTGAACTTACCGAAGCTATGCTCATTGTAAATTGTGTCTGAGAGCGCAAAGAATAGCTTTCTAAAAACAACACAAACATCAAAACAAACTTAAAGATAAGAGAGTGTGCCCTTATGATTAAACCATTGGTAAAAATTTTCATATTAAAAAATTTAGATTAAACTTGAAATATATCTGCAATTATAACCAAAATGCTTAAGAATCCTTAAGCATTTTGGTTAAACAACTATTAATAAATTATAAACTAACTATTAAGCTCCAATAACACATGCTTTTAATAAGGACGCTGTGTATAAGTTCCTTGAAATGAATTAAAGTCGAAAACAGCGTAATCAGTAGCATCAACATATGCATCACCGTTTAAATCTCCATCTAACATATACAAACCAAGGTAACCAGACGAGTAAGTATCAGTTTCGTAAGATGAATAATCTTGACTATCTAAGAACCCATCATCATTTAACTCGCCTAACCACATTCCATATACCCCAGAAGTAATAGTGTGCATTGGAGTGATTGATGGATCTCCATCAGAGTAGGCTGATGATGCGTTAGAAACAAAGTTGAATGAAGTTGTTGTTGTAAATGATACAGGGTTCGCGCTCCATAATGGGTTTGCACCTCTGTGATTTACTACGATATAATAAGAACCACCTACAGCACTTGTAGGGAACTCACATTGTAGGGTTCCATTTGTTTTTAGTATAGCCGAAACACTATAAGCTATAAGGTCAAGGTTAGCTGCGCTTCGCAATTCAACAGTTATTACATCAACGTCTGTTGCAGCACCTGGAGTAGATGATCCAGATTCAACAAGATTGGTGTATCTAGCTGGACGCATTAATGCAGGATTACTTGATCCGTTTACATAATAACCATCTAATAATACGCTTAATGCAAGATTAGCAGAGCAAGCGGAACAAGAGTTCCAACAAACAGTTGGTATAACAACAGATGCATATGGAAGCAATGTGCTGCCCGCCGTCAATGAAAGCGTACGATTTGTAAATCCATCTAATGTTACTGTACATGAAGAACCAGGAGTAAGTGATTCTTGCTGAGCCCAATTACTTATAGAAAACTTATATTGATAAGATCCGTTAGGAATCACAACTGTAGTTTCCCAAACACCATCGCCATTTGCGTCTGTCATTGAGTTACAGTTTCCACACCAACCATTGAATGTTCCGTTTACTTCCGGAACTAATCCTGGAGCTAAATTGTATTGCGTCATATCCACTTTAAAAGTAACCGCTGATTGTGGGCCACAAGCAGAACAAGAGTTCCAACAAACTAGTGGAAGAACCACATCAGTAGTGCCTACAGCTAATGAGCGGTTTGTAAATCCCCAAGCCGTTACTGTACAAGATGAGCCTGCAAGAAGGTTCTCTGAACCATCCCATCCGTTATAAGTAAACTTATACTCATAATTAGCATTAGCAGGCAATGGCACTGTTAAAGACCATACTGTACCTCCAATGTTTGTCATAGGATTACAGTTACCACACCATCCGTTATACGTACCATTTACATAAGGTATCGCTCCTGCTGGCGCATTACTTTGTGCCATATCAACCTGGAAAGTAACCGTTGGTTGAAGAATAGTTAAGTTCAGCATTTGAGTTACACAGTTTGTTGTAGTTCCTGAATAAACACCAGATACCGTATACGTTTGTCCATTGTTAGGCCAAGTATAAGAATAAGTTGCTGTAACGGGGGTTGTAACAGATGTGTTAGGAATAATCGTTATCTCTGTTGCCGCTAAATCAGTAGACTGAACACCGTTAACAACTTGGGCAGCATAATATGTTCCTGAACTTAATACGTCAGTAGAAGATAACCATGCTGTTGAAGTTGCAGAGGAGTACCAATAGAAGTTAGGAGTAACTATGCAATTTGCAGCAAAAGTAGCAAGCGTTGTGCCTGAAAGGTCCTCACTATTATATCCCATAGAATAAACGGCAACTCCAGAAGAGTTAACAACACTTACTCCAACCTCTTCAGGGTATGAGCCTGCAGTATTCCATACTAAAGAATAACTGATACCAGATTGCAATGAAACCGTTTGTGCAGCAGATGAACCACTAGCTAAAGCAAGGGTCGCTACTGTTGTAGTTCCATTCATTACTGTCATTTGAGCTCCATTCCATCCATCACCAAATGAATCTAGTGAGTTAAATGTGTAGTTACAATAACCTGCGCTTGAACCTGAGGCCGTTGCTACTAAATTAGCAACAGTTGCTCCTTGACAGAATGTCTGAGCAGCAGTTGTAGGAGCAGAAGGCGCAGTAGAAACAGAGGATGCAACAGACCAGCCGCTTACAGAACCAGAGCAATTAACCCTTGAGTACACATCATATGATGATAAAGAAGCTAAACCTGTCAAAGTGTAAGATGCTAAATTAGTTGTAGTATCAAGAGCAACTGTTTGATTTAAAACTTGTGTTCCTGTGCCTAGTACAAAACCTACTGGACCATATTCGAAATCATAAGATGTTGAAGTTGCACATCCTTGTGACCAAGAGAAATCTGCAGCTGTTGACATTGGTGGTGTAATAAGATTTGCTGCAAAAACACCAGATGATGGACAAGCAGGAGCTGGCGCAATGGTAACCATATAGTCCTCCGTCTCTCCCCACTGATAATTAGTACAAGGATTTATAAGAACTCCATTAGTAGCATAAACAGTTCTTACTCTCAACCTATGAAGACCAACTGGCGGATTACATGCTAAAGTAACATTGAATGAACCCGTTGCATTAACAGCCCCTGGTGTATATCCAGTTCCGATTTGTGTAGGAGTAGCTCCGATTCTTTCTGTTGATGTAAAAAACCCATCATCATTATAATCTATCCAAGCAGCCAAGCCCTGAGAACCCCAAGCTCCTGTAGATACAGTTATTGTGTAGGTTGAAGAAGGCATAAGCGTTGCTGTATGATTTGGTAATGTGTTATAGAGCACAAAAGCTGGAGTGCCATTCACAAAACCTGTGTTATTTATAAGAGTAGTTCCTACAATACTTACTTCAGAGATAAGATCACCAGAAGTAGTTCCATAAGTTGGAGCTGGAATACAATAACAGTTTTGTATGTCATCCATTGCAATACTCACTGAAGAAGTATAAGCATATTCCCCTCCACAATAAGAAACACCTAAGCGATAAAGAGTAGATACAGCTTGTATATTGGATGCGTTGATGTTATTTGCTCCTGAAATATCAGCCCATGTTGCACCATTATCACCTGAAGATTGCCACTGATATGTCAAGCCTGCAGCCTGTCCAGTAACAGACCCAAGCAACGTCATTGATTCAGTAGAACAAGCAAGTGAATCAGCTCGAGAAATTGACACTTGATTCATAGAGAATGTACCAACAGTAACCTGACCTAAAGACACAACACATCCTCCAACACCTGCGTATCGAACTGAAGCATTGTAAGTGCCTGGAAGCGCAGCTACAGGACTAGAATTTGTCCATGTAGTATCATTTAAAGAATACTCGAACATATTGTAACGAATATTAAGGTTATCAATAAAGTGACCTTCATTTAAACCACCTGTTCTAGCAGAAAATGCATGTTTCCAAGTAGATTTGTCAGCAGTAAGATAAGAAGCAGGAAGTTGTTGATTAGATACTGCAATAGCACCATTTAACCACATGCTTAATTGACCCAAAGGGTTAACCTTAATTGTTACGTGTGTTGTTGCACCAGCAGATGCTGTAGCGCGCCAAGCAACATTATTGCTATATGAAAGAACACCACTTGATGTAGTTGTTTGATTCCAAACAGGAGTGTTATACATTAAATAAACACCTTCCTGATTGTCGCCATTTGTATAAGCATCAAAAGCTAATTTTAATGCAGAACCAGAACCATTTTCAGGTTGTGTTGCACCTGGAGCCACAGTAGTTCCAACGATAGTTGCCCCTAGACCCGTAGGTAGCGCAACAACATCTGGACCAAAACTATAACTCATACCATCAGCTGGTGTAGTTGTACCACTAGATGTCGTTATAAAGTCAAAATCAACTTGGTAATCATTTGTTGATACACCAGATAAATTTTCAATTATAATTCCGCCGTTTTTAGAATTTAGAGCATCCGTCAAACGAAGTCTTCCGTTAGTTGTAATTCCAGCATTGTTTCCAGCAAGCGTTGCGCCAACAGGAAGTGTAGAAGAACTAAAATCAGATGAAAACACAGTTCCTGCACCTGAAACATTAAATGCCACAGAACCCTCTAAAGAAGAACATGAAGCAGCACTTGAAGCAATAACAGACCCTGAAGGCACTGGGTAAACTACAACATTAATTGAAGTTGTTAAAGACCAACAAGATGTTGTGTCATTTCTTGCAGCTACATAGTATGTTCCTGAGGAAGACGCTATAAAGTTTGATGTTACAGGATTTGTATTGTCAGTTCCTGTCGGATTTGTTCCTTGCCAGTAATAAGAAATACCTGCAGGGCTCAAACCAGCCTGTAATGTAACTTCACTACAATACGGCGTTCCTGATAAATTTGTAATAGCCGTTGGAGGCGTAATGATTGGGAAACCACTCAATGTAATTGCAGTAGCTGTTGACCATTGACCACCTATAGAAGCATATGCTCTAATGTAATATGTTCCATTACCATTTACAACCCAAGTATTTGCGCTATTTGCAAAACTTGTTCCGTTTGCTGTTGTTTGCCAGTAATAAGCAACTCCTTCTGGAGGCGTGCCAACCATTGAAATAGTATCGCCTAATATACAACTACCACCATTAGTAGCGATAGGTGATGCAGGAGCATCAGGAGGACCAACTAAATTTACAATATAGTCTTCAACTTCACCATAGGAAGGAGAAACACAAGGAAGAATAGCGTCTCCGCCGAAGCTCTCTCTACTAATAATTCTCATTCTTGTTAAGCCAGGCAGAGATGATAATGGTGGCGTGAAAGAAACAGGAACTAAAGATGCAGGAACACATGCAATGTCTGCAGCAGACCCATTAGACCATACTTTTTCTCCATCATCAGCGAAAGAACCATTTTGGTTATAATCAATAAAGATTGCAGCACCACTGTTATAACTAAAAGTACCACAAGAACCTATTGTTAATGAGCCGCTAACGGGAACAGTTTGATAGAAATTAGTTGCAGGAAGATACGTGTAATTTCCGTAAACAGCAGCCACAGACCCTGCACCTATTGCAACTGTATCACAAGTAGATGAATTATTTAGTGTTGAAAGCGTTACGTTGGTGATCTCTTCATCATAAGTTGAACCAGTATTTGGAATACAATAACATACTAAGAAAGGATTCATTCCGATAGCAACAGGTGCAGCATAAGAAATTTCACCTAAACAAGAACTAATGCCAACACGGTAAGAGCTTGCAACGTTTTGAATCGGAGAAAAAGTTGAAGCTGTAGCGCCTACAACATTTGTCCACGAAGCACCACCATCAACAGATACTTGCCATTGGTATGTTAAACCTGCAGAAGTAACTGTATAGCTGTGAGACAATGGAACCACAGAACCAGAACACACCGCAGAAACTGTAGAAGTTGTATTTACACCAACAATTGGATCTGTGTTAAGCACAAGCATGTTTACCTGTGCAGAATTTGGCTCGCTTGCACAACCTGTTGTTTGATTTGTATATGAAATATCATATAGCGTTGTAGTTGCTGGAGAAACTGCTTGTGTAAAGATGTTTGTTCCAGAAGCTATTTGCTCTCCATTTGCAGTCCAAATTGTTGAGAAATTAGATGGCGGAGAGAAACGCCAGGCTAGGTTTGTAATTTCCCCTGTAGTAGCAATAGCAACTGCACCAATAGTACGCGTTTGATCTTGCAAACCAACAACCTTATTGTAAGTTGCGTTAGAGCTAAGTATGTGTACCTCTACAATACCCAATGTTTCTAATAAATGAATTTGATTTGTTGTATATTTTGCTGTTGCTCCAGAAGAATTATATGCTCTTACGTTTTCGTACTGAACAATGAAACGTCTGTTTGGAGCATATCCCTGAGTCCAATATTTAATTGAGCCATTCAATGCGCCAGCGCTTGCAGCAAAATTCATGTCATGACAAGCAGCACCAATTACACTCGGTGGCTCTGTAAGAGATGGGAAAGTTGTAAAAGTAAAGTCAGTCAAATACGATGAGGCATATGTTCCTAAATGCACCGTTGCGTTTGTTCCGATATTAATTGCTGTGTGGTTATTTCCAAAGTAATTAAATGTAAATCCAATTGGCAATGCTGCCCAACCTCCATCATCTAAACTAGCAGAAGTTTGTGGAACAACCGCAGCGCCATCAGCAATAAGTGTAACTGCAGAAGAAGGAACTGGTTGCAGGCCAATATTTATCGGCGTTACCGTAAAATTACCTGCGCTTAAGCCTGAGTTAATTGTAGCAGATGTTCCTGGACAAACCCCAGAGGCAGATGTGGTTACTGTTGCAGATGGCAATGGGTAAACTCCAATACTTTTTACAGTTATAAAATCAGGGCATCCAGAAGCAACAACAGTTAATTTAAAGTCTGAAGTGTTCACAATAGTTGTGCTTGTAGGATTCGCTGTTGTAGATGATAAAACAACACCTGCAGTTAACGATTCCCATAGTATTGAAGCTGATGAGCTTAAAGGCGCTGCCTGTAAAGATAAACCACCACCAACTCCACAGAAAACTTCTTCTGAAGAAACAATCTGAGGGTATTCAACAGAAACAATAACAGCTGTTCTTTCGCTTTCACAAGCACCAGTGCCAGCAGACACATATAAATTACCACAAGCAGGTGCAGTGTAAATTGAGTCAGTAACTGCAGCAAAACCTGCATATGGCGTTGAATACCAATTATAAAATGTACCCGCGATAGGGTTTGTTACAGAAACCGTTATTGGTGAACCAAATGTTGTAGAAACAGCTGTCGTAGAAAGAGCAGGGGAAGATGGACCACTGTTAATTGTGATTGTCTCAGTACCTGAAACTACAGCGCCCAATTTAGTCACACTAACAACCCCTGATGTACCAACTCCCGAATAACACGTAATTTGAGTTGGGCTAACAATCGTGAAGGCAGATACGGGTGTACCACCTATTGAAACAGCAGTTACTCCAGTAAAACCTGAACCTGTAATAGTAATCACATCATTGAATGCACAAACCGCCAACGGGCTAACAGATGTTACAACTGGTGCGGGCGTACCCCAAGAAAAGTAATTAGTAGCGCCTAGCGTTATAGGAGCAGGAGATGCAACAACAGATGAAGTAAGTGAGCCATAAGCACCATAAGTACCAGCAACAGTTGGCATATTCGTTGTTAAGGTAGCACTAAAAGGAGCACTAACTATAGTCCAAGGTCCAGCATTTGATGCTGACTGAACAAGAACTGTCGAATTTTGAGCTGAAGTTAGACCATCAGTATTCGTATAAGAAAGTTTTATAGAAGGGTTTGTTCCTGAAGAACCAGGAGCACCTAAAGTTGTTTTGTTTTCTACTTTATAAGAACGAGAGCCCAAAGCAAGACCAGTACCACCAGTAGTTGTGTTTGCAACAGAAACCTGAGAAACAGTAGTGTTAAGGATATCTGTGCCAGTTGTTACTGTACCAGATCCAGTAAACACAGTGACAGGAACATCAAAAGGGAAATTGAATGTAGAGCCTGTTGTTCCACCACCTCTTCCGGTTAATGTCATAGAACCATTTTTAATATATGCATTACCAGATGCAGCATTATAATATGGAAAAGCATTACCTGCATAACCATTCCAAGTAAAGTTAAGGTTGTATCCACCTAGATCAATAATATTACCAGGAGTAGCTAAACTTGCAGCCAGGGTTAAAGGAGCAGTACTATAAAGCGTAAGGTTATTTGATAATAAAAGACCGCTACCATTTCCGTTAAGGGAAAGAGTAAATATTTTTCTAGATGCAGGGATAAAAGCGTCATCTGCTTGTGGCATCTGAACTGAGCCTCCCGCAAACCAGTTTGTAGTAAGAGCGTAGGTGCCCACAATCGCCGTAGGAGTAGCCGCTATTGTAGAAAACGTTCCTCCTGCTACTGTTCCTGAAGTAGTTCCAACTCCAACCACTGGCGCGGCAATGTATCCAAAACCAGCGTTTGTAATATTGAAATCCACCAAAGCACCATTGGAACCAATAATTGCGGTAGCAGCTGGCCAACAACCCGCAGGCCAATCCAAGGTTGCATTACCGGAGCTAAGAGTGATAGTTGGAGGAACAGAATAACATGCTGTTGTAGCAGCATTTAAGTAAACAGAAACTATTTTTCCTTGGTTCATTGTAATTGTAAAGTTTGTGGTAGCTAAAGCAGTACCTGAAACCAATGTTCCTCCTGTTACAGTTACAGTTGGTAGAGCAATATAGCCACTGCCTGGATTTGTAACAAGGTTAAGGGTCGGCGGGCCAGCAAAACCTACTAAAGGTGCTACTGTATAGTTGTTACCACCATCTGGTGATGATACATTTCCAACACCTGTTGATGCTTGAGGATGTGTAGTTGCAACACTTGTGCCTTGGTCAGAATTTATATCTAAACCTCCTGAAACTGTTCCTTGTCCATTTTTTTGAACCAAGAAACCTGTAGCTCCTATAGCACGAGGTAAAAACACTGCGGTAGCCGCAGCACCAGATCCGGTACCACCTGCAACCCCAACGCTAAAGACTATTGCTGGAAAACCTGTAGTTAAACCAGAACCTGCGTTCACTAAATTTAAGCTACGAACAGTACCTGTTGCTGCATCAAAATTTACAGAAACCTTTGGCGCTTGTCCTACATAACGAAGATTTCCTACAACACCAGAAGTGTGGGTAGGAAAAGTTGTTGTTACAGGTGTAGTAGCAGTTGCTCGGTATAAATTGTCACCAACAAAATATTGTGTTGTTAAGGATAGCGTTCCGTTATATGGAAGGTTTGTTCCGATATTACCATTGGTACCAATCCACATTAAGCTAGGCCCACTAGAAGTAAACAAGGTAGCGTCAGTTGATGTTGGAGGTATTTCGTTGAATACTCCAACAGCAGTTGAAAGATACACATTGTTGCCGTAAATATATCTTCCTCCTACAGTTGTAGCGAGTGCTGGCGCATATTGAATAACCGCTGCACCAAAAACAACTGGCGCTACAGTGTAGGCAGAGCCCATATTTGTTACAGCTACATTTTGCACTGTCTGATTAAATGGAAGGCCTGTAATAGATGCAGTATTGTCGAATTTTATTTTTCCGTTGGTATTTAAATTACCGTTTAAAGCATTGTAACCAGATGTTAGTGTAAGATTTTGACTTGTATTGATCGTGTTGTTACCACCATTGTATACACCCATTGCTCTTACCAAACCTCTTCCATCTGCAGAACTTTGAAATACACCAGAACCATCAAATGTGCTTCCTGTAGTACTATTAAAATACATTGCAGAATAAACTAAGTTTGCATAACCATTATTTGTAAAGTTGCCAAAAAGGTTACACACTACAACAGCTGGAACAGTAGTATATCCTAAAAACTTTCCTCCAGGATTAATAAGCATGTTTCCATTTACATTAAGTGCATTTGCCGTGGCATTCCATTGAAGTTGACCATCCACCGTTAAATTTCTTGGAGAATATACGCCATCAATTGTAACGATAGAACCAGCAGCAATTACAAAATCATTTCCTGCAGGAGGCACAGCATTTCCAACCCATGTAGCAGCAGAAGACCACAAACCACCAGTTGAAGTTGAAGTATAGGTTGCGGGCGCTGAAGCGATTAAACTAATTTCATCAATTGCTGCTCCAGGAGACGTACCAAAAGAACCATCAGCTTGAAAAACAAAATATATACGAAAAGTTGTTCCTACAAATATTGAAGGTATAGTAACCGCTGCTTGCGCATAAGCCGCTTGTGGAAAAGTTGTTTGAGTATAAATCAAAGTGGCTCCGGTCACCCCTTGCATAATTGTACTATTAGCTGCTGGATTATTTGGACCTGGAGTTGCAGAACCATTTGGAACAGCATAAACCAAAAGTCTATCCCAACCAGATTCTCCATTTCCTTTCCATTGAAAAGAAAGGGACATTATATTTTCTGTAAGTGATGTTGAAGTTACATCCCTGTAAAAAGAGGATGTTGTTGCTGAAGCATTATTATAGCCCCATGTTGCACCTCCTGTGGAGGAAACATACGCGCCGGCTGATCCCGCAGAGACTCCAGCAGCATTGCCAACGTGCCAGGTGTTTGCGCCGGGCGTTGTCGCAGTTCCTAAGGGGGAACTGTTAATAACATTCCATCCATTGGCTTCAAAAGTGGCTCCATTTTCAAAACCTCCGTCTCCAGATGGGTTAATTAAAACAGTCTGCGCTACAGCAGAATTTAGCAGGAAACCTGCTACACAAATAATACTTAATACTGCAGAAAGAAAAAACTTCTTAAAGGTTGTTGTTGTAGAGTTGTTCATGTTGTTGTTTTTGGTTTGTAAGAATGTAGAATTAATCATAACTTTTACTATTTATTATATAAATGAAATCAATGTTATTTTT
>Ga0256306_1000135_pt1 | contig 11953 bp, 10 predicted proteins | sample ColtaT_17_FD_183663 | JGI IMG/M metagenome (GOLD analysis project Ga0256306, IMG submission 183663) | Metatranscriptome of freshwater microbial communities from Columbia River, Oregon, United States - Colum_Law_RepC_8d (Metagenome... | ecosystem: Environmental > Aquatic > Freshwater > River... | reverse complement strand
GGGATTGGAAGGCGTTTCGGGAGAGGGCTGGCTCCGGGGCGAATTAGATTTCGTTTGTTCCGTGGCTCTGGCGGGTGGTGTCGCGTCTGGTGGACACGGCTATTGTGTCGGACCGGGGTGGTTTCGTTGGGAGTTTTGCACGCCATGTCCCCGGAGGGGTGGTGGTATTTTCTGGGCTCCTGTCGGCCGCTGCTTCCGCTAGGAAGACGCTTCGGCTGCCGCTGCGAGCTCGGCCTTCCACTGCGCCGCGATGAGAATCGCCGAGGCCGACGTGAACCGCTCCGCGCCGGCGGCGTATCCTGCCTTCCATTGATCGAGGTTCGCGCCGGTGAGTTTTGGCTTGATGAAGTCCCGCCCAATCCGTTTCAACAGCGCCACGTCGGCCACGTTGTTGGTCGAGATAAACGCCGCCCCCACCCGCTTGCTCATCTTCGTCAGAATCACCTTGTGATCCTCGCCAAAGTAGCTGCTTTCAAACAGCACCGAAAGCATCACGCCCGCCCCCTCGCAGCTCTCGGCGATCTGCTCCAATTCCGTCTCCTGGTGGCTGAACTGGCGCGAAATCATTTTGCTGTAGTTCACGACGAAGTTCAGTTCCTTCGCCCCGCGGCGGATGAGGTCGCGCCCTTCGTACAACTTCGTGGCGGTGTTGGAACTGCCGTGGGGAAACCCGGCCACGGTCGCTAGCGCTACCGGCGTATCGGCCAGGATCCGCGCCGCCATGTCCACATCGCACGGGCGCACGATGACGGCCGCCAGCCCCATCTCAATCGCCTTATGGCAGCCGGCGTTCACCTGCTCCTCGTTCAGCGCCGGATGAGTCAGCAACAACTCCAGCCGCCCGGCCACGTCGGCGTAGGTAACTAGCGGGGCGCGTTCTTCTTGCTGAATGCTCGAGTCCGGATCCACAGTGTTCCCCATTCCTTCAATCGCGTGCGCCCTTGCGGCGTGCCGGCGAACCAATCCTCGTGATGGAAGTGCGCGAAGTTGCCCTTGCCGCGGTCCTTCTCGTCAATGTCGCCGAGGGCGATGTTCAGGCCCATGGCGCGATCGCCCAGCTTCGTCGAGTAGAACGTGCCGGGGCTCACTTCCAGGCACGGGTCGAAGCTCACGGCCCATTCAATCACGTAGCCTTTGCCGCCGGGCTTCGGCTTGGTGGCGCAATCCATAGCGTGTTCCACAATCCACTTCTGATAGGTATTCCACGCCGACAATTCGCGGCGCGGTTCGCCTTCCATCAGCCCGCCCTTGCCAATTCCGCCCAGCCGCGACTTCGTTAGATTGCACACCATCTGCCAGCTCTGTCCATTGCCGGCGGCGTTTTCTTCCGGCGTCGCGTACTTGTTCGTGGCGTTGATCAACAGCTCCATTTCGTCGCCGAACCAGGGGAATCCTTCGCGCGTCAACTCGTGCGTCTTCGGATTCTCCTCCGGCACCCAGCGCGGAATGTCGATGCCGTACAGCACGTCATCTGTCACGTCGAAAGCGAAGTAGAGCCGCTTGCCATCGTGCTTCACATAGCCGGTGACGGCCAGATCCTTCGCATCGGTCACCTTGGAAAACGTCGATACCCACGCGTCTTTCACGCCGGTGAACGACGTGGCGTCGGCGTACTCGCCGGGGGCGATCACCCCGTCCAGCTTCGGCGTCTTGCCTCGAAAGGCTTCGAGCGAACGGGGATAATCCCCCGCGAACAGGGCCACCGATACCAGGAGCAGGGCCGGACGCATGGCGTTAGCGCTTCTTGGTGGCGGGACGCGCGCCGGGCCGGGCCGGGCCGTTCAATGAGGCGAGTTCGGTCTTGGCCTTGGCGGCGTTGTCGTGATTCGGAAACTTCTTGATTAGCGAGGTGAATTCCTGGCGGGCTTCAGCCTTGAAGCCGGCCTTCACCAGGGCGCGCCCTTTTTGCAGCATGGCGTCGGAGGTCTTGGGGTTGTCGGGGTACTTTTCGAGCAACGTGTCGAAGGCCATCAGCGCGCCGTCGAGGTCGCCGCGGAGGTACTTGATTTCGCCGATGTAGTACTGCGCGTTGGGCGCCAGATCGGTGTTGCCGAACCACTTCAAATAGTTTTGGAACTGCTCGATGGCGAGGTCGGAATTGCCGGCCGTTTTGTCGCGCATGGCGCCGTTGTATAGCGTCTCGGCGGAGACGCCAGCGGGCGGCGCGTTCGGGTTGGCGGCGTTGGGCGCGACCGTCGGATTCGCTGGGGGCGCCGGCGGAGTGGCGATCACCTGGATGGCGCTCTTGATATCGGTAATCTGATTCTGCAGTTTGCCCATGCGGGACGACAGATCGGTGATCGACTCGCGGACGCCGCCGAAGTCGTTCGCCATCGTGTCGACTTTCGCGCCGAGGCCGGCCACCGGGGCGACCAGCAGCCGTTCCTGCTCCTTCATCCGGTCGCGCATGGCAGCGTCGAGCACGGCGACGGCGGTGTTGGCCTTATTGGCGGAATCCAGGATCTGCTGGACCATCACCTGCATGGCCGCCATTTTTTCATCCTGGGAGCGCTGGAGCGCGCGGATCTGATCCTGCATCAGCAGGATGTCGCGTTGGATTTCGGCGATCTTTTCCTTCTGGGAGAAGACGGGGAGGGTGGAGAGAAAAAGGACGGGGAGAAGAAAGAGGGGCTGTTTCATATCTGGACTTCTAACAGAACGGGGACGAAGCGAACTTCGTCCCCGTGGCTGGTTATTGGTTAGCGAGCATTACTGCCCGGTGAAGTGGTCGCGGCGATTCTTCTGCCAGCAAGCTTCGTTGTTGTCGGTGCACTGCGGCCGTTCCTTACCGTAGGAGAGGGTGCGGAGACGGTCGGCGGGGACGCCGAGCTGAACCAGGAAGTCCTTGGCGGCGATGGCGCGGCGGTCACCGAGGCCGAGGTTGTATTCGGCAGAGCCACGTTCGTCGGCATGGCCTTCGATGGTGACGGTGCCGGTGGAGTAGTCGCGGAAGATGGTCTTCAGCTTGTCGGCGTTCTGGGTCAGCACGTTGCGGGCGTCTTCGCGGATGTCGGACTTGTCGAAGTCGAAGAAGACGTCCTGGATTTCGCGGGCGATTGCTTCGCCAAAGGTGGCCTTCGGCGCGGGGGTGTCCTTCACGGGAGTGGGCGTCGGAGCGGTCACATTGACGGTTACAGTCTCACTCACCGAGCCGCCGGCGTTCGTGGCGGTGAACGTGTAGGTGGTGGTGTTGCTCGGGAACACCGAGCGGTTACCGGCGATAACGCCGCCGGAGGCCGAGTTGCCAACGACACCGAGGCCCTGATTGATGCTGGCGCTTTCCGCACCGGTTACTTCCCACTTGAGGGACGAAGCCTGGCCGCGTTCAATCGTGGCGGGTTCGGCCGTGAAGAACTTCACGATCGGCTTCGCGACAACCTTCGGGGCGGGCGCCTCTGTCTTCGCCGCGGGCGGGGGTGCGGGTGCGGGAACCTTCTTCTTACACCCTGCCGCGAAAAAGCTCAGACAGAGCGCCAACGCTAATGCACTGGCTTTATTGGTAGTCATCCTGGTATCTGCCTCCTGGAAAATTTTGCTTCGGTCGAATTACTGAATAGTGCTTGGCGACGAGCGCCGGATGTTACTTGGACCAGGCCGGTTTTTCGTTAATCCCGGCTGAGGTCAGTTGTCGAAGTTGGGAGCCATCAGCGAGCATCGACCAGATTTGGCTGCGCCCGCCGCGGTCGGATGAGAACACGATATGCTTGCCGTCCGGGGCCCACGTAGGGTTCTCGTTCCGGCCCGCGCCGCTGGTGAGCTGTACGTACTCGCGTGTGTTCACGTCCATCACAAAAATATTGAAGTTACCGGGATCATATCCTCTCGTCCACGCAAAGGCAATATGGGTACCCTGCGGATTCCAGGACGGATTCGTTGCTTGCCCTTCTCCGGTTGTCAGGCGCTGAACATCCGCACCGTCACTATTCATTCTATACACTTGCGGGGACCCGCCGCCCCTACCCGATACAAAAACTATGTCATTGCCGGTCTTCGGATTGATCTTTGGCTCCACTTCAACGGCCCGGGTATTCGTGAGGCGGCGGATGCCCGAACCGTCGGCGTTAGCCATGTAAATCTGTGAAAAACCGCTTGCAGATGAGGAAAATGCAATCTGTTTGCTGTCGGGAGAGTAGCTGGCATTTTGGTTCGTACCGGCCCTCGGATTGAGGAAAGGGATGCGCCGGAGGGTCTCCAAAGAATGCACTAAAATTTGTGGCTGACCGAGCGCCCAGGACGTAAAAGCGATGCGCGAGCCGTCCGGAGAGACCGAGGGCATGGTGGAAATCGACTTGTAGGCAGTGACTTGCTTCTGTCCCTGGCCGTCATAATCCATGCCCCAAATCTCTTTATTGCCGCTGCGGTTGGATACAAAATAAATTTTTGAGCCGGCCAGGGACTCGACGCCGAAGTGTTTCAGGATGTCGGCGGCGAACTCGTGGGCGACCTTGCGGGCGCCAGCTTCGTCGACGGGTCCGAAGTAGAGCTTGCCGAAGGCCTGGGCGCCGGATACGTCGGCTTGCTTGACGTTGAAGAGCCAGCCGTAGAGGACGATCTGGCCGTCCTTTTCGGCGGCGTAGCCGAAGGCGAGGTAATCGGCATTGACGGGCGGGTCCGACCAGTCCTGCAGCCACGGGGCGGCGTTGCGATTGTTGGGGTCGTACTGGAGCGGCTTGCGGAAATCGGTGGGCTGCTGCGGCACGCGGGTGGGGTACATGCTCTTCGGCGCCATTTTGAAAACGGCGGCGTCTTCCAGGTCGCGGAAGACGGTGCTGTTGACGATGGCCATCAGCGCTTCGGCGCGACCGGCGCCGCGCATATCGGGCACGGCGATGACGGCCTTCTGGGTGCCCATGATGGAGCCGGTGATATCCGGCCGCGGCTGCGCGATTGCGGCTGCGGCGATAACGAGAAAGGAGACAAGTAATTTTTTCATCGCTGTAGTTGGAAGGTGAATTCTACGTTGGCCGAACTGCGTTCAAACTCCCGGGGCAGTTCGGGAAGAGGAGATGCTTCAAGGACGGCGCGGCGCGCCGAAAAGTCGAGAGTGGGAACGCCGCTGGATTGCACGATTCGCACATTTTGCACCGTGCCGTTGCGGAGGATGTCGAAATTGACGACGGCGATTTGGGCGTTGCGCGCGATACGGTCCACGTCGTGGGTCTGCCACTTTTCAGAGATGCGGCGGCGGAGCAGATCGGCATAGGCGCCGAAGCGGTTGCCGAACGGCGTGCCGGTGCCGACACCCACGCCACCGGCGCCGACGGTGCCGTACATGGGGTTCGACATCGCCTGGCCGGCGGAGGTGCGGAGTTGGTTCTTGCGCAGTTCTTCCGAGGAACGGTACTGATAGCGGCTGGAGGCCTGCTGCTGCTTCTGCTGCTTGCGATTGGTGGAGAGGGCGATGGCGTCCTCCTCCTCCTTCTGCACACGGTCGCGGTCGCGATCCTTTTTCTCAGCCTTCTCCACTTCCGATTCGGAATCGTCGGCCTTCGGATTGGGCCGCGCGGTCCGGGTGGGGAGGGGAATGCGATCGACAGGGGTGACGGCGAAACCCGCGCCAGGATTGGCGTTCGGGTCGCCCCAGCGGTCCTGGGCGCGGAAGTTGATGTAGCCCCAGAAGATGCCGAACCCGACGATACCCACATGCAGAACGAACGAGTAGGCAATGCCCGACTTCAGGTTCTCGTCGCGTTGGAATGGGGTGGTCATTAGCGGCGGCGGCCGGCCTCGTCGACGGGTTGGGTCACCATGCGGACGTCCAGTTTTGCCTGGCCCAGTTCGCTTACCACCTGCGCGATCGGGTCCCACGGCGTGGCCTTGTCGGCGCGCACGTAGACGGCCTTCTGCCCGGGGAAGTTCTTCTTCACCAGGTCTCCCACCTCATTGATGTTGACGTCCTTTTCGTTCAGCTTCATTTCGCCGTCTTTGGAAATGGAGACGACGGGGAGCTCCTGCGAGGAGTTGCGGACCTGCTTCACTTTGGGAACGTCCACCTCCAGGCCGAACTCCATCACGTGCGCGGTGAGCATGAAGATGATCAACAGGACGAGGACGACGTCGACCAGCGGGATGATGTTGATTTCGGCCAGCGAATCGAAATTACCGCGCCGCCCGCGTCCGCCGTGTTTCATGGAGAAAGCCATGGGTTACCCTTCGTAGACGCGTTCGATGAGGTTCATGAATTCCAGGCCGAAGTCTTCCATGCGGCCGCTGAGCTCGCGGATGACGAAGCCGAAGTAGTTGTAGAAAATGGCGGCGGGGATGGCGGCGAACAGGCCCATGGCGGTGGCGATGAGAGCTTCGGCAATGCCGGGGCCGACGGCGCGCAGGCTGGCCGCGCCCGCGCCGGTCAGCGCCTGGAACGCGTCGATGATGCCCCAGACCGTGCCGAACAGGCCGATGAAGGGCGTGATGGCGGCGGTGGTGGCCAGCCAGTTCATGTTCTTTTCCAACCGCGCGATCTCTTCGCCGGCGCCGATCTGCAGGCTGCGCTCCACCGCCGTGCGGTTCGTCAGCGTCTTGCGGCCCCGTACCTGGCGGTCCACTTCGGCGTACCCGTAGTCATAGACCGTAACCAGCGGGGCGGCCTGGAACTGTTCGCAGGCGGCGGCGATGCCCTCGAACCCGCTGGCTTTCCGGAACGCGCGGAGGAACTTACCATTCTCCTGCTGGGCGCGGCGCAGGCGGTTCCACTTGCTGAAAATAATGGCCCAGGAGTAGCAACTGGCCACAACGAGAAGCGCAAGAACCGCCATGGAGATCGGCTTCGACGTGCTGACGAGGCTCCAGAGTCCGGGTGTGGACGGGGCGGCGGCGAGGGCGGGGAGGAAAAGGTGTATCAACAGACGCTCCAAGTTCCCATTTTATGACGGGGACGGGCCGAGGAAAGTTGGGTGATTAACAATTTCTAGTGGAAATGTTTTAGTGCTGGTAAAGAATCCGGCCGTCGAAGACGGTCATAGCCACTGTGGTTTTGTGGATATCCATGGTTGGGATGGTGAATAGATTCTGGTTCAGGACCACGATATCGGCCAGCAATCCGGGGCGAAGCGCGCCTTTGACGCTCTCCTCCCGTCCCGCGTAGGCGCTGTTTATCGTGTAGGCGCGCAACGCGGTTTCCACGCTCACGCGCTCCTCCGGGATCCAGCCCTGCGGCGGCAGGCCGGTGATCGTGCGGCGGTTGACGGCGTTGTGGATGCCACGGACCGGATTCAGCGAAATGGACGCCGGCCAATCACTGGAGAACACCAGCCGGCCGCCGGCCTTCTCGATACTGCGCCAGGCGAAGCCGCGGCGCGTGCGCTCCGGGCCGATGCAGGCCGACCAGATTTCGATGGTCGCCGGGTCGGCGTGGATCGGCTGCATGGAGGGCAAAACGCCCAGCGCGGCGAAGCGCGGCAGGTCCGCCGGGTCGATCGTTTCGATGTGTTCGATGCGGTGGCGGCTGGCCGGCGACACCTTCGCATAGCCGTCGAGCGCCATGCGCACGGCCCGGTCCCCGATCGCGTGGGTGAAGATTTGCAGGCCGAGCGAGTCGGCGATCGTCACCGTTTTCCCGAACTGCTCGGCAGTCCAGGCGGAGTTGCCGCTAGTGCCCGGCTTGTTCGAATACGGCGCCAGCATCGCGGCCGTGTAGGACTCAATCACGCCGTCCATCATGATCTTGATCGCGCCCACGCGCAGCAGCGGGCCGGGGTACTTCCGCCGCATCGCCGCGTAATCACGGAGCGCGGCCTCCACTTCCATCGGGCCGACGGACATCGCGAACGCCGCCCGCATCGTCAGCTTGTTCCGGCTCTGCAACTCCTCATACAGTTCCAACTCGTCCAGCGAGCCGTTCGCGTTTTGCACGCTGGTAATGCCGAGCGATGCGGCCAACCGCAGCCCCGCCTCCAGGCTGGCGAGCTTCTGATTCCGGTCCGCCGCCGGGATCAACCGCCGCACCAACCCCATCGCGCCTTCCTTCAACGTGCCCGTCGGCTCGCCCGTCTTGGGGTCTTTGACGATCTCGCCAAACCCGGTGAAAGCGGTATCCCGGGTGATCTTCGCCAACTCCAGCGCCTTCGAATTCACCCACGCTGTGTGCCCGTCGTAGGCGGCCAGAAACACCGGGCGGTCCGGAACCACTTTGTCGAGATCCGCCTTGTTCGGCAGTCGCCCCTGCGGGATGCAGACGTACTCCCAACCGCGGCCGTTCAGCCACTTGTCCGCCGGGCGCGCCTTGGCGAATTTCGCCACCTCCGCCTGCATGCCCTCCATCGTGCAGATGCCGTTCAAGTCGATCTGCGTTAGTCCCATGGACCCGCCCAGAAAATGCAGATGCGCGTCGTTGAAACCCGGAATCGTCAGGCGCTTATTGAGGTCGATCACGCGCGCGCCCTTGGCCTGTTTGGCCACCTCCGCGTCGCTGCCAACGGCGGCAATCGTGTCGCCGCGAATCAGTACTGACTCCGCCCACGGCCGCGCCGCATCGGCCGTCCAGACGGACCCGTTGCGCAACCACAGATCGTCAGCGAAAACAGAACAGGCCAGCAGGAAGTAGAGCCGCATTAAAAAGAGAATCGCACACCCAGTTGGATGCGGCGGGGATCGGCGGCGGCGGTGAAACCCAGTGGGTCGCTGGGGCCACGGTCGTCGCGGCCGCGCAGGTTGAACGGTCCGCTGATGTTGCCCACCACGTTGTTCACCGACGTGTAGTTCAGGTTGTTGAACAGATTAAACGCCTCCGCCATGAACTCCAGCTTGCGGTTCTCCCCGGCCGGGATGCGGCGCGAAATGCGAAGATCGAATGCGCCGAAGGCCGGGCCGATGCCTGTGTTGCGGCCGGCGAAGTACGGCCGGTCGGTCGTGTTGTGACGGTCGTTGTTCAGCTCCGTCCCCGCTAGCAGGTTGAACGGCCGCGAACTGGAGTAGCGGAAAATGGGTGTGAACAGCGTGTCGGCCCACAGGCGATTCGCCTTCTCCGGTGTTTGCAGTACGGCATAAACAACTACCTTGTGGCGCTGATCGAAGCTCGAAAGCGCCCGCTCCGCGCGTCGGTTGGTCTGGTCGTTGGGCTGAAAGTCGGAGTTGAAATCGGTGGTCTCGTCGATCGCCTTGGCGAAGGTGTAGTTGAAGTGGAACGTGGCCCGGCGGCTCATCCGGTGTGTGGCCTCCAGCATCAGGCCGTGGTAGTCGCTGGTGGCGTTGGACTCGTATAAGTTCTCCTGGAAAACCAGCGGGTTCACGAAGAACGCCGCGCCGGTTGGGTTGGCCGCGAACGGGCCCCAATCGCGAATGCCCTTGGCCGGATTCACCGGCGCCGGCAGCAGGTTGATGTCGCGCGATGTCGTCAAATGCAGCCCGCGCACGCCGACGTAGCTGGCCGAAAACGCCAGGTTTTTCACTACTTCCCGTTCGATGCCGAAGCTGAACTGCTGCGCATAGCCGTTCACGTAATCCGGCGCCGGGCGGAACAGGACGGTTAACGGCGGCCGCGGGCCGGTCTGGCTCACGTTGATGCCGAACTGGCGCAGGTCGCCCGCCGTGATCGGCCGTTGCGGTGTGGGAATGCCGATGACGCCCTGCGCCCGCAGCGTGGAGAATATGTTGATCGGGCCGTTTGGCGCGGTGGGCGCCGACGCGTTCAGCACGCTCAGTACCTGCGCAATTTGCCGCTTGCCATCGATCTCATTCAACGCTTGCACCACGTAGTCGATCTGGAAATCGATCGGCGCGTAGAAGATACCGTAGCCGCCGCGAATCGTTGTCTTCCGGTCTTTGCCCGGCGCCCAGGAAAAGCCCAGCCGAGGCGCGATGTTGTTGGTGTCTGTCGGCAGCGGCAGCTTCCGGTTGTCGCGCTCGTAGCGGATGCCGTAGTTGAGCGTCAGGCCGTTCACGGGCGTCCATGTGTCCTGCGCATAAACGGCGTACAGCGGGAACGTGCCGCGGACAATCGGGTCTCCGAAGCCCTGCTGGTAGCTCTGCGCCAGCCCCAGGTTAAACGCCTGCAGCGAGTTGATGGTGGTGCTCGCCAGAGCGGCATTCACCAGCGCTCCGGGCAGCGCGCCAAACGTGAATCGCCCCGCCATGAATGTCGCCGAATCCTGCGTCACGTTGCGGATCAACACGTTGCCGCCAAACTTCCACGCATGTTTCCCGCGGAACAGGCTGACGTTATCGGCAATCTCGTTGCGTCGCGAAAGGGTGGTTGACGGCAGGTACCGGTCGCGACTGAAACTGCCGAAGCCGGCGATGTCGAGCGACGGTCCGTGCGGGTCCGTGCTGGCCGTATTCAATACGTAGTGGTTAAACTGCGCGCGGAATTCGTTCACCGCCGTGGGCGAAAACGAGTGCAGGTGGTTCAGCAGTACCGTGTGATCCCGGAACGACTGAATGTACCCGCGCGACTGGCCCACCAGCGCGCCCACACCTTCATTGGCGTCGTAGATATTCGTCGCGTTGTAGCGGAAGCTCAACGCATTCGAGTCGCTGAAGCGATGGTCAATGCGGAACAGACCTTTGTGGTCGTCGGTCTGAAATGGAAAGATGCCACTGTTCTTCCGAAACATCTCCTGCACCGAAGGCGGCGTGGAAAGCGCGCCCCGCAACTGCGCCGCCGCAGGCGCTGGAAGGCGCTGCAGAATCGCCTCCTGCTCCCGTGTCGGTCCGAAAATCGAAAGGTCCGTCAACACCGGTACCGTCCGATTCTCCCGCCGTCGCAGCCGTTCGTAGCTCAGGAAATAAAACGTCCTGTCCTTGGCGATCGGTCCGCCAATCGTCCCCCCGAACTGCTGCCTGTCCGAATCCGGTTTTACCCGTCGCAGCACCGTGCCCTCCAGATTCACCGCGAACGGATCGGTGGCGTCCAGCGACTGATGCCGGAAGAAGGCGAACGCCGTGCCGTGCAGTTGATTTGACCCCGAACGCGTGACGATATTGATCACCCCGCCCCGCGCCGAACCGTGCTCGGCCGAGTAGTTCGAACGGTTCACCTGGAACTCCTGCACCGCCTCCTGGCTCACCGTCGGCCGCACCCCGCCGCCCGGGTCGTTCGCCTCGCCGCCGTCCACGTTTACGCTGTTCCCACGCCCGTTGGAACCATAAAACGACAGCCCGGAATCCGGCGTCTGCTTCACGCGAAAGCTGTTGGAATCGGCCAGCGCCTTGGAGTCCGCCACACCCGGCGCCAACAGCGAGAACGTCAGATAATCGCGCCGGTTGATCGGCAGGTTTCGCACCGAATCCTGTGTCAGCGTGTTCGACTGCTGGGTTCGCTGCGATTCAATCAACGGCGCCTCTGCCGTCACATTCAACTCCAATTGCGACGCGGCCACGTCGAGATGAATATCGAGAGTCGCCTCCTGTCCCACCGTAAGCGCCAGTCCCTCCCGCTTCCACGCCGCGAAGCCGTCCTTAGACGCCTCCACCTGATACGTACCCGGCACAACAAAAGGCAGCAAATACGCCCCGTCGGCCCCTGTTACCGTCTCAAATTTCGCATTCGTCGCGCTATTCGTCAGCGTCACGCGGACCTGCGCAACGCGCGCTTCGCTCGCGTCCTGAACAACGCCCCGCACACCGGCGGAAGTTTTCGATTGCGCTAGCGCGACGATCGAAAGCAAGGGAAGGAGTAGCCACTTCGCTGGCATAGGCATGGGAACCTCCTACATAGGCTGACAGGGCAGTTGGAGCCGGGCGATGCAGCCACGCGCATCCAGTCGGTTGGTGAGGGACAATGCGCCGCCGTGCGCTTCCACGATCTGGCGGCACAATACGAGCCCGATACCTGACCCGCCGGGCTTTGTGGTAAAGAATGGCACAAACAGGTTCGCGGTAGCGGCCAACCCTGGCCCATCGTCCAGGATCTCAATGATCAACTGCCACCGTTCGAAGCGCCATCTTATAACAATCCGCCCCCCGTCGGTATCGTTCGCATCAGCCGCATTTCGCAGCAAGTTGATCAGCACCTGCT
>Ga0256306_1000128_pt1 | contig 12249 bp, 4 predicted proteins | sample ColtaT_17_FD_183663 | JGI IMG/M metagenome (GOLD analysis project Ga0256306, IMG submission 183663) | Metatranscriptome of freshwater microbial communities from Columbia River, Oregon, United States - Colum_Law_RepC_8d (Metagenome... | ecosystem: Environmental > Aquatic > Freshwater > River... | reverse complement strand
TTGCGGCATTAAGTCGGCACAAACTCCCACGAGTCTTCGGCCTGTTTTTGGAAATCTCGCTAATGAGAGTGAGCGACGAAATCTGGCGAAATGAAGTCTCGGAAAAACGCGAATCGGAGCCATGTAATCCTGTGCGGATCACTGCTCACGAAATCGGCTCGCCGTGAAGCAAAATTGGGATCGGGCGTCCGGCGAAATCACGGAATTCAAAGTGGTGATCGATCCCCAGATGTCGATAAATCGTCGCCAATAAATCTTGAGGACGCAGCGGTCGCTCAGTCGGAAATTCCGCTTTTGAATTCGTCGCACCGATCACTTGGCCCATGCGGAGATCGCCTCCGGAGATTAATGCTGACTGTGACTGAGGCCAGTGATCTCGACCGATGCAACCGTTCGCTGAAGACAACCGTGGCGTACGGCCAAATTCACCAACCGCGACGACAAGGATTTTGCGATCGAGACCTCGTTCGTGGATGTCTTCGATTAGCGTCGCCAACGCCGGGTCCATGTGCTCGGCCCGCCACTGCATTCCCTTGGCCAGATCCCAGCCGGGCTGCGCGTTGGCGTGATCGTCCCACGAAAAATAGAGCGGCGTTCCTTGTTTAGGTGCGAGAGCATCGATCGTGACAACACCCGTGCCTGCCTCGGCCAAACGACGCGCGAGTAAACAGCTTTGTCCCCACAAATGGCGACCGTATCGATCTCGCGTTTCAGATTTCTCATCATTGAGATCAAAAGCTTTGGCCACACTGCTGCTCGTCAGTAGTTGCACGGCCTGCCGATGAAATGCCTCAACACCTTCCAATGATCGACCCTCTTCCGCACTGCGACGAAAACGGTCGAACTGTCTCTGCAATCCAAGCCGATCTTCCAAGCGAGCACCATTCAAGCCGGCGTTGATCGTGAGATTACTCGGCTTAAATGTGGCGACCGACGGATCGCCGGTGACGAACGCCGAATGACTGACCCCCAAATAGGTCGGACGCGTCATGAAGGGTTGAGTCGGAATCCCGATATAGTGCGGTAGCCCATCTGGGCGAGCAGTTCGCAGGCGATTCGTAATCATCCCGAAGTCAGGATGCTCGGATTTCGCTGTCGATGTCGGATCGGCAACCAGAGGTGTTTTGCCGGTGAGTAATTCGATCGAGCCATCGTTGTGAGAGGCCATCTCGTGGTGCAATGAGCGAATCAACGTGTAGCGATTAGACAACTTGGCCAACCGAGGAAACAGCTCGCAAATCTCGATTCCGGGGACCGAGGTCTGGATGGGGGGAAACGGACCTCGGTACTCCGTCGGTGCGTTTGGCTTTGGGTCAAAAGTCTCTAATTGACTTGGACCGCCCCACATCCAAAACAGAATGACCGAAGTGTCCGTTGAACGATCGGAGTTCAGTCCTGCCAATGCGCGTCCAGCCAATATCTCTGATAGGCTTAAGCTACCAAGAGCCGATGTTCCCACTCTCAGAAATTCGCGCCGATTCTTGGGGCCACGGCAGAGCATGTTTTTCGTTGGGGAGTCGCTCATGACGTTGATCCTAAGGAACGGCAAGGGCGTTCAAAATTTGGAACTGATGGATGACTCGCTCCATTTTTTCAACGAGATCATCTTGTCACTTTCAAACTTTGAACGCCCGATTCGAACTCAGTTACCAAACTACTTTGTAGCGGCTTGTGCGTTCGCGTCTGCTGGCTTCGGCGGATCGAACTGGCGAATCACTGCGGCGTTCGTGCCATTCCAGACTCGAAGCACTCCGTCTTCGCCCGCAGCGACGACAATCTGCTCATCGCGCGACGCAGCGACGCAATACATGAAGTCGGTGCCGCCAGCGAACGCACGCGGCTGTCCACCGTTGGTCGCGTTGTGATAACGAACAGTCTTGTCGCCACCGCAACTCACCATGTTTTCGGTCACGCCTAAGAAGCGAATGGACGTCACTTGCTTCGTGTAGCCGGGAATGGTCCGTGCTTGCTCGCCCGTTTCGATGTTCCAGACCTTAATCGCATTGTCGGCACCAGCACTAACAATCAGGCTGTTGTCGGCCTTAATCGATACGCCTAAGACGTGATGCGTGTGGCCCTCGAACGATTTCACAAGTTTGCTGGTACCGAGGTCCCACAGTTTCACGAACTTATCGGCGGCGCCGCTGACAAGATACTTTCCATCGCGACTGAACTCGATGCTCATAACGGTGTCGCTATGAGCGTCCTTCAATTCTTTCGCGAGCGTTTGCTGGGCAACGTCCCACAGGAACAATTCACCGCTGCGTGATGCTTCACCGCCTCCGGTCGCGAGCCATTTGCCGTCACGGCTGAACGCCAGGCTGAGAACTCGGCTGGCAAACGGCGACGGAGCGAGATCCAGCGGAGCTTCCTTCTTCGGTCCCAGTTGACCAACCAAACTCCACTTCGGAATCGTGTTCCACACTGCGGCAGTTTGATCCTGCGAGCCAGAAACGACCAAACCGTTCGGGCCAGTGGCGATTGAGCCGACCACAGCTTTGTGTCCCGCGAAAACTTCGATCGCCTTGCCGCTGGTGCTGTCCCAAACGTGAATCAGGTTGTCGTCACCGCTGGTGAGCAGTCGCTTGCCATCGACAGAAAACGCCACACCGCGAATCGGCTTAACGGCGGCAGTGTCGAGATCGGTCGCGGCCTTCAGGTCGGCATCAGCCTTCGTCTGAGCAGCGGTCATGACATCTTGCTGAGCCTTCGCTGCATTGATCTGATCGACCGCTGCCTTGGCCGCTGTCTCACTGAGTTGGACGGCTCGTACCGCCGAAACAACGGCGTCCTGCCGCTTCTTTAGTTCGTCCATTTGCTTCGTCAGTTCGGCTGCCGCATCCGTTGAGGCTTTTGCCAACGCCGCATCGTCTTTCTTGTCGTCAGCCGCCTTCTTCGCAGCCTCCGCTTTCGTCGCGGCCTCTTTCACTTTCGGGTCTTGTTCGACGACCGCCTTGTCGGCGGCGACTTTCGCTTCGTTTGCTTTCTTGACCGCCTCGTCGCGCTCCTTCTGATTTGTCTCCGCCGCTTTGAACGTCGCGAGCGCGAGTGCCACAAATTGCTGGGCCACCTTCTGGTCTTCGGTACGTTCGACGACCTTTCGATTCAGTGTGACGTCTCCCTTGAGTTCCACGACCTGCGCACCGGTTTGATTGTTCCACAGTTTGGCGATGTTGTTCGCACCCCCCGTGGCCGCGAACAAGCCGTCTGCTCGAATCGCGACCGACGTGACTGGCCCGCCGTGAGCGAACGCACGGACTTGATTGCCGCTCGCCAGATCCCAGACACGCGCCGTTTGGTCATCGCTTCCCGAAAGAATCTGCGTCCCGGCAGGTGTGATCAGAGCCAGTGAAGTCACCGGTCCGCCGTGCCCCTTGATTTCTTTTTCGGGCATGAACGGTGCCGCCGCAGGAATCGCCCAGATGCGAATGATGTTGTCCGACTGCCCGACGATCACTTTTGTGCCGTCCGCATTGAAGACCACCGCTTTGGCGGGAGCGGGCGATTCGATCTTGTTCGCTTCGGTGCCGTCCGCCAAGTTCCACACTCGAATCGTCTTGTCATCTGAAGCCGAGGCGAGTTTCGATCCGTCGGCATTGAAGGCCAAGCTGTGAACGGAGGCAGCGTGACCGGCGAGCGTCTTACCCGGTTGACCATCGGCCAGATTCCACAACTTGATCGCGTTGTCGGCACCGGCCGTCGCCAGCCATTGTCCGTTGGCACTCACGGCGACGGTTGTCACCACGGCGCCGACCGGTATTTCGCGAACGCGACTGCTCGCGGGGCGCTGCCACAACTTCACCGTCCGATATCCGGCCGAAGCGATCGTGAGGCCGTCCGGGCTGAAGGCCAAGGCATGAACGAAATCACGATGAGCGGCTCCCGTTGGATACATGGGCTTGCCGTTGTGTTGAATTGCAGACAAGTTGGGGTCCACTAAACGAGCCAATTCGTCTCCACTCTCTACGTCGTAAACGAAAACCTGGTTCGCTCGGCCAGCGGCGACGTATCGTCCCCAAGGAGCAATCGCCAGGCTGTAAATTGCTTTGGCTGTGGCAGGGACAGGCTGCCAATTCACTTGGTCTTTGGTGCCTCCCATGCCACTTGAGGCACCCTCCAAAATCCACTGCCGCAAAGTTCCGAGTTCTTTGGGGGTGAGTGCCTTTGCGTCGACCTTGTTCGGCAGCGGTGGCATCGCAGGACCTTGGGATCGCGCTGCCACGAGATAGAGCAAACTCTTGTCTGGGTCTTTGGCGACCACAGATGGGCCTCGCTTCCCACCTTTCAGAATGAACTCAACCTTTTCCAAGTTCAGCTTGCTTTCCGCCTGACCGAGGTTGTGGCAAGCGACGCAATTTGAGTCGAGGATTGGAGAGATATCTTTTTCAAAGTCTACCGGTCGCCCCAAGTTAACGGCTTCGGGTTTAATGACGTTGGCCGCAGGCTTCGCTTCCTGAGCAACTGAAAATTGTGATGAGCCGAAAACAGTCAGACCACAAAGCAACATCAACGAGGTGTGACGCATGGCAGAACTCTTTCAAAAGGATGAAACTTGCACTCAGGCGAGATTTCTTATCAAAAGTTTGGCGGCGAGAATCTTAGATGCTTGCCGCTGTCGAATAACTAACTTGGCCGTGTGACTAAATCACTTTGCAACGCTGATTGCGACAGCCCCATCCGAGGCCGCTACCGCTCCATCGAATTCAGCCGAGGCTCGAACGACAGCATTGGCGATCGCACCTTCGGTCGCATCGCCCGAAGCCGTTACGGTGATGACCCCTTCCGTCTTGTCTGCCGGAATTGTCACTTTCTCGGCTGTAAGGCCAACGACTCCCGGAGGCGGAGCAATTTCAAGTGTCACCGGTCCGGCAAAGTTATTGACTCGCTGAATTGTGACTTTGACTTCTAGTTTTTCGCCCCTCTTCACTGCGCCACCGTTCGCGGGGGCTGCAGTGACGTTGACCGCGTTTGGCTTGACGCTGATGACGATCGGAGTTGATGGGGAAAACACATTGACGGCATTTGCTTTGGTTGCCGTATTCGTGTCATTAAACGCCTTTTCCTTCGCCGCTTTGTCAGCAATCGCCGCTTTGTTCTTGTCATCTGCAGCTTTCGCTTCAGCCTCTGCTTTCGCCTTGGCATCAACCGCAGCTTTATTCGCCGCTGTTGTATCCACCAAAACTTTTTCCGCCGCGGTCAATGTATCAACTGCCTTCTTCGCGGCCTCTTGAGCCGCTGCGAGGGCTTTCGCTGTCGCCTCTTTATCAGCATCAGTCGTGGCTTTGTCTTTGGCCTCAGTTGCCTTCTTCACTGCGTCGGCGGTCTCGGCGACTTTCTTGGCCGCAGCATCCTTGTCTGCTGTTGCTTTCTTAAATGCAGCGTCAGCATCTGTGGCCGCTTTAACTGCTGCATCTCGCACAGCGTTTGCTTTTGTGAGCGTTTCGACCGCTTGAGCAGCTGCTGCGACGGACTGATCGAGCACGACCTTTGCCTTGTCGGCCAATTCAGGGCGTCTGCGATATTGCACCGCGCCGGAAGCTTTCATGTAGAGCGTATAGGTGCCAACCGGGACATTATTGGGGAGGAAGACGCGGTAAACGCCATCGTTCGCACCTTTGTTGATTGGCTTGTTTTCTACCTGAGCATTCTGTGGTGTCCCGACAAATGTCAGCGTGACGTTTTCATCAAAACCGTTTCTCTTCACGAGTTTTACCGGAATCAGAATCTGGCGATTGTGGTTCGCATCAACACGGAAGACATCGGTCGTCACTTGGAATGGGTAAACTTCAGGAGTGATGGCAAGGCAGAAGTCATGGGAGAGTCGCGAAACAGGGCCGATTTGGGCGTTGCCATCCCAAACTGTTGTCGCTGCTCGTGCCAAGTGAGTCACATCGCGAGCCGCAGCTTTCTGCGCGGCCAACGCTGCTACAACTGCTGCATTGGCGTCAGCGATCCGCTTTTCAGACGCGGCCAAAGCTTCATTAGCGGCTTTAAGTTTCACATTCGCTTGATCGTGCTCCGTGACAGCTTTTGTTTTTGCTTGTTCAGAGGTCTTCAACACCGCTGTTGTATCGGTAGCGGCTTTATCAGCAACCGCTTTTTCTTGGACGGCAGTTTTCGCAGTTGCATCTGATTCACTGGCTGCTTTCTCTGCCGCAGTAACGGCATCTTTCAGTTCTTGTTTGTCTTTGTTCTTGTCAAGTTCGACCTTCGCTGCGGCAAGTTTGTCAGCATTCAATTTATGGGCGGCAGCCGTATCTGCGACCTTTTTATCAACAACAGCTTTGGCGTCTGTCGCTTTCTTCGCGGCTTCGGCATCTGTATTGAATTTGGTTTCCGCCGCCTGTCGTGTTGCCAGAAACTTCTTTTCATCTTCAGTGGCTTTCGCCGCGTCTTGTTGTGCCTTCGGAAGGGCATCCGTCGCTGGCTTGATTGCAGCTTTGGCATCGGCCACAGCCTTCACTTTTACGTTGTCTTCAATGCGAGCTTTGGAAACGACTTTGACGAACGAGAACGCGCCATCGGGTGCATCTTCTGCACAGGAAAAGATCAGACTTGCTGAATTCTGCCCAGGGCCAATGCTCGTGCCTTTGCATGTGACCCCTTGTGGTAATTTTTCTGCTGTGACATCAATAACACCATTAAAGCCATCTCGACGAAAGGCGATGACCCTCGCGGAATAATTCTCTCCTTTGCGGAGCCCGGAAGGATATGTGCTTGCGCCAATGTTGTTGTCAGCGACTGGAGCCTCAGGAAGAACAACGGCGCGGAAGTCCGGAGCTTCTTTACGGATCGCTAGGCGATAAACCATGCGAACATCGCCGCGTGATTCGTAGTAACGATCACGAATTGAAACTCGGTAAGTCCCGTCTGCTGGCACAACAAACTGAAACGTAGGATCGTCGCTCAGTGTTTCAAACACGTTTGGGACAAGGTTTGTTCCAGTGTCGTCTTGGGCGGTGATGCGCTGAGCGGTCTCCACTCCCTTATCGTCCTTTAGAACCCGATCGAGTGTTATGTATGGGTCCGCATGAGTTCCCTGCCGATCCCCGAACGCCTCGATCCAATAAACCTCTTGGGCCTTTGCCTCGAAACTGAAGTAGTCGACATCACCGCGTGCTTGAAACTGGCCTGCAACCTCAGTCGGGACGACTAACTTATTGGCTTGAGCGGCCGTGTCATTTGGCTCCTGTTCCAATCCGACTGGCGACGAGGAAAGATACATCGTCACGGGATTCGCATTACCGGCCGGCGTGTTCCAAACGTAACTAAAGCCGTCAATACCTCCCTGTAACGCACCTAGACTATCAGCCGCACGAGCGGTTTCGGTATCGGCGGGAAAACTGATCGAGACGGCAACCTTTTCAAGCGGACGGCCATCAACGTTAACACCAGCAGCTTGGCCACCAGGCAAGTTGCGTCCGAATAGCGTCACTTGAGTGTTCGATCCTGCCGTGCCGGCTGTTGGCAAGGTGAAGTCAATATACGGCCCAGTCGTCAACGTCAGCCGGTAAGTATGGTCCGCTCCTCCCGTGTAGACTTGGTCGATGATTCGCACGAAGTAGTCACCGTCGGCTGGCAGCGACACATCCAACACTGCATCGCGACGAGCTGCCCCGCGAACAAACGAAAGTCGGCGACCGTTTGCATCTTGAAGTTCGATTTGTGGTTTGAGTTTTGAGTCAATCTTTGATGACTGGCAAATGACGAGAACTCGCTGCCCCGCTTTGCCTGTCAGCTTGAAGTAATCAAAGGTGTTTCCATCAGCTCGACCATTCACCGTCGAGTTGATCTCGACGGGCGTCGCTTGCTCACGAGCGTTATTTGGTTCGACCTCATTCGTTTCCTTGCGTGAGCCGACGACGAAATTTCGTGGATTGCTGACTCCGAAACGACCGCTCGAACGAACTTCATAAATCCCATTTGGAACCGCAGTATCCGCGGTTACAAGGAAGGTATTCGCAACCGGCGTTTTCGCGCCGTTTGCATCCACCATTTTTTGCTCAGCCTTAATTCCAGGATGGCTGAAAATTAGCTTAGACGATTCATCAAGATCCGTTCCGTTCGCCAACGTAACTTCAGTCGCAGCTCCGACCTGGGCACCCGGTGGAAACACCGAAAACAACTTTGCTTGCGGAAGCTGAGCGTAGGCAGAAGTTGAGCCGAGTAATGCGGCAGCAGCGATAAAACGGAATTTGCGAGTCATGGCAACTCTCATCAAAAAGCGGCGATAAGGCTCTCGCCGGATGAAATAGGCGGGCAAAACGGCGAGTGAGAACGATTGCGGGAAGTTGAAAAGACCCAGGGAAACGCTTGTTTTTCAACAAACAAAAGAGGAATGAAGACTGAGGAATGGACTCGATGAAGTTCGATTCATTCCTTTGCCTCCATTCCTCTGTCGGTTTTCAAGATTTTGGGCTCCGACTCCAACCAGAACCCTAAGTCGCTTAGTGGTTGAACAAGAACTCCTTGGTGTTGATCAACGCCCAGAGGATGTCCTCGTAAGCAATTTTCGGTGCCGCTTCGTGTTTTGCGATATGAGCCAATGCAATCTTGGCTTCATCAGCGTTTGGTTCACGAGAATAAACCCAGCGATAAAGCTCTCTGATTTTGTCTTCGTGAGAACGAGTCTTGTCTGCGGCCATCACGGTCGCTCGGCCAGTTCCATTGGCAATCTTGTCTTGCACTTCGCTGCTGTTGAGGAGGTGGAGGCTCTGGGCCAAATTCGCCTCTTGAGATCGCTCGCATTCGCAAGCGGTGTCAGCTTGAGGCTGACCGAAGACCTTCAGGAAGTAAGGACCAATCGCTGGGTCAGGCAGTTGAACGGCCTTTGTGCCTGGTGGCAGGCTGCCGAATTGTTGATTCGTGTTCGTGACTCGATGAAAGCCGTCATACAAAACTTCGGCAGTCAGTCGCTTTGGATAATATCTTGAGAAGTTCTGCTTGTCCTTAAGGTTGTAGTCATTTGGTAGAGAGTTCAATTGGTATGTGCTCGATGACGTGATTGTTTTCACGAGCCATTTCAAATTGAATCCACTGTCAATGAAGCCTTGTGACAGTTTCGCCAAGAGTTCGGGATTCGATGGAGGATTCGTCTCTCGCATGTCGTCCTCGGGTTCGACAATGCCGCGATCGAAGAAGTGCTTCCAGTAGCGATTGACGAGAGCACGAGCAAAGAACGGGTTGTTCTTATCGGCCATCCAATCGACAAGCAAATGTCGAGGATCGCGTTCCGGAGCCACTTCAAGAGGGGCTGAACCAAGCCCAGCGGGTTTGAGTGACTGACCATTTCGTGGATTGGTCGATGCGGCGAGCCCGTCGTTGTGGAAGACTCGACGATCACGAGTCGTCTTGCTCATGCCTGGATCGAAGATGTTCTTTTTCGCAACTCGACTGAAGAATGCCGAGAAGCCGTAGTAGTCGTTTTGGCTCCATTTTTCAAACGGATGGTGGTGGCAGCGAGCACATTGGATTCGCAAGCCCAAAAACAATTGAGCAGTATCCTCGACTTGCTCATTGTTTTCATCCACTTCCCGATACCAAATAACGGCAGGATTGGTCGTCGAATCACCTGATGCCGTGATGACGTCGCGGACAAACTGGTCGTACGGTTTGTTTTCGTAAAGATTGTTCCAGATCCATTGATAGAACCCGTAGGTAGCAGAAGCATCGTCCGCAGCACGATTCTTGTTTCGTAAAACCAGATTCCATTTGTTTGCGAAGTAGTCCGCATAGTCCGTCGAATCCAACAATCGGTCTATGTATTTGTCTCGCTTGGCCGGATCTGTGTCAGCCAGAAATGCTCGAACTTGTTCTTCGGTCGGCAATGTGCCAGTGACGTCGATCGAAACTCTGCGAAGGAACGTTGCGTCATCGCAAAGAGATGACGGTGGAATGCCGAGCACTTTCAACTTGCCGAACACTGCGTTGTCGATAAAGCCTTTGCTTGGGGGAATTGCGGCAACCTCTGCTCCCAGTGGAACTGTTGCACGAAACGTTGAAACTTGACCTTGGTAACGAGCCATGATGGCGACTTCACCAGCGAGGTCGAGCGTCTTAACCATGCCGGTATTCGTCGCTTCGGCCATCTCAGTGTCGTTGGCTTCAAACAACGCCATGCGTGTGACGTCTTCTGTTTTGCCGTCGCTATAAGTTGCGATGACAGTGATCTGCTGGTCCGCACCTCGGTCCATGACGCGACCTTCTGGCAGGCACTTGATCGATGTTACAACAGGATCGGCATCAGATCCGTAAGGAGTCCCTTGTTCGATCCATCGAGCGATCAAGCGATATTCATAGCTGTCAACGTCCATCCGCTTGCCGCCCCCGTGAGGCGACTTGCCGGTTGGCTTGGTCAGCAACAAGCTCTCACCGGGTGATGGTGGAGAAAGACGTCGGCCACGATTTTCCTTGACGAGGAATTCGTAGTCCTCATCGGGATAGAAGCCGAGTAAGCTCAGCTTGAAACCATTTTGTCCTGATGCTTTGCCGTGGCAGCCACCGCTATTGCAACCGAGCTTTGTAAAGATTGGCACGATCTGATTTTTGAAGTTGATTGGAACTTGGTTTTCGAGTCCCTCAACATGCACCGCGACCGCTGCATTAATTCCGTTTCCGGTAATCTTGAGTGTTGCATCGCCATCTTTAGCAGGAGTTATCAAGCCCGTGGCATCGACGTTGATGATGCCTGCCGGTTCCGAGGTGTACTGCACCTTGCGAGTGTGATCACGAAGTTGGGCACTCGAATAAGTTCCCGTCACATAGACCTGCTGACGAGCGTCACGCCCTCGCAGTGTGAGCGGCTTTCCGTCAACTGTCGGCTCAATTTTTAAGCCACTGAGCTGACCAGGATCTCCTAGCCCCTTTGGTTTCGCGGGTTCGGCGTATGCCGGGACGGTAGAAGCAATGGCGGTCGCAACCGTCATCGCAAACAAAAATCGGCTCATCATCCTCATGGACTGCTCCTCTTCATGACGGAGTGGCATCGGGAGGTCATCCCGGTTAGGGACCGAAAGAATTTGTTTTCTTGTGGCAGGTGAGCACCAGAAGTTTCGTATCCGGAACTTGAGGATGCTGTTTTAGGTGTGTGCGAGCGGGCTTGCAGGTAGGACCGAAACTAAAGTCGCGGAAGTCTAGGCTTCTTAGGCTGATGGCACAACATATCAACGGACTCCTTGTTGTCAATCAGTCTTCTCACTTCCGATCGGATCGGTTTACCCAACCGTTACGTGTGACTGTGTTGTGAATACTCAGGTAAATCGACACGATCAGAACGACCCGATCAAGACGTTGTTATGAAGCCTGTCGTTTGTCGGTTTTGAATTCTCCTCGTAACCACCCCCGCGTATCGCGAGGCGAAATGACGACTGTGAAGTTTTTCACGCGGAGGTTGCGTGACTGCAATTTATCCGGCAGTACGACCTCGCAAGGAAATCCCAATGAAGACCGTTCCGCCGACCAATACGATTGATGAAGCCCTTGCTGCACTGCGTGCCGGTCGTTTGGTGATCGTTGTTGACCCTTCTGATCGGGAGAACGAGGGTGATTTTGTTGGTGCAGCGGAGTTTGTGACAGCAGAGCAAGTAGACTTCATGCTGACTCGCGGACGCGGCGTGATGTGCTGTCCGATGACTTGTGACGTTGCTGATCGATTGCGGTTGTCTCCTTTAGTCGATGCGGACTCCAATTCATCGCCAAATCACACTCCGTTTCTCACTCCGGTCGACCATCGGAATTCTGGAACGGGAGTCAGTGCTGAAAGTCGCGCAATGACTTTGCGAGCCTTGGCCGATTCGAAGTCAACTCCTCACGACTTCGTCCGTCCGGGACATCTTAGTCCGCTATTGGCGAAGGATGGCGGAGTCCTGCGGCGAGCGGGGCACACTGAAGCGACTGTTGATCTGCTCCGAATCGCTGGGCTCAATCCGGTTGGCGTATTAATTGAGATTCTCAGCCAAAAACATGGTGGCATGGCTGACCGTGAAGAACTCGAAGTTCTCGCCAAAGAATTTGACATTCCTGTCATCACCATTGAGGAATTAATTCGACATCGCCGACTTCGCGAACGGCTTGTTACGCGACAGGTTGAAGTGCCGATTGAGTTGCGTGACTACGGCTGTGTTACCGTCATCGCTTACAAAGTTGAACACGAAGATCAGGAACCGCTTGCGCTAGTCTGGGGAGATTTGAAATCTGTTGATGCACCGCTGATCCGCATGCATTCAAGCTGTTTTACTGGCGACGTGCTTG